>Ga0182024_10000870_pt1 | contig 78147 bp, 74 predicted proteins | sample P32metaG_FD_120480 | JGI IMG/M metagenome (GOLD analysis project Ga0182024, IMG submission 120480) | Permafrost microbial communities from Stordalen Mire, Sweden - P3-2 metaG (Illumina Assembly) | ecosystem: Environmental > Terrestrial > Soil > Wetlands > Permafrost | place: Sweden: Stordalen...
ATGCTGAAAAAAAGAAGAGCCGCAGGCGGTGTGATAGGTGAACCAGAACGTTTTCTATACCGGGTTGTGCTGTAGCGGTATTAATATAAAATAGGGATAAACAATTATTAATTTCTGCTGGGTAGGCCTTTCAAGGGCTTAGGAAAAGGCATATACCCCAGGAGGTACTACTGCATTTATTCTTCTCATTGTAGTCTTTTCTTTGTTCAGGCAACTAAAAAGAGCTAATTCCGCTTTGGTTAAAAACAATAAAAGGGACCTACTTTTTATAAGGCTCTTCAATAAAATATTTTGCGTCTTCTTTCTTAAAATTACCAAATATCATAGTTGTGTCGGAAGATTTTATATAGAACCATGAACCTCCGTTTACTTCAAAATCAAATGGATTTCCATTCTGTATCAATTGACCTTTAAAAATGCAAGGTAAAACCAAGAATGAGAGGTCCCATTCAGTCCCACCTATGGATCTAGCATCTTTTATGATTTTTGCTAAATTTATATTTGATATCGTCCAGCCTTTGCAAAGATTAGTATCAGTTGCAGAAGATTGATTTGTAATTGCTCTGGCTGAATTAATTATTTGAAAAGGTTCGTCTTTGTTAAATTTTCCTTTTTTTATTTTAATTTTAAATGGTGAATCTTCTTTTTTCTTTGTTGTAATATAACCTGATGAGTCTTTATTATGGTGGCTCTTTTTTTCTATTGCAAAATCAAAATACATTCCAGCTTGATATGATATTCTTTCTCTATAATTAATATTATTTGACGAATACTCTATGACTTCATTAAATTGGGACGCATTAAGAATTAGTTTTCCATTTGAATAGAATAGTATTCGTCCAGTTTTTAGATTTGCAGGAATATTCTCTTGAGTACCGTTAATAATATTTTTGAAAATATCAATGTCTCTCTTATCAGTCACCGATATCGATAATGTATCATTATTGATAAATCTTTGAATTCTTACTGTGTCAATAGATTTAAGTAATTCTGTAAAATGTCTTTTCTTGAAATTGCAACCTATGCTTGATATCAACCAGATGAAGAGTAGCGACTTTACCTTGAGATTCATAGGCCCATAATATTAATCTAAAAAAGGTTTATTCACCGAAAATAATTTTCGCCTTTTTACATAGCCATCAAATATTGAAGCCAATTTTCAATATTTCGTCGATTGTATCATTGAGAATTTCAATTAGCTCGTTATCCATGAATTCATAGTCGTCAGCTATATTTAGATTTTTAATGGCAGGCAATGCAATATGCTTGTAAATCTCCATTATTTTGTCCTTTTGCTTTTGCTCCTTCACCAAAACCAGATCAGCCCAATTCAAATCAATCTCTGAAAGCTTTTTATCACTTTTTTCACTAAGACCAGCAGATCGGATATTAAATCGGTTATCATTTTTAAAGATGAATTCAGCAGTTCTGCTTCTTTTTTTATTTTTTCCACAAACCACCAGAATATTGGGTCTTTCTGTCATATTAAGATCTACTTGTGAATAATTCGAACTACTGCTACAAAGGTCTACATCTGTTTGAATAACAAACAAGCAATTTTGCTTCTTTATTTTTGCTTATAGATTTTATCATAGGTTTAAATCTTTTGCAGATTAACTCAATGATTTGGGGGAAAATGGTGAACTCATTTTCCAATAGTAAATGATTAAAATAGCCAAACCCATTACTAATAGGTAGCTAATCCATCCAATTAGTTCAACCTTTACTTCATAGCCTTTTTCCACTACCACATGATACATCCCGGTTCCATTTTTAAATCCTAAAAACCACTGAAAAAAATTCCAGGATGAATGAAGACCGATCGGTAAAGCGAGGCCTTTTGTTTTAAGGGCTGCCAGTCCAAAAAGCATTGCACCCACCCCGGAGCCTAAAAAGGCCTGAGTCCAAGTCATTCCGCCAGCCACATGTTCTAAAGAAAATATAAATGCTGTAATCAGCAGCCCGGCCCATGGCCCCAAAACATAATTCAAACTGCGAAGTGGATATCCCCGAAATGCCACTTCTTCTCGAATGGCCACGGAAAGATATAACAGCATGTTTAAACCAATACTTACTACATCTATTTCTGGTGAACGAACCAACCTCAGAGGGCTGGTAATTATAACCAAAATTGGCTGCAGGACTGCCAAAAATGACCCAATTGCAAATCCGGCCAGAAATCGGTAAATGCTGTAACGTCCCGGCACTAAACCAACGTCTTTTAATTGAAGCCCTTCCCAGTGGACAAAAACTAAAGACAGGAACAGGGCAATTATGGCCGCAATAACAATAGCGATAATTGAAGACCAGCTTGTAGACCATCCCTTTGTTAACCCGGAGGATATCGCCAATGCGATGGCGCAGCTTAAACAAAACAACAGTATTCTGCCTACTGTTTTTATCCATTTCCCGCCTTTTTGATTTTGCTCCATAGATTCCTGTCCAAATGTAATTACCTCCTAATTCGCTTACATTTTAAAGATACAGAAACAAAGAACCTTGAATACTTAATATAGCGGGTTTCTCATAAACAGAATACTATTAATTGGCTGATTGACAGGTTAAACTAAAGAGATATTTATAAAAATCCTGGTATAATAAGTTCGAACCGCGGCTACAGGTCTACCAATACCCGTTTGAAAAAATTAAGGCCCGTATAAAACTCAGTGTTTATGCGGGTTTGCAGCCCGCTTTCGAAAATCAGTAACCGTCGGGGCATAGATTTTTTTACTTATGCAATACGGATTGTCTTCATGTAACCATTCATTAACTGAATATACTTAGTGATTTTAATTAATGCTGATTCTCTACCCTGGTCATTGATAGCTGAAAGGACCTTGATTGGTGATCGGGATTTGAGGATTATCATTATTATGTCTGACGTTTGTCAGTTTATTGGGATTGCAACCGGATTATCTTCGGTGTTCAATGAATTTGTATGCACACTCTCTTATTCAAGGACGAAAAACAGTTAGTTGGAGCGCAGAACACGCCTGCTGTCTCCATTATTTTGCCTTTTGAAGCAAAAATGCCATTCAAAAATGAGCTTCATTATAGATTAAAATTAGCTCTTGGCGAAGTGGAGAAGAATCTGATGAAAAACTTTTCTGCAGACCAGGCTTTGCCGCTGTTTAATAAATTGCAGAATATTATTCAAAACCTGAATTATAATACCCACAAAAAGAGTATAGCCATATTTGTGTCTCCGGGGATGGGAAAGGTCTTTTATCTCGATATTCCGGTAGAAAAGAGGATTGTGATTGATGATTCGTTTGGCATTAGGGATCTTGTATACAGTAAGAAGTTTAATCTTCAATATTTAATATTTATCCTGAATAGTAAGTCTTCTAAAATCTATCTGGGGAATGCCACAAACCTTACACTTATTAAATCCAATGCCCGGGGTGATGCTGCGGAATTTGAACGGGATATGCCGGAGAAGGTTTGTAATTTTTCAGATCCACTTAAACATAAGGAGATTCTGTTAAATAACTTCGTCCGCCAAATGGATGAAGAACTTTCATTGATTCTTAAGGCCTATCCCTTACCTGTATTTGCAATGGGTGTAAAAAGGGTACTTGGTCATTTTAAAGAAATATCAAAAAATGATAAAAGTATTGTTGAATACATTTATAGAAACTTTGATGAGACTGGCCGGCGGGAAATTCTTCAAGCTATGAGCCCGCACATCGAAAATTGGAAACATATAAAGCAACAGACAATTTTAAGGGATATCGAAAGCGCCAGGAGTGATGGAAGGTTAGTTTCGGGAATGAAAGAAATCAGGCAGGCTGCTTCTAATAAGAATGGCCGGCTGCTGATTGTTGAAAAGGATTTTGTTTATTCTGATAGTAAAGACGATCGTTTGGAAGGGGATTATAAAGAAAACTTAAATCCGGGCAAGCCCTTCTTCGTTAAAGATGCAGTGGATGAGGTGATGGGAAAAATATTAGAAAATGGCGGCGACGTGGAATTTGTTGACAATGGACTATTGAAAGACTGCAGTCATATTGTATTAATACGTTTCTCTAATAATGATTTTGTCTAAGCGCTCAGGGAGGGAATCCGTCGCTTAAAACCATACTATTTTAGAATTCCCTGTTTTGCCATATCATCGACAATTATCTTTCCGTATTCATGCGCGAGGCTTTCTACCGACCGGGGATCAAAGGATTCTGTTTGGATGGAATAAAGCAATTCCCTGTATTCCATCTCATAAAAATTACTTTCCCAATAATATTTTGTAAACTCTGCAAAATAACCTGGTTCATAAATCCTATCGGATATTAGATTATAATAACCCCAGAAGCGCCGCTGAAATACAACATCCGGGGATTCTGGCATTCTGTGGGGATTACGATAAAACTCGTTTTTTTTATCCAGCATAACTATTGTAATAATTCCGTCCACTCCACTTTCATACATTCGTTTTAAAACCATGTCCTCTGTTAATCCTTCAAAGGATTTTGGACCATATTCTTTAAACGAAGAAATGGCGTTATAACCCTTATCCTTGAGATCATCTATCAGTTGATTTTCCATTTTTTCTCTAAGGTCCTGATCGGTGTCCCGCATAAGGCCGACAACCAGTATTTTGCTATATTTTTTTTGCGGAAGGTTGGGTGATTTCCAGGAATGTACAATCCTGGATGTTGCGCAATCTGTTAAAAAGAGAAATGAAAATGCAATTACCATCCATCTTGCTTTCATGGCCAAATATTTTGCATAATTTCACCCACTTCATTTAGAGTGCCACTTAAGAATGTTATCTGTTTCATTGGCAATTATTAACCCTGGTTGTTTTTTATTACCAACCAGCCAGAAGCATCAGTCATCATCTTCTATTGTTAAAATTTCTTTTTTTTTCTAAGATTTTATATGACGATCATCATCCTTTGCTTTGATATCGGTCATTTCGGTGATCAGCCGGCTGAAATATGTTTGTACTAAAAATGTATGAAAAAGATACTATTGGTATTTGACGGGACGAATTTTTCAGTTGGCGCTTTTGAGTTTGCGCGGAAAATGAATGAAGTGAGTCCTATATTGCTTACGGGCATATTCCTTCCTCAGGCCGAATATGCCAATTTATGGAATTATGGGGATGCCATGGTCGGCCCCCTCCTCATTCCGGTCGTCGAACGTAGCGAGGAGGAAAAAATGGAAAAGAATGTTGCGAGATTCAGGAAGCTTTGCCAGGACGAAGGCATTGATTACAGGGTACACGAAGACAGTTTTGATTTTGCGCTGCGAGAGTTAAAAAAAGAGACCCGCTTTGCGGACCTGCTGATCATTGGCAGTGAGTCGTTTTATGAAAATATGGGAATAAGGGAGCCGAATGGGTATTTGGAAGACGGCCTGCACGGAGTGGAATCTCCGGTCCTGGTGATCCCCGAAAAGTTTGACTATCCCATGACGAATATACTTTCCTACGACGGTAATAAATCATCTGTTTACGCCATCAAGCAATTTGCCTATCTGTTTCCGGAAATGTCCGGCAATCCGACATTATTGGTTTATGCAAATAAGAAAACAGATAGTGAAATTCCGGAGGAAGTGAATATAGAAGAACTGACCGCAAGACATTTTCCCGATCTCACGGTGACGAAGATAGATAGCAGCTCCGGGAAATATTTCGGCGCCTGGATAAGTAAGAAGAAAAGCGCTATACTGATAAGCGGTTCCTTTGGCCGTTCATTATTTTCCCGGATTTTCAGGAAAAGTTTCATTTCAGATGTGATAAGAGATCACAAATTGCCTGTCTTTATTGCCCACAAATAAATCTATACAGTTATCGATCTAATTATTCTATTCAAACATTTCCGATGAAAAAAATCTTAGTTGCTATTGACGCTTTAAAAATTAATCTAAAGACGCTGGATTTTGCCTGTTATATTGGAAGTTTAACAAAATCGAAGATTACAGCTGCTGAGAATAAGCTGCTCGTAAAGGAAGGTTATGATGCAACGTACCTGAGGTGGGGGGGTAGATGAAAACACTCCGGCGCATCAGGCAAAAATGGATTTGGTCCAAAAAAACATCAAAATCTTTAAAGATTACTGTGCGAAAAGAAAAATTCAATACGATACACTTTGCGAAGGAGGAGCATCTGCAATGGAAATAATCGGGCAAAGCCGTTTTGCTGATCTGTTAATTGCAGATGCTGAAATCTGCTTCGATGAAAAGTACAAAGGTGGCCCAACTGGGTTTGAAAGAGAAATATTGAAGGCAGCGGAATGTCCTGTTATTATTGCACCTGAAAGTTTTAACGGTATCGATGAGATCATATTTTGCTATGATGGTGGCCCGTCTGCCATTTATTCCATGAAGCAATTTGATTATATGTTTCCCGAATTGAGACGCGCCAAAATCATCTTAATGGAGGTAACTAAATCAAATAATGCTTATGTTACGCAAATTGAAAAAGTAAAAGAATGGCTTTGCCAGCGTTACGGCAACATTAAAGTTGAAATCCTGCACGGGAAGACAAAGGACGAATTATTTCAATATCTCCTCCAGAAGGATAATGCCATTTTCGTTATGAGATCATACGGCCGAAGCAACCTCTCCCGGCTATTTAAAAGAACTGCTTCAGAAAAAGTATTAAAAACAACCAATCTTCCGGTATTCATTACTCATCCATAAGAGGAATTCATGTCGTGGAATATAATTTCTCATAATATTCCTGCGCCATTCGTTTGCTGTCAAATCGCGGAATGATATCATACATTCCGTTTTTTATCATCTCAAGCCAGCGCTTCGGATAATTGTAATACATAGGGAGCACTTCGGTTTCCAGCAACTGAATGAGACTGGTTGCATCCAAATCATCCTGCACATGCTCTGGTTCTGATATGTCGCAGGGAGGTACAATAAACGAATTGATTTTGTCCCTCGAAAATTCGGGAAACCAGCCGTCCGGAAAGGAAACATTTATGGCACCATTGAAGGCTGCGGACATACCACTTGTGCCGGAGGCTTCATGGGTGAGCCGGGGGGTATTCAACCAAATATCTGCACCTGCTTTTAGCAGTTTGGATAATTTCAGCTCGTATCCAACCAGGATAGCGCAATTCGTGTATGTCTTACAGACATCCACAATCCTGTCAAATACACCAATACCGGCGTAATCCATAGGATATGGCTTTCCGGCCCAGATAATTTGTACGGGCCACTGCTTATCGGTTACCAGCCGGTGAAACCTGTCCATATTACGCAACAATAGATCCGGACGTTTATAATCGGCAAACCGTTTGGCAAAAACGATGGTACATATTTTATCGTCATAGATCTCTCCATTCTGATCGGCTACAATTTCAAACAAATCATGCTTTCGTTGAAACTTAATTTTTTGTAATTCCCCATCATCATTTCGGGCCAGTGCATTATATAAGTCCTCATCATGCCAGTAGGCATAATCTTGTGCGTTGGTGATCGCAATTATTTCGCAAATATTATTAAAGGCACCCCACATCTTGCGCAATGTTTTGAGATGCAGTTCAGACACGGAATTGGCTTTTTTTGAAAGCCGGAGAGCCGTCAATGTGTGGTTAAGCTCATCGCCTTCCGTTTGCGTTACGGCCTTAACCTCCGTTTGAGGTATAGTACAAAAGAACCCCATCTTATCCAGCAGACTGAAATTTGTTTTTTGATTCCCGGATTCTTCCGGTGTATGATTGGTAAATACCAGGCGCTTTTTTACCTCCCGAACGTCTCTATATTTATTGTACAAATAAAATGCCAGCGGCAATGCATGCGACTCGTTCAAATGATATATTTCGGGCTGCCAGTTCAATAATTCCATCAATTTCGCACCACCACACCCAAGCAATATAGCAGCTGCGATTTTTGTTTCCGGGTTGGCATCATATAATTTTTGGGAAATGGTTCTGGACAAATAGTCGTTTCCCGGCAGATCTGTAGACAGAAAAAAGACGGGCGCCGTATTAAATATCTCAGGGGGTAGATAATAGGCAGTTACCCACACGTCATGTTTCGATACTTTTACTGTGAATTTAATACCCGTTTCCTGCAGGAAGCCGTATTTTTTTTCCTGGTATAACACATCCATGGTCTGATCCTGCTTACGCACCTGGTCGTAATATCCATATTTCCACAGAATCCCGATTCCTACGATATTTTGCTTCAGTTCATAGGCACTCCGCATATGAGAGCCGGCTAAGAAACCCAACCCACCGGCGTATGTTTTTAAAGGCTGATGTATGGCAAATTCCATACAAAAATAGGCTACCCGCACACGGAAGGCCGGATTGATGATATAGGGATGAGTGAAAGAGAAGGCCATAACGATACTGATGTGGGAAACTCCGACCTGAAGTCCCTAAGTAAATTATTGAGCAAGCGATTTGGACATTATTGCAGCATCTCAGGCTCTTCTATTTCCAGTGTGCTTTCAACGATCTGAACGCCGGGCGCAGACCATGCGGCATTTTCTGCATCTTCCTTTTCCGCAAATGAGCGCACCTTTCCCCGCAATACTACCTTTCTTCCGGAAACTTCTGTATTAATCCTGGATGAATCAATTGTGGCACTGCGCTCAAAAGCGGCATTTATTTTCTCTTGAATATCTGAAGGCCTGAATAGAGGCTTTACGGTAATTAAATTGGCAACAGACCGAACTCCTGTTAAATTTTCAATGGCTGATTTGGCCTGGACACGCTGATAATCCCATTCCACTTCACCTTCCAGTTTGACATTTCCGTCTTCCACCCTTATTTTAATCCGGTCTTCGGGAATCATGGTATTCCACTTAAGGGAATCCAGAATTGCCTGCCCAATTTCCGCATCTCTCTTACGGTAGTCCGGGGAAAGACCAACTTGAATATCTTCAGCGATCACCCTGACACCAGCCACCTTTTTTGCGGCCTTTTCGGCGGTCCATTTTTTTGCATAGCTATCAACCTCTCCTGACAGGGTTACTATCCCTTTATTGACTGAAACGCCGATTTGCGATGCGTTTAGAAATGGCTCCCATCTTAGTTGGTCCATTACCTCTTTTTGAATGGTTATATCACTTTTCATATTTGATAAATTTAAAAGATTGATGTATGCTTTTATCTGCAGGCTCTGCCTTATTCGAAGGGCCAGCCATTATTTTCCTGATTACCGGACGCATATTCCCTTTTTATCTTCTTTCGAACCGGCCTGAGGTCTTCCCGATTTTTATCCTGTACATAATATGCTTTACCCTGTTACTGTCGTCCAATTCCTCTGTCACCTGATGCTCGTGGGCATGTATTGTACTGCTGGTCATAAGGGTAAATACCTGGCCAAAAAGGAAATCCCTTGCTTTTTTTGCCTCTTCCGATTTTAATTCTTCGAATTTTCCGAATACCAGTACGCACTGCCAGTTGGCCATATCAGTCATCATATCCACTTCAAAACATACGGTTGGGTTTTTGCGGAGTATTTTAAGCTTGGTTCCCTCATTAGCCTGGCCGTAGATATATTTCCCGTCGTAGGCATAGGTTACCGGAACGACGTAAGGATGCTTGCCGTCCGTGCAAGCCAATCTTCCCATGGCCTGGCTGGAAAGGATATTGTTTATCTGGATACTGGTAAGTTTTCCAAGCATAATTCTGATTTTTGTTCCGATAAAAATTTCATTTAAAGCAATGAATCCGCCTCTTGCATCCATTTTTTTTAACCAAAGAATCTGCTGCTTTTCAAAATTAAACGGAACTACATCCTCATATAATGACCAGCATCATTAAGCGGGATAACCTTACTCATTGGCTGAGGTTGAAAAATGATTTTTTTTACAGATGGTTTGGAGCGGCTCTTGCCGGGAAATTCAAAAAGTGCATTATGGAACATTATTTTACCAAAAAAGTGAATATCAAAGAAGAAGAGCTGATAGCAGCCATTAGTCAATCCGCGTATCCATTAAAGAGCAAGGCAGATCTGAAGCCGCTATTGGATCGTATGGGCGATGCCCACATTGTAATGTTGGGTGAAGCCAGTCATGGGACTCATGAATATTATACGTGGAGAACCCATATTTCCAAACGCCTGATTGAAGAAAAGGGTTTCAATTTTATAGCGGTGGAGGGAGACTGGCCGGATTGTTACCGCCTTAACCGATTTATAAAGGGGTACGATATTGAAAATAAAAGTGCATTTAAACTACTGCAAACATTCAATCGCTGGCCCACCTGGATGTGGGCCAACTGGGAAATTGTGGCGCTGGCCGATTGGTTGCAAATCCATAATACGGGGCTATCCGCTGATAAAAAAGTTGGCTTTTACGGTTTGGATGTATATAGCCTCTGGGAAAGTATGGAAAGCATCATGCAATACCTGAAGAAAGTGGATCCCGCTACCCTCAAACTGGCGGAAGACGCTTTTAGATGTTTCGAACCCTTTCGTAAAGATGAGGGAACTTCCTATGCAAGAGCATCGCAATTCGTCCCGGAGCTTTGCCAAAGCGAAGTAGTGAATTTGATGAGAGAAATACATAAGAAACTTCCTTCCTATGATTCGGACTATGAAAATGCCTTCAGCACAGAGCAAAATGCAATAGTGACTGTGAATGCCGAAAAATACTATCGTGCGATGATTTCAGGGGGGCCGCACAGCTGGAATATAAGAGACCGGCATATGGCCGATACAATGGAACGCCTGTTAAAATTTCATGGAAAAAATGCGAAGGTAATTGTATGGGCCCATAATACTCATGTCGGCGATGCCCGGGCGACGGATATGACTGATGAAGGAATGTTCAATATGGGCGAGTTGGCCAGGACCCACCATCATGATAAAGGCGTGGTGCTCGTTGGATTTGGTTCATACAAAGGAAGCGTAACCGCAGCCCGCCGTTGGGCTGCGGATATCCAAACCATGAAACTTCCTGAGGCAATTAGGGGAAGCTGAGAATACTTGCTGCACAAAGCAGATAAGGGAAATAAATTATTAATAATGGATGATCTTACCGGCAACGATATGATGATGGAAAATCATATTGGCAACCGGGCCGTAGGTGTAGTATATAATCCGGAGTATGAACAATACGGGAATTATGTGCCGAGCATTATTCCTTTGCGTTACGATGCCTTTATTTACCTGGATGAAACCCGGGACTTATATCCGCTGCATATCCAACCCGATGGGCACCTGGTACCGGAAACATATCCGTTTGGTGTGTGATGTTTTATTTGTGCCGGTAAACTTGCCCCTGAAGAGATCTGTTGAGTTTGATAAAATAGGCTTACTATGCCAAAAAAGATACACCCAGAGAACCCTGTTGAAATCCCTATTCCGGGGACTAGTCCCGAAATAAAGCCGGGTGATCCTGATTATCCGGATTTCCCGGAAAAAGAGCCTGACATCATTCCGGCAGAAGATCCGCGTGAATCACCCTCTCCTTATGAAATTCCGCCATCCAGGGATACTGCTGACTACATAAGTCGGCATTACAAATTCAGTTGCCACATTTTTTATTATGGCTTCCCTGGTTAAGGGGGCATACTGGCGGCCTTTCACTTACGGGTGCCCGCAGCAAAACGGATAACTTTATAGTATAAACGCCTGATGGTTTGCGGTAATTGGAGCGCAAACCTACTTCAGAGGAAAATCCAGGCCTCATTCAGGTGAATCGTTAAATGATCAGTACGGCAGATTTTTTAATCTGGTGGGATCAGGAATCATAATCTTGCCTTCTTTTATCTCAATTAATTTTTCTGCTTTAAAATCGCCTAAAGTTCTGATTAAGGATTCTGTCGCTGTACCAACATATTGCGCGATGTCTTCTCGTGATATTTCAACTAATTTGCCAGCCTGACTTCCGTTAAATTTGCTATGAATGGCTAACAATGCTCCGGCTACTCTTTTACGCAGGGAACTATATGCCAGTCCGACCAGGCGGTCTTCTTTTTCCTTGACATTCTGAGTGATCAGACGGATAAACTTTCCTGCAATACTGATGTCCGTGTAAATCATCTGAAGAAAGTCATCTTTTGGAATCTGCAGTACTTCGGCGTCCTCAAGTACTTCGGCCGAATCGTCATAGTTTTTGTCTTCAATCAGGGCTGAATAACCAATGAAGTCCCCTTCGCTGAACAGATCAGTAATATATTCCTTTATATCATCATGATTCTTGAAAGCCTTAATTTTGCCTTTTATTACGTAGAACAGATATCGCGGCCGCTTGCCTTCCCGGTAGATCAATTCCTTTTTGCTGAACTCCTGTGTATCATATTTTTCAGCAAGATGTTTAAATATGCCGGTTTGTTTTACGTCCTTTATGAATTCCCTAATACCAAAAGTGCCTGAACTATATTGGCGCTCCAATATATTAACCTTTTTAAACCTTGCTTCTACCGCATTAAGCAATTCAATGTCATCAAATGGTTTGGTTATATAATCGTCAGCTCCAATTTCCATGCCCTTTCGGAAATCACTTCTTTCCGTTTTAGCTGGGAGAAAGATGAATGGAATATACTCTGTATCGGGGTTCTTCCGTACCAGGTGCAAGACCCCGTATCCATCGAGTTCTGGCATCATAATGTCGCATATAATGACATCCGGCTTTTCACTGATTGCGATTTCCACTCCTTTTTTACCATTCTCTGCAGTAAATACCTTATAGCCGGCCAATTCGAGTATTTCAGCAGTATTTTCGCGTATTTCTGTATTATCGTCAATGACGAGGATATTTTTCATTTTCGGAGTTTATGATACCTGGCAGAAATGGTTCTCTCAAATCGCAGTTAGTGCCTCCGGCCTTCCTCATCTAGTCGCTCAGTTATAGCATTAAGCAAATCATTGGCCTCAAAGGGTTTAGTCAATAGGAATAAATTGTTTTTATTTGAAGAGATCTTTCTGATCTGCGGCTCAGGAGAATCTTCCGAAAATAAAATATAAGGTATGTCACGAATTATCTTATCTTCTGCAGCAAGCCTGAGAAATTCACGGCTATCCGTTTCCGGCCTCATGATATCGCAAAGAATAATATCAGGCATATATTTCTTTGCCAGATCAAATCCTGGGCTGCCTTTTTCTGCGACGAAAACCTGATAGTTATTTAATTCAAGTATCTCCACCGCATTTTCCCGGATTTCCCTGCTGTTCTCAATAATTAACACCTTTTTCATCGATGAACAAAGCTAAGGTTCCCGGTCTCCAATAAAGATGAGGTAAGTCAACAGGCCATATGATGATGGGCAGATTATCGCTTACCCTCTCTCGGAAATTCAACGGTAAAGGTTGAGCCCTGATATTCGTTGCTTGAAAAAGTGATATTTCCGTCCAGCAGTTCCACATATTTTTGAACAATATTTAAACCCAAGCCGGTTCCCTGAATATTGGCCGCGTTTGCCGCCCGGAAAAATTTCGTAAATAAATCCTTTTGAGCTTCAAGTGGTATTCCAATACCTTCATCCATTACGGCTATAAAAACGTTTTCGGTATTTTCCTTAACTTCAATCTGTATTATCTTTCCTTCGGGCGAATATTTCACTGCATTTGAAAGAAGGTTCAGGATTACACTGCGAAGTATTTTTTTGTCCTGTTTAACTTCAGGTGGCCCATTGTACAAGAAAATAATTTCCTGATTTTTTTTCTTAAGCATGCCGTCCATTTCGATTATGATATCTTCAATAAATTCCTGAAGATTAAAATGGAGACTCTGGATTTCAATTTTTCCTTGTTCGAGTTTGTCCAATGAAAGAAAATCGTTCAGAATATCCGTGAGATTGTGTATGGACGATTTAATTCGTTCGACGTGCTTGTGCCGTTTTTCCTCCTGATCCTGCATCTTATAGCGTTCTATCAGAGAAATGCTGGACAGGATGGCTGTCAGGGGAGTCCGGAATTCGTGGGAAGCCATAGAGACAAAACGGGACTTCATTTCGTTTAATGACATTTCACGTTCAAGCGATTTGGTTAATTCCAGTGTCCTCTCCCTGATTTTCCTTTCAAGATCTTCATTTATCTCATGAATTTGCTCTTCGGCAAGTTTACGTTGTGTAATGTCACTTCGTATGGCCAGATATTGATATGGTTTGCCTTTTTCATTCAGAAAAGGAACAATGGTCGTATCAACCCAGTAAAAAGTCCCGTCCTTTGCTTTATTTTTTAATTCCCCTCTCCAAATTCTCCCTTTGGCAATAGTAGTCCAAAGATCATGAATAAATTCTTTGGGATGATGTTTTGAGTTGATGATCCGGTGATCCTTGCCAATCAATTCTTCCCTGGAATACTTGGAAATGAGGCAGAAATTATTATTGACATAATTTATAATCCCCTTCTGATCTGTTATTGCCACGATAGATGACTCATCCAGTGCGTGTTTATAATCCAATATTTCGGAGCGGCTCTTTTGTAGCTGATCCTTTAATTCATCATTGAGGCGTTTATTTTCATCTTCCGCTTTTTTTCTTCTGGTAATGTCCCGGGTGACCTTTCCGATACCCACTACATTGCCAAGCGAATCCTTTAGAAGGGTAAATACAACATTCGCCCAAAACCGGGTTCCGTCCTTCCGCATCCGCCACGCCTCATCTTCAAACCGACCCCTTTCCAGGGTAATTTGCAAATTCCTTTGGGGAATGCCTTCCGTGATTTGTTCAGGGGTGTAAAATACAGAGATATGTTTGCCGATTATTTCGGCTGCAGTATAACCTTTAATAGATTCAGCTCCCTTGTTCCAGCTAATAATGTATCCGGAAACATCCGCCATAAAAATTGCAAAATCTCTTACATTCTCAACTAAATGCTGATAACTCTCTCTTTCTATTTGTAAGGTATCGCTTTGCATTTTAGGCATCTTAAAGCCGAAAGACCCAATTGAAGTCGAAGGCCCAAAAATTTCCACATTTTGGAATTCTAGAGTAACGAATTGGCAACCAATTTTCTGGCCTTCGAAGTTCGCTATTATTAAGGTTAACTGGCGCGTTTTAAAAAAAATATAGAAATCTTGGCTTTATACAAATATCTGATTTTTAGGATATAAGGAGCTATCAGGAAGCCAAATTCCAGTAGTCAGGCCAGTTTGAAGAGATCCGGCGCGGCCTCAACTAGTCTATTTTATTAGCCCGTAAACGTCTTTATAATAGATTACGTTGTTCATTCCATCCAAACCCGCCGTTCCATATACCACAAATACCGGGACCAATTTATCCAATTTAACGGTAATTGGTTTTTGATCTTTCAGACAAGATTTAAGAAAAACCGGATCGAGGCGGCCATGCAGCAAGAAGTTACCCAATTCAATGGGCTTTTCCAGGCGGATGCATCCGTGGCTGTAATAGCGGAATGATGATTGAAAAGCAGATTTTAGATTCGTATCGTGCATGTAGACATCAAAGGGACTGGTCAGATTGAATTTAATTACTCCGAGCGCATTGTCGCAGCCGGTTGACTGGCGGAAACGGTAAGGGAAGTTTGTCTTATTAAATATTGACCAGGTGAGTTTTTGGGGATCCAATATTTTCCCCTTATTATCCACTACCTGCATATTCATTGCATCAATTAAAGCTGGAGATTTTCTAAATAGCGGAAGCAGCTCATTGACCACAATCTTGCGCGGCACATTCCAGTAGGGATAAAGTATTAGGTGATCGCAGTATGCGGCAAATCTTGGGGTCCTGGTTGAAGGTTTTCCAAGTACGACCTTCATCTTCAATTTCAGCGTATCGGATTCATAGTACAATAAGGTGGCTGAAGGAATATTTATTATAATGAATTTGCCCAGTCTGAAATGATAAATCCATCTAAACAAACTTAGTGTGGTAACAAGTGATTTAATCGTGTCCGGGTGCTGCGTTTGCAATTCTTTTATAAGCTCTTCTTTTAGCAGCAAGTATTCAGGTATGCCAGGTTCCAATGAATTTACCATTTGCTTTAACAAAATACCGGACTTTGCTTCAGAGAGCTTGCGCAGGATATAATTATTATCCGCCTCAGAATATTTAGCTGATACTTCATCAGCATTTACCATACTGCTGATATTCGTTCCCTGATAGATATCTTTAAAGAGGGCAATCGCGATATCAGTAAAAATGCTGTCCATGCTCACGGCGATGGCTCGATCAGGTGTCTGCAAATCATTCTTTGTATAATTCAACAGTTCGGCGTAATGATACTTATTCCTGTCGAGTCCAATATTTACCGCACTGTCAATAACATCTTTAAGTGCACGCCGCAGCGAGGGGGATTGTTCGCTATCTGAAAACCAAAACTGCTTCTGTTGGTTGATCGCGTAAAATTTATTTACAAGGTTGGGATAGATGAGTTGAGCGGTATTAGTTCCACTATCTATAATGGATAGTTCCGGTGGATAATCCTGGCCGAGCAGATCATCGCCATAGAATGAGCATAGAAAAAAACAGACAATTAATTTAATAACAGATTTCATATTGTAACCCGATTGTTTTTCAGAAATCATTTTACAATTCAAAAATTCCTGCCGTTTTGACCACGGCAGGAATTTATACCCAGCGGGAGAACCATTACTTTACGACTACATGTTTAACCGAAACCTTTTTGGACTCCTCCGATTTGGGCAATACCAGGCGTAAGATCCCATTCTCATAACTGGCATCGATCTTTTCCTTATTCACGCCTTCCGGTAAGGTAAAGCTCCTGGAAAAGGCGGAATAGCTGTACTCCTTCTTTGTGTACTTTTCATCCTTTTCTTCTTTTTCTTCCCCGGTTTCCGAACTGATTGTAAGCATGTTACCATTCACGTCGATTTTGAAGTCTTCCTTCTTTAAACCGGGTGCTGCTACGGATACTTTAAAATCCTTCGTGTTTTCGGTGACATTTACTGCGGGCACGGAGATGGATTTTCCCCAGAAATTTCCTCCATTTTCAAACCATTCATTCCAGGGTTTAAAAAAATCGTTGAGGACAGTGGGAAATGATTCTCCGGATCTGATTAATGCTTTAGTTGTCATAAAAACCTCCTTTGTTTAGTATGAAGATAATTTTTGTCGGCATAAATGTATTTCGCAAACATGGCGGGTTTTAGGACTTTAGTCAGCTAACCGAATGAATTTGGTCACGACTTGTAGCTAAGGATCTCCTAAATGCGGATTCCTAAACTACAGATAAAATGTAATGGTTGCGGTCAAATGAGAGAGGTTTTGTAAAGGCGACACAAAAAGGCAATTTATCGTTTGGCAAATGGATTCTTATTTAGGTTAAGATCATTTTGGAATTTGCGTTTACTCATAGATGCGCAATAAAAACAGGCGCATTGGTCTGCTTTAGCAAAAGATCGGCGAGGCTTTTGTGAAACAACATGGACAAACTGCTTCTGTGGTAGGATCCCGCTACAATGATGACATCGGTACTTTCATGGGAAATAATATTGGCGATTTCTTTTTCAGTTCCCTGAAGAACCTGATAGGTAACATGTGAATGATGTCGCTTCATCCACTCTTTCATTAATTTATTGTCTGGTAAATGCAGGTTGGATCTGTCGTCTTTTGCACTCAATACTTTTGTTTCCAGGTTACTCATTTCAGGCAGGATGTAATTAAACATTTTAATGGCCTGAATGGAAGATGGACTTCCATCATAAAGGAGGATAAGTTTCTTTACCGGGGTAAATTTCTTGGGGACGAGCAAAACGGGACATTGTGCATCGTGCAAGACATTTTTGATAAACCAACCCGGAAGGTTATTTTCGATATAGGAGAATGTTTCCCAGGCATCTATCACCAACAGGTCTGCAAAGGCAGTTTCATGCAGCAATTCCTGCAAGGCGTCTTTTTTATCCTTGTGAATGGAATAATTGATTTTTGCTTTTTGGCAGCCGGACTCGAATTCCATTATTGCCTTATTCATTGTGACCTTATCAGCATTGTCGATTTCATCAAAAATACTCTTTCCTGAATCGGAGTGCTTCGTGATCGTTGCATAGACCGCATAACCGATCCGGGTGGTTTCGCGTAGAAATACACCCACCAGGTGTGCATCATACTCTTTTGCCAAAAAAACGGCGTATTGCAAAGTACTTTCGGAAAATCCGAGATTGTCAAAAGCAGCTATAATCTTTTTCATTTTAAGAATATTTAATTGTTTTGTTTGGCGACTGCCCGGCATATTCTTTTGCAGGTTATCCCAACAGAACCACTGGATTTGACCTTTGCGAGACAAACTTATTCTTTCCCCAAGCACCTGATACTGATATAAATCAGTAATTAAACTGATTTTAAGGTTATTTGGATAAGAGGCTGCCAAATCCTGATAAATGAAATCCCGTCACATGACCTTATGAGGAAGATCATTAAACCCCGCAAACCATTTCATTAGATTTGATGAATAATCGCTTTTTATGGAATACCATTTCAGTAAAAGAGTTCTTTTCTCTTTCAAAAAGGCAGTAGAAAGGACCACAGAAGAATTAAAAAAGCAGGGATTTGGCATCATCTCTTCTATAGACATGAAAAAGACATTTAAAAATAAATTAAATGTGGATTTTCGGAATTATGCTATTTTGGGAGCCTGCAATCCGCAATATGCTTATGAAGGTTTATTAGAGGAAGATAAGCTGGGTGTTTTTCTTCCATGCAATGTCGTTGTTCAGGAACATAATAATGGTGAAGTCGAGATATCGATGATCAACCCCGAAGAAATAGTGCACAGTATAGATAACCTGAATTTGAAAACCTTTGCAAGCGAATTGAAAGAGTCCCTGCTGGAGGCTTTCCGGAATATTTAATGCGTGTGGAGGGAGGTTTGCCAATAATTAATTGATCAACTTAAGGATATGTCTTCCGGCGAGTCAAAGACTGCGTTTTCAGGATACACCGCAAATAACAGGATCAAACTCGTTCGGGGTGGAAAGGAATATTTCAAACAACTATATCAGTTAATTGATCAGGCACAGGAATCAATACATCTTCAAATGTATATTTTTGCTGACGATGAAACTGGAAGATATATTGCGGAAAAACTTATTCTTGCTGCCAGGAGAAATGTCAGCACCTATATTGTAGCGGATGGGTACGCCTCTCAGGAAATCTCTCCGCATTTTATCCGGAAATTAACGGACGCCGGGATCAATTTTCGCTTTTTTGAACCGATATTTAAGAGCCGGCACTATTATTTCGGACGACGCCTGCATCACAAGCTGGTGGTCACAGATACCAGATATGCCTTAGTTGGGGGCATAAACTTAAGCAATAATTATAACGATATACCAAGTGAACCAGCATGGCTGGATTTTGCCCTGTATGCAGAAGGGGAAATAGCCATGGGCCTTTGCGTGCTTTGCTGGAAAACGTGGAACGGGTACCCGGCTAATATGGGACTGACGCCTTGTGAAGGAATACCCCTTCAATTTAATATGACAGCAGCAGAGGCTTGCCGGGTAAGGATGAGACGGAATGACTGGGTGCGACGAAAGAATGAAATTTCCAGGAGTTATCGCGAGATATTCCGGAAGGCTAACCGCCAGATCATTATGGTATCCAGTTATTTTCTGCCTGGCAAGGAATTCAGAAGGAAAATCTGGAAGGCCGTTCACCGGAGGGTGACCATCAAACTGATTCTTGCCGGCGCATCTGATGTATGGATTGCGAAGCAGGCGGAACGCCATCTGTATCGCTGGTTATTAAAGAACAAAATTGAGATTTATGAATATCAGCCCAGCATCCTGCATGCAAAAATGGCAATTTGTGATGGTCAATGGCTCACACTTGGTTCTTACAATGTCAATAACATAAGTGCATTTGCGAGTATAGAATTAAATCTGGACGTAAATAATGAACCGTTTACCAGGTCGGTAAAAGAAGAGATTGAAGCAATTATAGAAAAAGATTGCATCCGCATAACGGAGGATAATTTCAATTTGAAAAATACTTTTTTGAGAAGAATTTTGCAAAACATCTGTTACGAATCTGTCCGCTTGTTGTTTTATCTTTTTACTTTCTATTTTAAACAAAGAGAATGAGTTGTTTTGTCGGAAACCAAAATTTATCCCTCTCGATTGTGACTTGGTCTTCCATGACAAAAGCATTTTTAATGCCTTGGTATTGATAAGTCTCATCTTTATAGATAACCCTGATCATTGTCAGAATTCCGCCCATTATTGTCCTTTGTGACGGATTTTGGAATTAGATAGATAGTCAGATTCAAAAGTCTATTGAAATTAATTAACAATTTAAAATTTATCAGTTATGAAAAATGATGCTCAAATTCAAAAAGATGTTATGGCCCAGCTTAATTGGGAACCGGTTTTGAACGCTGCCGAAATCGGAGTGTCCGTAAAGGACGGAGTTGTTACGCTATCAGGCATTGTGGACACATACACAAAAAAACTGGCTGCAGAACGCGTGGCCAAGGGAATTGCGGGTGTCAGGGCGGTTGCCGAAGATATCCAGGTGGGAGTTTCGCCTTACTTCCGCAGAACTGATACAGAGATCGCTGAAGCGGTTTTGAATGCCTTGAAATGGCATACCTCGGTTAATGAGAACAAAATTAAAATTAAGGTTGAAGACGGCTTCGTCACCCTGGACGGGGAAGTAGAATGGGATTATCAGCGCAGAGCTGCTAAGACTGCCATTGAGAACCTTTCAGGAATACGTGCCATCTACAATTTTATCAGCGTAAAACCTGGTGCGAGCCCGGTTGACATTAAAAAGAAAATAAGCGACTCCTTTCACCGCATGGCAAGCGTTGATTCGGAAAAACTGTCCGTTGATGTCATTGGCAGCAAAGCAATCCTGCGTGGCAGGGTTCATTCCATCAAGGAAAGGGAAGACGCCGCAGACGTCGCCTGGGCAGCTCCGGGAATCATCAATGTGGATAACCAATTGGAGGTTGCCGTGGAAGAACTTGTTTTTTAGTGTTGTAAAATGTGAATGATGAATCAATACCCGTCCCTGATGACGGGTATTGATTTTTTGGTCGCCACATTTGTATCCTTAGCGGTATCAGCATGCTTGCTGATTAATCTCAGTGGACGTCGATTGAGAGATAGGTATTTTTGAAATACAATTATTTCGCCATGAAAAATATTCTATTAGCTGTAAATGCTGCAAAGCTTGAGATGAATGCTGTAGATTTCGCATGTTACATAGCGAACCTGAGCCATTCCAAATTAACGGGTATATTTCTGGAAAATGCTCTTGAGCCAAAGGTGCCGGAATTAAGGACTTTTCATGGCCTTCCTTTTGTGGAGACAATAGTAGCTAACGACATTCCGGAAAATAAAGAAAAAGAGAAATCCTGTCAGAGCAACATCCGGTTATTTAAGGATGCTTGCATGAACAGAGGAGTAAGCAGTTGTACACATCTTGATAGTAGTGTGCCGGTCCAGGAGTTGGTATCGGAAAGCCGGTTTGCTGACTTGATTGTCCTAAATACGGAGACCTCGGTTGAGTTAGAAACCAAAAACACACCAACAGCATTTGTGAAGGAGGTTGTGGCAAGGTCAGAATGCCCGGTTATTCTTGCGCCTCCTAGCTTTGAGGGTATCGATGAACTCCTGTTTGCTTATGATGGTAGTTCATCTTCGGTTTTTGCCATTAAACAATTTACTTATCTTTTCCCCGAGCTGAAAGACAAAAGAGTGGTGATCCTGCATGTGGACGATGAATCTTCGCCCATTAAGGATCAAAATCAAATCGAAAGCCTGGTTAAAGCACATTACGCTGATATCAGCTTCCACGTTTTGAAGGGGAGAGCCAGCGATGAATTATTCGATTATCTACTTGGAAAAAGAAATGTGTTTGTGGTTATGGGTGCTTTTGGCCGGAGCCCTATTTCTGATTTGTTTAGGCCAAGCGCGGCCAGATTGGTGGTTAAGGTGATTGATCTTCCAATTTTTATTGCTCACAATTAATAACCATTAGTATAATGAGAGGAATAGTTGTATATAAAGGAAAGTATGGAGCTACCCGCCAATATGCCGAATGGCTGGGTGCTGAACTTGAATTGCCGGTTCAGCCTGCTGAAAAGCTGATCGGGGGGAAACTCTCTTTATTTGATTATGTAGTAATTGGAAGCTCTGTTTACTTCGGGAGGTTATTGATGGCAATGTTAAGTGATATTGATCAAGTTAAAATGGAAAAATTATCAAAGTCGATAGAATCAGTCAGGAGACTTACTTCTGGTAATATTATGCTTTCTCCAGTCGAGGCGCCTTAATATGAATGATGGCAATAGTTTTATTTTTTAAATCTATAATTATGCTTTATAGCAATTCTCCCTTTAGTACCGAGATATTCTGGTGGGTAAGTTCAATTATACTTATATCTTTATTTATTAGCCTTTTCTTTCTTGAAAAAAACGGGAAAATAAAGTAAATCGGAATATACCACAGAACAACGCTCAGCATTCAAATGCAATGGCTCTAATTCATCCTATGTGGATGCTACAATCAGATCGGGAAACCAGAGCAAACCAGGGATTCGTTGATTAATTTCCTCCAGGATCTTCATGAATTGAATCACAATTGCGGATGACTTAAATCATATTCTCCCGCATAAATTCGGAATAATTTTATCAATGGTCAACCCGGTAAATAGATCAGCATGGACAGTACCCTTTAAGAATAACTAAATAGCGGGAAGTGAAGGTATTTACCTTCGAAACTATTTCAAACCATGAAATCCTTAATGAACTCTTTAATAATCAACTATCGGGCTGTAAATAATATGGATGCTGTTCAATCTAAAAAAAATCCTTTTCTTTCGGTAACCCGGATCTTCCTGATGGGTTTATTTTCTGTCTGCAGCGTCACCGCAGTGGCACAGGCGGTAAAAATCTTAACTATTGAGAACGCGTACCTGCTAGCCAGAAAAAATTACCCGCTGATCAGGCAAAAAGACCTGATCAACAAATCAAAAGACTATTCTGTGTCAAATGCAGCCAAAGGATATCTGCCGACGTTATCAGCCAATGGACAGGCTACCTATCAGTCGGATGTAACAACGCTGCCTTTTAAATTTTCGCCGGGTATTACTATTCCCAATTACAACAAGGATCAGTATAAATTTTTCGGAGAAGTGGACCAAATAATCTATGATGGCGGTGCAATCCGTAATCAGAAGCAAACAGCGAATGCAAATGAGGCTATACAGCAGCAGAATCTGGAAGTTGAACTATATGGCATTTATGACCGGGTTAATCAGCTGTTCTTCGGCTTGCTACTGACGGATGAACAGTTAAAGCAAAATGCTTTACTAAAAGCGGATATCCAAAATGGCATAGAGAAGGTTAATGCGCAAGTTAAGAATGGAACTGCCTACCGAAGCAGCGTGGATGAATTATCAGCTCAACTATTAGAAACTGAACAATCGCAGATCGGCCTGGTAGCCAACAAGAAAGCTTTTCTGAATATGCTTGGTTTGTTTATCAATATACCACTGGATGAAAATACCATTATTGAAAGTCCGGCGACACCTGTTAATACAGACAGCATTAACCGACCTGAATTGTTATTTTACGATTACCAAAAAAGAATCTATGATTTGCAGTCGGAGTCACTGAAAATAGATCTGAGACCCAAATTCAGCTTCTTTTTTCAGGGAGGCTACGCCCGTCCGGGATTGAATTTCCTCAGTAATGATTTCGCCTGGTATTATATCGGCGGCCTCCGTTTAAGCTGGAATTTCGGCAGTCTGTACCGGCTCAACAATCAACAGCGACTCCTGGATATTGACAAGCAACAATTGGATTTACAGAAGCAAACCTTTCTGCTCAATACGGCGATGACGCAGAAGCAAGAATCTGCTGAAATGGAGAAATATATTGAATTATCAAGGAACGATGAGGCAATTATTGCTTTACGTGCGTCTGTAAAAAAGGCTGCCAGCGCTCAACTCGAGAATGGCGTCTTAACTGTACGTGATTACCTCACAGAAGTAAATGCAGAAGATCAGGCCAGGCAAAACCGTATTCTTCATGAGGTAGAGATGTTACAAACACAATACAATTATGAGAATACGGCAGGGAATTTAAAAGTTCAATAATTAGAAAGGTTTTAAACTTATGCAAATGAAAATTCAGCATATTCTATGTGTAGTCGCCGTTACGGCCCTTTTCATGGGTTGTGAATCACGTAACGGACAGTCTGACGCTTTCGGAACCTTCGAGGCGGATGAGGTTATTGTGTCATCCGAAGTATCCGGAAAGATTCTATCGCTGAATATCGAAGAGGGCTCCCTGCTAAAAAAAGATAGTGTGGTGGGGGTGATCGATTCTGTCCCTATTTTACTTCAGAAAGCGCAGATGTTAGCCACTATTGGTGCTTTAAAACGGAAAACCATGGACGTAAAACCGCAGATAAGATTGCTGCAGGATCAGATAACCGTTCAGGAAGCGCAATTAGATAACGCATTGCATGAAAAAGCGCGTACAGAAAGACTCGTCAGGGCAGAAGCGGCAACGACCAAGCAACTGGATGATATCAATACACAGATTGATGTACTGCAAAAACAAATAACGGTCACTTCCCAGCAGATTAAAGTGCAGGAGACCACGACAGGCAATCAGAACAGCATCGTCATGAGTGAATATAAACCCCTTCGTAAATCATTAGCGCAGATTGATGATCAGTTGCAGCGCGCCTTTATTAGCAATCCAACGAACGGAGTCGTTCTGACTAAATATGCCATGGCCGGGGAAATGACCGCGGCCGGCAAAGCATTATATAAAATCGCCGATCTGTCCACCATCACGCTGAGGGCTTATATCACCGGAACACAGATGGCGCAGATAAAACTAAACCAGGAAGTAACCGTACTGGTAGATAGCAATAAAACCAAATACAGAAAATACACGGGTATTGTCAGCATGATATCCGACCAGGCAGAATTTACTCCCAAAACCATTCAGACAAAAGACGAGCGGGCCAACCTGGTATATGCGATTAAAATTCATGTTAAAAACGATGGCTTCTTAAAAATTGGGATGTATGGTGAAGTAAAGTTCAATTAAAGCGTATGAAGTCGGTTATTGTAGAAAATGTAGTTAAGACGTACACAGTAAAAAAAACTGTAGTGGAAGCCTTAAAGGATGTTTCCTTTACGGTGGATAAGGGGGAAATTTTCGGCATCATCGGACCTGACGGCGCCGGAAAAACATCCTTGTTCAGAATTCTCACCACATTGCTGCTGGCAGACCGCGGCCGTGTTTCTGTTGAAGGTTTTGATGTGGTAAAGGAGTATCTGAAGATCCGAAACTGTGTAGGGTATATGCCGGGTAGATTTTCCCTCTACCCGGATTTATCTGTTCGGGAAAATCTTGAATTCTTTGCCGCCATTTTCAATACAACACTTAAGGAAAATTACGATTTGATAAAGGATATTTATCAGTTGCTGGAACCGTTTAAGGATCGCCGGTCGGGACAATTGTCCGGAGGAATGAAACAAAAGCTGGCATTGTGTTGTGCCCTGATTCACAAACCATCCGTATTATTCCTGGATGAACCGACAACCGGTGTGGATGCTGTATCCCGGAAGGAATTCTGGGAAATGCTGCATCGTTTGAAATTACAGGGCATATCCATTCTCGTATCTACGGCCTATATGGATGAAGCGGGCCTCTGCGACCGCGTCGCATTAATTTTAAAAGGAGAAATATTGTCCATTAATACTCCAAAAGGAATAACAGATGGATTTAAAAACCCTTTGTGGGCAGTACGGGCAAACGATATGTTCCACCTGCTCAATGCTATCAAAGAGGATCCGGTAGTGGAAAGCTGCTATCCTTTTGGTCAGTACCATCATGTTTCATTTAAGACCCGGGAGGATAATGAGGGAAGGCTTAAACAGATCTTACAAAAGGGAAATTTCACCGGGGTGGACATTCACCCGCTCCGGCCCGGCATTGAAGATTGTTTTATGGCATTGATGAAAGATTAAATTATGGAAAAGGAAAAAGCAATCAGGGCAGTTGAGCTGACAAAAAGATTTGGATCATTTACAGCCGTTGACAAGATCAGCTTTGATGTGAAAAAAGGAGAAATTTTCGGTTTTCTGGGCGCCAATGGAGCCGGAAAAACGACAGCCATGCGCATGTTGTGCGGATTGTCACTTCCCACTTCGGGTTCAGCCTGGGTGGCGGGCTTTGATGTATACAAGCAGAATGAGCTGATTAAAAAAAATATCGGGTACATGAGCCAGAAATTTTCCTTGTATGATGACCTTACAGTGAGGGAAAACATACGCTTTTATGCAGGTATATACGGGCTGACAGACGAACGGATCAGGGAAAAAACCGGTTTTCTGCTACGACAGTTGAAACTGGAGGAAGCCGGAAATAAATTGGTCCGTTCCCTGCCACTTGGATGGAAGCAAAAGCTTGCTTTTTCGATTTCCATAGTGCATGACCCAGCGATTGTGTTTTTAGATGAACCTACAGGTGGAGTGGATCCCATCGCAAGGAGAGAATTCTGGAGTCTTATCTATGAAGCATCAGACAGGGAAATTACCATATTTGTTACCACTCATTATATGGATGAAGCCGAGTACTGCAGCCGGGTCTCCATCATGGTGGATGGCAGAATTGACGCACTCGACTCGCCTTCGAACCTGATGAAAACCTATTCAGTCGATTCGATGGACGGCGTTTTTTTACAGTTGGCCAGGAAGGCCGTGAGAACAGAGTAGCTATCGGACAGCGGCAAACAGATAAATGATGAAGCAATTTTACATTTTTGTAAAAAAGGAGTGTCTCCATATCTGGAGAGATCGTCGCACATTGTTCATCCTGATCTGGATGCCGATTGTTCAGATTTTACTGTACGGTTTTGCATTGACCAACGAAGTCAAGAATTCTAAAATAGCCATATTCGACCAGGCCCGGGATGAAGCGTCCACCACCCTTTCTGACGAGATCGCCGCCAGCCGGTATTTCAGTTTATATCAAAACGTATATTCCTATAAAGAAATAGAATCCACATTTCGCAAGGGTAAAATCAGGATGGCGGTGGTTTTCCCCCGAGGCTTCCGGAATGATCTGTTACATACCAATCATGCACAGATTCAGGTGATCGCGGATGCCTCTGATCCCAATACCGCCAATACACTTACCAACTATGTCTCTGCCATCGTTAGTGATTACCAGCAATCCATTAATCAAAATCAGGCATTGCCTTATACCATTGATACCCGGATCCGTATGTTGTATAACCCTGAATTGAATGGGGCTTATAATTTTGTTCCGGGGGTTATGGCCTTGGTGTTGATGCTGGTCTGCGCCATGATGACTTCTATTTCCATTGTCAGGGAGAAGGAAATGGGCACAATGGAAGTCCTCCTGGTTTCCCCGTTAAAACCTTTCAGGATTATCATCGCCAAGACCATTCCCTATCTGCTTGTCTCGATACTGAACATCGCCACCATACTTTTGCTGAGTGTATATGCTCTTGACGTACCTGTTTTCGGCAACTTATTTTTATTGGTTGGAGAAAGCGTTCTGTTTGCCATCACTTCTCTTTCACTGGGTATATTGATCTCTAATTCAGCCAAGACCCAGCAAACAGCCCAGTTTACGTCCATGATGAGCTTATTTCTGCCTACGCTTTTATTCAGTGGATTTTTGTTCCCGATAGAAAACATGCCTTTGCCCTTGCAGATCATATCTAATGTTGTTCCCGCAAAATGGTACTATATCATTGTAAAGGCTGTTATGATTAAAGGACTTGGTTTCATGGCAGTCTGGAAAGAGACCCTGATTTTGGTTATCATGACCTTAATACTTCTGGGAGTCAGTATTAAATACTTTAAAACCAGGCTGGCATGAGAACATTGAAATTTTTATTGCAGAAGGAGCTGCGGCAGATTTCCCGGGACTCCGCCGTCTTCAGGATTCTATTCATCATGCCCATGATACAGCTTCTCATTCTTCCGCTGGCTGCAGATTATGAAATCAAGAATATCAATCTGGGTGTCGTGGATCACGACCATTCGGAGTACTCGCGTAAAATGATCAACAAAATCACTTCATCGGGATATTTCAGACTGAGGAATTACAGTGCGACGTTCGAACAGGGTCTGCACGCTATGGAGTTGAATAAGATAGACCTCATCCTGGAGATCCCTTCTCAATTCGAACGCAACCTGATACAGGATGATAAAGCTACTCTTTTAATTGCTGTAGACGCCATTAACGGGATAAAAGCCGGCCTGGGATCGGCCTATATAAAGGGAATTATATCGGAATACAATCAGGACGTCCGGTTACAATGGATACAATATCCGCGGTTCGACTCTCAAGCAACTGTTGAGCTGACTTTTTCAGACTGGTACAATCCCAATATGAATTACCGGGTTTTTATGGTGCCGGGCATTCTGGTGATGCTCATCACGATGATTGGTTCTTCCTTTGCTGCCAATAATATTGTCCGGGAAAAGGAAATGGGCACTATTGAACAAATCAATGTTAGTCCGATTAAGAAAGCACAGTTTATTTTGGGTAAACTGATTCCATTCTGGATGCTGGCCATTACTGTGTTGACTGTCGGCCTTCTCATAGCCAGGTTTGTATATGGTATTGTGCCACTAGGCAGTTACCTCACCATATATGCGTTTGCTTCCATTTACCTAACAGCTATCCTGGGTTTGGGATTGTTGTTATCTACCTATGCACAAACTCAACAACAGTCGATGTTGGTCTCCTTTTTTGTAACGATGATATTTAATTTGCTCAGTGGCTTATATACGCCTATTGAAAGCATGCCTGAATGGGCTCAGCTTATTACCAGGTTAAATCCCGTATCATATTTTATTCAGGTCATGAGAATGGTTATGCTCAAAGGCAGCGGGCTGGCAGATATAAAAACGCAAATTCTGGCATTGCTTGGCTTTGCATTGATATTCAATGGATGGGCCATTTTGAACTACAAAAAAAGAAGTTTTTAATAACAAGTTTTGGGAACCACACAATGGAAAGACTCATGAAATACCTGACAAATGAGATATAATAGTCCCCATATCTCATATAAGTAAGCTTAATTTTAACTTCGGTAATTCTGTGTTTACCTGCTTTTTAATTTCATCCTTTTTTACTTGCCATTTGGCTTTAATGTTGAGCAGCAATCTGCGCTCGCGTTCATCATTTATATATATATAATCGGACTCCAATTGAATAATACTCATGAAAATATCCTGAAAATCCCCGAGCAAATCAACAATTTTCCGTATATCTTCAATTCCAGAGGGAAAAGATGGCGACACCGGGGCTATATCTGCATTGATATATGTCTGGCAGTATAACAGATCCTTTAATAATTTGCGAAGCATATGGAGCGATTCGTCTGAAAGGGTTTCCTCATTTGCCAATTGCTGAAGCCTCCATCCTGTTGATTTAATAAATTTATCACCCCTCGATTTTCCTATTTTTGCAGGAACCACGCCGGTGATACGCTGTTTTTCTTTCTGAAGCGCCTTGTTATTTATCAGCAAACTTTCTGCCTTAATCATTTTGCCGGCTTCTTTCGCATTTAAAAGATTCAAATAGGTTGCGCACATGCCGCCATTGCCATCTTCTGTAATTGCGGCGCTGATATTTTGTTGCTGTAATTGCAGGCTCCGGATTGCACCCAAAACCCGGTATAAGCCCTTTAAATGTTTGGGAAGCACCAGCTTTTTTCCTTTAATGCGATCAGTCCCTATCAACCGGAGGATTGCTCTTAACTTTTTAGTCTCCATCCTGAACATGTGAATATCTTCAGCTTCAAAATATCTGTGAATTTGCCGTGAAAGTTTATCAATCCTTTTTAGTCTTTTTTTCACATCTGCTATTATTCTTATCTTCTTCATATTTTCCCTATTAATATTCTGATTCAAGGTTATGGAGCAATGCAATGGAATTCACAGCCGTGAGGTTTAATTATGAAGATATAATTCGGAATTTGTTAGTGTTCTGATCAAAATCACACAGTTTTTTGATTGTGCTCAGTAACCATGAGCTGCGGAATGCTAGTTTCATATAAAATTTGGATGGAAAAGATAGTCCTTGTAGTTGATGCGCTGGAGCCTAATCAGCATGTATTTGAATTTGCCTGTTATTTGGGGCATTTGACAAAATCTAAAAAACCCTTCCAAAATATGACGAGGCAATTAAGAATTCTGATAAGTATAGTTTGTGATATTGATCAGGCAATGCTTTGTGCGGTTTCCAATCAGGTCTGACCCATAGTCAAAACGGCAGCTCCCCGGATACGGCCGGAACGTAAACTTTCCAGGGCTTCATTAGCCTGATGCAAATGAAACACTTGAGTTTCAGTTTGGATGGGCACCTCTAATATCAGCTTCAAAAAACTTTCTGCATCTTTTCGTGTGAGATTGGCTACTGATCTGATTATTCTTTCCTCCCATAACAAGCGGTAGGGAAATGAGGGTATATCACTCATATGGATGCCGCCACAAACGATCATTCCCCCTTTGTCCGTATCCAACAATGCCTGGGGGACCAGGCTGCCCACCGGTGCAAATATAATTGCAGCATCCAATTTTTCCGGTGGTGCATGCAACGAATCACCTGCCCATACTGCCCCGAGTTTTATAGCAAATTCCTGTGAAACCAAATCGTCCTTGCGGGTGAATGCATAAATCTTTTTGCCCTGCTGAACCGCTACCTGTATTAGAATATGCGCGGCAGCCCCAAATCCGTAAATCCCTATTTTTTCCGACCGTCCATCAATCATACTGTATGCCCGGTATCCGATAAGCCCTGCACAAAGCAATGGTGCTCCGGAAGAATTGGCGTATTGCGTGGAAAGGGGGAAACAGTACTGATAGTGTGCTACAGTGTATTCAGCATATCCTCCGTCTAGGGTATATCCCGTAAAAACTGCCTGTTCACATAGATTTTCCTGGCCATTTAAGCAAAACCTGCACTTACCGCAGGTATAGCCCAGCCAGGAAATACCTACTAAATCCGTTTCTTTTAAATTTGTCACCTCATTGCCGGTCTTTACAACTATACCCACAATTTCGTGTCCGGGAATCAACGGAAGTTTTGGATGTTCAAGTTCCCCGTCAACGATGTGAAGGTCCGTGCGGCATACACCATAGGCGATCACTTTTACAAGTACCTGGGCGGGTGTAGGAACCGGCATGGCGACTGCCTTATGAACAAGCGGCTTCCCTCTCTCAGTCAATACCATCGCTTGCATTAGATCTGGCAACTTCATTTAATATATAATTTAAAAAGGTTATCATGTACTTGAATAGTCAGATGGCATTTTGCAAAACTACGGGGCTCGGCGCTACTGTGAAAGTCAATATTTTATTAAAGGAATTCCAGGTAACAAAATAAGTCTGGATCATGATTAAAATCACACAATGAAAAGTTTTGAATCATACAATACAGATGCTGCCGGGAATATCTTTGGGCACTATTAATCTTATGCAGATAAAGCAAAATTTGGGGAATGCAGACCGGGCGATCAGGCTTATTGGAGGCGTTGTGCTTATCGAGATAGCTATGAGTAAGCATTTGGAGAATCCTGCTTTTATCATTTCCTGGATTTTTGCGATCATCCTACTGGTCACGGCAACCTTTGGCTATTGCCCATTATATGGACTTTTTGGGATCCGGACTATATCCGGAAAGAATAAAGTAGACTGAAATTTTGCAAAATGACGATTGGTTATGCCTATAAGGAATGCATGTATTGGGTCAGCCAAATTCAATCCATCCGCAATGAGCTGGAAAGGATTAAAGCGGAATTTAGACTGAATGCGGAGGAACATGCCGGAGCCGCTTCGAAAAGAAGATTTATGGAAGACATTGCCCTCCTTTCGAGGAGCCTGGATACGACGGAGGTTATACTTTTGACGAGCCTGAATAATGGAACCACCTACTGGGCGGGTAATAACCATACCTACGACACCCCCAGGATCGCTAACTGTGAAAATGAACTGTTGAACCGTATGAAGAGTATTTATGACGCACACATAGAATTGCACCGGTCTCTCATCAGATTTTTATCCGCCCATGAGGCATGCAAATAATGCTGGAAAATTCAGAAAATATACTCAGAACATTTATTGAAGTTCAAATGAATAATCTCTTAGCAGGATACGGCAATATCATGAGATTAACAAAAACAAAAGGAAATCGATGTCTGTCTTTTTTATATTCTTTTAGCAAGTATACCCATTTACACGCAGTGGTAAAAATAAAATCTATTGTATTTGATAGGAAGTAATTTTAATAGCGGGAGTCTGGCAACGGTTGGTATTTATCCAATCCACTTTTACCGTAACTGGATATATTGTGTTTGTAGGGAATTTGAATATGTCTGGATTGTCTATAGGAATATTATCGGTAAAGGTGGTATCTATGAAATGAAAATATAAATCACCGCAGGCACAAGGGCAATTAACTAAACAAGCATACTCACAAGGATCACGACCATCAACCACTGCTAGGTTTTGGTAAGGAGCTGCCGTTTGGGTATTGTTCTTTTTGCAAGAAATGACTATACAGCAGAAAAGCACTAAGAATAACATCAGTTTCATAAGCTTCAATTTATCTATTGGCAAGTTAAAGCCTGCATTCGTTGCATTAGTCCTATAGTCCATCCCTGTACTAAATTACGCTGAATATTGAATCAAGGTTGTCTGGTTCATATAATCGTTTTAGGTTACTCATGTAATTCACAAAGTTATTTGGGCCACGACTAAAATGACCTTTCACGGCAACTAAATAAATCTGGCTTGCATTTTTATGAAAACGATCATAACTAACCTCATCTTTTACATATAGGATGATGAGCATGGCACATGCCAGTCCTACGCTCAATCCCGCAATATTGATGAAAGAATATACTTTGTTATGTGTGAGATTCCTGATGGCAGCTTTGAAATAGTTTTTGAACATGAATTTGATATTCGGGATGGAAAGGTGGAAGTTTTACCATTCAATACTAAGAAAGTGCCAGACTTCTAAAGGATTACTAATCAGCCTCATAAATCAAATCCCCTTTTTGCATTGCACGCTTCTGGTACTGGAAATGTTCGCTTGTGATACAGCATGTTGTGATGATTTTTTACCTAGTATTGTGAATATCAAAGTAATACAAAACAGGCACAGGATTGGGACCAATCAAATACTATGATCGCTAATTACATCAAGGTTGCCTTCCGCAACCAGCGCAAACACAAGACATTTTCATTCATTAATATTTTTGGGCTGGCGGCCTCAATGACGATCTGCCTGCTGATCGGACTTATGCTCTCCGATCAGAAGAAGCAGGATGCGTTCAACAAGAACCGGGATCATATTTACCGGATTCTTACAGAAAGCCCCGCATTCCGCAATCCCTATGCGACTAGCCCTTATCCGCTGGCCGCCGAACTCCTCCGTACTGATCCTACGGTGGAAGCGGTGACCCGGGTCGTACGGAGTGTTGGTGGAGATGTAATTTATCAGAAACATATAGAAGAAATGCGCGGATATTTTGCTGATGCGCCATTCTTTAAAGTATTTTCTTATGAATTAATTGCGGGCGATCCCCTATCCGCACTAAAGGAACCCAACAGTATTGTTATTACATCCGCCATGAAGAAGCAATTATTTGGAAAAGAAAATGCGATAGGTAAAACGGTTCAGTTTTCTGACCGGGGCCTGAATTTTCTCGACCAGGGAGAGGCTTCCACAGCAAGGTCCTGGGGACTTTTTAAAGTCACTGGCGTCGTTGCTGACAAGAATTATAAATCGCATTTGCCTTTTGAGGTGTTAATGTCGGCCTCATCCATTCAGGCATTAGTTTCGGATACGCTCACCAATGATATGCGCAGCAATTGGCAAAATTATTACAGTACTTATACCTATGCATTGTTGAAACCCGGCAAAACAGCCGCTGATCTAAACAGAGGCCTGCAACGCATTTCCAGGACGCAATTTCAGGATCTAAAAGGCGATCAGGCGGTATTTTTTTCGCCGCAGCCCCTCACCTCCATTTCGCCGGGCATTTTGCTTGGTAATGAGCCGACAATCAGCCTGCCGAAAATCGTGTATTATTTTCTGGGAACACTTTCTCTGGTCATCATGATATCCGCCGGGTTTAACTATACTAATCTTTCCGTTGCACGGGCGCTCAGCCGCGCTAAGGAAATCGGAGTACGCAAGGTAAACGGCGCAACAAAAAAAGATTTGATAACTCAATTCATGAGTGAATCCATCGGAACAGCTTTGATCGCGCTTTGCGTTGCCATGTTTTTTCTTTATCTGATCCGCTTGGCCTTCCTTCATTTGTGGGTGAACCAATACCTGCATTTTGAACTGGACGGAAATGTTGCGGCATACGGATTTTTTTTAGTGCTAGCTGTCACGGTTGGAGTCCTGGCAGGTTTTTATCCGGCGCTGTATTTGTCACGGATCGAACCGGTAAAGACACTCCGGTCTTCCGCCAGTGCGACGCCGGGCAGGCTGCCTGTGAGAAAGGTATTGAGTGTTTTTCAATTTGTCATCTCGCTGGTATTTATTATCTCCGCTATTTTGATATTTAAACAATCGCAGCATTTCCTGCATTTCAAATATGAATTCAATCCGTCCGGGGTGGTGAACGTTGAATTGCAGAGTAATAATTTGGATTTTGCCAAACGAACGGTGGGAGCCGTGCCGGGTGTTGAAATGGTATCGGCCTGTGAATACATTCCGGTGACCGGCCGGTCAGAAGGCATTTCGCTCAAAGCAGCGGGAGATACGGGCGAAATGAAAAAACTCGTGTCGCTTCGCGCCGATCAAAATTTCCTTTCTGTACTGGATTTAAAACTTATCGCCGGAAATAATCTAGGGCCAAACAGGCATCGCGTGGTGATTAATCAGTCAGCTGTACACGCGTTGGGTTTCAGCACGCCACAGACATCACTTGGGCAGATTCTTATCACGGGAAAAGATTCAGCAGCGATGATCTATACCGTCGCCGGCGTTATGGAAGATTTTCATATGGGCCTTGATCGCGACGGGTTTGAGCCGATGGTGCTCATCAATGATCCCACGGGTTTTAGGTTTTTGAACGTCAAGATTGCGTCCGATAAAATGAAGCCGGCGCTGGCACGCATAAATATAGCCTGGGCCGCCATCGACCCGGTGCATCCGTTAAAATTCAAATTCTTTGACGAACAACTTGCGGCCTCTTCTAAAGGATTTTTCGATATGGTATCGATTCTCGGCTTCATGGCTTTTCTTGCAGTGACGATCGCCTGTCTGGGTATGCTGGGTATGGCGGTTCATACCACGGAACGCAGGAGAAAGGAGGTGGGCATACGCAAGATACTTGGTGCGCAGGTCAGGGACCTCGCTTATCTACTGTCCAAGGAATTTCTTCTGATTCTTTTTATTTCGACAGCGATAGCGGCGCCTTTGAGTTTTTATGTCAATAATCTCTGGCTTCGCAATTTTCCAAACCGGGTTGAATTTGGGTGGGACATTATCGCCTCAGGTATAGGAATCATTATGTTGCTCGGCGGACTGACCATTGGTTCACAAACTTTGCGGGCCGCCCGCGCCAACCCAATTAAAAGCCAGCGAACAGAATAAAAATAATATGAGGCATCCGACCGATATCTAATATTGGAAATTGTTGCATCTATTCAACTTTAACCTGAAAAGTACAAACGTTCGAACCGCGGGTACTCCGGACTACCAGTGTTTGGAAAAACAAACGTAATCAGATTTAATATTCCTTGATTAAAACCTCCGTGGGAATATTTAATGAGCTATTGAGCTTTCGAATCATGTCAAGAGACAATTTCCTTTTCTTACTCATGATTTCACTTACCCGGCTTTTAAATCCAATCACATTCACTAAATCTTTCTGATTAAACCCCAACTGTTTCATTCTGAATTTAATTGCCTCAATAGGATCGGGAAAGTCAATTGGATAATGCGCTGATTCATATTTTTCTATCAGAATTCCCAGAATTTCCAGTTCATCACCTTCAGGTGTACCCGGTTTTGAGTCAAAAATTTTTTCCAACCTGGACATTGCGAGACTATAATCTTTTTTTGTTTTCAGCGGTTTGATATTCATTTTTCAAATTTTGTTTGCGTTGATTTTATCATATTGAGCATGGGTACCTATAAATCTGATCCAAACCATATCGTAATCATAGTTAATCCGTACGATTAATCTGTAATGATTGCCTTTTATATTGAACACTACCCGGTTGTTTTCAAGTATACTCGCTGTAGGGTAATTCTTTTTAATACTTTTAGAAGTTGTCCAATTTAATTTTTCCGCTTCACGGTACCACGATTTCAATTGTTGTTCGCAATCAGGATATTTGGACCAAAAATCCCTTAAATTCTTCTTTGCTATAACTCTCAAAGCGGTGCGATTATTTTGTAAAGGTAGATTAAAGTTACCAAAATGGGAACTTTTGGTTTATTAAGTTAGGCGAGTGTATTCGACTAAATACAAAAACCTCCTGTAAATATCCAGGAGGTTTTTGTATTTAATATATTCTAAGATTAAATCCTAATTAAGGAGCAGTTACTACTTTCACAACCCGATAAACAGAAATACCGCGCCTGCTTAATTCCAATTTTGTTATCATACTTAATCCTTTATTTGGGAAAACAGTCTTTGGATCCCAAGAAGGCATTAATGCTTCCTGCAGTGTTTTGTAGAGATCATAGGAAACGGTGGTGAATTTTATGTCCTCTCCCAATGGAGCAAGGACAACTGCATTGCCCCATGCCATCTGATTTGTCTGTCCTTTATCCATAGCACGCTTGATGAATGGCCCCCAGTATTTCTTTTCTAAACTTATAAGGCTATCAGCATAATTTGTATTGTGGTAATCCATTAGTAAGTAATTAAGATCTTTTTCGGGTACTGCTTTAGCAGCCTTCACCCAGTTTTCATCGTGAAGGAAAAGCTGGCTGGTAACCGTAGATAAAGTATTGGTTTCCATATCTGCCATTTTTACTCCTGTAATAGACTCTACATTGTTAAACACATCACCAACTTTGTCAATATCCGGAAATTTATTGATAAATAAATAGTTGGATGAGTTAGGCAGATCGTATCCACCAACTTTTTCAAGTAATGCCCAGAAAGTCATTGTCTTATCCTTTACCGCTTTTTCGGCCACTTTGTTCCAGTAAGTGGTTTCTCTCTTGATAAATTCATCCACCTTATCATAGGGAACACGGCGATACTGATACATGGTGATAGAATGGTCCTGGGCATTGAGGGTTTGCTGAAAGCAAAAAGTGAGAACAATTGCTGTGGAGCAATAAACGAAACTTGATAAAAGTTTGTTTGACTTTTTCATGATGGCTGTTTTAAAATGTTAAAATGATAATAAAAAGAGGAAGGTTAAAATAGGGGGCGCAAGAGTACAAAAGGTAAGTTTTAATAAATGTAAAATCAAATTAGATTTTATCGGCTTTGAACCCGTCATCGTAAAGCAATTATGGTGAAACATTCTGCTATTCATTCGCTAATTGCCATAGTATTGTCAAAACCAACTGCGTTCGATGTTTTAAAAGTAGATAATTAATTTTATCAGGCGTGTCAGTTGCTTGGTGATAATCTTTATGAAATCCGCCAAAAAAAAATATGGATGGAATTCCCTTTTTTATAAAAGTGAAATTGTCAGAGCGGGCAATTACACTGTTTTCGCTTACTTTTTTGCTTTTTTTATCATATAATGTGTCAAGAATCAGGTTACAACATGCGCTATTTAAGATATTTAGTTTTGATGAATTGAATACTTTATTTGAAGTGTCATAATAAAGACAATACACATAATTGCTATCCCTTTTATTGCCAACATGGAAACTATCAACGCGGCCTATCATATCAATATTAATGTTGCAATAGGTTTTAGTTAATGGAATAACAGGATTATCGGTATAATAATATGCGCCAATTAATCCTTGTTCTTCGGCGCCAGTAGAAAGAAAAACGATTGTTCTCTTGGGTCGTATCCCCTTTGTTGCAGCGTAACTGAGAATACGTGCTATTTCTAATAATGCAGTTGTGCCACTACCATTGTCATCTGCCCCATAAAATATTTTACCATCAATTTTCCCAAAATGGTCGTGATGTGCACTAAGAACTATATACGGCAAATTATTATCAGTACCCATTATTAAGCCAATTATATTTTTTGTAGATGCTTTTTTATCTATTTTGATAATTGATAAAGTTAATAGCCTGTGCGTATTAAAAGAATGAGGCTTGCCTGAATTGCCAATTACGGAATAAAGGGAGTCTATGTTTAGGCCCACAGCCAGCCTGGATATTTCACTTGAAATGGTTCCGCCGGGAATCTTCGGGGAATTCATGCGTGAAAAGTCATAATAAGGTTCAAAATCTCTCCAATAATTTAATTGACTAAGGGTGGTTGCAAAATCGGGTGTATATAGAAGTACACCAAACGGCTTTTTGTTTATGAGGCTATTTGTTTGGTCATTTTCGCTGGGCATATCTTTCTCATCAATAATATCCTTGCCTGAACTGTCTTTAGGAGAATCCCAATTCATAAGAACAAATTTTCCTCCAACATCAATATCATTTAGTTCATCAAATTTTGGAATGGAAATTCCGTATCCAATGAAGACAACTTCTGCGGTTGTGGGCTTCAGATTGTTGATGTCATTAAAATTATGCCATTGGTTATCTACAGTATATTCCTTTTCTTGTACTGTTAATTTTGATGTTGAATAATCTGAATGTGAAAGTGGGACATTTTGTAAATATGGATTCGATGCTTTGAATGGGTTATATAAATGATATGTTTGATACAAATCTGCTATAAACTGTATTGCTAGCGAATCTCCCCTTGATGCAGCCATACGTCCTTCGAATTGTTGTCCTGCAATTCGATTTTCAAAAGTCTTCAATGAGTTTGCTGAAACTTGTTGAAGTAAATAATTCAAAGATTTGAGTTGTGCGCTTGAACAAAAAGAAACGCATATGAGGTATAAACAGAAAATGCCGTGTTTCATATTTTAAAAATTTCAAGCTAATCAAAACGCTTGACAGCCAGGCAGGCAACTCCCTGATCTTTGCTGGTGGGGGATATGTTCATGCGTCCCTGGCAAGTAAAGGATGCTGGCGTCGCTCTGCTGAAGGTAAAATTATTATAAAATAGAACGATTTTGACTTAATGTTACCAAACGTAAGTCATGGCGGTCCTATGCAAGATCCAACCCACTTTCACCAAGCTGTAATTAAGTTACTTGATACTAATTAATGAAGTGAACGAAAAAGAATGTCAAGGACATTTTGAGGTTAGTTTTTTCGTTTTGCATTGTGGGTTATATCTACCGAACGATTGCCACTGCCATAAATAAGCAAAAAGATCAAAAGCATTGTCATAGCAAAATCTGTTCTGCCATCATGCACCGTCGGCCAAAATCCTTTTTCAAGAAACTCTGGCCACTTTGTTGTGAAAAAGGAAACGATCATAATTATCAATAAGGGAATAACGGCTAGCCGCGTAAACAATCCAATGATGACTAGGAGGGAACAAACAATTTCGAAGGAGCCTGTGAAGTTCGATCAAAATGCAGGAGGACTGATACCCAATTTTGCAAACCGACCGCTGCCAAGAACTTCAGGATACAAAAATTTCTGTATGCCTTCGGACAAAAATATAAGGCCAACCGTCAAACGGATTATCAAGGCAGGGAACGCTTTTGTCAGGAAAATTTTATTCACTTTGACAATGATTATACATAGTCGAACAGCACCATAAAACCAAAGTCCATGTGAAGTTGCATATGACAATGAAACAGGGTCAAGCCCGGATCATTAGCAATAAAATCAACTTCCATTTCCTGAAAGCCACCCAGCATCACCACATCTTTCATAATGCCGGATGTATGCTTGCCCGCAATCTTGGTTATTTCAAAACTATGCCGATGCATGTGCATCGGGTGAATATCGTCCGATGCATTTCGCATTTGTAGGCGATATCGCTTTCCTTCCTTAATATGGAACATCGACTGCATTTTAATCATATCGAAGGCCTCCCCGTTTATCGTCCACCGGTTAAATCCTTTATCCGCCGCTTGCTGTTTGGCAAAAGTCATTTTAATGATCTCGTCCGGTTCGACGGCCTTAATATGATGGTTACCAAACGCCGTATAATCCCAGGTAAAGGGTTTTGGGGTCACCCACTGTGGTTTGCCTTTGTGATTTTCATAGTGGATAACGATACCCATACCATTGCTCCGGTCGTCATCTGCCAGATCTCCCATGATCCATACACCCGGGGTTTTCATTTCTACAATTGCCGATATGCGTTCAGCCGTTCCAATCCACAGAACAGGAACTTCTGTTGGATTGGGCACGGGGTTGCCGTCCAGCTCTATGACCTTAAATCTGTGCCCTGGTAGCGCCAGGCTCCGGATTTCCGTAGCACTGCCATTCAGAATATGAAAGAGGATGTGTTCCCCGTATTTAACATGAATTGATTTTCCATGCCCCAACTGCCGTCCGTTGATAGTGAAAATTTTATAGCCCACTTCAAATCCCTTCGGAGTTCCGGGAGCCATCTTTTCCGCTTTTTCCTGGATGGCCTTTAATTCCGGAATCGTTTGGCCCGCCAGGAAATCCATCGCCATATCTCCGCCCCGCATAAAGTAGGGTTCAAATTCTTTCAGCACGACAAACTCTTCCCGGTCGTAGTGAGTCGTTGGCTTGGCAGGTTCAATGTACACAGGCCCTACCTGGCCGCTATATTGCCCTGCACTCAAATCGGCGCCAGCAACTAAATGACTATGATAAAACCTCAACCCGGCCGGTTTCGGTACAAAAACCTCCCGGCGCATCCCGTGAGCCGGAATGTAGGGCGTTCCTTCTTCCGCAGCGCCATCGACATCCACCGGGACAAACTGCCCATGCCAATGAAATTGTTCCGGCCTGTCCGTTTCGTTGTAAATATCGACAACCGTGCGCTGGCCTTCCTTAAAGCGCAGCAGCGGTCCGGGGAACTGCCCGTTATAAGTGGTTGTGGAAAGAATATGTTGCGGCCCGACTTCGATCAATCCTGTACCGATGCGAATGGTATAATCAGCGGCTTCTTCTATTTCTGCCTGCTCTTGCGCCCGTACCTCAATCCCTGAACGACCCGAACTGATAAGTGCCGTCGCACCCAGGGGAAGCAATCCGGTAACCGGCAAAGCCAACCCAGCTGACTTAATAAATTTTCTGCGATCCATTAGTTACTATACTTATGATAATTTTATCGGATTTTGTGGTGAAAGAAAAGAAAAATCCCACATCTGCAAATACTAAAATTGGAACAATCCGGCAGTAAGGTAGCTGCTATCTTTCTTGTAAGTTAATAAATAACATAAATATCACGAAACACAGGATGTCTTATTTAAGCAAATCAAACAACAGGTATAAATTAAGGACCAGGATAATCGTTGCAACTATCCAAGCTAAAATTTTGGTACCGCGACTGTTTGCAAAATGCCCCATCTTGTGGCGATCATTGGTAAATAAAATGAGCGGAATAACAGCAAAACTCAATTGCATGGAAAGAATTACCTGGCTCAGCAACAAAAGATTCGCAATCCCTTTTTCACCATACATAACCGTCACTATAAAGGCAGGTATGATCGCAATAGCCCTCGTTATTAATCTTCTTAGCCAGGGTTTTAAGCGGATGTTCAAAAAACCCTCCATGACGATCTGACCCGCTAATGTTCCGGTTAAAGTGGAGTTTTGCCCTGAGGCCAATAATGCAATGGCGAATAAAGTGCTTGCAAGTGTAGCACCAAGCAATGGAGCGAGTAATTTATGTGCTTCCATGATATCCGCAACCCCCCGATGCCCCGTTGTATGAAATGCAGCCCCGGCTACGATGAGAATAGCAGCGTTAATAAAAAAAGCAAATAATAAGGCAACGGTGCTGTCAATAGATGCAAATTTTATCGCCATTTTCTTGCCTGCTTCGCTTCGTTCATAATTGCGCGTTTGTACAATGCTTGAATGCAGGTATAAATTATGGGGCATGACGGTGGCACCCAGTATCCCGATGGCTATATATAGCATGGATGGATTAGATATAATTTGCTGCCTGGGAATTAGACCGCTTAAAATCGGAATAAAATCCGGATGTGACGCGATGATTTCATATGTAAAACAGCCAAGGATTACAAAAATGAGCGAAGCTACAATGCTTTCTATCAAGCGAAACCCCTTATACTGAAAAAACAAGATCACGAGCACATCCAGGGCGGTGATCGCTACACCTACGGAGAGAGGAATATGAAACAGCAGATTCAATGCCAAAGCAGACCCAATTACTTCGGCAAGGTCGCAGGCTGCAATCGCTATTTCGCACAAGACCCATAAACAAAAACTAACCGCGGGGCTGTAATGATCCTTGCAAGCCTGGGCAAGATCCCTTTCAGTGACTATTCCCAGTTTCAAGGCGAGGTATTGCAGAATGATTGCAAAAAAGTTTGAAATAAGGATGACTGATAAAAGAGTGTATCCAAATTGTGCTCCGCCGGCTATATCTGTTGCCCAATTACCAGGATCCATATAACCTACCGATACCATTAAGCCGGGTCCGGCGAACGCCAATAACTTTCTCCAAAAACTTCCGTTTTTTGGGACTTGAATGGAGGAGAACACTTCAGGTAATGAATTAGCTGCCTTTTCTTTGCGCCATCCCTTTTTGGATTCCGGGTTCCTTATTTCGACTGTAGGTCCCATTATTTCGTTGCTTACATTATTATAATTCAATGTGAAACCGAAAAGAGAAAACATTTACCGGTCCTCTGACTTTATTATACCCCGGATTAAAGACGCACTGGTAGTCTGCACTTAACCAGATAGAGGTCGAAACGGGTTTCAAATTGTAATACAATTCACAAGCTGTTTCGTGGCCGTAATTCAACTTTCCATCGCCGAGTTCAAATCCTAATCCTCCTGAAGCCAGGTAATTCCTATGCTCCGGTGAAAGGCCATCTACCACCCATCCAAGTCCAATATCATCATCGGGTCGCTTCCATTTTTTACCATTGACGGAAATACCAGCCGAAAATGTTCTATCTGCTTCCGTATAACACCATGTTTCTGTTTTTCCGTTATCCCAGCCAGCACGTGCAAAAAAACCTATAGTTTCACTTATTTGCTGATCGGCGCTTATTCCCAAGCCGATTTTATGCCTACCCGCTTCCCGGCTAGCTGCAATGCTTGGGACACCTGCGCTATCTTTAGCTATCATCGCTTGTGAATACAAACCAAAATTTCCATAGTTATAATATCCTAATAGCCTTATATTCCCTTCCCTTTTATTGAGCATATATTTTTTGTCTATCTCGGAATTGATCGCAAACTCCTGGCAGAGATTTTTATTTAGATTGGCACCATTGGGAACAGGAGGCAAAAGGGACAAAGACGATTTATAAGTAATGGAATTTAGCTGAACGATTGTTGTAAGGGCATAATTATAGCCTCGTACATTGGATGCATAATCCCATGCGGCATTATTCATGATGGCCCAGTTCATAAATTGGGTGCGGGGTGAATTACTAAATGCATTTACATCGAATACATCAGCAAGGCCGTATTTACCAAGAATAAACTGTACATATTTTTCCGGCATAACACAAGAAACCTGGTTGGCCCCATCCTCTATTGTTGAATAGACTTTCGATAAGGCAAAAGTTTGCTTAAAATAACCTCTTGCCAGGTACAAAGTGGGAGCAGGATTACCTACCCTATAGGTTTCTCCATTGGTTGAAGCGGCAAGACCGAATGCGCCACTGAGCCCGCTGCCCCCGGCTATTTCAGGATTTATATACAATTCTGCCCCCTTCCATAGCCCTACTCCCAAAAATAATGAGGAGGTTATGGAGTTTTGCTTTTCTTCTGCGCCCAGCAAGCTATTCTGGCCGCTATAAGGGGAGTAAAAAGCGGGTTTATATTGATATACATATGTGAACTGAAAATGTATGTTGAATCTTGCCCCCGGTAAGTCCTTAATAATTGAAGTATCCGTCTGTCCAAATAAGGTCAACCCGTTCCAGATAAGTATAAAAACAAAAATTATCCGGGACATTTACATTTCATTTCAGCAAACATAAATATATAATTTAAGTATTCAAATTTATATTATTAGGTATCCCTAATTATATAAGAAATAATTATTTATTCTATCTTTAAAGGAATACCTAAAAAGATGCAAACATTTTCTGAAGAAAACTACCTTAAAATCATCTATAACCTTGATAAACAAGGAATTAAAAAAATAACCCCAACAGCCATCGCAGAGGCGCTGGATAATAATCCAGCCTCCGTAATTGACATGCTGAAAAAATTGGGTGACAAAAAATTGCTTGCATATGAAAAGACCAAGGGGGCAAAACTAACTCCCAATGGAAAAGCGGTTGCTATTTCTGTAATACGAAAGCACCGCTTATGGGAAGTATTTTTATTGGAAAAGTTGGGATACGAGTGGGACCAGGTGCATGATATTGCAGAACAGTTAGAGCATATTCATTATACCGGCCTCGCAGATAAATTAGACAAGTTCCTGGGTTTTCCAAAATATGACCCCCATGGAGATCCGATTCCTTCGGCAAATGGGGAAATGGTATCTATTAACAGAATCATCCTGGAAGAAGCGAATGTTGGAAAAACCTATAAAGTGGTGGGTGTAAAAGATACGAGCCCTGAGTTTCTGCAATATTTAAAAAAGTTGAAAATCGGAATCGGCACCAAAATTACTATAAAAGAGAAGATCCCATTTGATAATTCTATGGTTATTATGATTGAAAAAAATATACTAACTACCGTATCAAAAGTATTCTCACAAAACTTGTTGGTGCACGAATGACTAAAATGTATTGTTTGTCACAACAGTTTTTAAATGAACTACCCACCATTCCCATTCATCCTTCCCTCTTTGCGTTCCTGCCAGGTAACCAAGTGCTTTATTCCATAACATCATCATGGTTCCTGTAATAATAGCAAGTTCAGTCATCTTTGACCATGTTTTTTCATGTATAGTGAATTTCAGACTTGATTCCAGGCATGACCTGTACTTCCCGAACAAGTCTTCCTTTGTTCGTGCTAAACGTGTTGAATTAACAGCAACATACCAACCCAATTCAATCCCACAGGGCCCACAGCCCACATAGGTCCAATCAAATACAACAACTTTGCCGGTCGGCAGGATGGCCATGTTCGCAATTTTTGCATCTCCGTGTAAAAGCGTAATGGGAAGGTCTTTCCAATGTTCAAATAGTTCATTCGCTGGTTTTATAAGGATATTCTTTATTTCACCAGGTAATAACTGCAATGCAATATTCCATCCTTCCTGCATACTATTCCTTATTTTATCGGGAGGAGGGACAATATTGTCGGATTCATGCTCTCCCGGTCCTAATACTTCTAAATAATTGTGCGCTTTAATAAGCCATTTCGTTTTCTTGACTTCGGATGATTCCCAAAATGATGCGTGGAAAGAAGCGATTGTCTCTAAAATCAGATCTTCACTTTTGATATCAATCGGCTCCCTGACGTCAGGAAATAAATAGTCAGTAAAATCGTCCATCAACAACCCTATTTCGCCATTTTCCGATGCAAATGCTACATAGGGGCAATGAATAATATTCCATATGCCTGATAAACCGGATTCACTAAGTAATGTTGCCTCTCTTCCCACATGATCCTTTGCTCTTTGCGATAGCCAGTCTGCCTTTATCCTGGTATATTTCAGAATAAAGTTTCGTATTACGCCTGATTGCAGTTTCACCTCAATCCGTTCCAATATAGAACCCGAAAAGGCCGCCGCAGAAAGTAATTTTTTGTTGATCCTTGCAATAGGGCCAGTAAGTTTACAAAGCATTTCAGGATTTGTTAGATCCGAAATAGTAGCAAAACGTACCATTATTCAGAGTTTTTTTGAACGGTGTAACTTTGTTGCAAAGATCAGTTGCCTGTGTAACTTTGCGCCGTGATTCTAAATTAATATTTATGGTTACAAAAATGCAGAAACGGAAACTTGGAAATAGCAACCTGGAAGTATCAACGCTCGGTCTTGGCTGCATGGGAATGAGCTTTAGTTACGGTCCACCCGGAGATAAGCACGAGATGATTGCACTTATACACAAAGCCGTGGAACTGGGTGTTAGCTTTTTTGATACCGCTGAAGTGTATGGTGCGTTCACCAATGAAGAACTGGTTGGTGAAGCATTAGCTCCTTTCCGTGAAGAAGTGGTAATAGCCACAAAATTTGGTTTCAAAATTCAGGATGGGAAACAAGCTGGTCTTAATAGTCGCCCTGAGCACATCAAAAAAGTTGCTGAAGCTTCGCTTAAGAGACTTAAGATTGAAGTTATCGATCTGTTCTATCAGCATCGTGTTGATCCCGGTGTTCCGATTGAAGATGTAGCGGGTGCCGTAAAAGAATTGATACAGGAAGGTAAAGTGAAACACTTTGGTCTCTCTGAAGCAGGGGTGCATACGATCCGTCGCGCTCATGCTGTGCAACCGGTTACGGCACTTCAAAGTGAATATTCATTATGGACAAGACAACCTGAAGCAGAAGTATTGCCAGCTCTTGAAGAACTTGGAATTGGGTTCGTTCCATTTAGCCCGCTCGGTAAAGGCTTTCTAACAGGTAAGATGAACGAGAATACCAGGTTTGACAGCACGGACTTCCGCAACATACTTCCCCGATTTACTCCCGAAGCGCTAAAAGCAAATCAGTCCTTGGTTGATTTGCTTGGCAAAGTCGCAGTAAAGAAGAATGCAACCCCTGCTCAAATTGCTCTGGCATGGCTGCTTGCACAAAAGCCGTGGATCGTGCCAATCCCGGGAACTACGAAGCTGAATCGCCTGCAGGAGAACATTGGAGCCGCTGCTATTGAACTCACACCCGATGATCTGCGTGAAATTGAAAGCGCTTCATTAAAAATCAAGGTGGAAGGTGCCCGCTATCCTGAAAACATCGAACGAATGACCGGTCTCTGAATAAACAACTATGGATATATCAGAAAATAATAACAAGATTTTTTTAAGCGGCGAAAAGGCTAACCCTAATTATTTTACTGGTGCGGCATGGGTGAAAATATTAGTGGATGACGCCATTTTCAATTGCCTGATAAACAATGTAACATTTGAACCAGGTGCAAGAAACAATTGGCATACGCATCCCGGAGGTCAGATCTTACTGGTTACCCAAGGAACTGGCTATTATCAGGAAAAAGGTAAGCCAATGCAGTTACTTCATAAAGGAGATGTAGTCAAAATTCTTCCCGATACAGAACATTGGCACGGTGCTTCGCCTGATAGTGAGTTTACCCATATTGCGGTAAATACCAACACGCAAAAAGGAGTAGTGGAATGGTTACAAAGAGTAACTGACGAAGAATACAACAGCTTTAAATAAGACGCTTTTCATACGTCATATCCTCTGCAAAGGAAATCCAGACTGAGATACGGCAATTAATATCGTATTTTACATATTATATTCATAATCAATGTATTATGAAAGAAAAAAGATAGCCAGACCGGGTTACATTTTCTCTTTCCGTGGTTACTAAGAGTAGGTTCGTTCTTCAAATAAATCCGCTTTATGAAAATTATACTCATCCTGTTCAATATTGTATTTCTGGCGGTTATGATATCCGCCCCTGCCTTAAAAAAGATTAGCTTCATCAGGCTTTTTACTGTTGTAATGCTGATGATTTTCAGTATTGGAATTATAAAACTGATCATCCTGTTTCCAATACCTTCATTTTTTTCATTAGGTGTAGGAATGCTGGCAGTTCTATCTATGGCTTTCCTGCCCAGGCAAAGGTCCATCCGCCCTGAAATGAAGGGAACTGATCATAAAATTCGAATGGTGAATTGGCAGCAGAATAATATCCGGACAAAAAAGAAGGCCATATCTTTCAAAAAGGAATGGACAATTTCATGATAACATTGTCCTGAGAGCGCTTTTATATCTAACGCTTTGGCAACGTCGCGAAGGCTTCCACTTTCATCATATGCCTTTTTTCTCCATCCAATTTGCCATTTACCACATTTCCACTGAATTGGATTTGCCCATTTTCATAATCATCCATAGGCTTACCAATGATTTATTTCAAGCCGAAAATCTTAATCGGTTTAATAAATTTTGTTTTACCACAAACTATTCGTTAGCTTTCTAAAATCAATTGTTCACCAATTCCCCTCCCTTAAGAAACGATCGCATCCGGATTAACTCTATTGTTTAATTTTCTCATCACCTAAAAACAAAAAAAATGAAACGAATGCCTGTCCCAATTGTTATCTCATGGGTTGTATTACTTCTTTCCTGCAATAGCGGACCGGGAAAAGAAGAAGCTAAAGCGGTCGATACCACAGCTGCGGTTGCTGCTCCTGCAGATGTAAAACCTGTATTTACCCCTTTCAAAGTCGTAATGATCCAGCACCCGGTTAAGAATTTCGATAAATGGGAAGTAGAATACTTTGCGCATGATTCTGTGCGCAAAACTTATGGGATCACAGATTATTTGATTGGACGGGATTTGAAAGATTCCAACCTCGTTTATGTCATCGACAAAATGGACGATCTGCAAAAGGCTAAAACTTTTTCCACTCTGCCGGAACTGAAAAAAAGGATGAAGAAAGCAGGCGTAAGCGGCCCACCCACATTTTCCTATGCTGAAGTTGTGCGCAATGACGATTCCCCAACTGAATTAACAGAGCGTTTAATGGTAGCTCATCACGTAAAAGATTTTGATACCTGGTTAAAAGCATTTGATGGAGAAGGCGCCGCTGTAAGAACTGCCAATGGACTGGTTGACCGGGGATTGGCCCGTGGCATAGTTGATTCCAATATGGTATATGTTGTTTTCGCTGTCAGTGATATGGCAAAAGCAAAAGCAAGGGCGGCTTCACCCGAATTAAAAAAGATTATGAAGGATGCCGGGGTGGATGGACCTCCAACCATTCGCTGGTACAGATTGGTTAAATGACCCTGTTCAGTGTAAGTACCCCTTTATCGCAGAAAGTTTACATTTTAATAAATGAAGAACCTCCCTTATTTTTTAAGGGAGGTTTTCTCATGCTCGGGCTACTTGGGTCTACTCCTTCTTGAAAAAAACTCCGATTCTGTGTCGTTTGGGCAATTTTTCACTTTACTCTCTTAAATTACTAATTTAGTAGAACATTTTCATTCCCATGTGTTGCCCGTCAAACCTGAAATAAAAAATATGAAATCGCTGACAGTCATTTTACTGATCTTTTCAATGTTATCGGTTTCCTGCAGTAAAAAAAGTGGCTCAGGAACGCCCGTTGTCACACCATCCGACTTAACCATCAGTGCCGTTGTAAGTACTGACAGCAGTGGTAACGTTTCATTTACTGCCTCTGCAACCAATGCAGTTAAATATGATTATGATTTTGGAAACTATATTGCACAAAATGATGTTGGTGGAAATATTACCTATAAGTATCCCTTTTCAGGCACCTATACTGTAACAGTCACCGCAAAAAGCGCCGGAGGTCAAACGATTTCAAAAACCATTAGCGTGAGTGTTGCGGTTGCTCTAACCCTGGCATGGTCTGACGAGTTTGATACGCCGGGTTCTCCCGATCCTTCCAAATGGGGATTCGATATTGGAACAGGCAGCGGAGGATGGGGCAATAATGAATCGGAATACTATACGAACAGACAGGCCAATGCCGTTATTTCTAACGGCACACTGAAGATCATTGCCCTGAAAGAATCATATAATGGCAGTGCCTATACGTCTGCCAGGATGCTGACGAACAATTTATATTCATTTGAATATGGCAGAATTGATGTGCGGGCTAAATTACCTGCCAGCACAGGTACATGGCCGGCCATATGGATGTTAGGTAATAACCTGGCCACAGTTGGATGGCCGGCATGTGGTGAAATCGATATCATGGAACAAAGCGGCAGCGCGAAATCCACCATCTATGGCACCTTGCATTATCCTACCGAAGTAGGTCAGTACGGCGATGGGTCCACTACACCGATTACCACCGCGAGCACAGCTTTTCACGTATATTCAGCTATGTGGACGCCCGCGTCTATCCAGCTTTCCGTGGATGGTGTTGTGTATTATACTCTAACCAACAATCTTGGTATACCATTTAACCAGCAATTTTTTATTATTTTAAACGTCGCCATGGGCGGGAATTTTGGAGGAACGGTTGATCCTGCCTTTACCACGGATCAGATGGAAGTGGATTATGTACGCGTATATCAATAATCTGAAGGCAATGGGTCCGGTAAGTTTACAGAATTATTAATAATCTAAAAATTAAGAAAATGATCAGGAAAATTTTATTGATCGCATGCATTGCAGTCGGATCAATTTCAAAGGCCGCCGCCCAGGATGTAACCGGCCATTGGACCGGAAGGATCATGGATCAATTTGATGTTGCTTATGATTTCAAAGTGGATGGTAATACACTTACTGGTAAAAACACTCACCCGGACGGCTCAGTCACAGATATTTCAAATGGCAAGATCAATGCTGACAGCCTTTCATTTGACACAGTTATCCGCAGTGAATTGACACATATTAAAGGTAAACTTGCAGGGGATGTTTTAACACTGAGTTTTGGTGTTCAGGGTAATGATGTAACAGTCGACTTAAAAAAGACAACATCAAAGTAAGCTTCATTCAGGAGAACTTCCGGAACGCTTAACAATTTTATCAAAGAAATTGATAGACTGAGAGCAGAACAATGAAGCCTCTAGGCAGCAATCCACCACCTTGATATTGAAAAAGGAACTTATACGGGCCCTGGCCCCAGATATTTATGGTTCAGAATTCCCATGCAGTTATTTCTCATTGGGTGGGTTTATTATTTCTCGATAAGGTAAGGGAAGCTTAGTAATATCCTATAAAGTGATGTCATAGGTTCTGGCCTTGCAATAGGAGACAAAGTAATCGCAGTTATGATTTCTAAATTATTTTCCCCTTCAGCGCTTTTACTACGGCTTCAGATTTTGAATGAACCTGCAATTTTTTATAAATATTTTTAATATGCCCGCTTACAGTGTCTATACTAATAAAACAAGTCGATGAGATCATTTTGTAGCTCATTCCTTCGACCAAGGATTTCAATATTTCTCTTTCCCTTTCTGTCAGATTGTTGGCCTCTTTGAAAGATGAAAATGAATTATTTTTGAACATCTTCAACACTTTACTGGCCACACTAGGTGTCATAGGAGCACCACCATCATAAATTTCTTTGATAGATGAAAGGATAAGTGCTGGTGGCGTATTTTTCAGAATATATCCTTCCGCACCATTACAAATTGAATCGAATATTTTATTATTATCCTCGAAGATAGTTTCCATCAAGACTTTTACCTCAGGAAATCTCTCCTTCAATATTTTTACAGCTTCTATTCCTGAAATACCGGGTAATTCAATATCCATCAGAACCACATCAGGTTTTGTTTCCTCTATTTGCTTCATCATCAAGTCGCAATTGGCAAAAGCGCCAACACATTGAAAGCCATCAGTTCCGTCAATAAGCTGATACAGGCCTGTGCGCAAGTTGTGGTTGTCTTCATATATGGCGACCCTTATGCTCATAATCTTAAAAGTAATTCTGTACTTGTTCCTTCGCCGATAGTCGACTCAATTTTTATTTGCGCCTTCATTTCTTTTGCCCTGCTTTGTATATTGTTCAATCCATTGCCATTGGCGGGTACTAAAGGATCAAATCCTTTTCCGTTATCCCGGATAATTAATTTTACGGATGAGCCTTCAATGGATAATTGTATGGAAGCAAGCGTAGCCTCAGAATACTTTACTAAATTGTTTAAAGATTCTTTGAAGATGAGAAAAAAATTTCGCCGCATTTCCATTGATAGCTTTATATGATTTAGGTTTTCATTCGCATGAAAGGTAAACTCAATGTTTTTTGCCCGCAATAAATTAAATGCAAGTGAACGCATGCGGAGTATAATATTCTCAAAAGAATCATTGGCAGGATTGACGGCCCAAACAATATCGCTCATTGAATCAATTACTTTTCTTGAACTGTCACCAATCATTTCAAGTGCTGCTTGTTTTTTATCGGGGTCCTGTTGAGCAATCTGGCTGTATATGGAGATGCTGTTGAGCGTACTGCCAATATCATCATGCAAGTCGTGCGCAATTTTGTTACGGATGGCTTGCAATCGTAAAACCTGATTGAGCCGATAGCGGTAAATACTGTACAGTACCAATATTACGAAAACAAATTCTATCGTACGAAACCAAATTGTTTTCCACCAGGGAGGAGTAACGGTGAAGAAATAATTCAATTCATTACTCCAAAAGCCTTCGCTATTCATAGCTTTTACTTTGAAGGTGTAATCGCCATTCGGTAAGTTGCCATATGGCGCTTCATTTCTATCGGTAATTGCGCTCCAGTTTTTATCTAATCCATCCAATTTATATTGATATTTTACTGCGTAAGGGCTTTTTAATGTAATACCAATAAATTTAAAGGTCAGGTAATTATTGTTATATGCCAGGCTTAAGTTTTCGGGTACACTGTACCATTTGGATAAATTATCAAATTTAAAGCCGCTGAGAGTCACGCCATTACCAAGAAGTAATGTTGTATCTTTTTTTTCTGCTAACAGGGGCCAATTGATATTTTCATTAAAAAGGGCCACGTTGCTTAATTGGATATTTGGTGGAATGCTGTCCGGTATTTCTCCTTCGGGATGGTAGCAGGTTAATCGGTCTCCGGTTCCGACCCAGATCGTACCATGACTATCTTCTAAAATTGAATTTTGATAACAATTCAGCCCTAAAAAACCATCCGCACTTAAATAATTTTTAAATAAAGGTGCTCCGATATCTGATTTTCTTTCAATAGAATTTTTAGCAGGCAGATAATTGTTTTGGTTTATCATCCTGTTCAAGCCTCGGCGGGTGCCGAACCAGAGATTTCCTTTTTGATCTTCCATTAGGCTGGTAAGGTTATTATTGCTTAAACCCTGATCAGTGCTGTAATGGGTAAAAGTTTTTCCGTCATATTTGTCCACTCCGCCACCGCTTGTGGCGATCCAGATATTTCCGTTTCTGTCCTCTAAAGTACCGGTCACCTGATTGTTGGACAGTCCGCCGGCAATTGTAAAATTGGTAAAGGAGTGGCCATCATATTTATTGGCTCCCGCGCCCCAGGTGCTGCTCCAAATATTTCCGGCTTTATCTATCATTAAATTAACTATCTCGCTGCTCAACCCCTGGGCGCTGCTAAAATGCGTGAAAGATTCTCCATCGAACTTAATAATACCTCCGCCATAAGATCCGAACCAAAGATGTCCTTCTTTGTCTTCCACCATGCTCCACACACCCTCATTGCTGAATCCTTCGGCAGCGTTATAGTTCGTAAAGGTTTTTCCATCAAATTTACTCAAGCCTTTGCCTTGAGTTCCGAACCAAATATTTCCAGCATTGTCTTCCAGTATGCTAAACACAACGTCATTGCCCAGGCCCTGCGCAGTGGTATAATTGGAAAAAGTTTTTCCATCGTATTTACTTACGCCACCTCCCCATGTTCCGAACCAAAGATTTCCTTTTTTGTCCTCTAAAATGCTCATCACATTATTATTTGTCAATCCCTGGTTAGTGGTATAATGTGTAAAAGATGTTCCCTGATAATTACAGACCCCGCCGCCATTGGTACCAAACCAAAGATTACCTGTTCTGTCTTCCATTATGCAAAAAATAATATCATTGCTTAAACCTTCGGCAGAAGTATAATGAGTGAAAGATTTCCCATTGAATTTACAAACCCCACTGCCCTGTGTACCGAACCAGAGATTCCCGGTGTTTTCTTGACGAATGCTAAGAACGATATTATTGCTAAGACCCTGTGCAGTAGTATAATTCGAAAAAGATTTTCCATCGTATTTTGTAACACCAGCATTTGTACCGAACCAAAGAATTCCGGTTTTGTCTTCCAATATGCAATTAACAATATCATTGCCTAATCCGTGAACAGTCGTATAATTCATGAAAGATTTTCCATTGAATTTACTCACTCCTCCGCCTTGTGTGCCGAACCAAAGATTCCCTGATTTGTCTTCCAATGCGCAACGGATTAAATTATTACATAAGCCCTGCGCAATAGTATAATTTGTAAAAGATCTTCCATTGTACATTGAAATGCCACCGTCCGTGCCAAGCCAAAGATTTCCTGATTTGTCTTCCAGTATGCTGCGAACATTATTATTGATTAACCCCTCAGCGGTTGAATAATGCGTAAAAGTTTTCCCATCAAATTTATCAAGTCCTCCGGCATAAGTACCGAACCAAAGATTCCCTGCCTTGTCTTCCAGTATGCTCCAGACTGCATTGTTGCTCAAGCCCTGGACATTGGTATAATGCGTAAAATATTTTCCATCGTATTTACTTACTCCTCCACCATACGTACCGAGCCAAAGATTCCCTGCTCTGTCTTGTATCATGCAGCGGATAATATTATGCTTTAGCCCCTGCAATATTTTAAATGAACTGAAGCTTTCGGGGTCTAAATCTTTTATAGAAGCGTCCTTGACAATCACCACTTCGGGTATGCCTGCTGTTACAGAGATGCCGTTGGCAGATACAATGTTTGGAAGTCTAAAGCTGTCTTTACCCGGAGTGAATATGCGCGGATTGCCGGCTAAGGCAATTTGTGGAATTCCTGCAGAATGTTCGTGAGAAATGATCTGAGTTACTTTAGGTTTACCGGCAAGTCTACTTTTTACTTCGCCAACCGGCACTATTCGGGGCGGGAAGGTGCTGGCTTTAGCTATAACATACCCATTTGCTTTTACCACTCTTGGAGCGCCCGGATCCAGGTTGTTTAGCTGCTTCGGCTTCCAGCATGAATATTGAATCGTGGAAAGGAAAACGAAATAAAAATATATTTTTTTTCTGTTTGAAAAGAAAGTGGGATTAATAATTTCAAAATGTGAATTCCTTTTCATCCAACAAAGATAAAACTATGGTTTTGAGAAATCATACCCCCTAAACAGGCTGGAAAATCTCATGTTCATTACAATTAGCTGGTCAATACAACCAGTTTACATTGTTGTCGGCACTTCCGAATTGCCCGTTCTTTGTCTGAATAACAACTTCTGATCCATCTTGCTTTCATCGTTCTTTCAGGCCATGATGTTTACGTACCGTGAACCGGGGTTTAACCAATTTTCTTAGACATTTAAATTTATCATCAAGTTTTTTCAATCATTTCTTCATTAACAATTAAATCAACATTTATGAAACAATTATTCATTTCACTAAAAAACAAGGCGATCGGCAGGATGTTGTTTTGTTTGATTTTATTAACCGGTAGTTTTATTGCCTGCAATAAAACGGATCATTTTCTGATTCAGGACTATAATGATGCCTCCAGGTTTTCTTCTGATGTGATAGATAAATGGATCACTATGCAGATTCGTCTGGAGCGTGATGCAACCGGTATTCCTAATGTCGCATTCGTGCGATACTATGCTTATTCCGGTATTGCGGCGTTTGAAGCGCTGGCTCCGGATAATGCTATAGCTAAGTCCAATATTTCAAAATGGAATGGATTAACTAATCTACCCCACCCCGATGGATTTAATAAATACTATCTTCCTGCAAGTGTAAACACGGCTTTGGCTGCAATGAACAGAAGTATTTTCACCACAGCGAATGCAGTTGATAAATCTGCAATTGATTCTTTGGAAAATGCTTTGAATACTGCTTATCTTTCTACGGTAAATCCGGATGTAATTGCAAGGTCCAATGCATTTGGACAATCTGTTGCTGATGCAGTTTTCAACTGGTCGGAAACCGATGGGTATAAAAATTCCAGTGCTGCTTATACAGCGCCGGTTGGTCCTGGTTTATGGGTGCCAACTCCTCCGGGGTTTGCAGCTACCAGCACCCCTTACTGGGGAAACAACAGGCCGATAATTGCAGGCAGTACAGACAATACCCAACCCGGTGCCCCACTTGCTTATTCTGAAGATCCAAAATCTCCATTTTTCCAGATGGTAAAGCATGTTTATGATGTATCACAAGTGTTAACTCCTGATCAAACTGCAATGGCCTTTTTCTGGAGGGACATTCCGGGTGTATCTGTTGGGGGACATTGGGTGAGCATTTTACAACAGGTCTTGAGACAAACTAATAGCCATCTCGATAAGGCAGCTCTTGCTTATGCAGTTACAGGTACTTGTTTTAACGATGCTTCTATCAGTTGCTGGCAAACAAAATATCATTACAACCTTGTACGTCCCATAACTTACATACGCAATGTAATGGGGTTTACTACATGGAATTCATTATTGACAACTCCCAGCCATCCTGAATATTCTTCAGCGCATGCAGTAGTTTCCTCCGCAATATCAGATGCATTTGCAGCAGTCTTTGGTAGTAGCATTGGAAGCCTCACAGATCATACTTATGATTATTTGGGATTTGCACCCAGGACATATAATTCGTTTCGTGCAATCGGTATAGATGCAGGCAATTCAAGATTGTATGCTGGTCTTCATTATCAGCCATCTATTGATATCGGATTGATACAGGGAAGGAAAGTAACGGCTAATATTTTGGGAAAAATGGGACTATATGTAGATCAGGAGAGTCAGATATCAAAATGACCTTGACCTTCTCCAAATAAACCGTCACGATCTGTAAAGCCTGTTCTGTAATCAGGCTTTACAGATCGGACTGGTTTATAAGAACAGGGGCTTTATTCCATAACAACATTTCAGGGAGAATCAGATCAGAGAGCAGATTAATCAAAAAAATTGACTTTTTCATGTGGTACTTTTAAAAGGCTTATATCGCACTTATATCGCACTCATATCGCTATTATATCGCACATATATCACCAGAGGTGAAATTGTAATTTTTATCAGAAAAATTGATTTTTAACTAATTCTTTTATAAAGTCATGTCATAGGTTCTGGCCGTGCATGCCGCGGTTGGTAAACCCCAAGCTTTCCGCCTCCGGGCAAAGTCAATTGAGTAAGTAATCCCCATCTTTGATCTTGTATTGGACTACACAGAATTTTATTTTTTTCCATTTCTTGCGTGAATTTCTTAATATCATCACACATCAGAAAGAATTCTGGGGAAACATTTTCTGGTCCAGGATGTACCGCAACTTCAGATGGAGGTAAACGAAAAATAAGCCGCTGGGTTTATTATTTCTCGAAAAGGATATCATGATTAAATCTCTTAACTTTCTAAAAAAATATAGCTATGATTATTGTCCACGAAATTTTTATTTGTAAGCCCGGTAACGCTTCGAAGCTTGCAGAAAAGTTTAAAAAAGCCATGACCGGTGGCTCTGAAATGGTTAATATAATGACCGATGTGACTGGCCAGTACAACAGGGTTGTAATAGTAAGTCAGTATGAGAGCCTTACCGCATACGAGAAAAGCTGGGATAAATTCAAGCAGGACGCAGAAGCAATGAAAAAAATGAACGAAACCATGGCCGGATACCAGGATATGTACTTAACCGGATCACGGGAAATATACCGGACCTGGTGATGCATTCAATAAATTCAATGATTTCTGCTGTAAATGCAAAAGCTCCTGCAGACGTTACAGGAGCTTTCGTACTCATTCAGAAACGAATCTATTTTTTATATTTTTGCTCGTGGGAAGAGACCCAGACAATTTTGCCATCCTTCAACCGGTTGTCATCCTGATAAAATACTGAATCTACTTTACCGGTTTTGTATGTATCAATTTCCTTGTACCATACATTCACCCACTCTTCGTTTTTATCGACGCTATGGTTTGATGTCCATGCATAAAAAGTAAGGTTAACACTGGAGAGGCTATCCCTGTATTTTTTTGCTTCTTTAATCAGGCTGTCGCGCGTACTATTAAATACATAACCGCTCGCGAAAATTATCATTACGCTGTCACCATACGTAGCTGCCCCGGCAGCCATGTCATTATCCTGCCAGGCCTTGTAATTATTCAACACAGTAGCCACATCAGCTGGTTTGCCTGCAACAAAATTGGAAGAATACACGGCTGTGTAAGGGAGACTGACCGCGGTGCTGTCTTTATTTGTGGATGCCGTCGTGTCTGAACTGCTGCTTGTGCAGGCCGCGAAATACAAAGGGACAATCAAAATAATAAGTAACTTTTTCATGAGATGCATATATTTAGGTGTTAAAAAAACGTGCCGGGGAGATTTCAGAGGAGGCGGGCGTGTAATTTACTTAGATGGTTTCAGTTATCAAATTTTTCTTTTATGCAAGCTGTTTAATTCCTAAATTCCAGAAGATTTGCCTGCAATAAAGCTCATGATCCTTTCCTTATAATTAAGCCCAATGGGAAGCAGGGCTTTTTCCATATCTACTGAGTTTCCGAAAACCGCCCTGATACGTGCAGCAGCAACTATATATGATTTATGGATGCGGATAAACTGACTTGAAGGGATAATATTTTCGATCTCGCCCATTGTTTGGTGCGTAATTATATCGTATTCTATGGTATGAATTTTAAGATAATCTTTCATTCCCTCTATATATATAATATCTGAAAAACTGACCCTGAAAAATTTACCGTTCGATCTTATAAATATATGCTCGCGATAAAATGGTTTTATTTCACTGGCAGGTGTTTTGAAAATTTTTCCATCTATGATCTTATTGACTGTTTTCGAAAACCTTTCAAAAGAAACAGGCTTCAGCAAATAGTCAATTACATTGAACTCGTAACTCTCCAGAGCGTATTCAGGATAGGAGGTTATAAATATTACAAGTGGAGGATTAGCTAAAGAGCGCAGAAAATTCAGGCCCGTCATGCCCGGTAACTGAATATCGAGGAAAATGAGATCTACTTCTCCTTTGTCAAGAGCCTCTTTTGCTTCCGGTGCATTACGGTAAGTACCTACCAGATTAAAGCCGCCTGCCCGCTCCAAATGGTTTTTAATGACATCCTGGGCAAGTCTTTCATCTTCTATTATTATACAGTTTATCAAGTGAGGCGGTAATCAGGATTAATGAAACGGTGAATGAGTTATTACTCAAAATTACATCAAGTGTATGAGTATCCGGGTACAGGCGTTGAAGCCTTTCCTGTGCATTTTTTAGCCTCATCTTACTTTCTTTTCTCTCTTTTATTTCAGTTTGAATGATATCCAGTTCGTATGCATCGGGGTAAAGTAATTCAAGTACAGTTTTGCTGTTCAGCAGCCCTTTCCCATTAATTTGCTTTGCCTGGGTTTCGAGTTCAAGGCTGGTATTATTAATTACATTTAGCGCAATCTGGCGGGGACTTACTTTCAGCGTTATATAAATAAAGGGTTTTGCATAGGAAGTATCTATGGCATGTTTAAACCCGTTTTCAATAAAAGAGATAAATAAGAATGGCTCGATCATGACGTTTTCCGTGTTGCCTTCTACGGTAAATTGTATGTCGGCATCATATCTTATTCTTTCTATATCTATATAATTCCTGATAAATTCAATTTCCTTTTCAAGTGGAATTTTATCTTCGTTGCATTCATAAATCAGGAAGCGCATAATATCGGCCAGCCTGATGACTACTTCCGGGGTCTTATCAGTTTTATTGAGGCTAAGGGAATAAATGCTGTTTAAGGTGTTAAAAAGAAAATGAGGGTTCAGCTGTGTGCGGAAATAACGAAGTTTATAATAGGTATTTTCCTTTTGAACTGCTTCTATTGTTTCTTCTTCACGAAGCTTTGTCCTGAGATAGGCGATCGAAACAGCCAGACAGGTATTGATCAATATCCAGCTGCTTTCCCTGGCTACAGTGATCGTGGAATAAGAAAAATATTCTTCTCCGGCACCATGGAAAAATGATTGCGCAGCCTTGTATAAAAGAAAAAGTATCGAGTGTATTAGTAAAAAGAATAAGACCGTTGAGAGCCCGTAAACCAGGTCATGCCTGGTAAAAAGAAGTTTGGGTACAATTATTCTTGAATAGAGAATGTATAAGGGTAATAGAAAAAGGTTTATAACTATCAATACGATCCAGGCCATTTTTTGATGGGGAAAGATCCCCAGGATATTTACCATGGGATTTATAAGTACAAATAATAACCAGCAATACAGCTCAATTTTATATGTACCTTTTACAATCCTGTCGTTATCGTATTCCATCGGCGCAAAGCTAGTACAGCACATGCTAACCGGAAATTATTTCGACAAACAGGGTTATGGCTTCGATGAAATTTGTAAATTCAGGTTTATGAATAAGTTGTTTCAAAAGGCTTTCCTGACCATGATCATTTTACTATGTCTGGGATCCTGTAAAACGAAGAATAAAAACGTCTCCTCTGAGGATATCAATGCAATCAACCTCAAAAGAGGAGAGGTTGTTCTTTGTGGACCTGCGGATAAGCAATTTGGTTCAGTGGCATTTGATATTACCTGTTCAAATAAAGTAAAAAAAGATTTCAATCTCGCCGTAGCTCTTTTGCATTCGTTTGAATACGATGAAGCGGAAAAGGTTTTTGCAAGAATTATAGATGAAGAACCTGGATGTGCGATGGCATATTGGGGAGTAGCAATGTGTAACTATCACCCGCTCTGGTCGCCATCTACCCAACCTGAACTTGATAAAGGAGCAAAAGTGATTGAAATAGCAAGGACCATCAGCCCAAAGTCTGAAAGGGAATCCGGCTATATTGAAGCGATTGCGATGTTTTATAAGAATAGCGATAAGCTGGATAACCATACCCGCTGCATCAACTTTGAAAAGGCAATGGAAGGATTATATATTAAGTACCCGAATGATAAGGAAGCTGCGATATTTTATGCATTATCCCTGGATGCCGCCGCTGATCCTGCTGATAAATCATATGCCAATCAAAGAAAAGCCGGGGCGATTCTAAATGCTATTTATCCGGGCGAACCCAATCATCCCGGTATAGTTCACTATATTATTCACACTTACGATTATCCGGGACTTGCTGAATTGGCTTTACCGGCAGCAAGGAAATATGCTTCGGTTGCGCCTGGTTCGGCACATGCGCAACATATGCCATCTCATATTTTTACAAGGCTGGGTCTTTGGGATGAAAGCATAAGGTCTAATTTGATGTCAACTGCTTCTGCGAAGTGTTATGCTGAAAATGCCGGCTTGAATGGTCATTGGGGTGAAGAACTCCATGGAATGGATTATCTGGTTTATGCATATTTACAAAAAGCCGGGGATGGGCTTGCTAAGGAACAAGTGGATTATCTGAAGAGCATCCATGCAGCATATCCGGTAGATTTTAAGGTTGCATATGCGTTTGCTGCTATTCCGGCCCGGTATCTACTCGAGAACAAGTTATGGAAGGATGCTGCTGTACTTAAAATTCACCCGGCTGACTTTCCCTGGGAGAAATTCCCCTGGCAAAAAGCTATTATTCATTTTGCCCGGATCCTTGGGCTTGTGCATATGGGCAATATGGATTCAGCAGGAGTCGAACTGAAAAAATTAGAATTGCTTTGCGATACGCTCATTAATCAGAAGGACTTGTACAAAGCAAATCAGGTCCAGATTCAGATTAAAATTTCCAAAGCATGGATGCTTCTTAAAGAAGGGAAAAATAAAATGGCATTAGAACAAATGAATTCTGCTGCTGATATGGAAGACGCCACTGAAAAACATCCCGTCACACCCGGAGAAGTAATTCCGGCCCGGGAATTATTGGGTGATATGTTAATGCAGATTGGCGATACAAAAAAAGCGCTGGAGGTCTATCAGGAAGATTTAAAGAAACACCCAAACCGCTTTAATGGCCTGTATGGTGCAGGATTCGCAGCAGAAAAATCAGGAGATGCCGCGAAGGCGAGATTTTATTTTCAACAACTGTCGGATCAGTGTGCAATCAATTCCACCCGGACCGAACTTACTTCTGCAAGGGATTTCTTGAAAAAGTTATAGTTGGGCTCTTGAAATCAAACAGCTATTGCATCAAATCCGGACGGTTCTCATTCCTCTGATTTTCCATATTCGATTAAATATCAATTATTAAATAGAATGGCATTCTCTTAGCGGAGGAATTTGAAGCATAAATCTGCCAGATATGTTCAAAAACTATATTAAGATCGCCTTCCGCAATCTCTGGAGACACCGGGTTTTCTCTGGCATCAACCTGTTAGGACTGGCTGTAGGCATGTCCTCCTTCCTGCTCATCTTCTCCTATGTTTCCTTCGAGCGGAGCTATGACGCCTACCACGCCAAGGCAGACCGCATTTATCGCGTCATTTGCGATACCAAAACCGAAACGGAAGTCCTTCCTACCGGGATGACCTCGGGGCCCACGGGTCCCGCCATAAAGGCCAATTTTCCTGAAGTGGAGGAGGAGGTGCGTATCTGCTTCATGAACTTCCTGGTTCAGAGTGGAATAAAAAAATTCCAGGAGAGCAATATCATCGGTGCCGATTCCAGCTTCTTTTCAATCTTTTCTTTTCCCTTGCTGAGTGGCGATTCCGTCACTGCGCTTCGCGACCCCTTTAGCGCGGTCTTGTCAGAAGCGGGTGCACAAAAATATTTCGGTTCTTCCGATCCCATCGGCCAGACCCTCCTTCTCAACGGCAAATACAGAGTTAAGGTCACCGGCCTCATGCGTAACATTCCAGAGAATTCGCACTTCCATGGTGATATCCTAATCTCGATGTCCACCTTCTCTGGCCGGCTATATGGCAACTGGGACCACAGCTGGGGCAACTTTAATTGGTTTACATTTCTTCTCCTCAAACCGGGAGCCAATCCCTCGCGCCTCGAGTCCCGGCTTCCCTCCTTTGTCAAGGAAAAGGCGGCTGACGTAGAGAAAGAAACAGGCATGTCCTACACCCTGCACCTCCAGCCACTCAAGAGCATTTACCTCGGACCCACACTCAATAACTACGGTCAGGGCGAACCCACGGGCAGCAAGGCCAATACTTATATTTTTTCCATCGTGGGCGCTTTTATTCTGCTGATCGCCTGCATCAACTTTATCAACCTGACCACAGCACGAGCCTCGGAACGGGCGCGGGAGGTCGGCATCCGTAAGGTCATCGGTGCTGTAAGGTGGCAGCTCACCATTCAGTTTTTGGGTGAATCTATCTTGCTTTGCCTCATCGCCTTCGCACTGGCGTTAGGTTTAAGCAATGCCCTTCATCCTGTTTTTGCGCAATTACTAAATAAAAATATTCCCCTAAATACGGAGCATAGCGAGTATATCCTCGAATTACTGGGTATTGCCTTGAGCATCGGCATCTTTGCTGGCGTATACCCGGCTTTAATAATGTCCGGTTTCATTCCTGTTGCTGTACTGAAAGGGCGTTTTTCAGCTACGAAGAATGGACTGGCCATGCGCCAGATACTGGTTGTATTTCAATTCACAATTTCAACTGTTCTTATTATTGGAACCATCATTGTATATAACCAATTGAAGTTTATGCAAGACCAGGACCTGGGATTTAACAAGAATCAAATGCTTGTGATTAATTATTACGGGGATAGTGTTGTGCAGGCCAATACAGAATATATCCGGCAAGAATTATCGGCGATACCAAACGTAAAAGAAGTCAGTTTCTCCAGTAACGCACCTGGTACCAGTCCCGACAACTGGTATCTTAGGATCGCCAATCCGAAAGGAGACATGCAGGGCGCTAACCTCAACACATATGTAATCGATTTCGATTACTTTCATATCTACAGCATAAAGCTCGCTGCTGGTAGAGACTTTTCCCACGACTTCTCAACTGATTCCACAAAAGCTATGGTGCTTAACGAGGCTGCAGCCCGCAGCCTCGGATATACTGATCCAGCCAAAGCAGTCGGACGAAGATTTTCCGAATGGGGAGTCGATGGCACTATCATTGGTGTGGCGAAAGACTTCCACTATCGTTCCTTGCAGGAACAGATTCAACCGCTGGCCTTTAAAGTGTTGAATCCAGGCTTCTACTCCATCATTTCGTTGAAAATCGCTGGCAATCATATTCCGCAGACAGTCTCTATACTGGCAAATCGATGGCAAAAACTGGTGCCGAACCGCCCCTTCCAGTATTCCTTCGTCGACCAGGACTTCGCGAAGTTGTATTCCTCGGAGGACCGGTTCCAGAGTGTCTTTCTATATTTCAGTCTGCTGGCGATATTCATTTCCTGCCTTGGTCTGCTGGGTCTGGCCGCCTATAGCACCATACAGCGCACCAAGGAGATCGGTATCCGCAAGGTTTTAGGCGCTTCGGTCACGACGATCGTCGGCCTTTTATCAAAAGAATTCCTGCGCCTGGTATTCATCGCCCTCGTGATCGCTTCGCCCATCGCCTGGTATGTGATGCACAGCTGGCTGCAGGATTTCGCTTATCGAACCACTATAGCCTGGTGGGTCTTCCCGCTCGCAACAAGCGCCGCAGTGCTGATCACTTTCCTGACCGTCGGATTCCATTCCATTAAGGCGGCGGTCGCCGATCCCGTGGACAGCCTTAGAATGGAATGAAGAAATCCGCCAGCAGAAGCTCATTCTGAGCGAAGGCTGGTGATCGGGTTTGCAACGGCTGCTTTAATTGCCTGAAAGCTCACTGTTATTAATGCAATTATGATTGCTGCCACGCCTGCCAATACAAATACCCAGCCGCTGATATGTATACGGTAGGCGAAATCATTCAGCCAGGCATTCATTGCCCACCATGCAATAGGAGAAGCAATAATAATGGCGATGCTGACTAAAACAATAAATTCTTTTGAGATTAATGCGATGAGATCAGGCACAGATGCCCCGAGCACTTTGCGAATACCTATCTCCTTATTGCGCTGTTCAGCTGTAAAAGTGGCTAACCCAAATAAACCCAGGCATGCAATGAAAATGGTAAGACCTGCAAAAATATTCAGGATGCTGCCTGTTTTTTGTTCCGCAATATAAGTCTGGTTGTAAAGATCATCCACAAAAGCATATGTAAATGGCTCTTCCGTTTTGTAGTCGTCCCATTGTGTTTTCAAAGTTGCCAGTAAGCCTGCAATGTCTTTGGTTTTTACTTTAATGATCAGACCGGAACTTTTTTGCAAAACCATCAGCAGGGGATTAATGGGTTCATGCAGGGATCGGAAATGGAAATCCTGCACCACGCCAATTACTTTCAAACCTTTCTTTCCACCAACATTATCTGTAAAAAGATTTACCGTATGTCCGACTGCATTTTTTCCCCAGCCAAAAGCGTTTGCCAGGGTTTCGTTGACGATAACTGTGGGAGCATTTTTTGAAGAATCTGATGGAAATTCTTTCGAGAAATTACGCCCCTCCACAATTTTCATACCCATGGTAGGAATATAATGATCATCAATTTTGTAAATGCGGACCCGGCTGTTTTGATTTCTGCTATCATCCGGAAATGACGATGTTAAATCATTATTTGTGGGGCCCGCAGGCAGAAAACCTGAGGTCGTAACGCTTGCTACCCGTGGATCCCGAATAATCTGCTCTCTAAAAGCATCTTCCTGATCACCCAGCAAATATGAATTTCGCAAAACCAATAGTTGCTCTCTGTCATAACCTAATTTGATATTCTGAATGTATGAAAGTTGCTGGTAAACAATAGTAGTGCCCACAATCAGGCCGACGGAAATAATAAACTGAAAAACAACCAGGCCACTCCGGAAGCTGATGCTTTTTACTTTACCGATGAATTTGCTTTTTAATACGGAAATGGGTTTGAATGAAGAAAGATAAAAGGCAGGATAACTGCCTGCCAAAATGCTGACCAGGAACCAAAATAGCAAGAGCCCTAAGATCATAAATGGGTTTTGAAAGAAATTCAGCTTCAGGTGCTTCCCGGAGAGTTCATTAAACAATGGCAAAGAAATTTTAACTAAAAAAAGCGCCACCATCAGAGAAAATAGCACTAACAAAGCAGATTCAATCAAAAACTGTCCAATCAACTCATATTTTACCGAGCCAAGAACTTTTCTAATGCCCACTTCCTTTGCGCGTTTGGAAGCCCCCGCTGTCGAAAGATTCATGAAGTTGATACAGGCGATCAGCAGCATAAACAATGCAATGGCGCTGAAGATATACACGTAACGGATATCCCCACCCGGTTCAAGGCTATTGCTAAAATCGGATTTGAGATGAATATCTGTAAGGGGCTGCAGGTACAAGCCAATATCATTTCCTTTTTTGCGAAATTCAGTGAGGCTTACGCCAAGTGCGTTTAATACCTGCGGACCCATGTATTTCTCCACAGACCCGGGAAGCTTTGCTTCTAATTTTTTGTAATCATAATCTTTGGGGAGAACCAGATAAGTAAAATAACTGCCCGACATCCACGAAGTGTTCCTGGCATCCGGTACTGTTGCCATGGAACCAAAAATATCAAAATGAAAATGAGAATTTGCCGGGATATCCCGCATCACGCCTGTTATCTTGTATAACTGATTATCATCTTTAAGGTTTAAAATTTTGCCGATAGGATCAGCATTTCCAAAATATTTTTGGGAAAGTGATTCTGTAATAACAACCGTATTCGGCTCAATTAAAACCGTCTTAGCATCCCCTTTAATGAGTGGCAATGTGAAAACCTGGAAGAAATTAGAATCCACATAAGCAAAAGATGCGTCTTTGAAAGTTTTATTCTCAACAACAATTTTAGGCGAGCCATATTGCAATAACCGGGTAGCATCCGTTACTTCCGGGTAGTCGTTTCGGAAGGATGGAGCAACAGGCGCCATTACAGAGGATTCCTTCATTTTTTCTCCATTCATGGTTCCCCGAAAAACAACCCGGACGATCTGGCTGGCTTTTTCATTGAATCGGTCAAAGCTCAATTCATTCTGCACAAAAAGCATAATTATCAGACAGGTTGCGATGCCAATGGCTAAACCGGAAATGTTGATGGCCGTGAAAGCCTTGTTTTTAATCAGGTTGCGCCAGGCGATTTTGAAATAATTACTAAGCATACCGGGGTATATATTTGTTGCTATCCGAATCTCAATTTAGAGACCACAAAAATATAGTATTGATATTCAGTCGTTTAGAAAGCTACCGTTATAACAAACCGTTTGTTTTGATACAGAAAGTGTGCGATTCCGATGCATTTCTGTGGAATCTATTTTGTTTCCACTGCTATTTCTGCTGACCCTAATCCTTCCGCTCTTGCCTCAAGAGAAATCTTTCCAGCACTGCCCGAAGGTCGAAGCACAACCAGGCATTTTCCTCTGAATGTATTTCTCTTTGGTTGCGTGAAGCTCATCATATCTGCCGGGTTTGCGTTTCCGGCTCCTGCCAGTCCGCCGTTGCCGCCGATGGTAAACTGCACAGGAATATCTGCATTGGGTACAAGATTTCCTTTTTCATCCACTACTTCAACCGTTACGAAAGAAAGGTCATTTCTATTCGCATTGATTTTTTGCCTGTCAGCTTTCAAACGAAGGCTCTTCGCCGACCCTGCTGTAGAGAGTACAACGTTTGCTGTTTCCTTTCCATCTTCGACTGAAACGGCTTTTAATTCGCCCGGTGCATAAGGCAGTTCAAATTTTGCGGTGAGTAAACTATCGGGAGTTTTTTCATCAACTATTTTACCATTCAGCAGCAAGCGAACTCTGGGCGACCGGGAATAAACATTCACCTGCATTATTTTTCCTTCATTGCCGGGCCATGTCCAGCTTCGCTCTTCATCCGGCCAGCCCCAGTAGCTTACCTGTTCCTTGCAACCGGATGCATTCGGAACGTGAACAGCCAATTCAATTTTACTTCTTCTCCATACCACGTCACGATAATAGGATTGTGGTTTTTTGCCTCCGATTAGATCAATATCGCCGCAATAACCGTTGAACCATGGCCAGGGTTCGAGTAGTGTAGCTTTTCCCGTATCGCAGTAGCTGTGTCCGATACCCGATTCGCCAAGATAGTCCATCGCTGTCCACACGAAATCGCCGATCACATAGGCGTGTTTTTCAACCTGATCCCAGTTTTGAAAAGCGTGCTGCGGAACAGATTCTGTTCCAACAATAATTCTGTTTGGGAAATTTTTATGATCCGTTTCATAACGCCCCCACTGGTAATTGTATCCGCAAACATCCAGCAAGGCAAACCCTGGCGCAGTTTGGTCCCATGGCCGGCCGGGATGTTCCCAGAACTCACAAAAAGCTTCGGTTATCAGTCGCGTCGGATCGAGTTCTCTTGCTTTTGCTTTCAGATTCTTTGCAATCTCAAGACCGGAAGAGTCCGCACGTTCTTCAATTTCATTACCGATACTCCACAGGATAATGGAAGGATGATTGCGGTCGCGTAAGATCATCGATGAGAGATCCTTTTCCCACCACGCATCGAAAAACTGATGATAATCGTCGGGATTCTTGGGCTTTTCCCATTGGTCAAATGCTTCATCAATCACGAGCATTCCCAGCCTGTCGCAGGTTTCCAGGAATTTTTCTGATGGCGGGTTATGACTGCAGCGGATGGCATTGAAGCCATTTGATTTCAGCAGTTCAATTCTTTTTTCTTCTGCCCGGTCAATGGTTGAGGAGCCTAACACTCCATTATCCTGATGCACGCAGCCTCCCCGCAGTTCAACCTTTTTGCCATTGAGCAGGAGACCATTTTCTGTTGTAATACTTATTGATCTTATTCCAAACGGAGTCGTTGCGGCGTCTTTAGCTTTATTATTCTTAATCACCGTGACTTCTGCCCGATAAAGATTTGGAGTTTCCAATGACCATAGTTTTGGTGTTTTCACTTCCACGCTTTGTAATACATCAATATGGCCATTGGCAGGAATTGATTTTGTACTTTCTGTTTGTGCGACTCTTTTACCAGCCGCATCCAAAATATGCGTTTGAATTTTCGCACTTACATTCGAATGCGTACTGTTTATGATTTTTGTACGGATCCTAACAGTTGCTGATTGGGGAGAAGGCTTTGGGGTAGTGATAGAAACTCCCCACTGATCAATATGCAGAGGATCAGTTACGATTAACCTAACGTGACGGTATAGCCCCGAACCACTATACCAGCGACTGTTCTTTCCCTTGTTTACCACGCGAACGGCCATGATATTTACTTGTCCTGCAGGCTTGCAATATTTTGTGATATCAAAATAAAATGAAGTATAGCCATATTTATGTTCACCAACAGGTTTCCCATTTACCCAAACATCTGTTTCCATGTATGCGCCTTCGAAATAAACGGAGACCAGTTTACGCGCATCAGCGGCATGAAGCGTAAATGCTTTACGATACCAGCCTGTACCGCCGACGGTATGACCGGTGGCGGCATCTCCGGGACTGTCTTTTGAAAAGGGGCCAATTGTTTTACTACTCACCTGGTCCGGGATATCCTCAATGCTCCAGTCGTGCGGCAGGTCGAGCAGTCTCCATTTGGCATCATTAAAATCCGACATCTCTGCATCTATCCCGCTGGTTCTGGAGAACCGCCAGCCTGAATCGAAAGACCTTATTCGAACATGATCATTTTTTTCCTGGCCCTTGCTATTTTGAATCATGAGGGATGTAGCAGTCAACAATAACAACTTCATAAAATCGTTTTGCATATTATTTTTTTAAACTCTTTTGGTTTTTTTTATTTATAGTCTCTCCGGGATTCAAAAGAGAATATATTTGGTTTATTAAAATCATAAATTAAATCAGTGGCTGCAAACCTAAGCTGCCCAAAAATAAAAGTAAATGGTAACAAAAGGGGTTTTGCATTTTACTATTCTAAAGTACATCATTGATAAGGGTTTTGCTCCAAACATTGAAACTTTATCGGTATTATTAAATACAGATAAAGTGGAGATTGAAAAGGGGCTTTATGCATTACAAGATTACCATGGAGTAGTATTGCATCCTAAAAGCCCTAATATCTGGGTAATACACCCGTTTTCTCTGGCCCCAACTAATTTCCTTGTAAAGTCTGCCAAAGGACAATGGTGGGGAAACTGCGCATGGTGTTCCTTAGGTGTTGCTGCGCTTTTAAAGGAAGACCTGACTATCACAACTAATCTGGGGGCACATGATGAGCAGGTTGTAATTCATATTATTAATGGGGAGCTACAAGAAAAAAATTTCTGCGTACATTTTCCAATTCCAATGAGAAATGCATGGGACAATGTAATTTATACATGCAGCAACATGCTTGTTTTCAAGAACGAGGGTCAAATTAATGAATGGACGAAAAGACACAATATCTCCAAAGGAGATGTTCAGCCGATTGACAATGTTTGGAATTTTTCGAAAAAATGGTATGGTAATCACCTAAATCCTGAATGGGAAAAATGGACAATGCAAGAAGCAAAGGATATTTTTTTGCAATTCAATTTGAATGATAAGATTTGGGACGTAGAGACTTCTAATTCTCGTTTTTAACGAATGCCTTGCGCCGGTTTAGTGGCCGCCATGGTATCTCTACCTGGGTCCTTACAAAACAAAATGAGCAGTGGCTTTTATTGGCAGTACATAATGTAAATATTGAGGCGCCACCTCAACAGAAAATCAGAGATTCCCTCTTTTCAATTCATCCACTGCATGATTCGCGGCCCGGGCAGTAATAGCCATAAAAGTCAATGACGGATTTTGATATCCTACGGATGTCATACATGCCCCGTCTGTTACAAACACATTATTGCATTCATGTAACTGGTTAAATTTATTCAACATGGAAGTTGTGGGATCCTTGCCCATTCTTACACCGCCCATTTCATGGATATCCAGACCGGGAGCCTGTTTACTATCATTGGGAATAATGTTTTTGCAACCCGCCACATCGAGTATTTCAGCACCCTGTTTCAGAAAATCCTGGAGCATTTTTTCATCGTTATCATCGTATGATACAGAAGTTATCAGTTGTGGAATTCCCCATTCATCCTTAAGTTCTTTGCTTAACCTTACATGATTGTCATGCTTGGGGATCACTTCACCCTGCATTGACATATACACGCTCCAATCTCCGGCTTCACACATGGCTTCCTTGTACGACGCTCCAATATTATTTTCATCCGTTGCAATCCCCGTATTCCGGTATGCACCCCAAAAGACCATATAGCCGCGAAGAAAATCTGTCTCCTGCTTATATACGTTTCTGAAACTGGGCATCAGGGGAGATACAGGCCTGCGGCCATAATAGTATTTGTCTGCGGGCCCATCAATACCTGCAGTTAATGAACCACGATAATTTTGAAAAGCCATATAGCGCCCTAAAATATCATGATCATTGCCAAGACCATTTGGGAAGCGGTTGGAAATGGAATTCAACAAGAGAAGATTGCTGTTTAAACAGGCTGCATTTACAAAAATGACCTTCGCAAAATATTCTGTTGAGCCTTTTGTTTTCGCATCAATTACCCTTACGCCAACAGCTTTTCCTTTTTTCTCATCATAGATAATCGAATGAACGACTGAATCAGGCCTTAAAGTAAGATTACCGGTTTTTTCTGCCCATGGCAAAGTGGATGAATTTGAGCTGAAGTATCCTCCATAGGGGCAGCCACGCTGGCACATATTACGGGCCTGGCACTGGCCTCTTCCCTGCTGCAGATGAATTTCATTAGGCTTGCTTAGGTTTGCACAACGACCCATCAGCATGTGCCTGTCTTTATAATGGGCATTTACTTTCTGCTGCATCTGTTTTTCTGTACAATTGAATTCCCAGGGAGGTAAAAATTCGCCATCAGGCAAATGCTCTATGCCATCTTTATTTCCACTGATGCCGGCAAATTTTTCTACATGGGAATACCAGGGAGCCAGGTCATCATAGCGGATGGGCCAGTCTACGGCAAAGCCATCGCGCAAGGGCGCTTCAAATTCAAATCTGCTCCAGCGTTGCGTCTCCCTTGCCCACATTAAAGATTTTCCGCCGACCTGGTAGCCCCGGATCCAATCGAATGGCTTCTCCTGAACGTAGGGATGCTCCTTGTCCTTTACAAAAAAATGCTGGGCCGTTTCGTCGAATGCATAGCACCTGCTGATGATGGGATTTTCTTTTTCAACCGCTAATGGTAATCTTCCTCGATGTGCAAAATCCCAGGGACTTTTAATTGCTGTCGGATAATCTTTATTATGAACCACATTTCGTCCTCTTTCCAGGATCAATGTTTTTACACCATGTTCACAAAGTTCCTTTGCGGCCCATCCGCCGCTGATTCCTGAACCAATTACAATGGCATCAAATGAATTTTTCTTAACAGCATCCGCATTAATATTTACCAGTGAGGAATCGCCTGGCATATAGATAGGATTTGTAGAAAAGGTAAATCTTTTTTAGCCACACCAATGGATTTTTATTCAGAAGGCCTCAATAATATTGCCATTAAGTGGGATAATTATATATTTACTAGTTGCACATTTTTAATAACCTTCACGATCATATCTGTTAAATAGAATATAATGAAAAATCATGTTCCAGATAACTGGTACGAAACCTTTTTCTCCGGGATCAATTGTGAATTGTGGGAAAAGGCAGTTTCAAATGATTGGACAGAAAAGGAATTGTCCTTCCTGAGTGATGTACTTAACTTAAGTAAAGGTGCGAGGATTTTGGATATTCCCTGCGGCACGGGAAGACTCGCCATCCCATTTGCAAGGAAGGGATTTAATGTAACCTGCGTTGATATTTCTCAGGAATTTATAACGGGCCTGACACAAAAGCTCAAAAAGGAGAACTTACCCATCCGTGTTATTCGTGGAAATATTCTATTGATCGAACTTCCGGGCTCTTTTGATGGAGCGTATTGTGTGGGTAACAGTTTTGGATATTTCGATTATGAGGGAATGAAAGTATTTGTGAGAAATGTGGCTGCAGCACTAAGACCGGGCGCCCGTTTTATTATAAATTCTGGAATGATGGCAGAAAGCATTCTGCCAGGGATTCCTGCAGAAAAAGTATATACGGTTGAAGGTTTAACTATGCAGGTCAACAATATATATATGGTAGATGATAGTTACATGGTAAGTCACTTAATGTATACAAAGAACAATCTTAATGAGGAACATAGTTATAAGCACTATGTATATACGATCGGAGAGATAAGAAGATTATTGGAATTATTCGGGTTAAAAATAATTTCCTTGTATGATTCAGTTGATAAAACACCCTACAAATTAGGGAGCGCACAGGTATATTTAGTGGCAGAGAAAATGCATCTCCCAACATGATTCATTGTACTTCGTTGCCGATTCCCAATTTTGGACAGCCATGTTGAAAAATTTTCGGGATTTATTGATTATTCTTTTTGGTTGCAATTATTTTATTAGTAGTGGGTTGTGCAATAGTATATTATTTGATGTATAAAACAGCTGTCTGGTTATCCATTCTGGCAACCCTTTTGTATTATAAGATGAGCATTTGAATATGCAAAGATTTTTGCAACGTTTTTAAATCCAATACCGGAAAAACTATGAAATCCAAAATCCTCAAAATTTTGGGGCTTGCCCTGCTTATACTTATAACTTTCGTATGGGCTGCACCCTATCTCTTCAAAGGAAAAATCACCAGCATTGTTAGAGCCAGGATCAACAAAGATCTGAGGGCACATGTAAATTTTTCCGATGTGAATATTTCCCTGATCCGCCATTTTCCGAAAATTGCGGTGGAACTTGATAATCTTCAGGTCACCTGCGTTGGGGAGTTTGATGGAGATACCCTGATTACTGCGAAGCAATTTGATATAGCATGTAATATAGGAAGCTTTATCTCCGGTGATACCATAAATATTTATTCCATCACTGTAAACGAACCCCGTGTACACGCCCTTATTCATAAGGATGGCCACTGTAACTGGGATATCTTAAAAGCGGTTAATTCTCCTAACGATTATATTGGACCTTCAATACGGCCTCTTCAATTGGATATACAACGCTATGCTATTCACAATGGGTGGCTGGACTATCGGGATGAAAGCAAGGACGCCCATGCGGAAATTGTCAATCTCGAGCATGAGGGCCGGGGTGATTTTACTGCCGACCTGTTCACGCTGAAAACCAAAACAACAGCAGATGCTATCAATATTAATTTTGGTGGCGCTATTCCTTACCAGGTTACTGCTAAAACCAGTATAGAAATGGCATTCCGGGTTGACAATAAAACCCATACTTATTCCTTCAAGACCGACCGGGTATCCTTCAATGATCTGAAATTGCATACCGAAGGATTCTTTCAATGGATAAATGATAGCAGTTATAATATGAATATTAAATTCAATGCTCCTTCAACGGAATTCAAAAATATTCTTTCGATGCTGCCATCCGTCTACCAAAAGGATTTTGCAAGTATTAAATCCAGCGGAGACGTTATTTTCAATGGATTTGTAAAAGGAAAATACGACGAAAAACACTTTCCTGCCTATCATGTAAATCTCGACATCGAGAAAGGTTTTTTTCAGTACCCCGATTTGCCAATGCCGGTGGAGAATTTTAACCTGGCGCTTCACGTTGACAATCCGGATGGTATCGCGGATCATTTAAATGTATTTGTTCCCAGGGGACATCTTGAAATAAATAATGATGCTATCGACTTTCATTTATTTGTGAGGAATCCAAAGACCAAACCATTTATTGATCTGGCTTTTTCGGGCAAGCTCGACCTGGCCAACGTCTCAAAATCGCTAAAATTAGAACCCGGGAGCCGCTTGTATGGTGTGCTAAATGCCGATATGTACGCAAAGGGAAACATATCTGAAATAGAAAAAAAGAAAAAAGATCAATTTCAGGCCGGGGGTAGTTTTAATCTGACGAACTTTTTATATATATCAAAAGCTTACCCTGGTGGAATTGCCCTGGCGGACTTGTTAATGACGTTCAATTCGAAAAACGTCCTTATCGATGAATTAAAAGGAGAATATCTTTCAACGCATATCAACGCCACCGGCGCCTTCAACAACCTGTTTGCTTTTGCCATAAAAAATGAGCCGCTGAATGCTTCGATCCATTTAAAAACCGACGACCTTAACCTCAAAGACTGGATGAGAATGGGTAAAGATACTGTAGCCGAAACGACCGCTGTTCACAGCATCTCTCCATTTGCAATTCCTGATAATATTGACTTTTCCATCGGTGTCGAGGCCGATAAGCTGCACTATGATAACCTGGATTTGCAGAACCTTTCCTGTAACATGCTGATATCGGATGAGACCGTTCAACTGAATAATCTCAAAGCGGATGGTTTGGACGGTACCCTAACCATAAATGGCACTTACTCTACAAAGGAAAGCAGGAAAAATCCGGAAATCGCTTTGTCTTATAATGTAGAAGGTTTGGATGTACAAAAGACCTTTTTTGCGTTCAATACCGCGCAAAAAATAATGCCGGTGGCCAAATTCATCTCAGGGAAACTCAGTTCACAAATGAACCTCAATGGGAGACTAAACAATGATATGACTCCGGACCTTCAGAGTTTGTATGGGGAGGGAAATATATCCGTGTCAGACGGCGCTATGAAGGATTTTGGCCCCCTGGATAAACTTTCGCAATCGCTCGATATTGTTGATTTAAAGGACATCCCTTTGAAAGACATAAAGGCGGATTTTTCATTTAATGGCAGCAAAGTTGTTGTTTCTCCTTTCATTGTTTCCGCGAAGGGTATTGAAATGGAAATCAGTGGCACTCATGGATTTGATCAATCACTTGACTACGGCATTAAACTGAAAGTGCCACGGAGCCAGTTAGGCAGCAGGGGGAATGCTTTTGTGAAAGACGTGATTACGCAGGCTGCTGATAAGGGTATCCCCATTAAATTAAAAGATGCCATAGGCATGAACGTAAAGATGAGTGGAACCATAAATAACCCGGATGTAAAGACAGATATGAATGCTGCTGTCGACAATGCATCTACCGACCTGAAAAAGGAAGTTGATGATTTTGTGAATGCCAAATTGGACAGCGCCAAGCAACAGCTGCGCAATCCTGTAAACCCTGTCAAAAAACAAATATTCGTGCAGGCCACTTATAAATCTAAAACTCATTTAAAAGGGAAAAAGAATTCCAGGTCTGTACATAAGGACCTTGTTCATGCGAAGTCAAAAAAGAAACAAAAGAGTACGAGAAAATATTATTCAACATCCTTGAAGAAAGGGAAAAGCGTAGCAAGCAATAGCGGGAAATAGGTTTAGAGCGTTCTATCAGTCAATATCTTCTCAAAGCAAACACTGTTTGCTACATTTTCGTATTGCCCAAAATTTGGTATTATAATATATCCGTTCTTCTTATAAAGTTCAATTGCCTCTGGTTGTTTTTTGCCTGTTTCCAACAGGCATTTTTTATTTCCCAATTCCATGGCCCACCGCTCCAACGCTTTTAAAATGATGGAGGCAATCCCTTCTCCGCGTCTGTTTATCAATACATACATTCGTTTAACTTCCATGCCCTCCGGGGAATATTCTTTGATGGCCCCGCATCCGACAGGTATTTCGTTTTCATATGCAACGATTGCATATCTTATCTTGTCGATCTTGTTGAATTGGGCGTAAAAGGAATGGTCTTCCCCATCACGAATACTTAGATCTGCATCAAGCTCCCGGACGAGTTTGCGAAAGTGTTCATTTTCGGAATCTGTCCTGATACAATGAATCATTCTGCTATAGTTGATATCCCGGACTATTTTCTTTAGTTAAAATAGCTTTTTTATTTTGTATTGCAATATATAACTGGTGTTGAAATCAAAGGTCTGATAATACTTTAATAATATAGTTTCAATGGACTTTCCTGCAGCAGCTCCTGCTTCATAAAATGTTAACATGCCAACCAACATGATCGGATCGGTCATCTCCTTGTTCTGCATCAGTATGATTATATGATTTTCCGCTGATTGTGATTTTTTTCTTCTTCCTAAAATTTAAATCTGCCAGGATCAGATTTAAAAAAAACATTATTTGTCAGGGGCTCAGAGATATAATAGTTCCTTAAGTTTTCTTTAACGTTCCCTTTATACTAAGATTTGATTTTCGCCATGGAAGAAAAACAACTCAACAACTAAAAACTGTTTATGAAACACCGGCTCCTAAGGCTAACAGGTTTATTCATTCCTGTTTTACTTTTCCCTTTTTTAATGATGGCGCAAAATGTATTCACGGGGCATATTAGAACTGCGGCCGATAATCAGCCTGTTGCAGGTGCTTCTGTTATTCTCAAGGGCCAGAAATACGGTACTTCAACCAGCGTCGATGGAAGTTTTTCCATCAAAGCCAAGTCTGGGGATAGGCTGGTGATCAGCGGGATTGGAATGGTGCCTTCCGAATACACCGTGGGCGATGAAAATGAGGTGACAATTCCGGTTCAGCAGAATGTAAGGGAATTGAATGAAGTGGTGGTTACTGCAACGGGAATAAAAAAAGAAGCAAAACGCCTTGGCTATGCCATTCAGACTATTGACGCTTCAAAACTCACACAGGCCAGGGAGGCAGATCCGATTAACTCTTTAAAAGGAAACTCTGCAGGTCTTGAAATAAACATCAATTCGGAAATCGGCCATGCTCCTGATGTGATTATTCGCGGGGAGAATAGCCCTGAGGATCGCCCGATGTTTGTGGTAGATGGAGTTCCTATCAGTTCGGATACCTACAATATTAATCCGGACGACATCGAGACATTTACCATCTTAAAAGGTCCCAACGCAGCTGCCCTATATGGCTTTCAGGGAAAGAACGGTGCAATTATTATCAACACCAAAAAAGGAACAAGGGATAAAAGGGGATGGGTAATAAATTTTAATTCCAGTACCCAAATCAACAAGGGTTTTCTTGCTTTACCAAAATATCAGGATACCTATGGCCCGGGTGATAATGGTAAATATGCATTTGGCGGCGGTGGTTCCAGTGAGCAATCTTATTTTGGTACCGGTGCGATAGGCGTCGGTATAAATGATTATGATTATGATGTATGGGGACCGCAATTCAGGGGTCAGTTATTACCACAATACGACGGGGCTTATGACCCGACCAAAAATTATACAACCACTTTTGCTGATGGCAGTACCTACACAGGTCACGTCCAACCCACTCCCTGGATAGCCAGGGGCAAGGATAATCTTAAAAGATTCATACAGGCCGGAATCCTTTCTTCAAACAGTATTTCAGTAAGTTCAAGTACTGAAAAAACGGATATGCGGTTCTCCATTGGTAATACCTATCAGAGAGGAATTGTACCTAACACAGAGTTGAATAACGGAAACTTTACCGGAAGCATCGTTCAGCGATTCACTCCTAAACTGAGTCTGACCAGTTATTTCAATTACAGCAGACAGTCAACTCCAAATGTGCCGGATGTGAATTATGGTCCGAACAGTATCATCTATAATATTGTCGTTTGGGCCGG
>Ga0182024_10000871_pt1 | contig 78111 bp, 64 predicted proteins | sample P32metaG_FD_120480 | JGI IMG/M metagenome (GOLD analysis project Ga0182024, IMG submission 120480) | Permafrost microbial communities from Stordalen Mire, Sweden - P3-2 metaG (Illumina Assembly) | ecosystem: Environmental > Terrestrial > Soil > Wetlands > Permafrost | place: Sweden: Stordalen...
GTGAACTTGATTGCGTTGCTGACCAGGTTCAGCACGATCTGCCGGAGACGCATGGGATCGCCGCGCAGCGTGGGCGGCACGTCGCCCTCGACGTGATAGGCGAGTTCGAGGCCCTTCTGGTGGGCCCGAGGCGCGACCGCCCGCATGATGTCGTCGACGAGCTGGTTCAAATCGAAGTCCGCGAAATCGAGCTCGAGGCGCCGAGCCTCGATCTTGGAGAAGTCCAGGATGTCGTTGATGAGGCTCAGAAGCGAATCGGCCGAGATGGCGACCATCTCGATGTACTCGCGCTGCTCGGCCGTGAGATCGGTCCCGAGCGCCAGCTCGCTCATGCCGACGATGCCGTTCATCGGCGTGCGGATCTCATGGCTCATGTTCGCCAGGAACTCGCTCTTCGCCTGGTTGGCCGCCTCCGCCGACTCCATCGCTTTCTGGAGCGCCGCTTCGGCCTGCTTGCGCAGCGTGATGTCGACGATGGTGCCCTCGATGCGGTCGGGCTCGCCTGGCCGGCCCTCGACGAGTGTCGCGGTTTCCAGCACCCAGATGGGGTTGCCGTCAATCGTGCGCAGTCCGTTTTCGAAGTCCGCAAGGCTCTTCTCTTTCCGGAGCCGCGTGAGAAAGGCCACCCGCGCCTCCGGGTCGATGTAATGCGCTCCGGCGCGGCTCTGCATGCACGCCTCGCGCGACACATAGCCCAGGATCCGCGCGAAGGCGTCGTTGCAGTTGAGAATCTGGCCGTCGGTCGAGCTCTCGTACACGCCGGCGAGGCTGCGGTCGAACAGCTGGCGATAGCGCTCCTCGCTCGCTTGGAGCTTGCGGTTCTGGGCCGAGAACCGCCGGTCGACCGTCGCGGTGATCGTCGCCAGGGAGAGGACCATGAACGTCACGATGACGATCCCGCTCACGCCGATCGTCGAGATCGAGACGGCGCTGCTGAGGTCCACCGGACCGGTCGCTTGGACGAAGCTCGCCGCCGCCATGCCCGTGTAGTGCATCGCGCAGACGGCAACGCCCATCACGACGGCGGTCGCGAGCTTCAGGGGCGCGAACGCGCGCAACTCGGACCGGAACCGGAACGCCAGCCACAGGGCCGCGAGCGATACGACGACCGCGATCACGACCGAGAGCGTGACGATGGAGTAGTTCCACATGCACATCGCCTGGAGCCGCATCGCGTCCATCCCGACGTAGTGCATGGCCGAAATGGCTGCGCCCATGGCGAGGCTGCCCAGGACGGCGCTGACCACGCCGAGTTTCTCGCGGCTGACGACATAGAGCGCCACCGCTGACGCGACGATCGCGGCGACGAGCGAGACGAGGACTGTCGGCACGTAGTAGTAAACGGGCACCGGCAGCGTGAAGGCCAACATGCCGATGTAGTGCATGGCCCAGATGCCCGTGCCCATGGCGCCGGCGCCGCCGAAGAGCCAGACCCAGCGGGCGCGGCCCTGCGCCGCTGTCGTGCGGCCGGCCAGATCGAGCGCCACGTAGGACGCAGCAGTCGCGATGACCACCGAAAGCGCCACGAGCCACGGACTATACGATCCGACGATATCTGTGCCCATCATCCCCTCATCCTGAAAAGGCCCTGCCTTGGCGGGCCCCTGCGGTCAGGTCACCCATGTCGCCCCTTCCTCGTAGCAAGACCCGGACCGCTTAGTGCCAGGCCGGGCCGCCATGAGTCCGCGGGGCGTCGATCAGCCCACCTGCGGGACGAGCGTCACGGCGTCGATCAGGGCCCGAACGGTGGCCTCCGTGGCCGTGTATGGAATATCGAGAAATGCAAATCCGGTCTCGTACGCCGGGGTTGCGGCCGTGGAGCGCGGACGGCAGTACACCGCTCGCGCGTGGAGCTCGAAGACTCGGCCGCCAACGGCCGCCGAGATCCAGAAACAGTAAGTCTCTTGCGGGCTGAACGCGACCGGGCCTTGGATCAGAAACCCCCCGACGCTCACGTCGAGCATCTTGAGGTCTGCGTCGATGCCTTCAGCGCGCGCGTACAACGGGCGCTCTGGAGCCACCCGGGGAGTCCGCCGTCGCTCGATGCTCACTCGTCGCCCTTCCCTTCTGTCAGTCAATCCGCCAGACAGCCAGATAACATGTAGCAAGACCCGCGCCCGCTTTGGGCCGACAATGACCGGACGCTACCGATCTCGAGGAGACAGGAGTGTGCGGGCGTGTACCGAGGCTTGCCAGAATCGTCGCCCGCTTACAGATCTGAATATGGCGGCCGCGTCTCACGGTCGGCGGGAGACCCTACCGAGGCTCGGGCGCGGGGAGGTAACTCCGGATGCACTCGGCGAAGGTCAGCGGGTCGATGGGTTTGGTCAGGTACCAGTCGCAGCCAGCCTCGCGCGCGCGCTGGTCGTCGCCGGTCATCGCGTACGCGGTCATCGCCACGATCGGCACGCTCGCGAGCGCCGGGTCGCGCTTGAACTCGGCGGTGAGCGCGAAGCCGTCCACGCCCGGGAGCTGCAGGTCCATCAGGATCAAGGCCGGCGCCGCGTCGCGCGCGGCGGCTCGCGCTTCGGTCGCGTTCAGCGCCGTTCGCACCTCGAAGCCCGCGCGCGCCAGGAGGAATTCGGCGAGTCTGAGGTTGGCCGGCGTGTCGTCCACGACGAGAATCAAGGCGCCGGCCATCGCGGTCACTCGACCGGGGCCAGCATGGCCTGGAGTTCCGCCACGAGCCCGGACGCGCCTGGCCCCTTGTGGACGACCGCTCGCGCCGTGACGGTCAGCCGTTGTTGCTCCGCCTCCGACAGCTCCTTCGCGGTCCACACGACGACGGGCGTCGTCTGGTTGTTCCGCGTGCGACGCAGTTCGTCGAGAAACTGGAAGCCGTTCATGCCCGGCATGAGTAGATCGAGGACGATGGCGCTCGGACGCCGGGCGACGGCGGCCGCCAGGCCCACGGCCGGATCGGTGTGGCCGTCGACGACGAACCCTTCTCCCTCGAGAACGGTCTGCGCCAGCCGGACCGCCGCCGCGTCGTCATCGACGACGACGATGCGGACCTCCTTGCCGGGCACGACGCCTGCGCGTCGCAGGCTGGCGAGCAGCGACGGGACGTCCATCGGCTTCGGCAGAATGTCCGTGACCAGGTGCCCGGCAAGCGCGTGTCGTTCGGCCACGACGGTGACGACGACGACCCGCGCGTCGGGGTTGCGGCCGCGCTCGCGAATCTGACGAAGGACGTCGAGCCCCGATTGATCGGGCAGCAGCAGATCGAGCGTGATGGCGGCGAAGGCCCGCTCCTCCGCGCGCCGCACGGCGTCGGCTCCGGTGGCGACGGCCTCGACTGAGAATCCGGCGGCCGTCAGGGCGTCGACGAGTTCCGCTCGATCCTTCGGGTCGTCCTCGATCACGAGGATGGCGGGGCCGTGGCCGCCCGTGATGAGCGCGGGGTAGGTCCGCTCAGCGGGACCGGTGTACACGAGCGGCAGCGTCGCCCAGAAGACGCTGCCCGCGCCAAGGGTGCTCCGCGCGCCGACGTGTCCGCCCTGCGCCTCGACCAGCCGCTTGGTCAGCGCCAGGCCGAGACCCGTGCCGCCGTGCTGCTTGGCCGCGCCGGCGTCGATCTGCTCGAACTCCACGAAGAGCTTCGGCAAGTCCTTTTCGGCGATGCCGATGCCGCTGTCCTCGACCTCGAGGCGCCATGTGCCCGGACCTTCCGCGCACGTCCGAATCGCGACGCGGCCCGCCGCCGGCGTGAATTTCAGCGCGTTCGAGACGTAGTTGTAGAGCACCTGCTTCAGACGACCCGCGTCGAGGTAGACGTCCGCAAGGGGCTCTACGTCGACGGAAATGCTGAGGCCCCTGCTCGCCGCCGTTTCTTTGAGGACCGACAGCACCTCCTGCACGACGCGGTCGATCTCGATCGGCTCGGGCCGGAATTCGAGCTTCCCGGCCTCGACCTTCGACAGATCGAGGACGTCATTGATGAGCTGCAAAAGGTGCCGACCGCTCGTCAGGACGTGTCCGAGGAACTCGACGCGCTGCTCGGAGGTGACCTCTGCGCCGGCGTCGCGGAGGATCGTGGAGAAGCCGATGATGGCGTTGAGCGGCGTCCGCAACTCGTGGGACATGTTCGCCAGGAACTCGCTCTTCATCCGGCTGGCTTCACGCACCTGCCGGTTCTCTGTTTCGAGGTCCAGGCTCCTCAGGCGAAGCTCGTCGGCGCGACGGCGCTCGGTCAGATCCCGCAGATATGCCGTGAACGACGTCTGACCTTCGATCTGGACCGGTTGGATGGCGAACTCGACGGGGAACTCCGAGCCGTCCGACCGCATCGCCGTCATCTCGAGCAGACGGCCAATCATGGAGCCCTGCCCGGTCTCGGCATATCGCGCCAGGCCGTTTCGGTACGCGTCACGATCTTGCGGCGGCACGATGAGATCCGCCAGCTTGCGCCCGACCGCGTCCGACCGCGCATAGCCGAAGGTCCGTTCGGCCGTCGGATTGAACTCGGTGACGCGACCCGAGAGGTCGATCGTGATGATCGAGTCAAACGCGACGGAGACGATCGCTCGATGGCGCGCTTCGCTGTGCCGAAGGGCCTCGAGCGCGTCCGTGCGCTCCCGCACGCGCGCCTCGAGACCCGCGCGCCCGCCTTCGACCTCGCTCGTCATCGCATTGAACGCTCTGCCCAGCCGGCCGAGCTCATCCGTTCTGTTTTCAGCCACCCGCGCGGAGTAGTCGCCCGACGCGATCGCTTCCGACGCTTTCGTCAACGCCTCGAGGGGCCGGATGACGCGTCCGGTCGCCACCCGGGCGATCACCACCGACAGCGCGACGAAGAAGAGCCCGATGAGGGAGATGTCCTCGACAAATGACCAGAGCGGTCGCAAGAAGGCTGCGCGCGGAAAGTCGACCGAGACCAGCCACGGGGTGCCCGGGACCGCCGCGACGGCGCCCAACCGCCGTTCGCCGGTCTTTGTCTTCCAGGCGAACGAAGTCCCATGCGGCTGGTCGAGCGGCGGCCCCTGGACAAGACCCGACAGGTCGGTCCACGGACCCTCGCCGGCACTGCCGAGCAGGACGCGCGCGCCGTCGCCAACCAGTCGGCCGAGGGCGTCGTTGTTGGCCGACGTGCTGACCGCCCGTCGAATCAGGATGAAGCCGAGGGGAGAAGGGCCTCCCGCGCCACCGACCGGCTCGATGCTTTCCGAGACGACGACATGGGCCGCCGTCTCTGCGAGCCGCAACCCCCCTTGGCGGGGCGGTTCGCCATCGGGAAGGGCAGTTGCCGCGCGGGCCGGGCCGGCGACCACAAGCACCCGAGTGCCAGTGGCCGTCCACAGCTCGATGACCTGCTGGCCGGGTGTGACGAGCGACCGAAGGCTCGTCTCCGCCAACGCTCGGTTGCTGTCCGACGGATCGGTCAGACACGCCGCGTAGGCCGCGTTCGCGGCCTCCCGGTGCAGCTCCGCGAAGCGCTGTCGATTGCTTGCCGAAAGCAGCGTCGCGAGTTGATCGGTCGCTCCGACGGCGCGCTCACCGCCGACGCGGAGCAGGATCTGTTTGACGGCGCTATAGGTCGCGACCAGGGACGTCGCGATCGCCGCGGTAATCAGGACCGAGACGAGGACCGACAGCCGCCAGCGAAGGGAGTGTCCGCGCCAGGGTTTCATTGCGGTCTTGACGCCAGGAATTGCTCGACGAGATCGCGTCGGCGCCAGCCGCGCTTGACTTCGTCCCACAACTGATCTCGCGCGACGTCGTCGGCGAGCGCCGCCCGGTACGGTCGGGTCGTCGTCAACGCGTCGTAGACATCGACGATGCCGATGATTTGCGCGAGCACCGGAATCGCGTCGCCCTTCAGCCCATCGGGGTAGCCGCTGCCGTCGAGCCGCTCGTGGTGCGATCGGACAATGGGACGCACGTGACGAAGGGCACGGAGGTCGCCGCAGAGCCGATCGCCCACGACGGTGTGCTCTTGAACCTTGACGTACTCCTCGTGCGTGAGCGGCCCGGGTTTGAGCAAGATCGCGTCCGGGATCGCGATCTTCCCGAGGTCGTGGAAGTAGCCGCCGCGTTGGAGCGTCGCGAGGTCCTCGGCGGGGAAGGCGAGTCTTTCGCCGAGCGCGATGGCGTAGTCGGCTAACCGCTCGCAGTGTCCTTGCGTATAGGCATCGCGAGCCTCAACCGTCAGGGCGAGGCTTCGCAAGACCGTCTCGGCTGAATCCATGTCATCGGTGAAATGCTTCAGGCGCACGAGGGACCGGACGCGCACCTCGAGTTCTGTGGCCTCGACGGGCTTGGTGAGAAAGTCGGCCGCGCCCGCGTCGATCGCGCGCATGCGGTCGCCGGCCTCGCTCGAGCCCGTCATGATCACGACCGGAATCAGCCGGGTGCTGTGCTCGTCTTTGAGTGCCCGGCACAACTCGATGCCGTCGCCGCCAGGCATCTTCAAGTCCGTGATCACCACGTCGGGCGGGTCCGCTGCGGCCATCGCCAGAGCCTGACGACCGCCGTCGGCGGCGAGGACACGGTAGCCCTGGCTGGCGAGGAGCGTTTCGAGCAGCCGCCGCGCGGGCGCGAAGTCCTCCGCGACCAGAATCGTGCCTGCCGACCGCGTGAGATCCGGGGTTCTGGGCGTGTGCATCCCGAGCGGGTCTCCCTGTCCGGGTCTTTCGAGCAGACTCGGCAACTGTCTGGTTCGACGCTATGCAAACTTTTCGGCAGGAACGATAGTTGGCAGTAGGTAATCGCGCGGCGCGGCGGTGCCCATTCGACGAGCTCGACTGTGCTTCGAGCCACGCCTGTCCAAAGAGTCATGTGGAGTCGCACGCTGTCCCCGCAATATGGTCGTGCCGCCAGTCGTCGAGGGGAGCTGCGGACCTTGCCTTCTTGCCTAGCAAGAGGCAATCTGGGGATAGCTCGAGTAGGGCATCTGTATGGACCTGTCTTCGGGATCGGCGAAGCTGGAGCGCTCGCCGCAGAGGGTACTGGTCGTCGACGACGAGCCTGCGAACGTCGGCCTATTGACTCGGCTGATGACCGGTCTAGGCTACCAAGTGCGTTCCGCCTCGAACGGCGAGTTGGCCCTTGCCGAGGTCGCTCGTGAGCGGCCTGACCTCGTGCTGCTCGACGTGAACATGCCGAAGATCGACGGCTTCGAGGTGTGCCGCCGCCTCAAGCGCGAGCCGGCGACACGTCTGCTGCCGATCGTGCTCGTCACCGGCCTCACCGCGAGCGAGGATCACATCAGGGGCATCGACGCGGGCGCCGACGACTTCATTACCAAGCCGTTCAACATTCCGGAATTGGAAGCGCGTGTCCGCTCATTGACCCGACTGAAGCGCTATACCGACGAGCTTGACTCGGCCGAGTCGGTGATCTTGAGCCTGGGCCGGACGATCGAGGCTCGCGATCCGTATACGCAGGACCACTGCGAGCATCTGGCGCAGTATGCCTCGGCTCTCGGTTCCAAGCTCGGTCTCAACGACGACCAGCGTGTCGCCCTCGACCGGGGCGCCTTCTTGCACGACGTCGGCAAGGTCGGGATTCCGGACGCCATCCTCTTGAAGCCGGGACACCTCACGCCAGCCGAGCGCGAGCGCATGCAGGAGCACACGGTCATCGGCCATCGGTTGTGCGGCGGGTTGCGCGCCCTCGAACACGTGCGGCCGATCGTTCGTCACCATCACGAGCGCTTGGACGGCTCCGGCTATCCGGATCATCTGAAGGGCGACGAGGTCCCCCTGCTTGCCCAAATCATCAGTGTGGTGGATGTGTACGACGCGATGACGACGGCCCGACCGTACCGGGCCGCGCTGTCGACCGACGAAGCCGTTCGGGAGCTGCGGGAGGAGGTTCGTCGCGGCTGGAAGAGCGACGTCCTCGTCGAGGCCTTCGTCGCCCTTGGCCGTGAGGGGAAGCTGGCACCAGGCTCGCTGCCACCACCGGGCCTCCGCCCGCCCCAGCGGTGGGAAACGTGAGGTCTTACCGGTCGACCGCTTCCCGGATTTTCACGTCCAGCGTCTCGATCGTGAACGGCTTGTGCAGGAAAACCACCCCCGGAGCCAAAGCGCCACGGTGGACAATCGCGTCCTCGGTATACCCGGACATGTAGACCACCCTCAGCGTTGGCCGCTCCTCGAGGAGGCGGCGGGCCAGGTCCGGTCCGCTCGTGCCGGGCATCACCACATCGGTCAGGAGCACGTCGACCGCCTGTGTCTCGAAGAGGCGAGTGGCCTCGTCCGCATTCGCGGCGACGATCGCGGTGTGGCCCAGCTCCTCCAGCAATCGTCTGGCCAGTTCCCGAAGCCCCTCCGCGTCTTCGACCACGAGCACGCGCAGTGTGCCGGCGTTAGGCCGAGATTCGGGCAGTGGCGTGACCGGCAGCGGTTGGGCATCTGCCATCGGCAGGTACACCCTGAAGGAGCTGCCTCTGCCGACTTCGCTGTAGACATTTACCGAACCGCCGTTCCGCGTGACGATCCCGTGGACGGTCGCCAAGCCGAGCCCCGTACCTTTCCCGCGCTCCTTCGTCGTGAAGAACGGCTCGAAGAGATGACGTTGCACCTCGGGCGTCATGCCGGACCCCGTGTCGGTCACCGTGAGCGTGACGTACGAACCCGGCGTGAGCGACAGGTACGTCTTCGCGTAGAGCGCATCGAGGGTGACGTTGGCGGTTTCGATCGTCACGATGCCGCCGTCCGGCATGGCATCCCGCGCGTTGACCGCGAGGTTCATGAGGACCTGCTCCATCTGTGCGCGGTCGGCTCGGACGGCCGCCAGCTCCGGCCGCAGCCTGAGGACCACCTGGACGTCCTCACCGATCAGGCGTTCGAGCATCCCGCGCATGTCGGCGAACACGCGGTTCAGGTCGAGCAGCCTGGGTTCGATGATCTCCTTGCGGCTGAAGGCCAGTAGCTGGCGCGTCAGGGTGGCGGCCATCGCGCCGGCCTTCTGGATTTCCGCGACGTCCTGGCCGCGCGGATCGCCGGGCGCGAGGCTCCGTTGCAGCAACTGGCTGTAGCCGAGAATCACCGTGAGGAGGTTGTTGAAGTCGTGCGCGACGCCGCCCGCGAGTCGCCCGATCGCCTCCATCTTCTGCGCCTGTTGGTACTGCGCATCGAGCGCGCGGCGTTCGGTGACGTCGAGCGAGATGCCGACGGCACGCAGAGGCCGGCCGTCGTCTCCGAGCAGCACGCGGCCGGAGCCCGTCAGCCAGCGCACCGCGCCATCGGGTCGAATCGTCCGGTGCTGCGTCGTGAAATCGGCCCCGGATTTCATGCCCTGCCCAACCGCCTCGATCGTCGCCTCCCGATCGTCGGGGTGTATCAGGGCTACGTACGACTCGAAGGTGCCCCCAAACGTGCCGGGCGCGAGGCCGTACTGGGCTTCGAGCGTCTCCGACCAGCGCACGACGCCGGTCACGTAGTCCGCGTCCCAGATCCCGACCTGCGCGTTCTGCAGGGCGAAGCGCATCCGCTCCTCCGCCGTGTGGAGCGCCGCGATGGCCTCATTGCGTTCGGTGATGTCCCGGACCATGGCGAGCAGGTTGCCGTCGGGCATCGCCGTCGCGATCACGTCAGCGGCAAAGACCGATCCGTCCTTTCGCAGAAATATCCACTGGCGACGGTAGTCGGCTGTGGTATTGATCGCGTCGAGCGCCGTCGCGATGTGTGGGATTTCGGTCGGCGCCACGATGTCGGAGGCCTGCAGTCCGATCAGCTCCTCGCGCGCGTAGCCGAGCATCCGGCACATGCTCGGATTGGCATCGAGATACGTGCTGTGTGGATCGGCAATCAAAATGCCGTCCGGCGCGTGGTCGAAGAGCGCGCGATAGCGTCCTTCGCTCGCGCGCACCTCAGCCTCGGCCCGCTTCCGATCGGTGATGTTCCGTGCAAGCTTCGACGCGCCGACGATCACGCCGGCCGCGTCCTTGATCGGCGACGACGTGATCGAGACCTCCAGCAAACGCCCGGTCTTGGCCCGTCGCACGGTCTCGAAATCATTCACGCTCTCGCCGCGCCGAATCCGGCCCAGGATCTGGTTCTCCTCGTCCTGGCGATCGTCTGGAATCAACCGCTGGATGGAGGTCCCCACCATCTCCTCGGCCGAGTATCCGAAAATGCGTTCGGCACCTCGGTTCCAGGTTTCGATGATGCCGTGCAGATCCCTGCCGATGATGGCGTCGTCCGACGATTCGACAATCGCCGCCAGTCGACGCGAGGCATCCACTTGGTCGACGAGTTCGTGCCGAGGAGGGTGCATGTAAGTCCTTCGTGCGCGCGGCCGCGCCCTGACTCGGAGGGCTGGTCTGGTGATCGGTCGGTGAATAGGACTGAACTTCCTCCATCCCCGTATCGGCCATTGGGGCGCGGCGCAGCAGCAGGGTGGCGCCTATCGGGCGGCCAGCGTCAGATCATCGACGCCGATCATGGGGCCATCGGCGAGGAGCACGGCTCGCTCCAGCACGTTCTCTAGTTCGCGGATATTGCCCGGCCACCGGTGCTGCATCAGCTTGGCCACCGCGTCCGGATGGATGCCGTCGACCGGCTTCTTCAGCGTGCCGGCGAGCCGGCGCAGGAACGAATCGGTGAGTGCCGGGATGTCCTCTTTGCGGTCGCGGAGCGGCGGAATCTGGATCGAGACGACATTCAGGCGGTAGAAAAGATCCTCGCGAAACGTCCGTGTGGCGATCATGGCGCCGAGGTCGCGATGGGTTGCGGCGAGCATGCGGACATCCACTCTGAGTGTCTTGGAGCTTCCGAGCCGCTCGAACTCGTGCTCCTGCAACACTCGAAGAACCTTGGCCTGCGTCGTGAGACTCATGTCCCCGATTTCGTCGAGAAACATCGTTCCGCCGTCGGCCTGCTCGAACCGACCGACCCGTTGCTGATCGGCACTCGTGAACGCGCCCTTTTCGTGCCCGAAGAGCTCGGATTCGAGCAAGTTCTCATGGAGCGCGGCGCAGTTGACCTTGACGAACGCCTGCTCGGCGCGATCGGAGTTGTAGTGTATGGCGGCGGCGATGAGCTCTTTCCCGGTGCCGGTTTCGCCGCGAATCAGGACCGTCGACGAGGTGCGGGCGACCTTGCGGACGATCGTGAGCGCCTGTTGCAGGGCTCCGTTCGCGCCGACGATGCGATCGAAACTGTAGATGTGGGGCTGCAGGTGATTGAGGTAGTCCACCTGGTTCTTGAGTCGTCGAAATTCTAGCGCGCGCTCGATCTTGAGGCGCATGTGCTCGATCTCGAACGGCTTCTGGACGAAGTCGAAGGCGCCGCCCTTGATCGCGTCGACCGCAATCTCGATCGTGCCGTAGCCGCTCATCAGGATCAGCGCGGGGCGCGGCTGGATCGTGAGCGTCTTTTTCAACACCGCCACGCCGTCGGCGCCGGCCATGCGGAGGTCGGTGAGGACGACCTCAAATTGTTTCCGGTCGAGCAGCGCGATGGCGCTTCGCCCGTCGAGCGCGTCCTCCACCTCATGCGTCGAATGGGCGAGACCCTGCCGCAGCAGCTTTCGCAGGAGAGGGTCATCGTCTACGACGAGGATGCGCGCCACCGACGCCAGCGTAGCCGAACCGTGGCCGAACGTCGACTTAAGGGCTGGAAGGCTGGGAGACGCTGGCTCGAGCGTAGGTGTGTCCTTTTGAACATCGCGTCCTCGGGCGCGCCGATACCCTGCACGAGGCTCGCACGCCCGCGTCAGTGGAGGTCGCCGTGAAAGGACTCGGCATGCGCCGGACTGGCAGCGTTCGCGATGCGCGTTGATAGATCGTTCCGCGAAACGTCATGACGGCACAGGCCTTGCTCTAGGGGCTGGGGATTTGAGACGCCGGGTTCCAGAATCCGGCGCGCAGGAGGCGGGCGTCATGGGATTGCGCCATAGGCAATTGTCGCCAAGTGCTTGGCTCGTCTGCGCCTCGGCACTGTGGCTGGCCGCCCTCATCACCGTGCGGGCCTTCGAGCCCGCGGCAGCCGGCACGATTCCCGCCGCGAAGAATTCCACGCCCGAACCTGAAATTATCCAGGGTCAAGCCCCCGCCCCGGCCCCCGCTCGCGGGCCCGCCCCGGGTGCGCCTGCCGCGACCTACGTGGGCGATGAGAAGTGTCTCGTTTGTCACGCCGCGCAGGGCGAGAAGTACCACGACAGTCCGCACGGCCGCGCCATGGACGCGCGGACCCCGGCGGCGGCAAAAGGGTGTGAGACCTGTCACGGACCGGGCAGCCTGCACGCTGATAGTCCCCTGACCAGCAAGGTGACCGATTTCACGAAGGCGAAGGCGTCCGTCGTCAACGCGACGTGCACGACATGCCACAACAAGGGCGAGCACGCGTTGTGGGACGGCAGCAAGCACGAGGCGCGCGGTCTCGCTTGCACGACGTGTCACAGCGTGCACAGCTACGTGTCCAAGACAGCGCAGCTCAAGGCGGCGACCGAACCCCAATTGTGCGCGACGTGCCACCGAGACAAGGTCGCGAAGCTCGATCGCGAGAACCACATGCCGGTGACCGAGGGCAAGATGACGTGCTCCACCTGCCACAGCCCTCACGGCAGCACGAACGTCAAGCTCTTGAAGAAGGGCGACTCGGTCAACGATATGTGCACGTCCTGCCACGCCGACAAGCGCGGGCCGTATCTCTGGGAACATGCGCCGGTCCGGCAGGGCTGCACGACGTGTCACGACCCGCATGGGTCGCAGAACGACAGCATGCTCATCGCCAAGCTACCGCTGCTCTGCCAAAGGTGCCACATCTCCACGCGGCATCCGAGCACGCTCTACGACGCCACCAAGTTGACGGCACCGCAACTCGAAGATAGGGGCTGCGTCAACTGTCACATCCAAATCCACGGGTCCATGCACCCCGCGGGACAGTTCTTCCTGCGCTGAGGAGCCGGCTCATGCGTATCACGGTGCTCGTCACTCTCCTCGTCGGCCTGATGTGCCGCCCGGCGCCCGCCGCCGCCCAAGCCCCCGTGCCCTCGTCGGGCACCTCACAGAGCGACTCCCAGCAAGCGACCGCACCGGCTGCGCCACAGACCACACCCGTTGCGCCGCAGACCACGCCGGCTGCGCCACAGAACCCGCTGGCTACGCCACAGGCCGCGCCGGCCGCGACCGATGTCGGCACCACGACCTCGGGCTCGTTCGATTTTGGCGGGCGCGGGACGAGCTACACGGGTGACCCCGCGCGGTACAACGAGTTTCGCGACATGTCGAATGGGTTGTTCCTCGACAACTTCGGCACGGCGATCCAGAAGTCCGGGTGGTTCATGGACGTGAACGGCAACAACGCCGGCCGGAAGGACGCCCGCTATGCCGGCGAGGCCGTGCGCCCGGGCCGCGTCAAGATTTGGGGCAGCTTCAGTGAGGTGCCTTGGCTGGTGAGCGACACCACGAAGACGATCTACCAGGGCGTGGGCACCGGCACGCTGACCATCCCGAACTACGTGCAGTCGCTGCTGCAGGCGAACGCGTCGCAGATCAGCGCAGTGGCAGCGACGGCCACGCCGTTCGACCTTTCGAGCGGGCGGAAGTACTCGACCGGCGGGCTCCAGCTCACGCCCAACGCCGATACGACCGTCACCGTGGACGTCAACCACATGGACCGCACGGGCGACATCGTCGGCGGCGGGTCGTTCGGCTTCAGCGCGGCCGATGAGCTGCCGATTCCGGTGAATCAGCATCAGACGGACGCGGACGCCGGCATTGAGCGGACCGTCGGCGACTGGCTCTTCCGCGTCGGCTATACGTCATCCTGGTTCCGGAACGACAACCAATCGCTCTCGTGGGACGATCCGTACCAGTTGACCGACACCAAGACACTACCTGCGGTCGGCCAGATGGCGCTCTCCCCGGACAGCTTCATGCAAACTGTGAACGGCTCCGCGTCGGTCAAGCTTGCGATGCATACGCGCTTGACTGGCACGGTGTCGTTCGGCTCACTCACGGACAACACGACCCTGCTGCCGGAGTCGACGAACACGGCGCTGCCGAGCTACGGCCTCAACCGCACCACGAGTGAGGGCGATGGACGGACGATATCCGGCAACTTCATCTTCACGTCGCGACCCATCCGCGCGCTCGACCTCGACGTGCGGTACCGCTACTACGATTACGATGACGAGACGCCGGTCGGCACGCAGGTGGGCGGGCGTATCGATTACGATTCGAACAACGAGGTGGCGCCTCTGACCCCGCCGAACGCCACCATGCCGTTCGGTCTGGCCAGTCAGACGGTCGATGCGTCGGCTAACGTGGATCTCGGCCTGGCCGAGGTCGGCGCGGCGTACTCGCTCGACGACAGCACATATACCAATCGATTGTTTCAGGGGAGCGTGACCAACGCCGAGCGGGTCACGTTCGACACGACGGGCCTCCACTGGCTCATCTTGCATGGCCGGTACGAGCACTCCGAGCGCGTCGGCAATGGGTTCAACAACAGCTTTCTGAACGCCATCGGCGAGCAACCGACGCTGCAGACCTATGACATCGCCAACATGAACGAGGATGTCGGGACCCTCACCGGCTCTCTCCTGCTCAGCGGCAGCATCTCGTTGAATCTGTCGGCGGGCGATGGCAAGGATACCTATCCGGCCAACTCGTCGACGACCACCGGGTTCGGCTTGGCGAATGCTCAGTACAAAACCTACGGCATCGGGCTCGCTGCCACGCCGACCGACAACATCTCGTTCACGGTGTCTTACGATCTCAATGTCTATGACACGCTCCAGAACTCGCGGTCGGCGAGCACGACGGCGCAGTTCACCAATCCGGCGTTCGATTGGTCGGCCAGTGGCAACGATCGGACGAACTCGGTCCTGGCCGACCTGGATGTGAAGAACCTCATCGGCAAACTCCGGCTCAAGATGACGGGAGATTTCAATAAGGGATCCACGCTGTATCTCTACGGTCTGGCTCAGGTGACGAGCCTTCCGGCCGTGAGCCAATTGCCCTCGGTGATGAGCGAACTGCGGCGCGTGACCGTTGATCTGAGTTATCCGCTGAGTGCGCGGGCGACCGTGGGCCTCGCGTACTGGTACGAGCAGTTCCTCGTGTCGGACTTCGCTCAGGACGGGCAAGCGATTCCGACGCTCAACATCCCGAGTCTCCTGACGCTTGGCAATGTTCTGCTGCCCTATACAGCACAGACGGTGTTCGCGCGGATGACGTATCACTGGTAGTCATGGCTCGGGCGTGGGCGAAGCCCGGTTGAAGTTGACGAGACGCGGAGACGAAAGGGTGATAAAGGGTGATGGTGATCATGAAGCGAAGCATCGGAGTGATGGCGGTCCTCTCGGGCGTGGTGGCCGTCGCGGTCTCGGGAGCCGTGTTGACCGCACAGGCCCCCGACCCGGCGAAAGTGACAGCCGGACAGAAGGTCTACGAGACCGCGCAGTGCAATACCTGCCACCAGATCAAAGGTGCGGGCGGCAAGTTCTCGACGGCGCTCGACACCGTCGGCAGCAAGCTCTCGGAGGCCGACATTCGAACGTGGCTCACGACGCCCGCCGCCATGGAGGCGAAGCTCCCGAAGAAGCCAGCCATGCCGATGTCGGTCTACTTGAAGTCGCACAAGCTCGCCGCAGCCGACATCGACGCGCTCACGGCGTACATGCTGAGCCTGAAGTAAGGCGGGGCCGCCCAGGCGGGTACTGCCGCCGAACAGCCCCTGGTGCTCGCCGCAAGCCACCTGTCACGGGTGTCGGCTCCGCGCCGGGCGGGCTGGCCCCGTTCGGCGTCACCCGCCTGGACGAGTCCTGAAACACCTACTGGGCAGGTTGCACGAGCTTGAACTTGTCGATCCGGTAGTGGATCTGATCGCGGTTCAGACCCAGGAGCTTCGCGGCACGCGTCTGGTTCCAGCCCGTGCGCTCGAGCGCCTGACGGACGAGGCTCTTCTCCGTCTCTTCGAGGTTGAGGCCGCTCGAGGGCAGCTCCACCGTGTGCCCCGAGGCACCGGTCGACGCGGCGATGGGGAAGTCGACCGGCTCCAACGTGTCGCCGGAGGCGAGCAGCATCGCGCGCTCGATGGCGTTGCGCAGCTCGCGTACGTTGCCGGGCCAGCCGTAGCTCGCGAGAAGGCGCAGCGCGGCGGCCGACGCGCCTCGCACGTTCTTCTTGAACTCGCGGTTGAAGTTGTCAACGTAGAAGGCGACGAGTGCCGGGATGTCGTCGATATGCGCGCGGAGCGCGGGCAGTTGGAGCGGCAGGACGTTGAGGCGATAAAAGAGATCCTCTCGGAAGCGACCGGCTCGCACCTCCTCCTCGAGGTTGCGGTTCGTCGCCGCGATGACCCGCACGTCGACGTGCAGGTCGCTCGTCCCACCCACCCGCCGGAACGCCTTCTCCTCGAGGAACCGGAGAAGCTTGGCCTGGAGGGGGGCGGTCATCTCGCCGATCTCGTCGAGGAAGACGGTGCCGTCGTCGGCCTGCTCGAGCAGACCCTTCTTCTGTTGGCGGGCGTCGGTGAATGCGCCGCGCTCATGGCCGAAGAGCTCGCTCTCGAGGAGTGTTTCCGGGAGCGCCGAGCACGTGATGTTGATGAACGGCTTGCCCGCGCGCGCGCTCGAGTAGTGCAGAATCTTGGCGGTCAAGTCCTTCCCGGTCCCGCTCTCCCCCGTGAGCAGAATCGTCGTCGTTGGACTGGTGGCCACGCGTTTGACCAGCCCTTTGAAGTCCCTGAGTTGCAGGGACTCGCCAACCATCCGATCGAGGCTGTACGGCTCGGCCTGGTTGGCGCGCAGTTGCCGCACCTCCCGCCGCAGGCGCGTCGTCTCGAGCGCCTGCTCGACGAGCGCCGCCAGCGCGTCGAGATCGAACGGCTTGTTCATGAAGTGGTACGCGCCCAACTTCATGGCCTCGACGGCGGTCTCGACGCTCGCGTAGGCGGTCAGCAGAATCACCAGCAGGTCAGGGTCGATCTGGCGGATCTGCTTCAGGACGGTCAGGCCGTCAAGGTCCGGCAGCCGATAGTCGAGGATGGCCAGGTCGACACCGTTGCCGGCCCGTTCAACGGCCAGCTTTCCATTCTCGGCCTCGAGCACAGTGTACCCGTCGGCCGTCAGCCGCCTGGCAATCAAGCGCCGAATCAACTGCTCGTCGTCGATCACCAGCACCGTCTCGTGAGCCATGGTCTCTCGTTGTACCCGAAATACTTCGGGTGAATTGCGAAAAAGTCCAGGGCGCGCGTTTGCGACCCCGGTCAAACATCGCGTAGGATGCGATTCGGCACCTTCGGTACTCAAGAACCGATCCAATCCGTATGCCGTACCGGTCCGGACCTTCCGTGCCGCCGTCAACCGACGAGCTCAGACAGGTCAGCTACGCCCTGGACCAGTCCACGATCGTCGCCATTACCGATGTTCCAGGCCGGATCAAGTACGTCAATGCGAAGTTCTGCGAGATCTCGAAATACTCGCGCGAGGAGTTGATCGGGCAGGATCATCGCATCCTCAATTCCGGATACCACAGCCAGGAATTCATCCGCGGGTTGTGGCAGACGATTGCGCAGGGCCACATCTGGCGTGGCGAGATCCGGAACCGGGCGAAGGACGGCTCGCTCTACTGGGTTGACACGACGATCGTGCCCTTTCTTGACGAACGCGGCAAGCCTTGGCAGTACATGGCGATTCGACATGACATCACGGAGCGGAAGCGACACGAACAGCGCTTGCGCGATCAGGCGGCGCTCACGACGCTCGGTGAGATGGCCGCCGTCGTCGCGCACGAGGTGCGGAATCCCCTGGCCGGCATCCGGGGTGGCGTGCAAATGCTGGCGTCGCTCTTTGCAGACCCCGATGAGGCCGAAGGCCGCGAACTGGTGGGCGAGATCGTCGCGCGCATCGACTCGTTGAACTCCGTCGTGAGCGACCTGCTGACGTTCGCACGTGTGCGCGACATCAAGGTCGCCCCGATTGACGTCCCAGCCTTCTTCACGGATCTCGGCGCGTCTCTGCGCCTCGACCCGGTCATGAGCCGCATCACCCTGCGGGTCCACAGCGAGCCCGACATGGTCATCGATGCCGACATCGATCAACTGCGGCTGGTCTTCACCAACCTGCTGCTCAACGCCGCGCAGGCGATGAACGGCGAGGGCCACATCGAACTGACGGCGACCCCGTGCGGCCCCGATCGCTTGGCTCTCACCGTGGCGGATGCCGGCCCCGGGATTCCAGAGGAATTGCGCGGGCGAGTGCTCGAGCCTTTCTTCACGACCAAGCACCGAGGCACCGGTCTCGGACTGCCGACCGCCAAGCGCATCGTCGAGGCGCACGGCGGCGAGTTGGTGCTGACCGAAGCGCCAGGAGGCGGCACGGCGGTCCGCGTGACCGTGCCGCGAGTGTTGGTCCGTTGAGACAGCGGTGGTGGTGGCCCCGCGACCGCCGCGGGGCAGCTACGCCGTTACCGGGCCTTTGACGAAAGCGTCAGGCCGGACGAACCCGCGCTCGAGATTCCTCACCGTGAGCACGGGACACGGCGCGGTTCGCACCACTCGCTCGGCGACGCTGCCCAGGACGACGTGCGCCAAGCCATGCCGCCCGCGGGTGCCGATGACGATCAGGCCGATGTGCTCGCTCTGGGCATAGTCCACGATGGCGTGGGCCGGCGTGTCCAGCGTCCGCAGCACGGCCCTGGCATGCAGGGCGCGGCGGTCGTCGGCGGTGATCACGTCGTCGAGGCGCGCGCGCTCGGCGTCTTCGAGTGCGGTCTGCAACTCCGGCGCGAAACCGACCGCACCGATGGCATTCGTGCCATCGGTCAGGGGGCGTTCCACGGCGTGCAGCACGTGCAGGGTCGCGCCGAATTGTTGCGCGAGCGCGCGCGCGTAGGTCAAGGCGACTTGGGCGGGCGCGCTAAAATCCGTCGCCACCAGAATGTTCGTGATCTCGATCATGGTCTTCCTTTGATGCCGTCAGCCCGCAAGCTGGTTCTACGACTGTGCAAGCCATGTGCCGGGCAGCGCCGTCGGATCAAGGCACCCGGGCGAGGACGTCAGTGGGCGAGACCTCAAATTATTCAGGGGCCCCGCGAAATCATTCGCCATCGGCCAACGGCTCGGCATTCCGAGTATCCTGACGATTCGCAACGTCCTGTTGCGCTCGCCCTTCTGTTCGAACGAGGCGCCGATGGCGACCGAACGTTTCGCGAATCGTGTGGATGCGGGGCGACGGTTGGCAAGATGCCTTGACGGCTACGCTGGCCGGTCCGACGTGATGGTGTTGGGGCTGCCCCGCGGCGGCGTCCCGGTCGCGGCTGAGGTCGCGCGGCATCTGCCCGCGCCCCTCGACGTCTTCCTCGTCCGAAAGCTGGGCGTGCCAGGCCACCCGGAACTGGCGATGGGCGCTATCGCCGAGGGCGGAGTTCAGGTACTCGACGAGCGCCTGATCGAAGGCCTGGCCATTCCAAGAAGGTTGGTCGGTCAGGTCGCTCTCAGGGAGCGCCTCGAGCTGGATCGGCGCGATCGCCAGTATCGCTTCGCCCGAGAACGGCCCGATGTCGCCAACCGCACGGTTATCGTCGTAGACGATGGCCTGGCGACGGGCGCTACGATGAAAGCCGCGATCCTGGCGCTGCGGCAGCTCGGCCCTGCCGCCGTGGTGGTGGCGGCGCCCGTGGGCGCGCCGGAGACCTGCCAGCGGTTGCGGCAATTCGCGGATCGCGTCTTGTGTGTCGAGACGCCGCGCGATCTCGGCGCGGTCGGACGGTGGTACGACGACTTCACGCAAACCACCGACGAGGAGGTCCGCCGACTCATCGACGCGGCCGGCGTGCCGCGCCGCGTGTGACGAGACGCCGGGCGAAGCCGGGTCATGCCCGGTGCTGGAACTCGTGCGACGCTTGTGGAACTTCCAGGCGGCTAGGCGACCATCAAGAGCGCCTTCGGCTCCAGGGCGAGCGCGAGCACTTCGTCCACCGACGTGACTGGGTGGAAGTGCATCTGCCCGCGCACGTCTGACGGCACCTCATCCAGATCGGGTTCGTTGCGGTCCGGGAGAATCACGTCGGTCAACCCGGCGGCGTGCGCCGCGAGGACCTTCTGCTTCAGGCCGCCGATGGGTAGGACCCGCCCCTGGAGCGTGACCTCTCCGGTCATGCCGACGGCGCGCTTGACCGGCCGGCCGGTCAGGAGCGAGGCTAGCGCGGCGACCATCGTCACGCCCGCGCTGGGCCCGTCTTTGGGAATCGCGCCGGCGGGCACATGCACATGGAATTCCCGGCCCTCGAAGCTCCGGTCGTCAATCCCGAGCTGTGGGGCGTGGCTCTGCACATAGCTCAGGGCGATTCGGGCGGACTCTTTCATGACGTCGCCCAGTTGCCCAGTCAGCATCAGCCCGCCCTTGCCCGCGATCGACGCCGCTTCGACGAACAGGACGTCACCGCCAACGCCGGTGACCGCCAGGCCCGTGGCGACGCCGGGGACCGCGGCGCGCGCCGCGGCCTCGTGATGGAACTTGGGCCGGCCGAGCGTTTCCCGCACGGCGGCGGCATCGATAACGACCGGTTTCGGCGCCTGGCCGGCCGCGACCCGTGTGGCGGTCTTCCGAAGGACCGCGCCCAACTCGCGCTCCAACTGGCGGACGCCCGCCTCACGCGTGTAGTCCCTGACGAGCAGACGCAGCACGTCGTCGCCGATCGTCACGTCGTCCGAAGCGAGTCCGTGCCGTTCCACCTGGCGCGGCCACAAGAAGCCGCGTCCGATCGCCACCTTCTCGTCCGTCGTGTAGCCGTCGAACCGAATCACGTCCATCCGATCGAGAAGCGGTCCCGGGATCGTGTCAGTCGCGTTCGCGGTCGCGATGAACAGCACCTGTGACAGATCGAGGGCGACATCGAGATAGTGATCCTGAAACGTATGGTTCTGTGCGGGATCCAGGACCTCGAGCAGCGCGGCCGAGGGGTCGCCGCGCCAGTCCGCACCGAGCTTGTCGACCTCGTCCAGCAGGATCACCGGATTCATCGTGCCGGCATCGCGCAGGGCGCGGACGAGCCGACCTGGCAGGGCGCCAATGTACGTGCGGCGGTGTCCGCGGATCTCGGCCTCGTCACGCACGCCGCCGAGAGACATTCGGACGAACTGGCGTCCGGTGGCCCTGGCGATGGACTCGCCGATTGAGGTCTTGCCGGTTCCCGGCGGGCCGACCAGGGTCAGGATCGCCCCGGAGCGGCGATCGTCGGACAGGCCGCGTTCGGCTCGCAGCTTGCGCACCGCCAGATACTCCGTGATGCGCTCCTTCACGTCGCTCAGACCCGCGTGATCGGCGTCGAGGACTTCGCGGGCGTGTTGCGGATCGAGACGTTCCGCCGATCGCATGGACCAGGGCACCGCCAGCAGCCAGTCCAGATAGGTCCGGATCATGGAGGCTTCCGCGTTCGCCTCGCCCATCCGCTCGAGTCGCGCCACCTCCCGTTCGGCCTGTTGCGCCACGCCGTCCGGCATCCCGGCGGCCGCGATCTGCGTGCGGTATTCCGCAGCAATCGAGGCCTCGCTCTCGCCGAGCTCCTTCCGAATCGCGTCCATCTGGCGACGCAGGAAATACTCGCGTTGCTGCTTCTGCGCGCCCGAGTCGACGTCCTCGCGGATGCGTTTGCGGACTCGCAGCTCCGCGAGCCGCTCCTGCTGCAGTTGCAGCGCCAGCGACAACCGCTCGACGACGTCGAGCGATTCGAGCAGGTCGATCTTCTGGTTGAGGTTCAGATCCGGCGAGTAACCCGCGGTGTCCGCGAGGGCGCCCGGGTCGGTGATGGACCGGACGAAGGTGCTGATCCGGCCGTCGTCACCGCGGATCTCGAGAATCTCCTCCACCACGGCGCGATACTCGCGTTCGAGATCGCGGGTCAGCGCCGCGGGTGGCGCGACGTCGGGCCGCTCGTCGACCTCCACCCGAAGCACGCCGTCCGCGCCGGCGCGCGCCGCGCCGGGCACGGCGCGATGCTGCGCCACGAGCGACACGCCGCGCCGCCCGCGGCCGCGCTCGGCCACCTCGGCCGTCACGCCGACTTTGGCGTACGTGCCGCCGCGGCGGGGAAGGAGCAGCACGCGTGCATCATCGCTGTCGTCGCCGCCGTCGGCCGGCAGGGTCACCGGCATGCCGGGAAACACCACGGCATCATCGAGCGGCACGAGCTTGAGAAGGGTCATGAGACGACGTTACGCCCAATACTTGATGATGTCAACTATTGATGAAATCAAGTAAACTGGACGCTATGAGCGCCAAGCCGTTCGGGGCCTGCGATGCCTGGCACCTCCTGATGCAGCTCGTGTTGGCCCAGCGCGGGCACCTGCCAACGCTCGCCGCCGAGCTCGACCTGTCGCCGGCGCAGTGTCACGTCCTGCACCTGATCGAACCGGGCCGACCGATCCCGATGGGTCGGCTCGCCGAGACGCTCGCCTGCGACGCGTCGAACATCACGGGGCTCGTCAACCGACTCGAATCGCGCGGCCTCGTGCGCCGCCTGGCGGCCGCCGGGGACCGTCGTGTGAGAGTGTTGGATCTCACGCCGACTGGCGCCCGACTCCGATCCCACCTGCTCCACCGCATGACGAGGCCGCCCGACACGTTCGGACGCTTATCCAGCCGCGAGCGCCGGGTCTTGGCGCAGATTCTGACGCGCCTGCTCGACTGACCGAGCGCGGGGGCGGGGTGCCCCTGGGGAAACCCGGCCCGACCGCCAGCGCGTCGCTAGACGCCCGAGCCCAGACGGTTCTGGTCCGCTCGCAGGGTTGACGTCTGAGGCTCAGTCGCCGATTCTAGGCAGCGGCGTTCGTGGGGAAAGGCCGCCCGCGAGAAGCCGCGAGAGCCTCAAGTAGTACCGGGGGCTCGGACAGGGAGACCGCCGTGGAAGAACACGCGTGGGGCGCGCGCAATCCGGTCTCGATCTTCGGCGTCTGGCTCACCACACTGGCCGCCTTTGCCTTCATCGCGTTCTATACGGTCGATGCCTTTGGCCTGTTGGCATTGAGCCCGTACGCGGGCATCTTCGGCTTTCTGTGCCTGCCGGCGATCTTCGTCCTCGGGCTGCTCCTCATTCCGATCGGCATCTGGCGTGAGGACCGCCGCCGCAGACGCGGACAGGCGCCGTGGATGTGGCCGGTGCTCGATCTACGCGCCAACAGAACGCGCCAGGTCGTCTTCGCCGTCCTCCTGCTCAGCTTGGTCAACCTGACGATCGTGACCGTCGCCGGCTTCGGCGTCGTGCATTATTCGGAGACCACTCAGTTCTGCGGACAGGTGTGTCATACACCCATGCGGCCCGAGTTCGTCGGCCACTCGTTGCCGCCGCACGCCAACGTCGCCTGCGTCGAGTGCCACGTGAGCCCTGGCGCCCAAGGCTTCATGAAGGCGAAGCTCAACGGCACGCGCCAACTGTGGGATGTCATCGTTGGCGTCTACGATCACCCGATTCCATCGCCCGCGCGAGGCCTGCCGATGGCCGCCGACACGTGCGCGCATTGTCACACGCCCGGCCACCCGACGCGCGACGTCATTCGCGTGAACACCAGCTACGCTGACGATGCCACGAACACGGCGTCGGTCCAGACATTGACGATGCACTTGGCGACGATTCACTGGCATGCGCAGCCGGGCGTACGGATCGAGTACGTCACGACGGATCCGAAGCGGGAGACGATTCCCTACGTCCGGGTGACGGACGAGAAGGGCAGCGTCGCCGAGTACTTCGCGGACGGCGTGTCGGCCCCGCCGGCCGGGGAGCGCCGCCGGATGGACTGCCTCGATTGCCATAGCCGTCCGGCCCATGCCTTCAACGCGTCGGCCGACAAAGCCGTGAACGAGGCGCTCGCGGCCGGTACCGTGAACCTGACCTTGCCGTTCCTCCACCGCGAGATGGTCGCCGCGCTGACCGCAACCTACCCGACGGCCGCCGCCGCGCACGCCGGAATCGCGACTCATCTCTTGGATTTCTACCATCGCTCGGATGGCGACGTCGCGCAGGCGATCGCCACGACCACTCGACTCTACGATCAGAACGTCTTTCCGGAGATGCACGTGACCTGGGGCACCTACGGCTCCGAGATCAGCCATATCGACCCGCCTGGCTGTTTCCGATGCCACGACGACACCCACAAGACCCGTGACGGCCGCGCGATCCGCCAGGACTGCGCCCTCTGCCACCAGATCCAGTAGGACCGTCATGCCTCATTTGAGTGGGGCCCCGCCGCTCGACTCGCTATCGCTCAAATGACTCCTTCCTCGACGCGTCGGTCAACTTCACGAGAAAGCGCTCCGGGTCAGCCCAAAACTGGCGTTTGAGCTCCTCGAGTGACGTCGCGCCGCCGTAGCTCACCGCCGAGCAGAGGTGCTTCAGCATGTCGTGGAGTACGAGTCGCACCGGGCCCCGCGCTGGCACGCTCACCTCGAGGCCTTCGGCACCCAGGGCGTCAAGCTCGCGGGGATCAACATCCTCGAGATCGAGGCGATCACGGATGGCGGTGACCGATGCCATGCCCCGAAAGACTTTGAAGGGCACTCGCACGAGCTTCTGCGACTCAGGGACGAGCACAGGTTTCAGCACGATTTCGCCGGGCGTCTCCTGCGTGCCCGCGAGCGCGCTGCCAAGCATCACGGTATCGCCGCCGAAGAGCAGCGCCTCCACGAGGCTGCCGTCGCGCTTCAGCCCACCGTCGGCGATCAGGGGCACGGCGTCGCCCACTGCCCGGCGACACTGCACGAGGGCCTCGACCTGGGGCACGCCGAAGTTGGTGCTGACGCGCGTCGTGCACCCGCCCCCGGGACCGATCCCGACCTTGATGGCATCCACACCACGTTCGAGCAGGAACTGGGCGCCACCGGCCGTCGCGACGTTGCCCGCCACGAGATCGATATCGAACCGCTTTCGCAGCTCGTCGATCGCGCGGGCCATCACGTGCGAATGTCCGTGCGCGATGTCGATGACCAGGACGTCGGCGCCGGCGCGACAGACCTCCGCCGCGCGCTCCAGGTAGTCACCCGTGGCGCCGACGGCGGCCGCCACGCGCAAACGCCCGTGCTCGTCTCGCGTCGCAAACGGGTGCTCGTGATGTTTGAGCAGGTCCTTCGCCGTGATGAGGCCGAGCAGGGCGCCATCGGCGTTGACGAGCGGCAGCTTCTTGACCTTGTTCGCGGCCATCTGCCGCTCGGCCTCCTCGAGCGACAGCGGGCCGACGTGCACGACAAGGGCACTCCGTGGCGTCATGCGCTCCGCAACGGTGCTCGTACCGCTGGCGAACCGGACGTCGCGCCTGGTCAGCAGGCCCACCAGCGCGTGGCCCGGGCCGATGACGATCAGCGTGCCGACGCCCGTGTGCTCCATCAGGCGCAGCGCGTCCGCGACGGTGCGGTCGGCGCTGATCGTGTGGGGGTCGGCGATGACGCCGTGTTGCGTGCGTTTGACGGCCTGGACCTCAACGACCTGCGGCTCGATGTCCCCGGCGCGGAACCCGCGATCGATGACGCCAAGGCCGCCCTCCTCGGCGAGCACCGTCGCCATCGCGGCGCGGGTGATCGTGTCCATATTGGCCGAGACGATGGGCCGCTTGAGGGGGACGCGGCGCGAGAACCGCGTCGAGAGGTCGATCGCGTTGGGGTCTCGGCTGGGGACGATGCCCAGTTGAGGCGTGAGCAGGAAATCGTCAAAGGTGCAGCCTCGCACGCACTCGAGCAGATCCATGGTCGATACGCTACACCGAGATCGCCCGCCTCAGCCTCCCGGGGGGAGGGCGGTGAGGCCTTCGGCCGCAGGCCGCGTCAGTCAGATCGATGCGCCGGCCGGACGAGCGCATCGACCACGCGCGTGATGTCGCCCATGAGCTTCGCGCTGACGGTCTGGTCGTTGATGCCGCGGACCAGCACGACGAGCACGTACGGCCGCGGGGCGTAGACGATCGCCGCATCATGATGAATACCGGTGATCGTGCCCGTCTTGTGCGCGACGGGCGTGCCGGGCGGCAGCCCCGTCGGAATGCCGTCGTTGGAGGTCTGGCGTTTCAGAATCTCGACCATCTCGGCGCTCGCCGCACGGCTGATGACCTCGCCTCGGCCGATCTCCACCAGCAGCGTGAACAGCCCCATCGCGTCGGTCGTGTTGTTGAGTCCGTGGTCAAAGGCCTTTTGGTCCCCGACGCCCCGGACGACCTGCATACCCGACGCGCCGAGGCGATTGATCGTGGCCTGGATGTTCTTCGGGCCCAGTTTGTTGACCAAGATGTTGGCGGCCAGATTGCTGCTCCTCGTGATCATGTGCTCGCAGAGGAGGCGGAGCGTCATGGGCTGGCCGATCGCGCCGTAGACGTCGCTGTCCAAATCGCCGTCGGCCGAGACCTCGTAGGGGCTGCCATCGACCATGCTGGTGAAATGATTCGAGACGATGAGCGTGTCGTCGAGCCGGAGCTTTTTCTTGGCGACCTGCCTGAAGAGCTCGATCATCACCGGCAGCTTCATCGTCGACGCCGCGTGGAAGCCTGTCGTGGCGTTAATCAGAATCGATTCGCCACGGTTGGGGGTGAGCGGCCTCCAGGCGACGGCCACTTCGGCGCCGCTCGCCGTAATCAAGTGCTCGATGTGATCGTGTGCGGCCTGGACCGGAGACGCCGGGGCTCGCGACCACGCGAGTGACAACAGGAGGGCGAGTCCCAGCGACCCGGCGAGCCGCGTGCCGCCGTTCATGGCAGTCGCGCTGGTGGGACCGTCAGCATCGGCCGGTACACGCCACCGAACGCCGGGATCGCCAACAGATACGCTCCACCCGCGGTCGCAATCACCACCGTCAGGCCAAAGCCGGTGGCGACGATCGGCACGAGCGCCGCGCCGATCACCGAAAAGCAGCCGTTCACGCCCCAGGCCCAGATGAACATCTGGTCCTTGCGCAGACGACTCAGCACGCCCATGCCGGTGGCCATAGGGAACCCCATCAGGAACGCCGGCGGCATGGTGAGCGCGAAGCAGCAGACCAGGCGCAGCGCGTAGTGGAGCCCGCCAATCGCATTGAGCACTGGGCTCAACCAGACGCTGTACACCAGGAGGAGCGCGCCGATCAGCGCCAACACGACGGGCAGGGTCATGCGGGCTCGTTCGGCGATCTTCTCCGAGACCAGGCTGCCGACACCAGAGGACACGAGCATGCCGGTGATCAGAATCGACGCGGAAACCGTGGCGTTCGACAGCGCCTGGGTGAATTGCGCGATGAGGCCCACTTCCACGGTGATATAGCCGAAGCCCAAACAGGCGAAGAAGACGATCGTGCCGGCTTTGCCTGGACACTGCTTGAAGGCTTTGCGCCACCCGAACACGACGGGGATGGCCATGACGACGGCGCCCGCCGCGCAGGCGATGCCGAGCGTGGCCCACAGCAGAAGATAGCCCCATTCGTCCTGGAACAGCTCCAGCCGGTCGATGGTCTTCGGCAGATCGCGCGGGTGCACGTAGGCCGCAAAGTACGGCCGACTGTTGGTGAGGGGGCGTACGTCGAAGACATAGCGCCCTTCAAAACGTGGCCAGTCATCATGAATCAGGGCTTGCCAAGCCAACTGGCCGAGAAGGGTGGCCGGCTCGGTGACGGGCCCGCTCTCGAGGTGTGCCGGCGGGGAGTCTGGAGCCGCGTCAGGAGCGCCCGACCCGTCGGCAAAAATCGCGGCGCGAAAGTCGTCGAAGACATGGTCCGCGTTAGCCGTGTCCACCCTGATGCCAGGGGCATAGACCACATCAAATGACATGGCGGACGTGTACCGAGTGAGCGTGGCCACGTTTGCCGGCGTGAAGCCGCCACGTTTGTAGAGGACTGTTACGGTCGACAGATAGCTGGACGAGACGAAGAAGGCCGAGCCGATGTCGCGGTCGCCATTGGCGCGCGCCGCAGCCGCCATCGTGGCGTACAGCTTCAGCACGGACTTCGGCGGTTCCTCTTTGTTCCACAAGGTGACGGCGAGCACACCCCCATCGCCGAGCGCGCGCATGTAGGCCTGCATGGCCTCCTGCGTGTACGAGTACTTCTCGACAATCGCAAACCCGCCAGGGTTCGACAAGCCGGCCGAATCGGCCAGGCTCAGGTCGATCACGTCATAGCGTTCTGGCGTGTGGGCGAGGAACAGACGGCCGTCGTATGGAATCACGGTGACGCGGCTCAGCACATCGTGCGTGAACTCCTTCAGCACGTCGCTCTCGCGGAAGGCCTTCAAGGTCGCCGGGTTCGATTCGCCGATGGTCACGCTGGCGGCGTGGCTATGCAGCGCGACCATCGTCGAAATGCCCCCGCCGAACTGCACCACGAACGTCTTGGGTGCCGTGCTGATCAAGTACGGATAGGCCATCGGCAGATAGTGCAGGTAGGCGGCCTCCGCGGTGGACAGGTCCCGCATCACCCCCGTGGGGCCGTCCCCATCGACGTACAAACCGAGATACGCGTTTTCGGGCATCGAGGCGATGTTGAGGGAGGCGTTGTCCGAGAGGCCCGGCGCGAAATGCAGATACGAGCTGCTGTACACCTCCAGATGCCCGAAAGGCGAGACCCCCTCGTAGACGCGTCTGCTGTCGGGAAAGGCGCGCGCGTAGGACACGCCCTTGTACTCCGAGACCGACAGGGTGGGAATGTGCAGGAGCCGCGGCACGACGACGTGGGCACCGCCGGCGACGAGTGCGACGATGGCCATGGCCAGGGCGCCGATGCGCGAGCCGACGCCGGCAAACCACAGGACGCCGCCGACGCCCGCGAGCAGGACAGGCACCAGCACGATGTTGTCCGGACGCAGCACGAACAGCGCGACGAGCGTGACCAGCCCGGCGAGCCCGGAGCCAAGCAGGTCCGCAAAGTACACGCGGCCGAACAGTTGCCGCGCACGCAGGAAGGCCGTGCCCAGGAACACGCTCCCCGCGAGAAAGGGCAGCAGGTACAGTCCGAGGTTCGCCGCCAGACGCCACTTCTGCTGGGGGTCGGCCACGAGAAAGATCGGGTTGAAGGGCAGTTGTTGCGCGGTGAGATTGGCGGCGACGACGAGCGGTGCCAACGCCCCCAGGGAGCCGGCCATCACGCCGGACCAGTGGCGCTCGAACCAGGCCTGCGCCAAACACATCACGGCGCTCGTCAGGCCAAACCCCATCATGGCGAGGCCGACTACCAATGAGCCGACGTGCGCCCAACTGCCCTCCGAAAAGATCCGCATGATCCCGATTTGGAGGGCAATGACGGCGCCTGCCGTGCAGCCCACGGCACCGAAGCGGAGCAGTTGACTCAGGCTCGTCGCGGACCATTCAGGGCCAGGAGGCACACCGAAATGGTCCGTCGCCGCCGACTCGATCACTTGTTATGGGACCCGACGATGGCGTCGCCGACCAGCTTGGTGAATGCCACGAACGGCACGACCTTGCCGTTGTAAATATCCGAACGCGAGATGCTGACGGAGCCGTCCTCGCCTGCCTGTTTGGTCACCTTGAGCACGTGTTGCGCGCCCGGCGGGCCCACCGGGATGACCATGATGCCTCCCACCTTCAATTGCTGCAGGAGGGACGGCGGAATGTGGTCGATGCCGCAGGTGACGATGATCTTGTCAAACGGCGCAGCCTCTTCCCAGCCGTAGTATCCGTCGGCTTGCTTGGTGTGAATGTGCTGGTACTCGCTGTACCCGTGCGCGATCAAGTCGTCGTACACGCCGCGCGTGCGTTCGGCCAGGGGCTTGATGATCTCGATCGACCAGACCTTGTCCGTGATCTCGCTGAGAATGGCGGATTGGTAACCGGAGCCGGTCCCGATTTCCAGCACTTTGTCGGTGGGCTGGACGTCGAGCACACTCGTCATGCGACCGACGGCATGCGGCCCGGAAATGGTCACGCCGAAGCCGATGTCGATGAAGTTGGAGTCGTAGGAGTGCGCCAACGAAATCTTCCGCACGAACGCCTCGCGTGGCGTCATCAGAAACGCGCGTGTCGTTTGGCTATTCTGCAGATCATTGTTGGCCAGCATCACCGCGTGGCGATCCCAGCGCTCGCCGAGGAATGTGGGATCTTCACCGCGATTGGCGACCATCCAACGCACGTACGCGTCCTTGCTGTCGGTCGGCGGATCGCCTCCGGCCGTGACGACGTGAGAAACGACCAGGTCCGGAGACACCCGGTGGCTGCTACTGACCGGGGTGACCGTCGCGGAGGCCGGGTTCGAGGTGACAGGCGCTGCATGGCTCGGAGGGGCCGGGCCAACCGCGGGCGCGGGGGAGCTCGAACCCAAGAAGGTCGGAACCACAACCAGCCAGATCGCCACGCCGGCGGCGAACACCACCAGCGCGGCTACACCGAGCGATCTGAATCGTTTCTTGCTCACCGAAAGATCATCTCATCGGACGCCGCGTCGTGCAATCACTCTCGCGCTGACGAGGCGGGGACTACCGGCGACGGCTCCGTCGGCCGAAACCATGGAGATCCCACGGAGCGTTTTCCAGTTCGGTAGCGCGTGGCGCGGGCGAATGGATCGGCCCGCTCTAGCTCACGGCAAGCGCGATGGCCCCGCGACGGCTGCCAGTCGCGAGCGCGGTGATGGCCTCGTTGGCGTCGTCCAGCGGGAACGTCGAGACGTGCGGGCGGATCGGGACGGCCTCGGCGACGTCCAAAAAACCGCGCACGTCGGCGCGAGTCACGTTGGCGACGCTCTTGAGTTCATGCTCGAGCCAGAGGTCTCGCGCGTAGTCGATCGACAGCAACTCGGATTTGTCGCGGTCGTCCTTGCGGATCGCGTTGATGACCAGTCGGCCACCGCGGTCGAGATGGCGCAAGGCCCGGACGATCGGCCGCCAGGCCGGCGTCGTGTCGATGATCGCGGCAAGGGGAGCGGGCGGGGTGGCCAGCGTGTCGCCGACCCAGGCGGCGCCAAGATCCCTTGCAAATTGCTGGTCGGCTTCGTCACGGGCAAAGACAAACACCGGAGTGCGGGGATAGCGGTGCCGAGCCAACTGCAGCACCAGGTGGCCGGAGGCTCCGAACCCGGTGAGGCCCAGGGCGTCGCCATCATTAATGCCGGCGAGCATCAGCGAGCGGAAGCCAATCGCGCCGGCGCAGAGCATGGGCGCGGCCTCCGCATCCGTGAACGTCTCGGCCAGAGCGAACGTCGCCGTCGCCGGCGCCGCGACGAGTTCTGCATAGCCGCCGTCGACGTCGCGGCCCGTGGCGACGAACTGTGGACAGAGATTCTCGCGGCCGGTCAAGCAGAACCGGCACTGACCGCACGTCCGGGAGAGCCACGCCACGCCAACCCGCAGGCCGCGCGCCAGTCCTTGGACCGCCGCGCCTGACGATTCGATCGTGCCGACAATCTGGTGCCCAAGGATCCGCGGCAACGCGGATGGCGGCGTGCGGCCCTCGATTTCGTCCAGGTCGGTATGGCACACGCCGCAGGCACGGACGCGGATCAAGACCTCGTCGGCGCGCATCTCTGGTGTGGCGACCTCTCGCAGATCCAGCGGACGAGCCTCGGCCGCGAGCGGCGTGACGCGTGCGAGCACCATCGCCTTCATGGAACGTCTCCGCTCAGGATCGTAACTCGACACGCCCGCGTAGGGGGCCGGTAGAAGCCCGCGGTCCCCGTGGTGGCCCAGGAACTTTCCCGGGTCCGCCCCGAAGGATTTCGGCACAGTCTTGTCGTCGGCTCTCAATTGGGCGCCCTCGGCGGCCTGGCGGCCGGCACTACATTTGCCTCTCAAGAGACCGTGGGCCGAGATCGACCCGGCCACGGGGAGTCCGTCGATGACAACGATGAAAGCCATCGTGTTCCAGGGGAAAGACCGCATCAGGGCAGAAGACGTGCCGAAGCGTTCGGCTGAAGTCGGCGAGGCGGTCATCCAGACCACGGCGACCACTATCTGCGGCACCGACGTGCACATCGTCAAGGGTGAGTATCCCGTGACGCCCGGGTTGATCATCGGCCACGCGTCCGACGCCGTCTTCGAGTGACGCGATTCCCGCGATTCACGCGGACGCCCATCGCCACTCCCGGACGAGGGGCATGTCTTCGCCGTACTCGCGGATGTAACGGGAGTGCTCGTTCAACAGATCCCCGAGTGCCTGTTTGATGTAGGCGGCTCCTGGCCCGAGCTGCGGCAGCCGGTCCACGACGTCGCCGGCCAAGTGAAAGCGATCGAGATCGTTCAGAACCGCCATGTCAAACGGCGTCGTGATCGTGCCTTCCTCCTTGTAGCCGCGGACGTGAAGGTTGTCGTGGTTCGTCCGGCGGTAGGTGAGCCGGTGGATGAGCCACGGGTACCCGTGATACGCGAAGATGACCGGCTTGTCCCTGGTGAACAATTGATCGAAAGCGACGTCGGTCAGGCCATGCGGATGCTCGCTCGGCGGCTGCAGCTTCATGAGATCGACGACGTTGACGACGCGAATCTTGAGGTTCGGCAAGTGCTGCCGCAGGATCGAGACCGCCGCGAGCGTCTCGAGGGTGGGCACGTCGCCAGCGGCGGCCATGACGACGTCGGGATCGGATCCGGCGTCGGTGCTGGCCCATTCCCAGATGCCGATCCCCGCGGCGCAATGCCGCTCCGCGGCGTCCATGTCCAGCCATTGCGGCGCCGGGTGCTTGCCGGCCACCACGATGTTCACGTAGTTCAGGCTGCGCAAACAGTGATCTATGATGTTCAAGAGACAGTTGGCATCCGGTGGCAGGTACACCCGCACGATCTCCGCCTTCTTGTTCATGGCGTGGTCGATGAAGCCCGGATCCTGATGTGTGAACCCGTTGTTGTCCTGCCGCCAGACGTGACTCGAGAGAAGGTAGTTGAGTGACGCGATGGGCCGGCGCCACTCGAGCCCGCGCGTGACCTTGAGCCACTTCGCGTGCTGGTTGAACATCGAGTCCACGATGTGGACGAAGGCCTCATACGTGTTGAACAACCCGTGGCGACCCGTGAGCAGGTAGCCTTCGAGCCAGCCCTGACACTGGTGCTCGCTGAGGACTTCGAGCACCCTGCCATCAGCCGCCAGCCATTCGTCGTCCGGGATCGTGTCGGCCATCCACTGACGGTTCGTCGCGGCGAACACATCATCTAACCGGTTCGAGACGGTTTCGTCTGGGCCGAAGACTCGAAAATTTCGCGCGGCCGCATTCTCGACGATCACGTCGCGAAGAAAGTGCCCGAGGACTCGCGTGTCCTCCGCTTCGACCGCCCCGGGCGCCGGCACCGCAACGGCGTAGCTGCGAAAGTCGGGCAGGCGCAGATCGCAGCGGAGCTGGCCCCCATTGGCGTGCGGATTGGCGCCCATGCGCCGCGCGCCTGCCGGTGCCAGCTCGGCGAGCGACGGCACGAGCGCACCGCGTGTGTCGAACAGCTCGTCGGGTCGATAACTCTTCATCCACGCGTCGAGCATCTGAAGGTGCTCCGGATTTGACCGCGGGTCACTCAACGGCACCTGATGCGCTCGAAACGTGCCTTCCACGCGCTTGCCGTCGATGATCCGCGGTCCGGTCCAGCCCTTCGGCGAGATGAGCACGACGAGCGGCCAGCGCGGCCTGAAGGCCCGCCCGGCCGTGCGCGCGGTCTCCTGCATGACGCGGATTTCGTCGATCGCGCGATCGAGGGCCCCGGCCATCAGCTCGTGCATCGTGATGGGGTCATCGCCCTCGACGATGAGGGGCAGCCAGCCGCAGCCGCGCAGCAATTGGTCCAGTTCCTCCCGCGAGATGCGGGCGAGCACGGTTGGGTTGGCGATCTTGTAGCCGTTGAGGTGCAGAATCGGTAGCACCGCGCCGTCCGTGATCGGATTCAAGAACTTGTTCGAATGCCAGGCGGTGGCCAACGGACCGGTCTCGGCCTCGCCGTCCCCGATGACGCAGGCGACGATCAGGCCCGGGTTGTCGAACACGGCGCCGAACGCGTGGCTGAGCGAGTAGCCGAGTTCGCCGCCCTCGTGGATGCTCCCGGGCGTTTCAGGCGCAACGTGGCTGGGGATTCCGCCCGGGAACGAGAACTGACGGAAGAGCGCTTTCAGACCGGCCTCGTCGCGGCCCACGTGCGGGTAGATCTCGCTGTACGTGCCCTCGAGATACGTCTGGGCCACGAGCGCTGGTCCGCCGTGACCGGGCCCCGCGATGTAGATCATGTCCAGGTCATGCGCCTTGATGACCCGGTTGAGGTGCGTGTAGATGAAGTTCTGGCCGGGGGTCGTGCCCCAATGACCCAGCAGGCGCGGTTTGATGTGCGCCGGCGCGAGCGGCACGCGGAGCAGGGGATTGTCGAGCAGATAGATCTGGCCGACGGAGAGGTAGTTGGCGGCGCGCCAGTAGGCGTCGATGCGGGTGAGCAGGTCCGAAGGTAATGGCATCAGGGTTGTCCAGGCGCCAGCAGGCGATACGACGCGCGCGCGATGACGAGTTCCTCGTCCGTGGGGATCACGCGGACGACCACATTAGATTGATCCGTCGAAATGACGGCGGCGTGACGGCCGTTGCGGACGGTGTCGATCTCGAAGCCGAGGAACGCGAGCCCGTCGCAGATTCGAGCCCGGACCGCCGAGGCGTGTTCACCAATGCCCCCGGAGAAGACGAGCGTGTCCAGGCCGCTGAGGGCCGCCGCATAGGCGCCAATGGTCTTACGGATGCGATAGCAGTAGATGTCGACCGCGAGTCGCGCCGCCGGATCCGCGTCTTCGCACTCGAGCAGGATTCGCATGTCGCCGGTGGTGCCCGAGACGCCGAGCAATCCAGATTCGCGCGTGAGCATCCGTTCGACGTCGTCGGTCGTCATCCGCCCGTTGCGCGTGAGATAGGCGATGAGGCCGGGATCGAGGTCACCCGCGCGGGTGCTCATGACCACACCCCCGGTCGGCGTGAAGGTCATCGTGGTGTCGACGGACTGTCCCGCTCGAACGGCCGCCAGACTCGAGCCGCTGCCGAGGTGCGCGAGGACAATCCGCCCGCGCGCCGCGGCTGGGCCGGCCGTGCGCTCCAGCGCGCCCAACAGGAAGGTGTACGACAGCCCATGAAAGCCGTACGCGTGGACGCCGTCGGCGTCGAACCGGCCGGGAATCGGGAGGCGCCGGGCCACGTCCGGCAGGTCCCGGTGAAAGGCCGTATCGAAGCAGGCGACGTGCGGGACGTCTCGACAGCGGTGCCGCGTGGCGTCGATGAGGGCAAGCTCATCGGGCAGGTGGTTCGGCGCGAGCGGGACCAGTCGTCCCAAAGCTTCGCGCACCTGATCAGTGATGAGTTGAGGCTGATCGTACGTCTTTCCGCCGTGGACCACGCGATGGCCGATGCCCAGAAGCCGTCGCTCACGACGTTCAGCGTCGATCCAGTCGAGGAGTCCCTCGAGACCGTCTGATCCGCCGGCCTCAACGGACACCCGTTCGATCGGCTGCGGCTCTTCTTCGAATGTGAAGAGCGCCCGCTTGATGCTCGACGAGCCGCGGTTGAGCACGAGCACCGCGGGCGGTCGGGTGGCCGTCATGGCCTCATCGTCTCAGATTCTGGGCGGCACGGCCTTCAGCCAGCTCAGGATCATCGTTTACACGGCCAGTTGCTACGCGGCAGCCGGCGCGCTCGCCGAGCCGGTGCCCACCGCGTGTCCCAACGTCAGCACCGGGCACCCCGAGCGACGGACGAGGGCCTGAGCCACGCTGCCCATAAAGAGGTCGATGATGCTCCGCTGCGAATGGGTGCCGGCAATGATCAGATCGACGTGCGCGTCCTGCGCATAGGCCAGAATCGCCTCGGCCGGGCGGTTCGACGTCAGCACGGCGGTCACCACGTCGCTCCGATCCGACGTGTCATTCACCATCGCGTCGAGGCGCCGGCGCGCGTCTTCTTCACGTTCCGTCTGCAGCCGGCCGACGTCCATCGCCGCACCTGGCGGTGCCGTCGCCCGCGGCGCGAGGTCATCCACGACATGCACGACGTGAAGGGTTGCGCAAAAGGACCAGGCGACCGATCGTGCGTAGTCGAGAGTGCCCTTCGATGACGTTCCGAGGTCTGTCGCGACGAGGATCCGTTTCAGCATGATCATGGTTTCACCCAAGGCGTTGACCGATCGGGTCAACCGGGGTGAAGGGACGTTGGGGAAGGTCTTGAACGACGACTCGATTGCCGAGTCGATTGAGTCAGCCGCGACAAGCGTGAACACGGTCGCAACCCGTCTCAACAGGGGAGAGGGGACGGCCGGCAAGCTCTTGACCGACCAACAGCTCTATAACCACCTGAACGATCTGGCCACACATGCGGACAAGGTCATGGCCGACCTCGATGCCGGCCGCGGAACGGCGGGGCACTTGATGCACGACCAGGCGCTCTATGACAATCTGGACAAGTTCGTCGTTGAACTGCGGTCGTTCATCAGCGACGTCCACAAGGACCCGAAGAAGTACTTGCACATCAACTTCAGCCTCTTCTAGACGCCGGCGGCCAGGGCCGAAGCGAGTCGCGACGATGAAGCTCCAGTCAAAACACTTTCGCGTCCGTGAGGGCCAAACGGTCAACCTCCGGGAGTGGCCGACGCGTGCCAATCCGCGGTACCGGTCGAAGGACGACTACCACAAGCTTCTGGCGGAGCACGTGGCGCGCTTGTCCGCGCTACAGCACCTGCTGTACGCCGCCAATGAATATGCGGTGCTCCTGATCATTCAGGCGATGGATGCGGCGGGCAAGGATGGCGTGATCAAACACGTCATGTCGGGTGTCGGTCCGCAGGGTTGCCGGGTGTTCCCGTTCAAGCAGCCCAGCCTCGTCGAATGGCAGCATGATTTTCTCTGGCGGTCGACACGGGACCTGCCCGAACGAGGGCAGATCGCCATCTTCAACCGGTCGTACTACGAGGAAGTGCTGATCGTGCGCGTCCATCCCGGATTGCTCCGCCATGAGGGACTGGAGGACGAGCGGCGTGACCCTGACATTTGGCACGACCGGTATCGCTCGATCAGAGCCTTCGAGAAGCACTTGCACGACAATCGCACGTGCGTCGTGAAGATCTACCTTCACGTCTCCAAAGAGGAGCAACGGAAGCGGCTCCTCGCGCGCATCGACGAGCCAGCCAAGAACTGGAAAATCAACTTGGCAGACGTCGAGGAGCGGAGGTACTGGAAGGCGTACATGTCGGGCTACGAGATGTGCCTGAGCGCGACGAGCACGCGCGAGTCACCTTGGTACATCGTGCCCGCTGACGACAAAGACAGCGCCCGGCTGATCGTGTCCCAGATCGTGCTCGACACGCTCGAGGCCCTGCGGCTGCGGTTTCCGACCCCGACTGCCGCGCGCCGGCGCGAGTTAAGGGCGATTCGGGCAAGACTCGCGAAGTGAGGCCTGCCCGTGACGCCGTTTGACGAGCACGCGTCGCGGCCTCATGCTGGTAGGACGTGCAACTTCACATCTCACCAGGCAAGGCGCTCTGCCGCTTCTGCGGCCGGCAGATCTCGATGAACCGCCTCTCGACGCACATTCTGAAGGACCATCCGCGCCCGGGGCGCGTCGACTTGTCCCCCACGCTCGTGCGCACGAGAACGATTAAGAAGGGGTCTGGCCCCGCTCAGCGCAAGCCGGGCCTGACCCCCTAAACGATCTCCGTCAGTCCTTTTGCGGCCCGCTTTGAAAGGGCAGCTGCGCGCCCGTTTCGAGCAGGGTCTTGAGACCGCTGAGCACTTCGTTCCACCCGCCGCCAGCGCCCTCGGTTTCGCGCTCGCCGGCGACCAGCGCTGCCAGCTTCGCGGCGCCCGTGAGATCGTGCGTGAGGGTCAACCGCGTCACGCCGCCTCTCACCGGCTCGATGTCGTACGTGAGGCGCGTGAATCCCTCGGCGGCCAAGACAGGGTCCATCAACATGCGCCACGTCTGAACGAGTCGGCGTGGAGGCGTCGCCTCGATCACCTCGCCATCGAGGATGACGTCTGGGACCGTCGGGAACTTCTTCATGCCCTCGTTGGGATACGACCGGAACGCGCCCCCGGCGCGGAGCTCGTATTCGACGAGCGGCGCGTAGCCATATTTCCTCGTCCACTCGGGCTTCGTGATCGCGTCCCAGATGGCCTGGGGCGTGGCCTTGATATACACACGGTAGATCTGCAGGGTCTTGGTCATCGTTGTCGTTCTCATCGTCGTTTCTCCAGTTCGGTCTTGAGGTCGGTCAGCGCGGCGACCCGACGCTCGGTGTACTTGTCAATCCACCGATCGTGAATCAGCCGGATCGGCACCGGATTCAGGAAATGCAGTTTGGTCCGGCCCGCGCGGCGCGTGACGACGAGGCCGGCCTGTTCGAGGAGGCGCAGGTGCTTCATGACGCCAAACCGCGTCATCTTCACGTCGGTCTCGAGCTCCGTGAGCGTCCGGCCGTCCCGCTGAAAGAGTCGGTCGAGCAGCAGCCGTCGCGTCGGGTCGGCGAGCGCCTTGAACACCCGGTCGTCGCGCACGCCCCACAATACGTGACCAAATGGTCACATGTCAATTGCGTCGAGGCGGGTTTTGCCGCCGAACAGCCCCACCCGATGCTCGCCCCAAACCGCCTGTCACAGGCGTGGGCTCCGCGCCGGGCGGGGCGGCCCCGTGCGGCGTCACCCGCCTGGGCGCCATCCTCGCCTTCCAGCCTCCCAGCCCTCAAGCCTTAGAATCTGTTCTCCATGGTCAACGTCACGGTGCTGAGCGATCGCGTCGCGTTTGAAGTCGAGGGCATGGACCAACTCTGGGCCTTACGAAGCCGGATCGACATTCCCTTGACCCACATCACCGACGTCGAGTGCGACCCCGGCCAGGTCGGGCGTTGGTGGCATGGATGGAAGTTGATGGGCGCGGAGGTGCCGGGGCTCTTCGCGGCGGGCACGTTTTACTACCACGGCGAACTGGTGTTCTGGGACGTGCGCGACCCGGAGCACACCATCGTCGTGTCGCTCAATCACGAGCGCTACAAGAAACTGATCCTCGAGGTCGCCGATCCAGGAGGGGTCGTGAGCCGCCTGCGAGCGGCGCTGCACAAGTGACCGCATGGTGGGTGAGCGACCCATTCACGCATTGCCCCATTTGAGGTTACCGTATCCGTTGCCAGACGCGTCCGATGCGAGAGGTGTCCCATGACTGACGAGCGAGCCAGACGGATCAACGAAGCCGACCGCGCGAGGATTTCGCGCCGCGATCTCCTTCGGACCTTGGGAGTGACGGCCGTCGGGGCGCCGCTCGTCGGCGCCTTCGGGGCGCGGGCCGCGTTCGCACAGGGCCGATGTCAGCTGACTTTCGGGACGCCCTCGTGCAACACGACCGACATCGCGCCGGTCTTTGAGCCCACGGGCTGGAAGACGGTGGCGCTCGACCACCTCACGTTCGAAGTCGCGGACTATCAAAAGGAAGCGGCGTTCTACAGCGCCCTCATGGGGTGGAAGTGCCGGAGTGATGACGGCAAGCAGGCGGTGATGGACATCGGCGACTGGGGCTCCGCGATCTTTGCGCAGGGTGCGATCGATGCCGCCGCGGCGGGTGGGAACGCAGGCAGTGGCGCCCGCGCCGTCGTCGCGTCCTTCTGTTTCGTGATCGACCCGTGGAACGCCGCGAAGGTCAAGGCGGAGCTCGAGAAACGCGGCCTCACGCCCGTTGCCGAGAACGGCGGCCAGGGGTTCGAGAGCTTCCACGTGAAGGACCCGGACGGATTCGATCTGCAGATCAGCAACGGCAATGGCCTGGTGAAGAGCCGCCGGACGCCCGCAACCGCGACGCTGTCCGCGCCGGCGCCGTTCGAATCAACCGGATGGAAGACGGTCTGGCTGGACCACCTGTCGTTCTCGGTCAGCAACTATAAGAGGAGCGCCTCCTTCTACTGCAACCTGCTGGGGTGGAAGCCGACCTACGACGAGGGCAGTCAGAACGAGTGCCTCATCGGTGAGGTGGGCGACATCATCGTCCGCGGAGGCAACCCGCTCGACCCCAATTTCGGCAGGGGCGGCGGGCGTCGCGGCGCGGCAGCGTCACCACCGGCTGATGCCGCGGCCGCAACGCCGGCGGCTCCGGCCTCCGCGCCGCCACGCGGCGCGCGAATCGATCACATCTCGTTCGGGATCGCGCCGTGGGACACGGACGGGGTGAAGGCCGCGTTGGAGAAGCGCGGCCTGAGGGCGCAGATCGACACGTCCAGTCGTCATCAGGCGCCCGATGGCACGTGGGTCGCCGACGAGATCCACACGGCCGCTTTCAAGAGCTATCACACGCAAACGCCGAACGGCTACAACCTGCAGATCAGCGCTGTGACCCACGATAGCCGGCTCACGTTGTCGACTGCAGTCAACCCGAAGTCCCACATCGGAGGCTAGCAGCCTCTACCAGGACGCGTTCCGGTTGAAGGGTGAACCGGGCGCCGATGACCAGCCGACCGAGAGCGCCATTCGCCCATCCAGAAGACCGCGCGCGACGTCGAGTCGGGCGACGCCGCCGCCCTGAATGAGCCGGACCCGCAGACCGATGCCGGTATCTATATTGGATGCGGGTGGGGCAGACGTGACCACTCCGCCCGAAGCCCGTGCGGCGTCCACGAACACGGCCATGCCGATCGTGCCCGCCAGGGTTTGCTTGAAAGGATGCTGGTACTCGACGGTTTGAAATACGACGCGGCGTCCAAACATGGGCCCGGCCACGACGTTCTCGTCGAGAAGCGGATGGGCGCGGAGGAGCACGGGGCGCCCCTGACCAGTACCGGCCCCCATCCATAGGGCACGCGGCGCGGTCGCGCTCGCGTCGGCGAGACCTCCGAGACCAGACCAGGACGAGGCCGACTGATCCTGGCTTGACCGCCAGCCGAGGCTGACGTCACGCGTCGAGAATCCCGCGCCGGGCCCGAAGCCCCACCCTTGCCCCTCGGCGCGGGCCACGATTCGATCGCCAGCGACGTGTTCCTCGATCGCCGCGCGCATCGAGAGATAGTCATCCTCGCCGAACCGATCGAGGCCGGATCCCGCTTCGAGACGTGTGTGTCCTGAGAGCCACGACCCCACGTCGAACGAAACCCGCCGGCGCTCGTCACGAACGACGGTGTTCCCACCGGATGGGACCGGCACGTCATAGGACTGACGTTCCCAGAATCCGTTGATGCTCACCACGCCCGAACGGGGCCGGCGCTGGCAGGGTGAGGGCGCCGCCGACGAGGGGGCGCGCTGAGGGCCACCGCCAGTCACCCGTGATGAGTTCGCCCTGGCCGGCAAGACCCGCCAGGCTGACCTGCAGCTCGTCGGCGACGACCGAGTGGGCGGCTAACGCGGCGAGCTCCACCGGCTCATGCGGAAACGCGTCGCGCTCCGCGATTGCCGCCGAGACGGTGACCCGGTCGTCGGCCTCTGGCACGTACACGAGGCGGGTGCTCGCCGCGTCTGGCGCATCCGACAAGCGACGCGCCGCTCGTGAGAACGCCTCGGGCGTGAGCACTGTTCGTGGCTCGAGTCCGATGAGGTGCATCAGGGCGGGTTGTGGTGTTCGGCGAGCGCCGGCGATCGTGACGACGTCGATCGCCGGCTCGCGAACGTGGTTCCAGGCGTCGAGCGCGCCGGAGTCATCGTCTGCCAGGTAGCGGGCTGAGCGCAGCAATTCCCAGGCGTCTCGGTTCGCGGGCTCGAGGGCGGTCGCGCGCTCCGCGAGTGAGGCGGCATCGCGCCAATGACTGGCCCTGAAACTCAGACCCGCGAGTTCCAGCCAGGGTTCTGCGCTCTCGGGACACAACTCGCTCGCCGTCTTCAAGACGCGTTCGGCTTCCTCGCTGTTCGTGTCGGCCAGCGCGACACCGCGGTCGACCAGCGCACCGCACGCTCCGGTGCGCCCTGTGGCGGTCGCTGCGGCGTGCGAGGTCCCTCGATCCGAGACCCCGACCGACGTGGCCGGCGGCAGGACGATCAGGAACCAGCCCCCGCCGTCTCGCCATTCGCGGTCGAACGCGTCGGCCGCAACCACTTCGAACGACGTTCGCGCCGGATCGTGAAGCACGACGCTCGTCTCGGTGAGGCCGACGACCACGACGTAATGGAACTGGCCGGGCGATCGCTCGATCAACGCAATGGCGGGCCGACCCTGATCGATCTGCGGCCCGAGATCGCGGAACGCGGTGGACTCCTGCGCGTGGCCTGGCATGGGCCGCCAGCCGCGGCGCGAGACCGCGGCAACCAAGTCGGTCGTCAGGATGCCCGTGGCCGATTGCTTCACTAGGGATTGGAAGTCGCTTGGCAGGACCGTGCGGTCGCCCCAGTAGCGCAGGACCATCGCCAGGGCGGCGCCGCCGCACAGCGCCGGCGTCTGCGGGAAGTAGGGGACGTCGATCAAGCGATGAGCGCCGGCTTGCATGGGGACCGGCCCGCCCGCCGCCGGCCCCACGCCGCCAACGCCGAAGACGCCAAGCGTCAGGGCCACGACGCTCATCGCGCCAAACGCGCCCATCGTCCGTGTTCTTGTGGTTGCCCGGAAGCCCACGAGGCTCCCTGCGCGTCCACCACTACCGAACGATGAGCACGATCAGAATGAGCAACAGGAGGAGCGTCGTCGTCGAGATGACGATCGGGTCGCCGCCCGATGCGGTACTGACGGTTCGCGCAGGGCCGGCGAGCGCGTGAATCTCCGTCGGGCTCATGGTGGCGATAGCGTCATCTACGCCTGTGAAATTCAAGCCGAATCGATCGGCGACGGCCTGCGCCTCCGGAGTGTGCACCGCCTCGCGCACGGCGGCGCGATCGGCTTCGTCGGCCTGCGCTTTCGCCGTCACGGCGGCTGTGATCGCCGATCGGTCGACGACGTGGCGTTCCTGCGCCCAGGTGTTGGGTGCGACGACGAACAACGCGGTGCAGGTCGTGAGGCCGACCGCGAGCAGTCGATTGGTGAAGTGCATGGGACCTCCCCCACTCCACTTTGAGCAAGAGTCGTTCCAGAGCCGCGTTACCTGGGGTTGGCGCAATTTGACAGGCTCGGCGACTTGGCGCCTGGGAGATCTTGCCCGCGGCCTATGGACCACGGAACGGCGTCCGGCGACTCACCGCGCCTGTACGTCCCAGTCTTGAGGACGCCCGCGGCGACCGCGTTCGCGATCGCGCGTGGCCTCAGCGTGAAAAAAAGTATCGGCTCGGGTCGTCTGCCTGGGCCGCGCCGGGCGGTATGCGGGCTCTGCCGGCGCGACTTGCGGCCGATTTCACTGCGTCAACGCCACGCCCCGGCCTCCATGGGGGCTCGGCGCCGGGGTCGTGGGAGCCAGGGGGCCACCAGTATCCGGTTTGAGCCACTCTGTCGTATCTTTAGGTATCATTGCGGCAACTCAGTCGTCGGTCACAGCCCTGGCGAGTCAGTACAGATGGCGGGTAAGTACACGATGAACGCTGTCCGGTGGGTTTTAGTCGTGGGAGCGGCCCTGGGTGCGGTGGCATCGGCCAGCCAGGGCCAGGCGCCAGCCGCGCCTCCGCGCGGGTCCGAACTCCTCGTGAGCGCGCACGCCACGGCCGCGACCGCGGCTCCGGCGACTCGCAGCGTCAATGGCGCCACGTCTGCTCGGACGGCGCCGCCTATGGAACCCGACGCGGTCGTGCAGACCTACTGCGTCGTGTGCCACTACAACGAGAACAAGGCGAACACCGCCGGCGTGTCGTTCGACTCCTTCACGATTGCGACGATCGGGGATCATCGCGAACTCGGCGAGCGGATGGTCCGCAAACTGCGCCTCGGGATGATGCCGCCGCCCGGCAACGAGGCGCCCGACGCGGCGAGCTATGCCGCGCTCATTGACGCGCTCGAGACGCACCTGGACGCGGCCGCGGCGGCGCAGCCCAATCCCGGCAACCGGACGTTTCAGCGCCTGAACCGCGCCGAGTACGCGAGTGCCATTCGGGATGTGCTCGGGCTGGACGTCAACGCCGGCGACTGGCTGCCTCTCGACTCGATGAGCGCCAACTTCGACAACATCGCCGACGAGCAGATGTTGTCGGCGACGCTACTCGAGGCCTATCTGAACGCGGCCAGCGACATCAGCCGCATGGCGGTCGGCGATCTGCACGCGCCCACGCTCGATCGCACGTATTCGGCCAGCACCTACGAGTCCCAGCATCCGTGGGACCGTCTCGACGGCGCGCCCTTCGGCACGCGCGGCGGCATCGTCGTCAAGTACGTGTTTCCCGCCGACGGCCAGTATGTGTTCGAGCCCGTGTTCATCGGGGGCAACAACTCGCGGTTCCAGGATCTCGACATCTCGATCGACGGCACGCGCGTCGCGCTGGTGAAGTACGAGGCGCAGCCCTCCGGCGGCGCCGACGGACGCGGCGGCATTCCGATGCCGACCAATCCCATCTTCGTCCGCGCGGGCCAGCACGTGGTCGCCGCCGCGTTCGTGCGTGAGACCGACGGCCCATACGAGGATCTGATCCGGCCGAACGACTGGTCGTTCTCCGGCGGCGGATCCGGCGGCACGGGCATCACGACGCTGCTGCACCTGCGCGACTTGACGATTCGCGGGCCGTACCAGGTGACGGGCATCTCGGACACGCCGACGCGGCGGAAGATCTTCACGTGCCGGCCGACGACGACCGCGGATGCGCCGGCGTGCGCGCGCGCGATTGTCACGCAACTGAGCCAGAGCGCGTATCGGCGGCCGGTCACTCCCGCCGAGGTCGACGCCTTGATGCACTTCTACCAGACGGGCGCGGCGAAGGCCGATTTCGAGACCGGCGTGCGCTCGGCGCTCGAGGCGGTCCTCGCGAGTCCCGATTTCATCTTCCGCCTCGAGCGGCAGCCCGACAACGTCCGGCCCGGCACGACGTACCGCGTGAGCGACACCGAGTTGGCGTCGCGGCTGTCGTACTTCCTGTGGGGCCGGCCGCCTGACGCGGAGTTGCTGACGGTTGCCGCGCGCGGCGAGCTCTCCACGGTCGTCGGCCTCGAGAAGCAGGCGCGGAAGATGCTCGCCGATCCGCGATCGGAAGCGCTCGGCACGCGATTCGCCGCGCAGTGGCTGCGGCTGCAGGACATCGACAAGGTTCATCCGGACCCGAACTTCTATCCGAACTTCGATGAGCAGCTCGCGTCGGCCATGCGGACCGAGACGATCACCTTCTTCAACGACCTCGTGAAGTCCGATCGCAGCGCCCTCGAGTTGTACCGCGCCGACTACACGTTCGTGAACGAGCGCCTCGCCGAGCACTACGGCATCCCGGGCGTCGCCGGCGACGAGTTCCGCCGCGTGACGTATCCCGACGATACGCGGCGCGGGTTGTTCGGGCAGGGAAGTGTGCTCGTGCAGACGTCGCTCGCCAATCGCACGTCCCCCGTCCTGCGCGGCAAGTGGGTGATGTCGGTGCTCCTCGGGTCGGATCCGCCTCCACCGCCGGCGAACGTGCCGCCGCTCGACAATACGGCCGAGTCGAAGGGCGGGAAGGTGCTCACCACGCGCGAGCGCATCGAGCTGCACCGGGCCAATCCGGCCTGCTCTTCCTGCCATCGGTTCATGGATCCGATCGGCCTGGCGCTCGATCACTTCGACGCGACCGGGAAGTGGCGCCTCCACGAGAACGGCGCCGAGCTCGATACGCGGGGCGTGTTCTACGACGGGACGCCGGTGTCGACGCCAGGGGAGCTGTCGGCCGTCCTGCTCAAGCGCCCGGTGCCCCTGGTCCGGACGCTCACCGAGAACCTGATGGCGTTTGCGCTCGGCCGGCGGGCCGAGTACTACGACCAGCCGACAATCCGCGCGATTACCCGGGCGGCCGAAACAAAGGACTACCGGATGTCGTCGTTGATTCTGGGCGTCATCACCAGCGACGCGTTTCGCCTAAAGCGGGCGGATCCCGTGAACGATACCTCGAAGGGTAAAGAGCGGCCGTAAGGGCCTTTTTTGGAGTGACCGATGTCCTACCTCACCGGTAAGCACATGCATCGTCGGACGTTCCTGCGTGGCGTGGGTGTGACGGCAGCCTTGCCGTTTCTCGATGCCATGGTCCCGGCCGGGTGGGGCCTCCAGGCGAGGGCGGCGTTGCCTGCGCGCACGCGGCTGGTCTGCATTGAGGAAGTGCACGGCCAGGCGGGCTGCAACGCGCTTGGCGCGAGCAAGTTCCTGTTCGCGCCCGAGACGACGGGCCGCGACTTCACGCTCGTCACGGACAACCCGTGGTCGACCGTCGACGCGTACCGCGACTACATGACGATGGTGAGCAACACCGATGTCCGGATGGCCGAGGCGTTCTCGGCCCCCGAGATCGGCGGCGATCACTTCCGGTCGAGCGCGGTGTTCCTGACGCAGAGCCATCCGAAGCAGACGCAGGGGTCGGACATCTGGGCCGGGACGTCGCTCGATCAGATGTACGCGAAGAAGTTCGGGCAGACCACGCCGCTGCCGTCGATGCAGTTCTGCATCGAGAACCTCGACCAGGCCGGGGGCTGCACCTACAACTACTCGTGCGCCTATACGGACTCGATCAGCTGGGCGTCGCCGAACGAGCCGCTGCCGATGATCCGCGATCCGCGCGTGGCCTTCGACATGCTGTTCGGCGCCGGCGGGACGCCCGCCGCGCGCGCCGAGCGCCTGGAAGCGCGCAGCAGCATCCTCGACTGGATCAACGGCGAAGTGAAGAGCATTCGTACCGAGCTCGGGCCGGCCGACCGGACCCGCCTCGACCGGTATCTCACCGACGTCGAGGAGATCGAGCGACGGATCAAGATGGTCGAAGCGCGCAACACGAGCGGTGACACGCGCCAGTTGCCGGACGCGCCGGCCGGCGTGCCCGACTCGTTCTCCGAGCACATGCGGTTGATGTTCGACCTGCAGGTGCTCGCGCTCCAGACCGACATGACGCGCGTCATCGCCTTCAAGACCGGACGCGACGCGGAAAACCGCGTGTTTCCGGAGAGTGGCTCGAGCCAGCCCTTCCATCCCGCGTCCCACCACGGCGGCACCGAACCGCGCGTCATGGAATACAACAAGATCTGCCACTACCGCGTCAGCCAGATGGCCTATTTCCTCGACAAGATGAAGAACACGATGGACGGCGACGCGAGCTTGCTCGACAAGTCGATGATCATCTGGGGATCGCCGATGGCCGACTCGAACCTCCACAGCCACCGCCGATGTCCGCTGGTGCTCTTCGGCCACGCGGACGGCCAGTTGAAGGGCGGCGTGCACGTCAAGGCAGACGACGGGACGCCGATGGCGAACGTCATGCTGACGTTGATGCATCGGCTGGGCATGGACGACGTGAGGACGTTTGGCGATAGCACCGGAGAATTCGCACTCGGCTAGAGCGGAGCCCGCGGGGAACGGCCTGCGAGCCGCGATCCCCTTCCAGGAGATCCCGATGGAACCGGTGAACATAATGCGACGGTTCGGTCTGCATGTGTTGAGCGCGGTCGTGCTCGGCGCGATCGCGGTGTCGGCGCAGGGGCTCGTCAACGCGCCGGTAGCGGACGCCGCTAGCCGGGGCGATGCCGCAGCCGTGCAGGCGTTGCTCAAGCAGGGCGTCGATGCCAGCGCCGCGCAAGGCGACGGCATGACGGCGCTCCACTGGGCCGCCGATCGCGGCGACGCCGCGATGGCGGAGATGCTCATTCATGCGGGCGCCAACGTGGCGGCCGGCACACGCCTCGGCCACTACACGCCGCTGCACCTGGCCAGCCGCTCTGGACACGCCGCCGTCGTGCAGGTGCTCTTGGCCGCCGGTGCCGATGTCTCGGCGAAGACGACGCCGGCTGGGACGACGCCGTTGCACCTTGCCGCCGAGTCTGGCAGCGTCGACACCGTGAACGCGCTCATCGCGAAGGGCGCCGACGTCAACGCGCGCGAAGCGGAGTGGGAACAGACGCCGCTGATTTTCGCCACCGCGGCCAACCGCGTCGACGTGATGCGTGTGCTCATCGCGCACGGCGCGAAGGTCTCGGACGAGTCGAAGCCGGAGGCGCTCCCGGCCGTGACTGCCGCCGATCGTCAGGCCGCGACGTTGCAGCGGACGATTCTCGCGGCCACCGTGCCCAAGGGCCAGCAGCCGACGCCCGACGAGCTCCAGACCGCGATTGAGGCCGTGCGTGAGTTCTATACGACCGGGAAGCTGCCCGATCCGCCGGCGGCCGCCGGCGCTCCCGGGGCTGCGGGCGCGCGCGGCGCGGGCGGTGGTCGTGGTGGTCGCGGCGGCGGCGGGGCCAATGCGAACGCTACGCCGGCCGCCGCGCCCGACCCGACCGGAACACCAGGCGATCCGCAGGCGGGCAACGCCGGCCAGGCGATCGATCGCCTGAATCAAGACGGCCCGGCCCCGCTCATCTCCGCGAAGGGCGGTCTGTCAGCGCTTCATCACGCCGCGCGCCAGGGCTATGTCGAGGCCGCGCGCGTGCTCCTCGACGCGGGCGCCGACGTCAACCAGATGACGGGCGATGGCCACACCCCGCTCCTCGTGGCCCTGATCAACGGACAGTTCGACGTCGCGATGGAGCTGATTAACCACGGGGCGAATGTCAATCTGGCGTCGGAGAGCCATGGCGTCACCCCGCTCTGGGCGACGGTGAACGCGCGCTGGCAGCCGCGCACGCGGTTCCCGCAGCCGGAGGAGATCGATCTCCAGCACGCCACGTATCTCGACGTGATGACGGCGCTGCTCGACAAGGGCGCCGACGCGAATGCGCGCATTCGCGTCCACCCCTGGTACATGATCTATACCGACTGCGGCAACGCGAATTGCGGCCTCACGAGTGCCGTCGGCTCGACGGCGTTCTGGCGCGCGGCCTATGGGACCGACGTGGACGCGATGCGGCTGCTCGTGAAGTACGGCGCCGATCCGAACATCCCGACGCTCTATAGCCGCGCGGCCGGCGGTCGCGGCGGTGGCGCGGGCCGTGGCGGTGGCGGCGCCGGCGGGCGCGCCGGCGGCGGCGGTGCGGCGGGTGGCGCGGCGGGCGGGGGTGCAGGCGGCGCAGGCGGCGCGGTGCTCGACGACACGCCTCAGTACGGCGCGCCGGTGGTCGGCGCCAACGGCCTCGATCCATCCGGTCTCCCGGTGGTGCCGAACGGCGGCCCCGCCAACTTCGCGATCGACGCGGCTTCGGGCTCGGAGTACGGCGAAGGCTACGCCGGCAACGCGCATCGGCACGCGCCGGACGCGTGGCTCGCGACGGTGAAATATCTCGTCGAGGAGCTCGGCGCGGACGTCAACGCACGCGATGCGAACGGCTACACGCCGCTCCACAACGCCGCCGCCCGCGGCGACAACGAGCTGATTCTGTATCTCGTGTCGAAGGGCGCCGACGTGAAAGCCATCAGCCGCCGGGGCCAGACCACGGCGGACATGGCGAACGGCCCAGTGTCGCGCATCTCGCCGTTCCCCGACACGGTCGCGCTCCTCGAGAAGCTCGGCTCGAAGAACAACCACAAGTGCGCGTCCTGCGCGCCGTAAGACAAGAAAAGCGATGCGTGGCTGGGTCATTCACCCACCCACGCATCGCCCTGTTTTCTTTTTTCCCAGATTCTAGATCTTAGATTCTAGATTCTAGATTTCGGCCCTACCCCTTCACCCTGTAAGTCCCGTCGTCCTCGCGCTCGCGGTGTGCCGTGTGGCACGACCCGCAGATCGTATTCAAGCTGGCCGCGGACGCTTTCGCGTCGTCCCATTTCCCGGCGGCCGCCGCCTGATCGATCGTGTGCACGAGCTTGCCGGCGTCGGTCGCCCAGGCCGTCGCGTCCGCGGTGCCCCGCGTCGTGAAGAACGTCTGAACATCGCCGAAATACTTGCTCAGCTCGACCGCCCGCTGCTGCACCTGGTCCGCCGTGGAGGCGTCGAGCGCCGCGCGCAGCGCCGTGAACGCCGGGCTGATTTGCTTCATGGTCCCATCGAGCGCGACCTCAGCCGGCGTCGGCGGAGGGATAGCGACCTTCGCGAGATCGGTCATCGTGGGATCGATGACGGCCGTCGCATAGAGCGCTGGCTTGCCGCGATACTTCTCGATCTCGTCAGGCGGGAGGTCGAGCGTGTAGCCCTTGAATCGGCGAGCGACATCGGCCGGATCGAAACGCACCGCGTCCCCCACGACCGTGACGTACGCCTGGAGCGGCAGGTGGCCGGTGAGCGTCGGGGCGACGACGAGGACATCGCCCGGCGCCTGCTGGCTCTTGCCTTGGTCGAGGGCGAACGTCGTCGGGGACATCGACCGCTCGGCGACGCCGGTGACCGACACGGTCTGGCCGACGTAGAGTTCCGGGTGCAGCAGGAGCGAGCTGGCGGCCACCGGCACCAGGGGCTTGGCCGCAGGCCCCGCGGCGCCGCCGCGCTGGGCGCGCACCGCGACGGACGTGATCAGACTGACGCAGGCAGCCGCCAGGACAAGGCGGCGGCCGTAGGCGGCGTGGCGTCGTGCTCGCATGGCTTTGGAACTCCTCGGGCCGTCGCCAACGGGCGCACGGCCACCTTCACGGTGTGAAACGCCATTGTAGGCGAGGTTATTCGCGCCGTCGAGTCGTGGAGCGCCGGGTGTAGTATCAGGCATCGCTGAACACACATAGCGGCAGAGGTCACGACCATGCGCGACAAAGGCCACGTCAGCAAGTCACGGCGGAGGTTCCTCCAGGCGGTGCCAGTCGCGGTGGCCGGTGCGGTCACGAGCACGGCATGGGCGCAGCAGTCCACGGACACGGGGTCCGTCACCGCGGACACGGTCAGAGCCGCCGAAGCCATCGATGGTGTGAAGTTCACCAGCGCAGAAGAGACCGCCGCCATCCGCGGGATCAACAACAACCTCGCCGCATACCAGCGCGTGCGGGACATGAAGATTCCGCAGGATGTCGAGCCGGCGCACATCTTCAAGCCGTGGCTGCCCGGCACGGTCCAGAAAGGACCGGCGATGCCAGGCGCGCCGATTCGCTACACACGGCAGCCGGCCACGCTGATCCGTCCAGCCAATCTCGAGGACGTCGCGTTCTGGCCCGTCACGAAACTCGCCGCCCTCCTCCAGCGCCGGATGGTCTCGTCGGTGGAACTCACCAGGATGTACGTGGCGCGGCTCAAGCGCTACCAGCCGGCGCTCAACTTCTACGTGACGCTCACCGAGGAGTTGGCGTTGAAGCAGGCCGTCGACGCCGACCGCGCCATCGCGGCAGGGAAGTACAAAGGTCCGTTGCACGGGATTCCCTGGGGCGCGAAGGACCTCTTCGCGACCAAGGGCATCAAGACCACCTGGGGCGGCGAGCCTTACGTCGATCAGATCATCGACTACGACGCGACGATCGTCGAGCGCCTGCGAGATGCAGGAGCGGTCCTCGTCGCGAAGCTGGCCCTTGGCGCCCTCGCACAGGGGGACCGCTGGTTCGGTGGTCAGACGAAGAACCCCTGGGACGGCACGCAAGGCTCGAGCGGATCGTCTGCCGGTCCAGGATCGGCCACGGCTGCCGGCTGTGTCGGGTTCGCCATCGGCACGGAAACACGAGGCTCAATCCTCTCGCCGGCGATGGTCAACGGCTGTGTCGGCCTGCGTCCGACGTATGGCCGCGTGAGCCGCTACGGCGCGATGGCGCTGTCGACCACGATGGACAAGGTCGGGCCGTTGTGCCGTTACGTCGAGGACGCCGCCATCGTGCTGAATGTGATCTATGGACCGGACGGGCGAGACGAGAGCGTCGCAAACCTCGCATTGGAATGGAGGCCGGAAGCCTCGACGGTGGGATCAGGAATGGTGCGGCGGGCGTTGTGGCCGCTGTCGAATTACAAGATCGCCTACATCCTGTCGTCGTTCAGCAACCCGGGAAGCCGCGGTGGCGGCGGACGGGGCGCCGCGGCTGCGGCTGCCGATGAGGCTGCCGCCGCTGGTGCGGCTGGGGCCGCGGGCGCCGCGGCTGCCGCGACTGGAGCTGGGGCCGCCGGCGCCACCGGGGCCGGCGCGGTGTCGACGACTGGTAGACGCGGCGGGCGCGGCGGCGCGCCGCTCACGCCGCTCACGCCGGAGCAGCAGGCCGCAGCCGAACAGCAGCTGCAAGCGGCGCGGGAAGCGTACGCGGACGTGCGCGATGTCTTCACGAAGCTCGGCGCGAAGGTTGTACCCATCGACGTGCCGCCGGAACTTAATCAGATCGCCGGCGCGCTGAACCTCATCCTGAATGTCGAGGCCAGTGCGTCATTCGACGCGGCGACACGCTCGGGGGAGGTCGATGCCCTCGCCACCGGTACGTCGCGCAGCTCCTGGCCGAACACCTTCCGCGAAGCGCGGTTCGTGCCGGCCGTCGAATACATCCAGGCGATGCGCGCGCGCACGGTCCTCCAGCACCACATGGATGCGTTCATGCAGTACGACGCCATCCTGAGCGCCGGCGATCCGCTGTCGTCTGTCTCGAACCTCACCGGCCATCCGGCCATTGCGGTGAAGTGCGCGATTCTCGGCGGTCACCCGCGGCCGCTCGTCCTCACGGGACGCTTGTACGAAGAAGCGACACTCTGCCGGATCGCGCTCGCCTACGAACAGGCCACCGAGTGGAAGGACCGGCACCCGTCGCTCGCGGGGTTGGGCTAGGAGAGACCGAACTTCGGCCGGCCGATCGTCGTAAGCGGAGACGAGAGGTTTTCCGAGTGAGGCGCTGGTTTGTCGGACTCGCGTGTCTCGCCATCGGTGGCGTCTCCCTTTTTGCTCAGGGCCAGCGGATGGGCGCGCCGGGAGGCCCCGACGCTGTTCCTCAGACGGCCGGTACCGCAATCCTCCTCGGCCAGGTCGTCGATGGATCGACCGGTCAGCCCATTGACTCCGCCGCCGTGACGCTGATGGTCGGCCGGGGTGGCGGCGTCCGTGGCGCGCAGGCAATGATGATCGGACCGGGCGTGCCGCCGGGTCCGGCGGCGTCGGGCCCCACCCGGCTCATGACCGACGCGTCAGGCCACTTCGTCTTCCACAATCTGCCCGCCGGGTCCTTCCCGATCACGGCGACGGCGCCCGGCTACATCTCCGGTGCCTACGGCCAGGCGCGCCCCAACGGGCCGTCCCGTCCGGTCGACGTGGCCGATGGCGCGCGCCTCGGCGATCTGAAGATTCGACTGTGGAAGTTTGGGGCGATCACGGGCGTCGTGACCGATGACCTCGGCGAGCCGGCCGTCGGCGTCGCGATCTCGGCACTTCGCAAGAGCTCGGCCACCGGCGTACCCCGACTCGTCCAGACGCTCACAGCCACTACGGACGATCGTGGCGAGTATCGGCTCGCCCCGCTCCTCCCTGGCGACTACCTGGTCGCCATTTCCGAGACCAGCGTCACGATGCCAGTCGCGGCCGTCCAGTCGGTCATGGACACGGTCCTGTCGGGTCGCGGCGCCGGCCTCTTGGACTTCGTCGCCTCGGGCGGTCCCCCACCCTCGGCCGGGGGCACGCGTATTGGCGACAACCTGCTGCAGGTGGGCGGCGATCTACGTGCCGCGCCGCTGCCACTCACCGGTAGCCATGTGAGCGTGTACCTCACCGAATACTTTCCGGCCGTGTCGGTTCCGGCGCAAGCCACGCTCCTCACCGTGAAGTCGGGTGAGGAGAGGAGCGGGATCAACCTGCAGCTGCGGGCCGTCGCGACCGCGACCGTGACCGGTGCCGTCATGGGTCCCACCGGGCCGCTCGCCAACGCGCCCGTGGAGCTCACGCTCGCCGCCGTCGATGACGCCGCGCTCACGAGCGACTTTGACACGGCAAAGACTCTGACCCGAGCCGACGGCACCTTTGCGCTGCTCGCCGTGCCGGCCGGACAGTACACGGCCCGCATTGTAAAGATGCCCCGTCCGGTGATTCCGCCGGAACTCACTTCCAACCCCTTCGTGGCCTCGATTCTCGGGCCGATGAGCGCTCCCGACCCAACCCAACCGACTGTCCCGCTCTATGGGCAGGTGGCCGTCACGGTGGCGGCCTCCGATGTGTCGGTCGGATCGATTGGCCTCTTGGAGGGCGCGAAGCTCTCCGGCCGCATCGAGTTCGTGGGAACTGCGCCGCCGCCACCCCCACAGCAGATGCAATCGCTCAATGTCGTGCTCACCTCCGTTGACGGCCGGTCGCTTCCCAACGGTCGAGGCTTCGTGCCGGAGGGCTCGACGCCGATGGTCGATCAGTCCGGACAGTTCAAGACCGTGGGGTATCCGCCCGGGCGCTACACGCTGTCGGTCCGCGGCTCAGTCCCGTCGGGCTGGACGCTCAAGTCGGCGGTCGTGAACGGCCGCGATGTCCTCACGGCGCCGCTCGAAATCACCGGAGCGGATCTTGACGGCGCGGTGCTCACCTACACCGACAAGTCGACGCAGGTGAGTGGCGTCGTCCGCGGCGCCCCGACCGGCGAGACCGCCGTCGTGTTGATCTATCCAGTGGACCTCAAGACCTGGATCGCCGGCGGGATGAACGCGCGGCTGTTCCACCAGACCACCGCCTCGGCGACCGGCTCCTACTCGGCGACGAACGTCCTGCCAGGCGACTACTGCGTGGTGGCCCTTGACGAGACGGACGTGCCCGAGAATCCCGACGCGGTCTTCTTTGATGCGCTCGCCGGTGTCGCCACGCACATCACGCTGGCCGACGGCGACAAGAAGACCGCCGATCTCACGGTGGTGAGGATCAAATGAGCGGGCGTCAATTGGTCTGCGTGCTCGCGGCGGTCGGCCTGTTCGCGGCTGCCCCGGCTGCCGGGCACCAGCAGCCCCGCGAGAGCGCGCGCGGCGAGGCGGGGACGGCGTCGCTCAGCGGAACCGTCGTAACGGGCGAGGCGACGCCGCATCCGGTCGCGCGCGCGGTCGTGACGGTCGCGTCCGGCTCCCTCACGCTCCCACAAGCCCTCTCGACCGACGAGGCCGGCCGGTTTGCGTTCACGGGCCTCACGTCGGGCAGCTACTATTTGGTCGTCACCAAGCCGGGCTACGTCGAGACGGCCTATGGCGCGACCCATGTCGGCATGGGTCCGGGTATCCCACTGGCGCTCGTGGCCGGCCAGTCGCTCTCGGGTCTCACGATCGATCTGCCGCATGGCGCGGTCCTCACGGGTGCGATCCGGTTCCCCAGCGGCCTGCCGGACAGTACGGGAATGGTGGAAGTCACGCGCATCGACCTCGTCAACGGTCACCGGCAGCCGAGCCCGGACGTGAAGACCGTCGAAACCGATGACCGCGGCGTCTACCGCGCCTTTGGCCTCGCGCCCGGCAGCTATCTGATTCAATCGAAGGGGACGCGCGAGGCTTCGCTCTTCGGGGCATTCGAGGTTCGGCAGGTCTCGCCCGACGAGGTTCGATGGGCTGAGCAAGCCATGGTCGGGTCCTCGGGGCCGGCCGCCCTGGGCGCCGCCGGCCCGGCGCCGCTGTCCAGTCGGCCGACGGCCTACGCGCCCGTGTACTACCCCGGGACGACCGATCCCGCCTCGGCCGCGCTCGTAACCGTGGGGCTGGCCGAGGAGCGAACCAGCCTCGATTTCGTCATGACGCCCGTCCCAACCGCCGTTGTGAGCGGGCGCATTGTCGGGCTTGATGGCGGGCCGCCGACCGGGGCGACGGTGTCGCTGAATCGGATCGAGGCGGGGGTGTCGGATCTGGTCTCCGCGGCCCAGCGGGCGAATGCCGGGCCGGTCTTTCGCGACGGCTCGTTCCGCGTCCCGGGCGTGATTCCGGGCCACTATCGTCTGACGGCCCGGGCGACGCCGCCGGCCGCCAACGGCGAGGCGGCCGGCCCGACTCCGCGGCCGATGATCATGTTTCCCGGCGCCGCTGATGGCGCAACCCTCTGGGGCCAAGAGGAGGTGACCGTCGACGGGCAGGACCTCGACGGGATCACGATTCGGCTCCAACCGGGGCTCAGCGTCTCGGGTCGCGTCGTCTTCGAGACCGCGACGCCGCCCGACGTGAATCGGGTGCGCGTCATGCTTGGCACGACCGCGACCAGCAACTCGCCAAACGACATGGTGGCGCGGCTCATGGGCGGGTCGTCGTCGGGTGTCGGTGCCGACGGCACGTTTTCCATCTGGGGGCTCACGCCGGATCGCTACCGGGTCACGGCGACGACCGGCGGCCTTCGAAGCCTCGCCGCGCTCATCCAGCCGGGCCTGGTCGAGCCGACGCCCGACGCCGTCGTCCTCAAATCCGCGCTCTGGCACGGCGTCGATCTCGCGGACGTGCCGCTCGATCTCAGACCGGGGGTCGAAGCGACCGGCATCGTTCTGACCTTTACGGACAAGCCGACCACGCTTCGCGGTACCGTGCGGGACGCGACAGGGCGTCCGACGCCTCACTTTCCGATTGTGGTTTTTGCGACGGACCGGGCGGCGTGGTTTGCCGGATCGCGTCGCGTTGTCGAGGCGCACGTGGCGAGCGATGGGCAGTTCACGATTCAGGGGTTGCCGGCGGGCGTGTACTACATCGCGGCGCTCACCGACGTGAACCCCACGGAACTTTCGGATCCGGCGTTTCTCGAAGCGGTCGTGCCCTCGGCCCTGCGGCTGACGCTCGCCGACGGCGAGCAGAAAGTGCAGGACCTCAAGCTGGCCGGCGGCGGCCGGCCTTAGTTCTTGACCGCCCGTCGCCGCGCGCCACCGAACCGAAAAACGCCCCAGCGTCTAACGACCCGCCGCGGCGGCCCTGCGGGCGAGTCGGCGGAGTGGGCGAGCGGGTGAGTTGACGGACCACGCGGCTGGCCACAGAATTGGCTTCGGCACGTCGACCGGTTTTACGGTTCCGGAGGAGCTGCATGAAGGGCCTGTTCCCGACTCTCGGTTTGGCGCTCGTCGTTGGCGCCACGATCCTCGCCCAGACGCCTCAGACGGCGCAGACACCGGCGGTAGACACCGCTGGTCGCGGCCGCGGCGGACCGCAGCAGCCCCCGCGGGATCCGCCGCCGGACTTCTACTCCAAGAACGAGCCGGCCGGGCTCGTCGAGTTCGAGCTGATGACGTGGCCGGAGGTCTACCGGGCGATCCACAAGGAGGGGAAGACCACGGCGCTGATTTACTTCGGCGGCACGGAGAGTCGCGGCCCTCAGAACGTGAACGGCGGCCACACCATCATGGGGCGCGCCAACGTCAAGGCGATCGCGATCAAGCTCGGCAACGCGATCGCGCTGCCGGTCGTCCCGTACTCGGTGAACAACGCCAGCAACCAGACGACGGGCACGATCGGCCTCACGAACGAGATTCAGGGGGCGCTCTGCGAGCAGCTGGCCGAGCAGGCGATCGCCACCGGCTTCAGCAACGTCATCTTCTTGAATGACCACGGCGGCGGCACCCAGGTATACGCTCAGGTCGCCAAGAAGCTCGAGGAGAAGTACCGGGCGCCAGAACTGGCCCCGCGGAACATCCACGTGTTTTACGCGGATCAGGTGTACGCGAAGGCGCAGGCGGACTTCGACGAGTGGCTCAAGGCACACAACCTGCCCGTGAGTTCGCACGCAGGAATTCCTGACACCTCGACGCTGATGTACTTACAGAGCCTCGACAACAAGCCGAACGAGTACACGCGGCTCGATCTCTTGCCGGTCGCCGTGACGGTGCCGAACCCGACTGACCCCAACGCGCCCCGGCCGGTCCCGTCTGGCGTGTCAGGCGACGGACGTCAGTCGGACATCAAGTACGGCATCATGGCGATGAACATCAAGATCGACTACGCCGTGAAGCAGATCCAAGACTTCTTGAAGAGCGTGAACGCGAAGTAGCCGAGGGCCCTGACCGCGCTCGGGGCCTCAGCTCCCCGCCGCCGGGTAAACGATCGCCCGACGGACGCCGGCACCTGACACCGCCGAACGGGCCGGCTTGGCCGCCGCGACGTTCTCTGGTGTGCATATGACGACGACAACCGCTTTGGTAGCCGGCACGCAAGCCCCGGACTTCTCCCTGCACGCGACGCCCGATCAACTGGTGTCCCTGAGTGACTTTCGGGGGCGTCCAGTCATTCTCGCGTTCTATCCTGCGGACTGGAGTCCGGTCTGCGGCGACCAGATGGCCTTGTACAACGAGATCCTGACCGAGTTCCAGCGCTTCGACGCGGAACTGATCGGGATTTCGGTCGATGGCGCCTGGTGCCACATCGCGTTCTCGCACGATCGCCGACTCCGATTTCCGTTGCTGTCCGACTTCGAGCCCAAAGGCAGCGTCGCGCGTCAGTTTGGCGTCTACCGCGAGCCGGACGGCACGACCGAGCGGGCGTTGTTCGTGATCGATGCCGCCGGCGTGATCCGCTGGAGCCACGTGTCGCCGATCGGCGTCAACCCGGGTGCTGACGGCATTCTTCGCGCGCTCGAATCCCTGAAGTAGGAGTTGCCAATGGCTGAGGATGAACGGGCCAGGCTGGCGCTTCCGGTGACACCCCGCGACCACGCCGAGGGCCCGGCCGCGGCCGGCGTGACGCTCGTTGAATACGGCGACTACGAGTGTCCCCATTGCGGCCGGGCGTATCCCATCGTCAAGGAAATCCAACGGCGGCTCGACGGGCGGTTGCGATTCGTCTTCAGAAACTTCCCCCTCGCCGAGGCGCACCCCCATGCCGCGCACGCGGCTGAAGCGGCTGAAGGGGCCGCCGCCCAAGGCCGATTCTGGGAGATGCACGACACGCTCTTCGAACACCAGCAAGCTCTGGACGATCCGCACCTCGTCGGATATGCGAAGAGCCTGGGACTCGATGAATCGCGCTTCCGCCATGAACTAGCCACCCACGCCCACGCGCCCCGGGTGCGCGAGGAGTTTCTCAGCGGCGTCCGGAGCGGCGTGAACGGCACGCCGACGTTCTTCATCAACGGGTTCCGTCACGACGACTCGTGGGACGTGGCGACGCTTCTCCGAGCCCTGGAGGCGGCGTCGGCGCCTGCCGGAGCGTCTCGACGCCGGCCGCCTCAGGGCGGGCCAGGCCGTCGCTGAAACGGGTCGAGAGCACCCGCAATGAAGCATGAATTCGAGACAACCGCCGTCATCAGTGCGGCGCCAGCCACCGTGTGGAGCATTCTCACGGACTCGGCCGGCTACGCGTCGTGGAATCCGGAGATCGTGGCGATCGAGGGGCAGTTTGCGGCGGACAGCCGGATCAAGGCGCACGTCAAATTGAGCAAGGGTGCTGTCCGGCGCGTGTCACTCCGAGTGACCGACTTCGACCCGCCGATCAGCATGGAGTGGACCGGCGGCATGCCGCTCGGTCTGTTCGTCGGCCGACGGCTGATGACGGTGACCCCGCACGCTGCGGGCGCCGAGTTTCGGATGCTCGTGACCATGACGGGGCCGCTCGCGTCCCTGATGGTGAAGTCCACCGGCGATCGCCAGCCGGATATTGATCAGTTCTCGGCCGCCCTCAAGGCCCGTGCCGAGCGGCCTTGGTCGCGCTGACTGGCTCTCGAGTCGTCCGCGCTCAGCGACCTTCGATCTTCCGCCGCGCCACCGGGCGTGCGAAGGCGCTGTTCACCGCGTGCGACGTCGAGGCGAGCACCTTGAGATAGTAGGCACGCGCGCGATCCGGCTGGCTGAGTTTCTCGTGTGCCTCAGCCAGCAGGAACAGGATGAACGGATCCTGCTGGTCGGCCTTTTGAAGCTCGGTGACTGCCGCCGAGTAGTGCCCCACGTAGAACTCCACGTACCCGCGCAGGTAGGCATACTGAATCCGCTGATCCTCATTGCCACCTTTGTCGAGCAGACGTTTGACCATCGCCTCCTGCTGTCTCGCGTCCTTCTCGCGGCCTCTACGCGCCGCGATGCGCGCCTGCGCGTGGGCCCAGCGCATGTCGGCCAGGTCGATCTGTGCGGCAGGCCGGCCTGTTTCTCGGCCCGCCATGTCGTGGCCTGTTCGGTACCACGTCTCGGCTTGATCCAGGTGGCCCAGCTCGAGGTAAACGCGGCCCAATTCGTTCGCCTCCTCCGCCGCGCCTGCAGGGTCTCCGGCCGCCACCCGGCGGTCGAACACTTGACGGAAGTAGCGTGTCGCCTCATCGAGGTTGCCGACAAAGGTCCAGGCGATGCCCATCATGCGCAGGGCCTGCTCCTGACTGCCGTCGGGAGCCAGGTCGATCGCTTTCGCAAAGTGCTGGCGCGCCTCGTCGTAGCTCCCCGCGAGATCGAGTGCGCGGGCGATGCCGTACTGCGCGTCGAAGGACTTGGGGTCGTGGTTGAGCGCGTTCCGATACGCCGCGATGGCCGCGTCCTCTTGGCCTTTGCGTTCCAGCGCTCGCGCCTGACCGACAAAATCGGCCGGCGGCGGCGGCGCGTGCGTAGCACCGCGGCACGCCGCGCTGAGCACGAGGAAAGCGAGAAGGGCCAGCGTCCGCACGCGACGGGCCCTCAGGTCGCCGTCCGATGTCGGTCGACCCAGTAGCCCCAGACGACGAACAGCCACATCGCCTCCGCGGACCAGGCGACCGCGACGCTGCTCGGGGGCGTCGGCCCGAAGGCGGCAGCGAAGTAGGCGACGAGGAAGAAGGTCACGAGCGACCACAGCCCGAGGGAGCCAATCCGATCGCGAGCGCTCGTCGCACGCAGGTACAGCGTCACGCCGCCAGCGAAGATCGCCAGCTCGACGGCCATCGTCCACGGCACCGACGACCAGAGATCGAGCCCGACCCTGGTCGTGCCGGTCAGCGTCAGGGGCATGTCCGGCCGATGCGTCAGCGCGTCGAGCACCCAATGGCTGACGACGAGGAGAACCAGTGCCACCGCCGGACCGACCCGCGAACGCCGGACGAGCGCATACGCGGCGCCGAAGGCGGCACCCCAGATACACAGCGCCATGAGACTGTGAGAGTAGGGATAGCTCACGAAGTTGAGGGGCGTCATCGCCGTCGCGCCTGGCTGGATCTCGACGTGCTCGACGCCGAGCAGCACGAGCGTTGGCCACATCAAGTCCGCCAGCTGACAGGCGATGAACAACGTGCCGAGCGAGACCGTCGGCACGGCCTTCTTCGTGCCGAACGCCAGCCCGAAGTGTCCGATGAACATCTGAGTCCCTCGTCACTTCATGATACGGCCCGGGTCCTCAGGCCCGGCGATGCTCAGCGCTCCGTGGTCGGGGTCGACCACACCAGGAATTCGTGATACGCCCGTTGGATGAAGCCGTAGTTGGTCCGTACGATCTGCGTGCCGCCCGCGTTGTTGGGCAGTGTCGCCACGGTGGCAAGCCCGTCGAGGCCGGGGCGAAGCACGGCGAGCTTGTCACCCTTCTCGGAAAGATCGGGCCAGGCGGCGACGAGCAACCCCGACGACGGATCGAATCCGATCGAGGCCGTTCCGAACATGGGGACGCGGCCCGTCACGGTGCGCGTCGCGATGTCAATCGAGTCAATCTCGCGTGAACGCGCCAGAAACAGGTAGTGCCCGCTCGGATCGACCTCGAGGTTCCCCGGCGTGACGAGGGATCCATTCACGCGCCACGGGGCGATGGTGTGCGTCGCGGCGTCAATCGCGTAGATGCCGTCCTTGCCGCCGACAAAGAGAAACACCGTTCCCGGAATGGCCTGAAGGCCGGTGGCGTTCCAGCCCGGCAGCTTGATGACCGTCTGTCGCCGACCCGTTTGGGCGTCGAACACCTGGATCTCCGACGAGCGTTCGAAAGCCGTGTAGACCTCGTGCCTCGTCGGCTCGTAGGCGACGGCCGACGCCGCGTTGTCGGACATCCTCACCGCCTTGCCGCCCTTCTCGTCGACGTAGCCGATGTCGTCAATTCCCCCGTAGAACACGCGGCCGAGGTCCGGTGCGACGTCGATGGCGCGAATGATGGTTGCCCCGTCGGTGAGCGGGCCGGTCATCTTCGGAGCGGCCACTGACAGGTCCGCCGAGTACAGGCCAATGGAGTTGCCTGCGAACAGCCGGTGGGAGGTCGGATCGAACCGGACGACGTCGAGCGGGTGGCCGTCCATGATGCTGGACAGCCTCGCGACGATGCGATAGCCGTCCCCCGGGTTGACCGGTGCGAAGGCGAGGCCCGCGACGAGAAGACCGGTCGCGGGCATCCAGCGAGAGATGCGAGACATACGCGCCTCCAGCCCCTATCGGGGGCTCGAATGCGACAGCAATCGCCGGCACCTTCCATTGTACTCGCTCCGTTCGCGTCACCCGACCGGCACCATCCAGAGCTCATGAGACCCGAACCGAGATAGGCTGGGAGCGTGCTCCCAGGTGTCGAGGATCGTTGGCCGGCCCTGCCGTATTCCGACTGGGCGGACACGTACGCAACGCTGCACCTGTGGACGCAAATCGTCGGCAAGGTCGCCCTGGCCCTTGCGCCGCCCTTGAACCATAGCTGGGGGGTCGCGCTGCAGGTGAGCCCCCGTGGCCTTGCCACCCGACGGCTGCTGCACGGCGATCGATCCTTCACGATGGAGTTCGATTTCGTCGACCACCAGCTGACGATCCGGGGGTCTGACGACGGTGAGCGGTCGGTGCGCCTCGAGCCGCGGACGGTCGCGAACTTCTATCGCGAAGTGATGGCCGTCCTCCGGGAGATGGGATTCGGGGTCAAGATCTGGCGCGTGCCGGCGGAGATTCCTTCGCCTATACCGTTCGACGAGGACACCGTGCATGGCTCGTACGATCCGGTCTTCGCGAACCGCTTCTGGCGCATCCTGACGGCTGTCGAGGACGTCTTCACCCAGGCTCGGTGCACCTTCGTCGGGAAGAGCAGTCCGACGCATTTCTTCTGGGGTGGCTTCGATCTGGCCGTCACCCGATTCTCGGGCAGACGCGCGCCTCCCCGCGAGGGGCCGGCCTTCATGCGCGAGGCGTATTCGCACGAGGTGATCAGTCACGGCTTCTGGCCCGGCAGCGCGCCCCTCTTGGAAGCGGCGTTCTATGCCTACGCGGTGCCCGAGCCGACCGGACTCCGGGACGCCGTCGTGCAACCCGACGCGGCGTATTACCATCGGGAGCTCGGCGAGTTCATCCTGCCGTACGAGGCCGTCCGAACCGCCGAGTCGCCCGAGGCCGCGATTCGGGCGTTTGTCGAGTCGACCTATGCGCACGCCGCGGACCTCGCGACGTGGGATCGGCAGGCGCTCGAACGTCCGCCCGTCTCCGGAGAACGACGATGACCAATCCAGCGTGCGCCCATATCGCGGCCGTGACGACCGTGAAACACCCGAAACGCCGGGAGTGCGACGAGTGCGTCAAGATCGGTGCGCAATGGGTCCATTTGCGCACCTGCCAGACGTGCGGCGTCACTCGGTGTTGCGATAATTCGCCGAACCGTCACGCGACCAAGCACGCGAAAGCCAGCACGCACCCGGTCATTGCGTCGGCCGAGCCGGGCGAGCGATGGTTGTTCTGCTATCCAGACGACGCCTTTGCGGAATATTGATGGCGCGCTCGAGTGCTTCGCCGCCGGCGCGGGCTGACCGCGGTCAGTTCGCCGAAGACGTCGCGTACTATCTTCAGCTGACGCCTCGTCAGCTGCCCTCGCGCTACCTCTACGACGACCTGGGGTCGGCGCTCTTCGAGGCGATCTGCCGGCTCCCGTGGTACCCCATCGCCCGCGCGGAACGCGAGCTGTTGCGCCTGCACGCGCACGAGATCTTCGCACGCGTGAACGACGTCTCCACGCTGGTCGAGCTCGGGCCCGGCAACGGCGACAAGCTCGTGACGCTCCTGGGCACGGACGGGCGCGGCCCGATGACCACCCATCTGGTCGACGTGTCTCAGCACGCGCTCGAAGGCGCGACGCGCGCCTTGAGCGGGTACGCCGACCTTGCCGTGATCGCGCATCGCGCGACCTACGAAGTGGGGTTGGCCGAGGCCGTGCAAGAGCGGCGAGTCGGCGGTCGCGCGCTGGTCCTGTTCCTGGGATCGAACATCGGGAACTTCGATCCGCCCGGCGTGTCCGCGTTTCTCCAGGGCATCCGCGCCGCCGTGACTCCCGGCGACGCACTCCTGCTCGGCGTCGACCTCGTCAAACCGGCGGGTGAGTTGTTGCTGGCCTACGACGACCCGCTCGGCGTGACGAGCGCCTTCAACAAGAATCTCCTCGTGCGTGCCAATCGCGAGCTCGGCGCCGACTGCGACCTCGACGGATTCACGCACCGCGCGGTGTGGACGGGCGAGCACTCCCGCATGGAAATGCACCTCGTCAGCGCGCGCCCACAGCACGTGCACGTGCCGGCCGCCAGGTTGCGCATCCAGTTCGAGGCGGGCGAGACCATCTGGACCGAAAGCTCGTACAAGTACCGTCGGGCGGATGTCCAAACGATGCTCGCGCGTGCGGGCTTTGCCGTGCTCGACCAATGGACGACGGACGGCTTTGCCCTGACCCTCGCCGGCGCGACGTGACCCTCGCATGACCCGGCCGCCGGTCGTGGCATTTGAGGGCGTCGACTGCGGCTATCCGACGGGCGGACTGGCCCTCAGCAGATTCACCCTGTCGATCAATCCGGCCGAGGTCGTCGTGCTCGTTGGACGCAGCGGCGCGGGCAAGAGCACGATTCTCAAGCTCGTGAATCGGATGGTCCTGCCTCGGTCCGGATCGGTTCGGGTCGAAGGTCGCGACACCCGCGAGTGGGACGCCGTCCCCCTCCGCCGCCGGATTGGCTATGTGCTGCAGGACATCGGCCTGTTTCCGCACATGACCATCGAAGAGAACGTCGGTTTGGTGCCGCGCTTGGAACGATGGCCGGCCGATCGGATCCGGACTCGCGCACGTGAGCTTCTCGAGCTGGTCGGCCTTCCACCAGACGTGTTCGCGTCGCGCCGGCCCGCTGAGCTCTCGGGAGGACAACGCCAACGAGTCGGCGTCGCCAGGGCGCTCGCCGTGGATCCGCCGGTGCTCCTGATGGATGAACCCTTTGGCGCCTTGGATCCGGTCACCCGCGTTGAACTCCAGCGAGAATTCGTGCGGATCCAAAGGCAATTGAAGACGACGGTCCTCCTCGTCACGCATGACATGGCCGAGGCCTTCGCGTTGGCGACCCGAATCGGCGTCGTCGACGCCGGGGCGCTCGTGGTGTGCGACGCGCCGGCTGCCGTCGCCTCGTCCGAGGATTCCCGTGTGAAGGTGCTCCTCGACACAGTCAGCCCGTCGCCGGCGATCGGCGGTGCGCTGTGATCGCCCTGCTGCAATTCTGGCGAGCCCACGCCGCCGAGCTCGCGAGGTTGGGTGCGCAGCACGTCGTGCTGGTGGGCGTGTCGACCGCGACGGCGGCGCTCTTCGGCATCCCGGCAGGCATCATGGCGTGCCATCGACCGCGGCTCGGCCGTCCGCTGCTGTGGCTGGCCAACGTCGCGCAGACGGTCCCCAGCCTCGCGTTGTTCGGCTTCCTGTTGCCGCTGCCGTTCATCGGCGGCATCGGACCGCGCACGGCCCTGGTCGCCCTGACGATCTACGCGTTCCTTCCGATCGTCCGCACCACGGTCGGCGGCCTGCAGGGCCTCGACCGGTCGGTCGTCGAGGCAGGCATGGCGATGGGGATGACAGCGCGACAGTTGCTGTTCCTGGTCGAGCTGCCGCTCGCCATGCCTTCGATCGTCGCCGGCTTGCGCGTCGCCACCGTGATCGGTGTGGGCACGGCGACGATCGCGGCCGCGATCGGTGCGGGCGGCCTGGGCGAGTACATCTTTCGCGGCCTCTCGATGGTGGACACCACGACGATTCTTGCGGGCGCGATCCCGGCTGCGGCGCTGGCGTTGGCCGCCGACGGCGGCCTGGCCTGGCTCGAGCATCGCCTGCGGCATCGCGGCGGAGGCATCGGCGGCCCGGCGATCATCGCCATTCTCGCCGTCGCCGTCATCGCGTTCGCCGGTCGGTCCTCGATGATCGGCGCCTCCCGATCGGTCGTCGTGGTCGGCTCGAAGAACTTCACCGAGCAAGTGATCTTGGGGGAGCTGCTGGCGCGTGCGATTGAGGACGAGGGCCTTCCCGTCGTGCGCAAGCTGAATCTCGGCGGCACGTTCATCTGTGACACGGCGCTCCGAGCGGGCGACCTCGACCTCTATGTCGAATACACGGGCACCGCGGCGACCGCGGTGTTTCACCAGGACGTGACCCACGATCCGACCGCGGCACTCCGCCAGGTGCGTGAGCTCTATGCGCGGGTCGGAGTTTCAGTGCTCGAACCACTCGGGTTCGACAACACGTTTGCGATTCTCGTGAGGGCGCCAGATGCGCGTCGGCTCGGCCTGCGGTCGATCGCCGATCTGAGTCGTGTGGCGGCGGGCTGGACGCCGGGATTCGGCTACGAGTTTCTCGAGCGTGCCGATGGCTACACCGGGCTCAGCCGGGCGTACGGTCTTCGGTTCGGCGGTCCGCCGCGTGCGATGGATTTGTCGCTGATCTACAAGGCACTCGCGGATGGCCAAGTGGACGTCATCGCTGGTGATGCGACCAGCGCTCACATTGACGCGCTCAATCTGTTGCCGCTCGACGACACCCTGCGCTACTTCCCGCCCTATGATGCAGTGCCGGTCGTTCGGACCGCGGCGCTGCTCGCTCATCCGGAGATTGGCCGCGCGATGGCCCGCCTCGCGGGCCGCATCACCGACGAGACGATGCGCGCGATGAATCGGGCGGTCGACGTGGAGCACGGCGATCCGCGTGACGTGGCGGAACGGGCACTCGCTCGGCTGCGCTAAGAACGTCCAGGCTATCGCGCGTCGCGGGCGCAGCGAAACGTCGCGTACACGTACGGGTAACGCGCGCGGAACCAATTGCGGAACGTCGGTCGCAGCAGCTCGCGCGCGGTGACCGGCGACGCCCCCTTCATCACGAAGTGCTCGCCATCGAAAAAATCGGCCGAATACTCCGGATAGGACGAGATCGGGGTGAATCCCGGAAATGGCGCAAAGACCGTTGCCGTCCACTCCCAGCCGTTGCCCACCAGGTCTTCGACGCCCCAGGCGCTCTGGCCGGCCGGATGGCTCCCAGCCGGCTGCGGGTCCCAGCCCGAAAAGTCGAACACGCCTCGTTCAGGAGTGGGCGCGTCATCGCCCCAGGGATACGTGCGTTCGAGCGCCGACGCCGTGCCGAAAGCCGCCCGCTGAAACTCCGCTTCCGTCGGGAGCCGCGCGCCCCGCCACGTCGCGTACGCGCGCGCCTCGGCCTGGCTCACGTAGACGGGCCACGCCAGGGGCAACGGGATCAGGTCGAACATGGCGCGCCAATGCCAACGGTCGCCATGACGCTCCCAGAAGAGCGGGTGGCGGACCTTTTCGTCTTGGATCCAGCGCCAGTCCTCCGGGCGCCACCATCGCGGCTCGTCGTAGCCGCCGGCCTCGATGAATTCGAGGTAGGCGGCGTTTGTCACGTTGTGCCGTTCGATGTCGAAGCTGTCGACGCTCGCGTACGTGGCCGGACGTTCGTTGTCCCAACTGAATGTCAGAGACTCCCGGTCGAGGCCGAGGGTGGCGCGCCCGGCCGGCACATGAATCCATGTTTGGTGCGGCACCGGGCCGTCGGTCGGCGTGACGGCGCCGGCTGGGCGCCGCTTCTGATCGAGCGGCAGCCGATGCCACATGTAGAGGAGCGTCTCCTGGTGCATGGCCTCGTGCTCGAGCACGGCAAAGGCGGCCTCAGCCCGGTCGAGGAGCGGATGGCCGGCCTCCTCGAGGGTGGCGTGCGCGAGCGCGTCGAGGACGTGCCGGTCGGCTTTCTCGGCGAAGCGCTGGACGACGTCGCGGTCGGGCCACCCGTTTCGGCGGTCGCGAGCCGACGTCGGGCCGTGGCCCGAGGCTTCGTGCGGATCAATGCCGCGCGCGAACAGCGCTTCGAGCCCCGCGTCGATGCTGGGTCGGCCGAGGCCGCGCTTCACGAGCGTGTTGAAGCTGAAGGCCGGCAAATGGCCCTCATAGAACACGATGGGATGGCGCAGGTCGATCGGCCGGCTGTAGTACGCCTCTTCGGCGACCATGTCGAACAGCATCTTCGAGCGAACGCGGTTGCGCTGATACCAGTCGATGAGGAGGTGACGCTCGAGCGTGGACACGTCCCCCATTATTGCGCCCAAGCGCCGGTCGATTCGACCGGCGGGAGCACGGGTCTTTCTCGAGCCGGGACGCCACGTGCTCTCCGGCGACGGGTTCGCGGGAGTGGGCCGATCGGTCTATGATGCCGCTGCTGTGATGACCCTGCGTCTCGTGCCGATCGCGCTCTTGGCCGCCCTCGTGCTGCCGCCGCAGGAGCCCGAGTTCAAGGATCCCGGCGCGCTCCTGGCCGCGTTACCGGCCGCGAGCGTGAAACCGCTCGATGCTCAGTCGGCCCTGCTCTTCAGCGCCCTGCCACTGACGTGCGTCGACGATCTCCAGCCACGGCCGTCGGCGACGCGGCCGTACTTCTGGCAGCCGACGTACCGCACGGTCGACAGCTACGACAAGACGCGGGCGTTTTACGGGTGCTCGGACTGGTCGACCGCCGTCAGCGCGACGTGGACGCTCGTCGCGCTGCTCAAGGCGTATCCGGACCTCGCGTCGGGCCAGCTCGTCCGCGAGAAGCTGACCTCGCATCTCGGGCGCGAGAACCTCGAAGGCGAGCTGGCGTACTTTCGGGCGGCCGGCGGGGCGCAGCGGCCGTACGGCTACGCCTGGTTCTTGAGGCTGTACGCGGACCTGGCGACGTGGAAGGACCCGGATGGCGTACGCTACGCCGAAAACGCGACGGCCCTCTCGCGGTTCTTCGACGACGGGATCGTCGGCTACCTCGTCGATCTCGTACGGCCGAACCGGATGGGCAATCAAACCAACAGCGCCCTCACGTTGAATCTTCTCCTGGACTACGTGGACTCCACGCGGGACATGACGATCAAACGCGCGGTGAGCGACGCGGCGCGGCGTCTTTTCCAGGCGGACACGAATTGCGCGACCGAGACCGAGGCGGCCTCTCCAGAAATGGTGTCGCCCTGCCTGGAGGAGGCGGCCGTCATGAGCCGCGTCCTCGATCCCGCGGCGTTCATGCCGTGGTTCGACCAGTTCCTGCCTCCGGCCGAGTCGCCTCAGTTCAAGCCGCTTCGCACGATCTCGTTCGACGTCGTCGGCGGCCGCGGACGCGGCGGCAACCGCGGCGGCGGCGCGTCGGCGCGCGGCGCGGGCGCCGCGCCGGGAGGCGCAGGAGCAACGCCGCGCGGTGCGGGGGCGTCGGCGGCCCCCAGCGGCACGGCGGCGGCGAACGGCCCGCCGACGCCGAACGGCCAGCCGGCGCCGCCAGCCGGATCGCCCGAATCCGCGAACGCCGATGCGGCCCCAGGGCCACGCGGGCGTGGCGGCGCCCAGACGAACCCTCGCGCCAATTGGATCGGGCTCGCGTTCACGCGCGCATCGGCCTATTCTCGTCTCGCGGCGGCGCTTCCGGCTGGTGACCCGCGCGTCGCCGTGTTCCGTCGCCTGGCGGACATTCATGCCCAACAGGGGCAGCAGGAAGTAGTGACCACCGCGGCCTTCGACGCGCCCTGGGTCGGGGCGCTCGCCGTGTCGTATCTGCTCTCTGCGGGAGGCTCACGATGATCCGTCGTCTCACGCTCGCGGCGCCGCTTGCGGCCCTGATGCTCGTCTCAGCGAGCGCCCGGGAGAGCGACCTCAACGCTTTTCTCGCGAAGCTGCCCGAAGCATCGCCGCCGGTCTTGAATGCGGACCAAGCGCTCTGGCTCGCGACGATGCCGTTGTCGTGTTTGGACCATCCGCAGGCGGAGCCGTCGGCGCCTGCGTATCTGTGGGCCGCGACGTACCGTCCGCCGGATGATTATCAGAAGACGCTCGCCTTTTACGGATGCTTCGACTGGCACTCCTCGGTGAACTCGACGTGGACGCTCCTCAGGCTGTTGAAGAGCTATCCGGCGTTGCCGGTCGGCAACCTGATTCGCCAGAAGCTCGGCCGGCATCTGGACGCCTCGAATCTCGCCGGCGAACTCGCGTATCTGCAGACCGCCGGCCAGTTCGAACGGCCGTACGGATATGCGTGGATCTTGAAGGTGTCGGCGGAGCTGTCCGATTGGAAGGACCCGGACGGGGAGAAGTGGGCGGCCAACATGGCGCCGCTCGCGACGTGGGCGTCATCCGAAATGACGGCGTTTCTGCACGACCTCACGCAGGCCAATCGCGGCGGCGTCCATCCCAACAGCGCCTTCGGGATGTACCTGATGCTCGACTACGTCGACGTGACGAAGAGCGACGCGCTCGCCGTGGCCGTGACCGACGCGGCGACGCGCTTCTACACCAAGGACAAGAACTGCAACACGAAGAGCGAGCCGGCCGGATCCGATTTCCTGTCGCCGTGCCTGACCGAGGCCGCGCTGATGGGCCGGATTATGCCGCGCGATGCGTTCCTGCTGTGGTTGAACACCTTTCTGCCGGCGATGGACTCCCCGGACTTCAAACCGCTGACCGAGCCGGTCGACACCGCGGGCGTCTCGAGGCCCGAGCAGCTGGCGGGGAAGTCACATCTCATTGGCCTCGCGTTTCAGCGGGGGGCGATGATGACTCGCATCGCTGACTTGCTGCCCGAGGGGGACTTGCGCGCGCCCGTGCTGCGCCGGCTGGCGGCGATTCACGGCGTCAAAGGCATGCAGGCGATGGGCGATGCCTACTACTACGGCTCGCACTGGCTCGGCACCTACGCGGTCTACTACATGATGTCGCCGCAGGCGCACCCGGCCAACGCGCCGATGAAATGATGCTCCACCCATCGCATATTGACCGGCTGGCCCTGCCGACTGGCTGGTCACACACGACGATGCGCGACTGGCCGCGCGCCGATGTCATTTGGTCAGAAGCATTTTCAGCGCGATGAGGAGCAGGGCCACGCCGAAGACCTTCTCGAGAGCGGCGTTCGACAGACTCGTGGCAAGCCTCGCCCCGAGGTAGCTCCCGATCACGAAGCCAGCGCAGATCAAGCCGGCGGCGTGAAGATTCACATACCCTTGCCTGTAGTAGAACCACGCCGCGAGAATTCCGATTGGGGGAATCAGCAACGCCAACGTGGTGCCCTGCGCTTCGTGCTGGGAAAACCGGCACAAGAACACGAGGACTGGCACGATGATCACGCCGCCACCGATGCCTATCAGGCCGCTCAGCGCGCCCGCGGCGATTCCTAGAAGCACATACGCAGCTATCATGATTGCCCTCATCCCCTGGTGAACGTGCCAGGCTCGGCGGCGGCGGTCCGACCCTGTAAGCTGGAACCGTGCCCGAGATCCGCTCCGGATTTGTCAACGCCTGCTACCTGTTCGACGTCGCGCAGGCGATCGATCTCGCCGCGCTGCGTCAAACGCTTGGAGCGCGGGCCACGATCGCGAGGCTTGACGACAAGAGCCCGGGGCCGCCGCGCCTCCGCTACATCCAGCCGCCCGTGGTCGTCGTCGGCGACGCGCTCGGCTGCGCCGAGCTTGGCGGGTTCAAGCTCCGCGTCAAATTCTACGACTACGGCGTCGTGTCGCTGATGCTGTCGCAAGCCTTTGCGGGATCCTGGTCTGATTTGGCGGCCCTCGGCCAGACGCTGATCGAGAGCGAGCCGCTCGAGCAGTTGGCCGCCGACGCCTGTCGCCGATTCGTCGATCGCACGCGCGAGACGATGACGACGATCCGGGCGTCGTTCTTGAGTGAGGACTACCTCGTCTTCGCGGTCACGGGCCTCGAGGCGCCGCTCGTCGCCGAGGACGTGATCGCGGGCCACGGTGGCGACATCGCTCAGCTGCTCCGAGGCGAGCGCCAGCCGCTCAGCCAGCAGGAGCGAGACGAAGTGCTGCGCCACCGGCTGTCCTATCTCGCCGAGGACCTCGTCGTGCCCGCGTGGAACGCGGCATTCGTTCTCGACGGCGACGCGGGTGCCCTCGCCACGGTCGAGATCCTCGAGCTCGCCAACTCGCAGTTGCTCGAGTTCCGCTTTTATGACGACTTGCTCGAATCCGAGCTCGCGGGCCTCTACGCGGAGCTCCAGCGGTCGCGGTGGGCCGATCGGATGGCCTGGCGGCGGCACTCGAAGGCCACCCGGCGCGTGCAGACACTCGTCATCGACGTCAACGAGCTGACCGACCGGATGGAAAACGCGGTCGAACTCGTCGGCGACATCTATGCCGCGCGTTTATTCGCTCTGGCGGGCACCCGATTGGGCCTCGACCACTGGAAGCGGAGCGTCGAGGAGAAACTGAAGACGCTGGACGACATTCACCGCTTCGCCGTGGATCAGACGGGCGCCGCGCAGGGCAACATCATGGAGCTCGCGATTCTGCTCATCCTTGTGATCGAACTCTGGCTCGCCTTCGCGGGCATCATGAAATAGGTGCCCGCGAGTAAACGCCGACCCGCGAGCGCGGCGGGTCGACGTCAGTCGGGGCGCATGTCTAGCCGAGGAACGTGTGAAAGGCTCCCAGTTCCTGGGGCAGCGTCGGAGTGAACGGCGCGAACACGTACGGCCGCCTGATGTCGAATCCGGCCTTGCTCGCGGCGACGATGTCAACGAAGGGTTGGAGCGCTGCCAAGGCCTGGTCGATGTTCGTCCAAAGAAGCGTGCGCTCGTAGCCGTTGTTGTTCGGCGGGGCGGTGGACTCGGCCGTGCCCTGGATGCCGGTAATCTCGCCGATCGGGCCGCCGTCGATCGGGGCCACGTCCGGCCCGATGACGCGCGCGAGCGTGCGGTGATCGCTCTCGATGCCCATGATCCGCGCGGCCGTCACCCGGAAGTCAGGCGTGCTGAATTGCCGGACGCCGACCAGATACGCCGCGATGAACGCGTCCTCGAGTGTCACCAGGACGTTGAGTGTGGTCTGGGCGCTCTCGAACATGCCCGGCGGATAGTAAAAGATTGAGAAGGGCGACGGCTGCCCGGTCACTGACTGCTCGAGCAGGTAGTGCGACATTTCCTCCTGCCGGGCTGCCTCCAGGTAGCCCTGGTCATCGCCGGGAATCCGCGCAAAGAACGGCGCAAAGTTGATGATGCTGGTGTAGGTCGTGACGGCCAGCGCTTCGGCGATTTCTGCCGCGATCAGTATCTGGATGTCGCCCTTGCTCGGCTTGTCCTTCTTGTTGTCCGGGTTGTCCTTGCTCTGCGTGGCGGCTGCGGCCTTGGCCACGAGTGGTTGGGAGCTGAGGGCGGCGAGCGAGGCCAAGCCGATGGTGCTGGCGCCCGTCGTGCGGAGGAACGAACGGCGATCAACGGAGGAGCGGTCGCTCATGGGGTCATCCTTCTTTTGAGGCCTGCGGTAAGGCCTTGGAGTCAGGTGCCGACGTGAGTGTCTACGCGGCGCTGCACCCGGCGGATGTGGGATAAACGCCGTCAAAATGGGCCTTGACAATAATTAGATGGTTAGCTAAATATAAAAGCTGTGAATCGGGTGTTCAAAGCGCTCTCGGATCCGACCCGTCGCCGCGTGCTCCAACTGCTGCGCGAACGGCCGCTCTCAGCTGGCGAACTCTCGGACCGCTTCGCGGTCTCGAAGCCCACGATGTCGGCGCATTTTGCAGTGCTGCAGGAGGCCGATCTGATCGAGGCGGAGAAGCGCGGCCGGACGATCCTCTACCGATTGAAGATGTCCGTGCTCGAAGACGCCCTCCTCGGCTTTATCCAGACGGTAGGATGGGAGACCCCGCGAGGCGAGGCGGGCGAGGTCTCCGCAATCGATGACCAGAAGCCACGCCCGCTCAAAGGGGATGTATGACGACCGCAACCAGACCTCTCTCACGCCAACTCGCGCCGGCTCTGCTGGCGATCAGCATGCTGCTCGCCGCCTGGAACTGGTACGTCCAACCTCAGCGCGCCTCGGTCTGGACGGCCACCCTCGTCACGCTCGCGCTCCTGATGGTGGCGGCTCTCGCCGTTCGACGAACGCAGCCCGGGGTTTCGGGACGCCGCGGGGCCGACTCCATCGCGAGCGGCATCGTGTTCGCCGGGCTCATGTTGGCGTCTTCGCTGGGCCTGAAGCTGGCCACCGCGCTCGGTGCGATGAGCCGTTCCGATCTGTCGCAGCGGACGTTGATGGTCATTCTCGGAGCGTTCTTCGCGTTCACCGGGAACGCCCTGCCCAAGACCCTCAGCCCGCTCGCCGCGAATTGTGACGGGGCCAGGGTGCAGGCCTTCCAGCGGCTCGCTGGGTGGACATGGGTGCTGACCGGCTTGACGTTCGCGACCGCCTGGCTGGTGTTGCCCGTCAACGTGGCCCAGCCCGTGTCCCTCGTGCTGCTTCTCGGCGGCATGCTGACCATCGGCGCGCAGATGGTCCGCTTGCGCCGGACGCGGCGGCACGAGGCGTGATGTTTGCGGCTGGCGTGCCCGAGCCACTAGCCGCTCACACGTCGAGCCCCACCGACCGCATCAGGGCGAGCGCGTTGCTCTTCTCGACGACGCCGGGCCGCATCCGGTAGTCAAAGCGGATCCGGCCGTCCTCGACCACGTCTTCGAAGTGCACGTTCGCGCCGCGCGCGCCCAGCGCGTCGGCCACCTGCGCAAGCGCCAGGTCGTGCGTGGTCACGAGGCCCGTGGCGCCGCGTTCGACCAGGCCCCGGACGATGGCCTCGGCGCCGATGCGGCGATCGTGCGAGTTGGTGCCGTGGAGGAGCTCGTCAATCAAGAAGAGCACGGGTGGCGCCTTGCCCGTCTGGCGCATGATGAGGCCGAGCCGCGTGATTTCGGCGTAGAACCGCGACACACCGGCCTGCAGCGAGTCCTCTAGATGGATAGACGCGCCGATCTCGAGTGGCGTCAGCCGCAAGCGCCGCGCCCGAACCGGCGCCCCCGCCTGGGCCAGCACCGCGTTGACGCCCACCGTGCGCAGGAGCGTGCTCTTGCCCGACATGTTCGATCCGCTCACGACCAGCACGCGTAGCTCGCCGGCCAGCCGCACGTCGTTGCGGACCGTGCCCGCGTCGGAGAGGAGCGGATGGCCCAGGCCTTCGCCCTCGAAACTGGGCGGCCCGGCGATCAGATCGGGAAAGACGTCGTCCGGATGCTCGTAGCGGTAGCCAGCCAGCGACGATAGCGCCTCGATTTCCCCAACGGCTTCCAGCCAGCGTCGAAGCGCCGGTCCCGACGTGCGGCGCCAGCGCTCGATGGCATAGACGAGGTGCAGATCCCACAGCAGCAGCGGCCCGAACAGGCGGACGATGAGGTTCTCGCGCGAATCCACGAAGTCCATCAACACGTTCAGCCGCGCAATGCGGCGCGACGGTGGCTGGCCCTCGACGTCGAGCTCAGCCCGCAGCCTGGCCAGATGCGCTCCGGAGAAGCGCTCCGCTTCGAGCCGGCCGAGCGCGCCCGAGAGCAGCCCGAGATCGCGGGCCGCGTCGCTCACGTCGCCGAGAATGGCGGCGGTCCGCACATGGAGGCGCCAGGTGACGACCCCGCAGACGGCGAAGAGCGCCATGACAAAGACGTCCAGGGCAGCCAGCGCGTCCGCTCCGGGTTGCAGCAGGCGGAGGAGCACCGCCAGCCAGATGAACAGGCCGATTACCGCGAGCGCTCCAGCCCCGGAGAGCGCCCAGACCCACGCGGGGACGCCGGGCGAGTCGAGCCGCGCCGGCCCTTCGCCCCACGCCGCGAGCGCCTTCGCGTGCACGCCCGTGCGGGCGTCTTCACCCAGCACCGCGAGGTCTTCACGCAAGTCGATGCGGGGCGCGAGCTCCCTCACTGCTTCCTGGCGTGCCCGCACCGCCGGCGGCTCGGCAGGCGCCTGCAGCCACGCCGCCAGCGTCTCCTCCCCGATTTGTGTGCGCGCCGAGCTCAGCAGCTCGAAGAGCGACGCCTCACCGAACAGATCGAGATCGCGCGCGTACAGGTGCGCGTCGTCGAGGAACCGATCGCCGGTCTCGCCGCCCGTGCCCGCCCACAGGCCGTCCAGCCGCGCGCGCGCGCGCTCGTAGAACGCCACCGCTCGGCCGAGGCGCGCGCGCGCGTTCACCGCGCGCTCGAGCAATCTGCCCGCCCAGAAGAAGGCCACCGCCGGCACGAGCAGCCACCACCCCGAGAACAGCCGGCCAACGAAAGCGGCGTACGCCGTCGCCAGCCCCGCCACGAGCGCGGCGACCCGGAGGTTCCCGAACGTGACGTGCTGCCGGATGGCTTCGGCCAGCGCCGCGCGCCTGGACCCGAGACGGCGCGTGTAGTCCTCGTGCGGATCGCCGTGACCGGATGTGGAGGGATCGTCGGCGGGCGTCAAGAACCAGAAGCTCAGGCGCAGACGCGGTTGCGACCCGACGCCTTGGCCTCGTACAACTTGGCATCAGCCGCTGCGATGACGCTGTCCGCTTCAGGAGGCGGCGCGGCTCCAGCCGAGCCGCGCAGGTCAACGGTGGCCACGCCGAATGACACCGTAATCGGCAGGACGGCTTGATCGCAGGCGAACATGTGCTCGCTGATCAGCGTGCGGAGCTTCTCGCACACCGCCCGGGCCTCGTCTCGATCAATCTCAGGGAGGATGAGAGCGAATTCTTCGCCGCCGTAGCGGGCAAACGTATCCACTCGTCGCACCTGGTCCGCGATGAGTCGGCCGAGTTCGCGCAGGACGGAGTCGCCGGCCAGATGTCCCCACGTGTCGTTCACGCGCTTGAAGAGGTCGATGTCGAAGATCGCCAGGGACAGTCTCCGCCCGTAGCGGTGGGCCCGCCGGAGCTCGCGGTCCAGGACGTCGAGGAACGCGCGCCTGTTTGCCGCGCCGGTCAGCCCGTCGGTGGTCGAAAGGCGATAGATCGCCTCGTGATACTTGGCCTCGATGTTGGTGCCGGTCAGGTACTTGAAGACCGTTTGGCCGACGCGGAGGAGATCGCCGTCGTGCAGTTCGTCATCCTCGACACGTTGATCGTTGATCCACGAGCCATTCGTCGAGCCGAGGTCTCTGATGCGGCAGGTGCCGCCCTGCACCGTGAGGCAGCAGTGCTCGCGCGACACGGACTCGTGGTCGACCTGGATTGCGGCGGCATCTGACCGGCCGACGACGATCTCCGGCTTGTCGAGTGCATGACGCCGCCCAAGGTAGCCGCCGTAATACACCACGAGGCACGGCGTGCCCTGTTCAGGGCCCGCGGGAGTGCCCCCGTGGTCGCCGTCCCTGAAGACACTCGTCTTCGCGTCGTCAGTCAATCCAACCTCCGAGCAATCCATCCTCCGAGGCGAGTCTCTTTATCGTCTCATCCTCTGTCGGATGTCAATAAATGGACACCAGGCGGCCCGTCAGTCCCGCTGTTGGCCGCCCTTCGCAAGGCTGCCGGGCAAGAATCTCACGGTTGCACCCTCCAGGCCCGGTGACGCGGCCGTGATCGTCACGGGTGCCGTCGGATCGGCGATTCGCAGAATGACGAGGCCGCGCCCCCGATAGGTCCGGTGGGCCCCATCCCTACTGTTCTCGATGTTGTTCAGATCGCCGTTGCCGAGACCGAGGATCCGGGCGGGTCCCTCGACCTCGAACGTCACCACCGCGTCAGCGTTCGGCACGCGGACGCCGGCGTCATCGACGATCTGGAATTCGACCTGCGCCGTCTGCCGGCTGTCGGGGGAAACCGAGGAGACGTCTCGCGTCAGCTCGATGCGTCGCGCCGCGCCCGCGGTCCGCAGCGTAAAGTCCGCAACGGGCTTGGCACGGGTCGTCGCCACCGCCTTCAGCACGCCCGGCGCGTACGGCACACTCCAGCTCAAGACGCCGGCCTGCGCCTCGGCAAGACGCTTCGTGCCAAGGGACTGACCGTTGAGGGACAGCTCGACCTCGTCCGCGTTCGTGTAGGCGAACACCACGACGGCCGAACCGGTCGGCCAGTTCCAATGCTCATCGGGTCCGGCGCCACGCGTGGGCGCGACGCTGCCCGGGGCCGTGGCCGGCGCTGCCGCCAGATACACCATCGGTGCCGTGCTCCAGAGGCTCTGACGAAACCACGCCGCTGGTTGTTTGAAGCCGGCCAGGTCGAGCAACCCCGCGCCGTTGGCGCGATTGGGAAACGCGCGCGCCTCCCCGAGGTAATCGATGCCCGTCCACAGGAACTGCCCGGCGACGTAGGGGTTGTCGCGGACGATGGCCCAGTTGTCGAACGTGTGATTGGTCTCGCTGCCGAAGATGACCCTCCGCGGATACGTCGCGTGGTCGGCGACGTAGCGCGATTCCTGGTAGTTGTACCCGACGATGTCGAGCATTTCCCCGAGACCGACGGCGTCCGACATCGCGAGGCTAGCCAGCGCCATCGTCACCGGTCGGGTCGGATCCAACCTCTTGACGGCGTCAATCAGAGGCCGTGCGAGCGCCACGAGGTGCGTGGCGGGAGGATTCGTGGGCCGATAGCTCGTCCCGAGCACCGGGTCTGAGAATGGGTCGTTCGGGTAGTCGATCTCGTTGCCAATGCTCCACATGACGACGGACGGATGGTTGCGATCCCGCTTGACCATGTCTTCGACGTCGGTGACCGACCA
>Ga0182024_10000872_pt1 | contig 78022 bp, 53 predicted proteins | sample P32metaG_FD_120480 | JGI IMG/M metagenome (GOLD analysis project Ga0182024, IMG submission 120480) | Permafrost microbial communities from Stordalen Mire, Sweden - P3-2 metaG (Illumina Assembly) | ecosystem: Environmental > Terrestrial > Soil > Wetlands > Permafrost | place: Sweden: Stordalen...
CCGGCCTTCTAAGCCGGGGGTTGCAGGTTCGAGACCTGCCTCGCCTACCACAGATGTTGGCAGAGTTCTTCAATGGCCTTTGGCATCTGTGCTTACAGCCTTCAACTCCGATCGAAAATGTTCTGCTTTTTCCGGCTCGTGGAGACCGTCGTAGATTGCTGCCAGGTCTTTGCGGCAAGCCATGAGGAAGCCGTTAGTGGGCGTCATTTGCTTTACCAGATATTGGTAGGCTCCGAGTGTTTCGGGTTCAGCTTCTTTGAACCGGCCATCGCGGAGCAAAGCACGACCGAGTTTGGCGTGGGCGATGGCGACATTTACGCTGGCGGCTGAAATTTTCTCAAATCGCTGAATAGCCTCGCGATACATCGTCTCTGCGCACGAGAAGTCTTTCTCGCCCAGGCATACGCTTCCGAGATTCGAGTAAGCTACCGCAACAGACTGATGCTGATCGCCATAAAGCTGCTTCCAACTCTCCATCGCTTCGGTAAAGTAGGCTCGAGCGGCCTGATAGTCGTCGCGATTGTATGCCAGCATTCCGAGCAGGTTGAGCGTGGTGGCGACCGTGGCAGTTACGGGTCCATTCACGCGCTTTTGAATCGCCAGCGCGCGCTCCAGCAGAGGCTGCGCATCCTGATCCCGTTTCTCGTAAGACAACTCCTGTGCAAGCGCTGTCAGGTTTGCAGCTGTCTCCGGATGATCCGTTCCGTACCATGCTTCAGTGATGGCCAGGGCCTGTCGATAGTAGGCTTCCGCTGCGAAGTAGTCGCCGCGGCTTTCTTCGATCGCGCCGAGGTTGTTGAGTTCCTGGACGACCGCTGGATGCTGTTCTCCAAACAATCGTCTGTCGATGGCGAGGGCCTGCTTGTTTAGAGGTTCCGAAATGTCGTAGTGCCCTTGATAGAACTGCGCGTTGGCAAGTTCGGTCAGATTTTCTGCCGTCTGTGCAGTCGCGTTCGAGCTCTGTGGTTGAAGCTTGAGTGCGGTTTCAAGGATTTGGCGGGCCTGATCGTACTTGCCTCGCACGTCGAGGACCATGCCCAACGCAATCATCGATGACGCGGGGTTTGAATCGGGGCCAGACGAGGCGCTCTGTGCCATCTCCACACCCTGCCGTACAAGATTTTCAGCGTCATCAAGCTTTCCCTGATCCTTGCGCAGCAGCCCCAGAGCGACCAGGTCCGCCGAAGTCTTGCCAGGGTCCGGAGGATGCGCATTCTGCCGGTGATGCAATGCAGAAACGAGCAGGGGTTCCGCGAGGTCCAACTTGCCGAGCTTCTGATAGATGCCTCCGAGCGTCTCCTGCATATCTGCCTGCATTTCGGGGTCGGCGCCAAGACTCGCGGCCTCTTTGCGACCCCGGTCGAGAAGGTCGAGAGCCTTGAGGTCCATTGCGGGACCAGCGGATTTGTCTCCACCGTCGAAGAGGCTCTCAGTAAATTGCTGAATGCGCAGGGTCCTCGCCGCCTCCTGCAATGCCGTGTTGCGAGCCCGCTCGATGCGCGCGGTGTAGAAGAAAATCATGCCAGCGACAAACAGCAACATCGCGGCCGCGCTGATCAGCGCGCGTCGATTGCGCCTGACAAATTTGCCGACGGTATAGCTGAGCTTGTTGGGGCGGGCTTCGAGCGGGCGGCCGTCGAGGAGAGCGTCCAAATCACGAATCAGGGCATCCGCAGTTCGATAGCGGCGATTGGAATCAGCCTCCAGCGCCTTGAGTGCAAGTACATCGAGGTCAGCCCATTCGGATTTGCTCAATTGCGCGAGCTTCGCGGGCATTTCGCGGCGGATTAGAGACGATGGCCGCTCCGTTTCGTGGTCGCTTCTGCCGATATGACCAGATTCGATTTCCACACTGGATTCGCCATATGGAAAGCGCTCCGTCAGCAGTTCGTAGAGCACGACACCGAGCGCGTACACATCGGTATATACGCCGACGGCACCGCCTGAAATTTGTTCGGGAGCTGCGTAGGCCAGCGTCATCATGCGCAGGCCGGTGACGGTGCGATTTGCGTCAGCCTCCGACGGCTCTTCGGAGTTCAACTGTTTGGCGATGCCAAAGTCGAGCAGCTTAACTTCGCCATGTTCGGTGACGAAAATGTTGGAGGGCTTGAGATCCCGATGAATGATCGCGTGGCTGTGCGCGTACTGGACTGCCTCGCACACTCGCCGAAATAGTTGCAGGCATTCGCGAACAGTACCTTCATGTGCCTTCCAATAGTCCGTGAGCGGCAGGCCGTCCGCGTACTCCATGACAAACCAGGGAGTGCCATCTTCAAGCGTGTTGGAGTCGTAAATGCGCGCGATCGAAGGATGGTTCAACTGAGCGAGTGTTGACTGTTCGATGCGAAAGCGCTGCCGGCGCATGGGCGAGAGCCACGCATCGCGGAGCAGTTTGATGGCCACGCGTCCGCCAATATCGGTGCGCTCGGCCAGATAGACAACGCCCATACCGCCTTCGCCGAGCAGCTTCAATAAGCGGTAGGGACCAATCTGCTTTTCGACTAAGGAAGGCAACGGGCCAAAGTCGAGGACGGCGCGCGCGGTCTCATCGAGACCCAGGTCAAGTACGGGATTCGCGATGCGGTCTTCTTCCAGCAGATCGAGCACTTCAACAAGCAGGGAATCATCTCCACCGCACATCTCTTTCGCGGCGAGTCGTTGTTCCGCTGGCGGCAGATCGACGGCGTGGGAGAAAATCTCCTGAATCTTACGCCATCGTTCCTGATCCATGCGGACTGCCTCCTGGCTAATGCCGGCCCGGCCCGGGGAGCGCGGGAGCCGTCGCGCTCGGCTTGTTGGAGTCACCCACGCTGGCCAGGCTGCGGCGTATCTCGAGCGAAAGCCACGCTCTGGCCGAGCGCCATTCACGGGCTACCGTTGATTCGGAGACATCGAGAAGTATCGCCAGCTCGCCAGCCTCCAGGCCGCCAAAAAAGCGACCTTCGACCAGCTTCGCCTGCCGCTCTGAGATGCGGCTTAGATCGTCGAGAGCGCTATCGAGCGCGAGGATATCTTTCGGGTCGGCCAGATCTCGTATTCCCGGCACCTGTTCGTCAAACGTGACCAGCATCTCCCCATCGCGTCGTCGAAGTGCGTGGCGTCGCCTCGCGGCCTCAACGAGAACCTGGCGCATGGCGCGAGCAGCAATGCGCTTGAAATGCAACGGCGAGGTGTCGGCCACCTGAGGGTAGTGCGCGAGCTTGAGCCACGCCTCATGCACCAGTGTCGTGGGCGTCAGGCGTCCCTTTTGCTCGCTGCGCAGTACGTTGGCCGCCAGGCGGCGCAGTTCCTCGTAGACCAGGCTGAATTGCTCATCGAAGGATTCCCGGGCTTCTATTGCAGAGTTCATGGCGCCTCTGCTGAACATAGCGGAAAAATTCGCAATCGTGGTGACATTTTTATGGGATGAGCTACGCAATTAAGGGATAACAGCTCTTCTTGCGGCCGGGTAATGCGGCAATGCACGAAGGTACCCGTTCTTTCATCCGAAAACTTGTGACTGAAGAGGAAATTCATCATGACAAAGGCAGCCATCGATCACGCAACAGATTCAACTCGCTTCGAAAGTATGGGCGAGATTCGCGCAAAAGGCTTCAGCGGCGTTGCACACCCACGACTGTCGCAACGATGGAGATGGCTACTTTGTGTTGTAGCGATGGTCGCGGCCTTTCCGGCTTCCATACTGGCGCAGACCTTTGAGCCGATTCCCGCGCTCACTTTCAGCAAGACCTTTGGCGGCGGCGATCCTCTGCCGCAGCTGATCACGGTGACCAGCTCAGGCGCGAACTTTGGCTTCACCGCCACGGCTACTTCGACCACGGGCGGGAACTGGCTGACGATCAATCCCAGTTCGTTCGGCTGCTGCACGGTTACGCCGACGGCCATCACCGTTCTTGCGAATCCGGCCGTCACTCTGGGCGCCGGAACCTACACCGGGCAGATCGTGGTTAAGGCAGATTCGGGGACGGCGACTCTGACTATTCCTGTCAGCATCACGATTCATGCCACCACGGCTACCTACTTCGATCAGGTGGCCGGAGGGTTGACGTTTACCTTGCAGACAAACGGACTCGTGCCTCCTGGACAGACACTGCAGATCCGGAATGCAGGCGCGGGAACGCTTGCCTGGGCTGCTTCAACGAGCACCAGCGATGGCGGCGGGTGGCTCGCAATCTCTGCCGCCAGCGGCACCGCGCCCTCGTCAACGGTGGTTTCGATCGCACTCGCCAAACTTCCCGGCCTTGGACTCACAGCAGGGACATTCACGGGACAAGTGGCCTTGAAGACAACCGGCGACACAGTCACGATCCCGATCACGGTGATTGTTGCGGACTCTGTGTTTCGGCAGGTTAACCCGCTGAACTTTGCCAAGCTGTATGCGGGCGCGAATCCTTTGTCGCAGGTCATTACTGTAGCCAGTACGGGAGCAGATTTTGGTTTTTATGCTGTGACTCAGAACTCGACCGGCGGAAGTTGGCTGACGATCACCCCCAGCAGCTACGGATGCTGCACTACCACGCCACAGGCAATCACGGTCAGTGTGAATCCGGCGGTGACGCTGGCGGCCGGAACCTATTCTGCTGAAGTAATCGTCCGGTCGGATACAGGGAACCAGGCGCTCAGTATTCCCGTGACGCTAACCATTAATCCCAACACGGCTGCGTTTTTCGATGACATAGCCGGGGCGCTCGATTTCTCGATGGCAACATCCGGCAATGCGCCGCCCGCCCAGGTACTTCAGATCCGCGACGCCGGAGCAGGAACCCTGGCCTGGACTGCGGCGGCCTCGACCGCCGATGGAGGCAAGTGGCTGACTTTGAGCGCTGCCAGCGGGACGGCTCCGTCGATCGTCTCGGTCACAGTGGTACCAGCGAATTTGCCCACCAATGGTCTGGCCCCTGGAACATTTGTCGGGCAGGTAGTGCTCACCAGCGCAACCGGCAAGGTGACGGTGCCTGTAAGTCTGGTGGTGGGCGCAGGGGTCTTTCGCCAGGTCAATCCACTGAACTTCACGAAGATCTATGGAGGAGCCAATCCTTTGCCGCAGGTGGTGACGGTGGCTAGTACGGGTGCGGATTTCGGTTTCTACGCGACGGTAGCGAACTCCACCGGCGGAAGCTGGCTTACGATTACGCCCAGTTCTTTCGGCTGCTGCACCGTGACGCCTCAGGCGATTACCGTAACTGTGAATCCTGCCGTGACGTTGGCCGCCGGAACTTACTCTGCAGAAGTCGTGGTCAAATCCGATGTGGGCAATCAGGGTCTGACAATTCCAGTCACGCTCACCATCGAGCCGGCGACCGCGACATACTTTGATACGCTGCCCGGCCAGATGACATTTTCCATGGTCACCAAGGGCACAGGTCCGCCGCCGCAGGCATTGGAGATTCGCAATGCTGGAACGGGGACATTGGCGTGGACAGCCACCACGAGCACTGCTGATGGAGGAGGGTGGCTGACAATTTCACCTGCCAGTGGAACTGCTCCGGCGGCGCCGTCGGTGAGCGTGGCGGCAGCCAAACTGCCGGGCGGCGGAATGACCGCAGGCACATTCACCGGCCAGGTTATTCTGCAGACGACCGGGAACCGGGTAACGATTCCTGTGACGATGGTCGTAGGTGATTCTGTCTTCCGCCAGGTCAACCCGCTTGATTTCACTAAGGTTTACGGCGGGCCAAACCCCCTGCCTCAAGTCTTTACCGCCTCGAGCACCGGCGCGGCGTTTGGCTTCAACGCCACGGCTGTTAGCTCTACGGGAGGCAATTGGCTGGTTATTTCTCCCAGCTCATACGGCTGCTGCACGGCAACGCCGCAGGTCATTACGGTCAGTGTGAATCCGGCCGTCACGCTGGCAGCGGGCACGTACACTTCGGAAGTTATCGTGAAGGCCAACGTCGGGAGTCCATCGATGGTAGTACCGGTTACGCTCACGATCAGTCCTGCGACAGTGCCGTTCTTTGACGACATGCCGGGAGGAGTTAGCTTCTTCCAGGCAACCGGTGGCACTGCACCGGCAGCGCAGTCGTTCCAGATACGGAACGCCGGAACCGGAACGCTTGATTGGACTGCAACTGCATCGACTTCAGATGGAGGGACCTGGCTGACAGTCACGCCCTCTGGAACCTCACCCTCGACGATGACCGTGAGCGTCAAGCCTGCCAGTCTGCCTGGCCTTGGACTGACAGCGGGTATCTTCAGCGGACAGATCGTGCTCAACACCGCCGGCGATCGTCAGACGATTCCAGTGGCCTATGTTGTTGGAGCCAATGTATTCAAGACACTGCCCGCTCTCAGCTTCGCCAAGGCGTATGGTGGGGCTAATCCCGCAGGGCAGGCAGTGAGTGTGGCAAGTACCGCTACGAACTTCACCTTTACCGGTGTTGCCGCAAGCGCTACGGGTGGAAACTGGCTGGTCATTACGCCGAGTTCCTACGGATGCTGCGCGGCTACTCCGCTATCCGTTACTGTGTCGGTCAATCCTGCGACAACTCTGGCGGCAGGCTCGTATGTCGGAGAAGTGATCTTCCGATCGAATGCCGGGGATCAGGGTATGGTGGTCCCAGTGACGCTCACCGTCACCGGTACAGGTGCTGCGGCGACGCCAGTCTTCACTCCGCCGGGAGGCAGCTACAGCTCTACACAATCAGTGACTATCACTGATCCAACGCGCGGCTCGGCCATCTACTACACGCTTGATGGAACCACTCCCACCGCGGCTTCGAAGGTGTATAGCGTGCCAATATCAGTGACGGCCACTGAGACCATCAAGGCAATCGCAGCTGCACCCGGATTCGCCAACTCCGCAGTCGGGACGGCGGCCTACACCATCACAGCACCGCAGGCAGCAACGCCGGTGGTGATGCAGACCATAACGATCACCGAGGCGACGACCGGCGCCACGGTCTACTACACCACGGACGGCAGCACTCCCACGACGGCATCGGCAAAATACACAGGACCACTGATGCTGTCCTCTAGTGCCGTTCTGAAGTTCATCGCAATTGCGCCCAACTATTCGCAGTCGCCGGTGAGGACCGTGACCGATACGATCCAGTGATATGTGCAAAACAATTCGAAAGAAGCGGCCTTCCCTTCGGAGGGCCGCTTTCGTTGAAGCAGATCGCAATTTGCCTGCGGTTTGACGAGCGATTTGAGCGCAACTTTTTCGCGACGAGATTCGTCCAGGATACTCGACGGTTAGACCGGAGATAATTGGATATTGGAACTGCACCGAGGGAGAATTGCGAATGGAGTATGTAAATCTTGGCACTACCGGCACGAAGGTTTCCCGTCTTTGCCTGGGCATGATGACCTACGGCTCGAGCAAGTGGCGTGAGTGGGTTCTTGGTGAAGAGGCGTCAAAGCCGCTGATTCGCAGGGCCGTTGAAGCGGGCATCAACTTCTTCGATACCGCTGATATGTACTCGGTTGGCGTCAGCGAAGAGATTACCGGACGCGCGTTGAAGGAGTTTGCCGGCTCGCGGGACAGTGTGGTAATTGCAACCAAGGTTTTTAACCCGATGTCGGAAGAACCCAATGATCGCGGGCTCTCACGGAAGCACATTTTCGACGCGATCGATAAGAGCCTGAAACGCCTCGGAGTGGACTATATCGACCTCTATCAGATCCACCGCTTCGATCCACGCACGCCGATCGAGGAAACGGTGGAGGCTCTGAACGATGTTGTTCGCGCCGGCAAGGCGCTTTACCTTGGCGCGTCGTCCATGTATGCCTGGCAGTTTTTGAAGATGTTGCAAGCGCAAAAGGAGCGCGGCTTTGCGCGCTTTGTGACCATGCAGAATCACTACAACCTGGTCTATCGCGAAGAAGAGCGCGAGATGATCCCGCTGTGTATTTCGGAAGGTGTAGGGCTCATTCCGTGGAGTCCACTAGCTCGCGGATTCCTCGCCGGCAATCGCAAGGCGAATGAGGACAAGAAGCAAGGCGAGACCACGCGCGCCAAGACCGACGAGTATGCACACAGCCTCTATTACCGAGACTCAGACTTTACGGTTGTGGATCGGCTGACCGAGATTGCGCAGGCCCGAGGCGTAAAGAATGCGCAGGTTGCCCTGGCCTGGATATTGTCGCGTCCCGGCATAACAGCGCCGATCATCGGCGCCAGCAAGCCGTACCAGTTGGAAGATGCACTTAGCGCGCTGAACATTCAGCTTACCAAGGAAGAGATTGACCGGCTGCAGGAGCCTTACGAGCCGCATCCGATCCTCGGACACAGCTACTGATGTCCTGACTCGCGGATCGGAGGGCATCGAAACGGCGCACCGTCAGAGAGCGATCGACTCCTCGATCGCTCTCACCAGTCCATCGAAATCGAATGGTCCATTATGACGCCGGCCGTTGATAAAGAACGTCGGTGTCCCGTTTACGCCGCTTCGCACTCCACCTGTGAAGTCGGCGCGAACACGATTGGTGAAGGTGTTGTTTTCGAGAGCCTGGTACATATCTGCCGGCTCAAGATCGAGTTGGGCTGAAAGCTCCTCAAAAAGCTCTTCGCCGAGGCGGCTCTGGTTTTCGAAGAGCAGATCGTGCATATCCCAGAATCGGCCCAGCGACCCTGCGAATTCAGCGACCTCAGCCGCCGGCTCCGCGTTGGGATGAATCTGCGTCAACGGGAAATTACGAAAGACAAAGCGAAGCCGATCGCCAAAATGTGCTTCGACCCGCTTGACGATCGGATGCGCATGGGCACAGTGGGGACACTCATAGTCCCCATACTCCACCAGGGTGCAGGGTGCGTCCGCATGACCCTGGATGTGGTCCTGATCGCTGACATCAATCTTCAATGTGCTCAAAATCGGTCTCCTACTTTTCCAGCGCTTCGAGAGCTTCGAGAATTCCATCCGCGCCGGGGTTGACACCGATAGGCGAGCAGTAACTCCAGCGAATGATCCCATCCTTGTCGATCACGAATAGAGCGCGTTCGCTCATTCCGTCTCCCTCACGGTATGCGCCGTACGCTCGAGCGACTGCGCCTTTTGGCTCAAAGTCGGCGAGCAGCGGGAAGTGCAACTTGCGGTTCTCGGCAAATGCAGCATGGCACCAGGCTCCGTCGACCGAGATTCCCAGCAACTCCGCTCCGTGCTGTTGAAACTCGGAGAGAATCTCGTTGTAGAGCGCCATCTGATCGCCGCAAACAGGGCTCCAATCGGCGGGGTAAAAGGCGAGAATGACGGGTTTGCCTCGCAGTTCGCTGAGAGAAATCTTCTGATCGGGCGTGACTGGCAACTGGAATTCTGGTGCTTGTGTTCCCGGCGGCAAAATAGCAGACATCGTACTCTCCATTTGATTCAAAACCATTAGATGCTGCGGGGCACGGTCACCGCAAGGCATCAGGAAACAATTTCAAGATTGCTTCGATCGAAGCCAATTATGTCGGCCATGCGCCGCAGAGAGGCCTTAAAAGGTAAGATCGCTGAGTTCGACAATTGCACATGAGCCATCTGAGCCGAGAAGACGCAACCCGCAACATGAACCGGCCGTCGCCTTCCCGTTTGTTCTCCGGTTGGATGTCCACCACGATTGTGTATCTGGCCTTTGCCGCAACCGGGGTTGGAATGGCGCTCCCCGGCTCTGTGCTGCCCGCATTGCTGGTGCGCTTGTCGCTGGCCGACAGCCAAGCTGGCCTGCTCTTTTTTTTGGGGTGGCTGGGTTCTTCGCTCGGCGCACTACTGGTGCATCGCTCAAGAACGCGATCAGTGGCATACGGCAGCGCTCTGATAGCTCTTGGCGCTTTTGGCATGGCTTACGGCGTGGATCGCTTCCGTTGGGCCAGCTTTGGCTGGATGGCGATCTTTGGCCTGGGGCTGGGGACGACCATGACTTCGATCAACCTGTTGCAGGCAGGGCGTCACTTCGAGCGTCGTGGAGCCGAACTCAACCGGTTGAACCTGGTGTGGTCCATCGGCGCATGTGCGTGCCCGACCCTGGCAGCGCATTCCCTGCGAGTGATGGATGTACGCACTATTTTCTCTGTAGTCGCAGCGTTCTTCGCTCTGGTCGCGCTATGGGCCGCTACAGCGGAGCGCGATCTCGCGACAATCGTCGTTTCAGCAGATGAGAGGGCAGGGAATTGGAGCCTTCGACGCATTCGGAACCTCGCCCTTTGGCCTCTCTCTCTTGTGATCGTGATCTTCTTACCCACCGGTATCGAGAGCTCGACGGGTGGATGGATAGCCGCATACGTGCAGAGGACGCAGCAGACTATCACCACGACAGTCACGGCCGGCACCTGCTTCTGGGTAGGGCTGATGTTGAGCCGGCTGCTCAGTTCCACGGTACTTTTGATTCGCCGTTCGGAACGTCTGGTACTCACGCAAAGTCTGTGTACCGTGGTTCTGGGAACCCTGCTGTTGATCTCCAGCACGGCAAGCCTTGGCATTCTGCCAGGCGTCTTTCTTGTCGGCTTCGGTCTGGGGCCTGTGTATCCAATGCTGCTTGCGATTGCGCTTCAGTACTCCGAAAACACGCTGATATTCTTCGTTGCCGGACTTGGATCGGCCTTCCTCCCCTGGCTGACTGGGATCCTTTCCAGCGCAACCGCTTCCTTGAGATTAGGCCTCCTGGTTCCGTTCGCCGCATCGGTACTGATGCTGGCTCTCGGCCTGCGGCAGATCATCACCGACCGCGATCATCGCATTTCCCGAACTTAGAGCGGACCCGTTTTTGATCCGATACACATAAGATTTGAAGATAGATAAAGTAGAGCAATCCTGAACATTTAATCACTATCTCAATCTATAGGATGAATTGTTTTTCATACGTTTTTGAAGCTTCCGTTCGGGAACTTCACTGCCACTCCCTTGACGACCATTTATTGAGGGTGTTATCTCTTTAATCCGTTGCGCAATCGCTTGCGCAGAATTCGCAATACCGGGCATGCACGTACGGCAATAACGAGAGATTGCTCAAGCAATTCAAGCTATTCATTTTCACGGAGGACCGATGCAAAGCACATACGCAAGAACCGACAGCAAGAGCGAAGACACTGGTTTCGAGGGCGTCACCCGCGTATCTTTTCGCAAGACAAGTCGCAAGGCAAGGTGGTTTCCGGCGGTTCTTCTTTTGCTGCTTGCACCGCTGGCACACGCGCAGTTTGGTTCCAGCATATCCGGCACGGTGCTTGATCCAAGCAAAGCGGCTATCCCGAATGCGTCCGTGACAATTACCAATACCGCAACGCAACAAACACAGGTCACGACTTCAAATACCACGGGATACTACCACTTTAGCGAATTAGCGCCGGGGAGTTATTCCATAGTCGTCACTGCTGCAGGATTCAAGAAGAACAATGTGACAGATGTTGCCATCTCTGCCGAGACTCCGCGCAATGTAGATGTGACCCTGGAAGCTGGTGGGGCTGCGGAAACAGTTGAAGTGAATGGCGATCAGGTTTCGCTTTTGCAAACCTCAGACGCAAGTATCGGCACGACCATCGACAGCGAGGAGATCCAGCGTCTGCCTATTTTCGGCGCCGACCCGTATGAACTCCTTCGCACTGCACCCGGCATTACCGGCGATGGCGCTCGCAGCGGTACCGGTGGTGCCGTTTTCCTGCCCAATGGAGCTGGCCCTGGCGGATCAAACGCAGGTATTTATCAGACCGAAAACCAAGTGCAAATCTCCGCCAACGGCCAGCGCCAAGCGGACAACAACTTCATGGTGGATGGCGTCAGCGTGAACTCGCTGACGCATGGTGGTTCGGCTGTTGTTTCTCCAAACCAAGAGGCGGTGGGAGCGATTTCCGTGGTTTCGACTTCCTACGACGCGAGCCTTGGCCGCAACACCGGTGCCCAGATTCAGGTGGTCAGCAAGAGCGGCACGAACGGCCTGCACGGCTCTGCGTTTTTCCTCTACGATGAACCTGGCCTCAATGCTTACAACAAATTCGGTGGCCCGACCCCCGGAACCCTTGCCGTCCGAAACGACAATCAACAGCGCACCTGGGCTGGATCGCTCGGCGGCCCCATTTTCAAAGACAAGCTGTTCTTCTTTTCTTCCTTCTCTGAGTACAAGCAGAACAATCCCAGCTTCAGTACCAGCTATGTACAGACACCGCAGTTTGTCGCAGCCCTTAAGGCTGATCGTACGGGCGGCGTCTCGGAGCAGATTGCGAGCGACCCCGCCGCGCAGCCTCACATTCTGGCTATCCTTACGCCTACATGCACCGGTTTTAACGGAGGGCCTTGTCAGGTTGTTTCCGGCGGACTGGACCTTGGTTCGCTCACTCCGGGTGGCGCGACTCAACTTGGCGTGTTTCCCACAAGTGCCGCCGGCGGTGGCTTAGACGGCGTTCCCGATGTAGAGAACGCGCAACTAGAGGTGCCCAACCAGAGTCGCGGTAACCAATACAACGGCCGCATCGACTGGCAGGTCAGTCCCCGAGATCTTGTTGCCGGATCTGTATTTTTCACGAAGCTCGACAATCTTGGCTCCAGCGGCACCACGCCTGCGGCCCCTCAATCCTTTCTTCCCTTTAAGCCGCTCAATTCCGCCGCTACGCTGATCTACATTCACACCTTCTCTCCGCGTTGGCTCAATGAGCTGCGCGGCAACAGCACTCGATTCGCCGATAATCAGGTAGTCGACGGCGGCAGCTCGGTCAACTTCGGCATCCCGTATGTCAACGTTCAAAACTATCCCTTTGCTCTGCAATACGGTGTGAATTACGGCAATACGAGTCCAGCTTCTTTCGCTGAGAACACCTACGAAGCGCGAGATACGGTTACCCACACTTTCGGAAGCCACACCATCCGGGCGGGCGTCGAAACACGCTTCGAGCAGGACAATGACAACCTGAGTGGCGAGGAGCGCCCGATCTACGCATTCAACGGCGTGTGGGCCTTCGCGAACGATGCCGCCGTCTATGAGGCGATCAGCGCCAACCCTAATACCGGTGGTGTTGCGAATACCCAACGGTACTTCCGATCTGAGGACTATGCCGTCTTCGTCCAGCATGACTGGAAAGTGAATCCAAACCTCTCTCTCAACGCAGGCTTGCGCTGGGAGGAGTTCACACCCCTGGCCAATAAAGGCTCGAATGTGAACTATCCCGAGCTTGGACCGGAGGGGGCCGAACTCTCCGGGCTGAGGCTTATCCCCCACAACCACCTCTGGAACTTCAAGCACGGCAACCTTGGTCCGAAATTTGGCTTTGCTTACACGCCCCCAATGTTCAACAACAAACTAGTGGTACGCGGCGGCTACGCTTTGGCCTATAACCATCTGGACATCGCTCTCTTCAATAATGCATTGGAAGATGGTCCTGGGATTGCAAGCTTTGGACTCTGTTGCGGAGGGAACGGCAATACGGCTGGTATTCAATACGAGCTCGGGACCAGCCATTCCCCATCGAGTTTCCCTGCCAATCCCGCTCTCAAGACTGGCACCAACGCCAATGGATTCCCCAACGGGGGAGGCCAGATTGAGATCTACGGCGCGCTACCGAATCTCAAGTATCCCTCAAGCGATCTTTTCTCGCTGGAAATCCAGCGAGAACTTGGCACTTACATGACGGCAACCATCGGCTACTCTGGAAGTCTGGGTCGCCACTACGCGCGTCTTGTCGACCAGAACTTTCTGTATAACAACGCCAATTCGCCAGTGTATGCGGCTTACTTCGCACAGACGGACTCAGTACAGTCTTACAACTCCTTCAATGTCCAACTGCGCCGTCCGATGCACCACAATATTGGCTACAACGTTATTTACACCTACTCCAAGTCAATGGATCAGGTTTCGAACGGCGATCTCGCCGACGGCTCAGCCAACCAGACCAATCCTGGTAATAACGCCAGTGAATACGGGCCATCCGACTACGACCTCAAGCATCGCGTTGTTGCGACGGGCCTTTATCAGACGCCCACAGTCCATAGCCACAACGCCATCGTAGATGCTCTGGTCAACGGCTATCAGATCAACGGCACTTACACCTATCACACAGGATTCCCATGGACGCCGGTGACGACATCCCTCAACACTGTGCCCGTCCAGAACGGCGCTGCTACACAGAATGTCGTGCGGCCACTGGCGTATTTTGGTGGTGCGGGTTCCAGCTGCTCCAACTCTGCGTTTACTACCGGCTCCAACTTTCCCAATCGCAGTGGTGCAGGCGGTGGCACCAATTACTTCAGCACGACCTTGCCTCCTCTGGGAGTTTACAAGCCGGGCATTGGACGTAACAGCTTTCGAGGTCCCTGCTATCAGGACGTGGACCTGAGTGTGGCTAAACAGGTTTCACATGACTTTGGCGACCACCATACTCTGCTCCGCATCCAAGCCAACATGTACAACTTCTTCAACGAGCTGCAACTCCAGCCCATCGGTAACAACAGTGGAGGCTCGAACATCGCCAGCGCATATTTCGGTTACGCGCAGGCAGGGAATTCGGGCAGAGTCATCGAAGTCCTTGCTCGAATACAATTCTGAGCCGTCCCCTTGTTCTAACCTCCAACAACGGAGCGCAACGCCGAAGGCCCGGAGATTCCGGGCCTTCGGTGCCTCTGCTTCATCACCCAAGTTCATAGCGGACAAAAGCCCTGATCACATAAATCCATCAGAATAACAGCAAACACTATAATGCCAAGCAGCCCTTAAACATCATGAAATGAAATAGATACAGAAAATCATATTGTTCCACGTGGAACAATTTGTGTTCCACACCGCTGTCGAAAGCCAGAACGAAAGTCAATGCACGGCGTAGTGTGAGAATCGTGTCGTCGACCGGCGCAGCACCAGTTCCGGATAAACCGTGATTACTGTCCCAGGCTTGTGGTCTCCGCGCCCTTGAATCATTCCCAGCAGCGTGGTCGCGGCCATCTGGCCCATCTGCCGCAGCGGTTGCCGCACGGTGGTAAGAGGCGGATGGCTCGTAGCTGCGAACAGCACATCGTCAAAGCCGACGATCGACACGTCACGTGGAACCTGAAGGCCGGCCTCGCGCAACGCGGTGATGGCGCCCACGGCCGATACGTCATTAAAACTGAAAATCGCTGAGAACTGCGAATTACGACTTAGCAATTCCTGCGTTGCGAGATGGCCTGGCTCCGGTCCCGGGTCCGGGCTACGGAGTTGTACCGTGAGCTCAGGGGAAATTTCGATGCCAAGTTTACCGGCGACTTCGCGGATCGCCTTCCAGCGCCGGCTGGTGTCGGAACTGAATGCCTGTCCCTTGATGAAGGCAATGCGCTGATGGCCCAATTTTTGGAGGTGTTCCAGCGCCAGATGCGCAGCACGCCGGTGATCTAGCTCCACGCTGATAGCGTGCTGATTGTGCCAGTGGCCGGATACAGTAACTACCGGTACTGGAATATGCTCGCTCACCTTTGTGTCCACCGCAATGATGCCGTCGACTGCCCGGGAGATCATGAGCCGCGGATACGCTTCGAGTAACTCGGCGTGATGGCGATGACTGGCAACGAAGTAGAACAAGCCTTCCTTTAAAAGTTCATCTTCGATGCCGCCGAGCACTGCTGTCGAATATCCTTCGCTGATCTCTGGAACCAATACGCCGACCGTGAACGTGCGCTTCTGACGGAGACTGCGGGCGATGATGCTGGCCTCATAGCCGAAGAGGGCCGCGGCTTCCAGCACGCGTCGCTGCGTGGCTTCAGCGATGCGGTGCGCGGTCCCTCCACCATTTATGATTCTCGAGACCGTGGACTGGGAGAGCCCCAGGTAGGCCGAAAGTTCTTTGAGAGCGATCGATCTTCCAACAACAGGTTTCAGCGCGCCCGCTGCGGCTGTCTTGCCTCGATGTGGATTGGGACCTGCACCCTCAGGCTTCTTTTTCATTGTGGCCTTGTGTGCGAGCATCTCAACGCAACCGGTTCGAATCGTAGTTGTAACTGCGAACGGCCATCATCATTCGAGATACTGCACGAGCTTGTTTGCTTGCGTGATTCTATCGTAGGCAGAAGCGAGTCAACGTTGATTTATTTACCGACGAATCCGGCTCTTTGCATCGCCTTCGCGGCCTCCGGGTTACGCATGAACGTATCCCAGACAAATCCTGTACGAAGATTCTCTGCCATGAGGACCGAGATACCCTGATCGATGCCCAAAACATCCGGATCATACCAGTTAGCTGATGGGTGGAATGCATCGACGAATCCATATCGGCCCCAGGCCTGCTTGCCCCACTTCGCCTGCATCGCGCGCAGTACATGGATGCAATCTGCCGGTAGAAATGGGAGAGACCCGGCGGATGCGTTCGGAACAACCGTACCGTCGACGGGCCCTTGCAACGGGGGACCGCCCCACGCGGTGTAGCCACCCGCGTAGTCGGAAGCACTGATGCCCCAGTAGTCTTCTGAGTACCATTTGGGCATGGAAAGGCAGAACGCCTTGTGGGCGCGCGTTGCCTTGATCGAGTTCTCAAAGTAGTCTGCGTATAGGTCATGCTTTGCGCGAAAATCAAACCAGGCTTGCGAGTATTGGTGCGTGAAAATCGGATCGTTGCCGCTGATGTACTCGAGGCCCGCGTACTCAATAGTGGGCCGCGTGAACGCCTTCCATGTGCTCGCCGGTACCGGATGTGAAGGCGAACCGATGGCGAGCAGATAGATCATCATCAATTCGCAGTAGTGCTCCCATCGCGCGTCGAGAAAGCCCTCTTTGGGGTGCCATCCCATCGAGAACGCAACTCCGCCGTTCTGCATCCATGGCCAATCGACGCGTTCATAAATCTGTGATGCGAGAGAATGAATCTTCGCATCCTTGAAGTAAGCGCGCGCAGTCAGCACGCCGCACAGCAGAAGCGCGGTATCGATTGATGAAACCTCCGAGCCAGGGAAGGGAGCGCCGGTTTCAATGTCTGTGAAGTGGTAGTAGAAGCCATGCTCATGCTGGAAGTGATTTAGGTGCCAGTCGAGCGTCGTTCTTACGCGTTCAGCGATCTGCGCATGAGGCATGTAGCCGCGGTGGTCGGCAATGCATAGTGCAGTAAGGCCAAAGCCCGTTGCGGCAATGCTGGCCATCTTGCGTGGATCGCGCGCACCGGGTGTGAGGTCATTGCGCGCGCGGTCCAGCACCTGCCCAGTGTTGGGGCTGCCCTGCTCCCAGAAGAAGAGGCAACCGCGCTTCTCAAGATCATCGAGGAAAACATCGTCTTCGTGCGACAGAGGATGAGTCTGCGAGGCTGCCGCTCTGGCAAAACGAACCGGCGTCAGGGGCAATGCCGTACTTGCCCCGAGCATGGCCAGGACTCGCCGGCGGCTTATACGGGGATCGAATACTGACCGCATACCTTCACTCCGGACTTTTGAGGAATTATCCAAGATTCTCACGGAGAGTCAATGCGCAAGCGATTGCGCAACAGGCGTTGATAACACTGTGCAGTAACCACTGTCAATCTTCAGACCGCAAGGATTATGACTTGTGGCAGTACGTCGAGCCTAGTACTAGGGCAACGCGAACGCTACGTACTCGCCATCCGATGGTGATTTTGGGTCTCGTCCACCGCCCGTTGCTATGACTATATACTGCTTGCCATCGACCATGTATGTCGCTGGGGTAGCCAATCCCGCATAGGGCAACACGGTCTCCCAAAGCAGCTTTCCATTGTGACTGTCGAAGGCATGAATCTTCTTGTCAAAGATAGTAGCGCCGATGAAGACGATTCCGCCTGCAGTGACTATAGGACCTCCGTAATTCTCGGATCCCGTGTGAGTCATTCCTTTGGCGACCAACTCAGGGTATTCGCCGAAGGGTATCTTCCAGAGATACTTCCCTGTGTTCAAGTCGATGGCGTTTAAAGTTCCCCACGGTGGACTCACGGCAGGATAGCCATCCTGATCCAGGAACTTGCGGTAACCGGTGAATTGATATCTCATCTCATCTTCATTCAGGCCGGAATCCTGCACGGTCGATAGGTGCGTAGAATCACCAGATACGCCAAGGTACGCGATCAAAGCTTTCAGCTCTGCGTCAGGTAGTTTGTTGAAGCCCGGCATTCGTCCTTTGCCATTATGGATAACTTCCAGAGTCTGCTGCTTCGTCAAGCGGGTGCCGATGCCCAGCAGGGCAGGAAACGAGGGTGTGATGCCTTCGCGCCGATCTCCGTGACAGATGGCACAATGCGACAGATAGCTTGCAGCTCCAGAAGGATTCTTCTCGGTTTCAACTTTCGCTTCGTGAGGCGATGCCATCTCCTGCTTGTCACCAGCCGCAGCCGTCTTCGCTGCTTGCGGAACTTGTTCATTTTTGAGAAAGGCGAGCAGGGATTGCATCAGGGCGTCATCTACGCTGGGAAATCCAGGCATGCGTCCCTTACCCTGGTGAATTGCGAGAGAGATATCCTTGTCCGATTGCCGTGCGGCAAGGCCTATCAGAGAAGGGAAGGCCGGTGGGGCTCCCTCGAGATGCGTGCCATGGCAGACGCTACAAAGATTTCTATAAGCTTTTTCGCCCGGAGTGCCTCCGATCTGTGTTTCGGTAAGTCCACCGAGCCACGCCATTTCGTTTGAGTTTACGTAGAGTACTTTCGTTGTTGGATCAAGCGCTGGCCCGCCCCATTCTGCTCCGCCGTCGAAACCCGGAAAAATGGCAGTTAGTTTGTCGGCGCTGAAAGGGATGAATTGTCCTTCGCTGCGAATAGTCTTGAATTTCTCCAAAACAAACTGATGTGCTTCAGGCGTGCGGTTGGTGAGCATGTCCTGAGTCAGGATCTGTCGCCCAAATGGTTCGGGGGCTATTGGCTTCGGCTGCGTTGGCGATGTAACTTCGCCAGGAACGTTGCTGGGTGGGTATGGTAACTCTTCTATTGGAAACAGCGCCTGTCCATTCGTTCGATCGAAAAGATAGAGGTATCCCTGTTTTGTCGTCTGTGCTACGGCGTCGATGGTTTTACCATTTCGTGTCAGGGTAAGAAGGACCGGAGCTGAAGGAAAGTCGCGATCCCATATGTCGTGATGTACAGCCTGAAAATGCCATATTCGCTGCCCGGTTTCGGCATTCAGCGCGAGCAAAGTATTTGCGTATAGATCATTGCCAATGCGGTCTGCGCCATAGAAATCAAAGACAGACGATCCGGTCGGAGCGAAGAGGATGCCTCTCTCTGCGTCGAGTGTCATGCCTGCCCAGTTATTGGCAGCACCCGATTTCTTCCAGGCATCGGGCGGCCAGGTCTCATAGCCCGCCTCGCCTGGATGTGGAATCGTATGAAAGCTCCAGCGCATCGCGCCGGTGCGAACATCAAAGGCGCGAATGTCTCCTGGCGGCGCAGGATGAGTCTCCGGGTTACGTCCACCGACGATGATCAGATCTTTGTAGATCACACCAGGTGAAGTAAGCGCAATCGATTGCTGGTGATAGTCGCCTCGTAATTGTTTCCGCAGATCGACTCTGCCATCTTCGCCGAAGGTCGTGATCGGCTTACCGGTTGCGGGATCGAGAGCGTAGAGGAAATTCATGACCCCCGCAAACAATCTACTCTCGCTTCCGTCATGCCAGTAAGTCAGTCCGCGCGCCGGCTGTGTTCCTTTGATGCCGGAGTCAAAGGTCCAGAGTAGCTTTCCGGTCGCCGCGTCAAGCGCAATGACTTTTTGAGTGGGAGTGTAAGCGTATAGCGTCCGGCCTACGATCAGAGGGCTGGTCTGAAGCCCTCCCGGCTCATGCGAATCGAACGTCCACGCTATGCGCAGCTTTGCCACATTGCTGCGGTTGATCTGCGTTAGGGGAGAGTAGTGATCGTTCGTTCCTCGTCCGCCATAGATCGGCCAATCAACGGTCTGCGTGCGAGATCGTTGATGCGGTGCAGGAGACTCTCTTTGTGCGGCTCGCACCTTCTGATCCGAAGCGTCCGCGAACATAAGACCAACCGGAAGCGCAAGCAGCGCAGCAATGAGCGCAGGCTTCATCCCTTGATCCAGGCTCCGTCGACCGACCGCCAAGTGTGAGCATTGCCGATCTTATTGCGAAGTATGGCGGGAAGCCGGTCTTCGCGCACTCCGTCATAGCATTGCAACACGGCAAAGCGCGTGAGTGATGCAGGAATGCCCACGGACGTGAAGCCCGGGTGCGATGTCGCGGGGAATGGTCCGCCATGGTTCATAGCAGGGCTTACGGCGACGCCCGTTGGCATCTTGTCATTCAACAAACGGCCGACCTTTTGCCGTAGTACAGGTTCAATCTCGGCGTAGATCGTGTCGTCCGCGCCGGATTTGGCGGAGTAGATTGTACCCGTGAGATTGCCTTCCAACTGTTCAAGGATAGCCTTGAGTTCGGTGTGATCGTGAACTGTGATCGCTAGTGTCGCATTGCCGAAGACCTCGCGCTGCAGGGCGTGTGGTTGATCGAGGAATTGTGCGGCAGTAGCGCGCAAAAGAGTGTTGGCGTAGCGGTATCCGGCGCCGTCAACAGGTGTTCCACCGGTGACTAACTCAGCCTTCGCATCGATCAGAGCTGCTACTCCTTCCTGGATATGCTTTCGTCCTGCAGACGAGAGGAGAGGCTGTGCAGGGCGTTCCCTGAATGCCTTGGTGACGCCAGCGAGAAGGCTCTCTGCTTCGACGCTACTCCAGAGAAGAATGAGGTTTGGACTGGTGCAGAACTGGCCCGCGCCCGCGAGGCAGCTATCCACCAACTCTCGTGTCAATCGCTCTCCGTCCTCCGCCAACGCGCCGGGAAGAAAGATGACTGGATTGATACTTGATAGCTCCAGATAGATCGGCTTACCCACCTCTTCAGCTGCTCTCTTGAGATGTAGCCCTGCCGCGCGGCTGCCTGTGAATGCTACAGCGCCTACCCGCGGATCGCTCACCAACTTGAGCCCGTCTTCATTGCTTACGTTGTAGATCATTTGAACGGTGCCGCTTGGGAGTCCGTTATCAACTACTGCGCGGCGTGCTTCTTCGGCGAGCAGGCGCGTCGTATTCGGGTGCAGCGGATGGGCTTTGGCTATTACCGGATTGCCCGCGGCAATCGCGGCCGCGAAGTCTCCGCCGCTCACACCATTGAACGCGAATGGGAAGTTATTCGGACCGAAGACGACTGCAGGTCCAATAGGCGCGAAGATTGAGCGGATGTTCTTCTCTGTGTCTAGAGTTGCCCGTTTCCAGGATTCTTCGCGTGCTGCTGCAGCTGCCTGTCTCAATTGGTTCGTCGTGCGGGGTAACTCAACATCCTTCAGACGGGGCGAGGATGGCAGGCCTGTCTCTTCATTGGCGGCCGCGACAATTGCATCCGACGCAGACTCGATGTTGGAGGCATATGCCTCAAGGAATGCGGCGATGCGTGTTGGAGATACACTTCGCAGTTCGGCCGCTGCGGTCACAGCGGCGTTGAGCGCTCGATCGCAATCTGACCATTTGCTCACTGGGAAGGCAATGGGAAGGATTGCGCCCGTGGCGGGATTCCCCGCATGAAATGTAGTTTCTGCATCGGCAGACTGCCACTTTCCGTCAATCAAAATCCTGGTTGCTTCCATCCCTCTTCCTTCCGATAGTAACTGTCATAAGAGCCGGAACAACTGCATAACTAGCCGACGTGGTTTATGAGGACGCCGATTCCGTCGATGGAAATCCGGATCTCGTCGCCATGCTCAAGTGTAAATGCGTCCGGCGGAATGATACCTGTACCCGTGAGCAGAAAGCATCCGTATGGAAAGCTCTGATCGCGATACAGATACTCGATTAGTGTCCGCGGATCACGCTTCATTTCCGCGAGAGTGATGGCAGCGGAAAATTCGGATTGCCCGGCGCGGAATATCTCCATCGCGATCTGCGTGCTGGCGGCCATGGGCTCTTGCTGTATCAAAATTCCCGGACCCAGTGCACAGCTGCGGTCATAGACTTTAGCTTGTGGCAAGTACAGAGGATTTGCTCCTTCAATATCACGCGAACTCATGTCGTTGCCGATTGTGTATCCGATGATTTCGCCTCGTGGATTTGCAACTAGCGTAAGTTCTGGCTCGGGCACAGACCACCTGGCGTCGCTACGTATTCTTACTTCGGAGTTTGGGCCGGCAACCTTGTGCGCAACGGCTTTGAAGAAGAGTTCCGGCCGTTCTGCTGAGTACACGCGATCATAGAAGTCGCCTCCTCCGGCGTCCTTCGACTCTTCAATGCGAGCACTGCGACTGCGATAGTACGTTACGCCGGACGCCCACACCTCCTGCTGTTCAATCGGCGCTTCGAGTTGCGTAAGATCGATCCGGTTGTGCGCAGGTTCGCCCGCGATCACGGATTCGAGATAACTGTGCAGGTTTTTGTGGGCGATGAGAGAATCCAGCGAAGCTTCTGCGACATGAAAATACTTGCCGTCTTGCTCGACGAAGATGCCGTTGCGTGTGCGGTACAGAATCAAGATCCAACTCCCTCGAAATGTTCTATTGAGTCTGGCACCCAGCGAGTGTTTTGCCCCTTTGCGAGTAGGGTGGTGATTGCATTTACATCGTAAACGCAGCCACCCCATATTCCTCCGCTTGCCTGGACGAGTGCTGCCCAGAGCCGCGTGTCGTCGGGCAAGTCTGGATGGGGGTGCAAATCTGAGCGCGAGGCTCGTGCGGCGAGCTCTTGCGCAGCTTCGCTTGCACTCATTCGACGCGACCCGTCTCCGACAAAATTGACTGTGCCGTTGAGACTTTTTCTGTCAATCACGATTTCAATCTGGTCTCCATCGATCAGTTTGCCAATCTGTCCTCCGGCAAGGGCTTCGGGAGAGATGTGCCCGATGCATGCTCCGGTAGAAACTCCACTGAAGCGCGCGTCAGTCAACACGGGGACATGCTTGCCGAACGGCAGAGCCTTCAATGCCGATGTTACCTGATAGATCTCCTGCATGCCGGCGCCTGCCGGGCCGCTGCAGGTGAGCACCAGTACGTCGCCTGCGGCAATAAGGCCATTTTTGATGGCATGCATGGCGGCGGCCTCGGTGACAAAGACTTTTGCAGGGCCCGTGTGCCGGTAAGTACCATCCTCGTCAATCAATGTTGGATCGATCGAGGTGCTCTTGATCACTGAACCCTCTGGCGCAAGATTTCCCATGGGGAAGCACACGGTAGACGTCAGTCCGCGGGACCGTGCTCGGTCGGGGGCCATGATCACGTCATCCGGATCGATGCCATCCGTCTTCTGTAAATGCTTCCTCAAGGTGTGACGTCGCTCGCAGTCTTCCCACCAGTCCAGGCTATCGCTCAGAGTGTTTCCGGTGACGGTGGTCACTTTCGTGTTCAGAAGTCCCGCACGACGCAGGTGCAGCATCACTTCAGGAGCGCCGCCGGCGAGAAAGACCTGCACAGTTGCATAATCTCCCGGTCCATTAGGTAACGCATCCACGAGTCGAGGCACCTTGCGGTTGATTGCTGCCCAATCGGCTGCGGAGGGTCTTGGAAGTTTCGCTGCGTGGGCGATGGCGGGTAGATGCAAAAGCAAATTCGTCGATCCACCAAAGGCCGCATGCACCACCATTGCATTCTCAATTGAGGCTGAATTGAGCACGTCGCGAGTGCCGATGCCGAGCTGGCGCAATCGAAGAACGGCGCGGGCGGAACGGCGCGCAGCGTCCAGCCAAATGGGCTGACCTGATGGGGCGAGAGCAGAGTGCGGCAGAGCAAGACCTAATGCTTCGGCGACAACCTGCGACGTCGCGGCGGTGCCCAGGAACTGGCATCCACCACCGGGCGTGGCGCAGGCTCGGCATCCCATTTCCGCCGCGTATTCCAGCGTAATCTGCTGTTGCGCAAAGCGTGCGCCGATGGTCTGTACTTTCCCGGCATCTTCACCGTTTTCAGGTAGCAGGGTTACACCGCCAGGGATGAGGACTGTGGGGATGTCTGCGGCGGACGCCAAGGCCATCATCATTGCCGGCAATCCCTTGTCGCAGGTCGCGACTCCGAGGACGCCTGCTCTGGTCGGCAAGGAGCGCATCAGTCTGCGAAGCACGACCGCGGCATCGTTACGAAACGGGAGCGAATCGAGCATGCCCGTTGTACCTTGCGTGCGGCCATCGCAAGGATCTGTACAGGCGCCGGCAAAGGGTACTGCACTCAAAGAGCTCAGTTCACGCGCAGCCTCGGCCACCAGCAGGCCGACCTCCCAGTGACCGGTGTGAAAGCCAAGCGCGATGGGGCTGCCGTCAGGAGCGCGAACACCGCCATGCGTGCTCAGAATCAGCACTTCCTGCCCGAGTACTTGGGCTGGATCCCATCCCATGCCAACATTCATGCTCAGACCGAAGAGATTTCCCGATGGCTGCGTTAGCAGCATCTCAGGTGTGATTGGAAGCTGCCCGGATGGTCCCGGCGCGTGCGTAGTTACCGCGGTCAGGTCGAGAGTATCGGACTCCAGTATGGATGCGATGCTTATCGGATGGATAGAAAATCTCCTGGCTTCAACGTTCCGATTTTCAAGTGTAGTCGAGTCCCTCGTGCCCGTGCATCGGGCCGATCAGCCTTTTTGCACGCTGTCGGGCAGAGTCGATGGCATGTCGTTCGAAGGCCCTCGCAGGCGCAGAATCATCAACCCCGACAATACAAGCGAGATCGACATGAGAAGGAATCCCGCGCGGGAGTTGCCAGTGCGCGCCTGAAGCACGCCAACGAACCATGTACCGGCAAATCCCCCAAGTGCGCCGCAGCTGTTCACCAACGCGGTCACCTCTCCTGCGACATTCTTTGGCAGCATCTCGGGAATGATTGCGAAGAATGGTCCATAAGGCGCATACATTGCGCTACCCGCTACGATCAGGAATCCATACGCCCACCAGAAGCTCTGGCCAGCCGTACTATATGAGCCGAGCAGCGCCGCTCCTGAGATAACGAGAAAAGGCCAGACGAAGTGCTTGCGATTCAGACCCCGATCCGAAAAATATCCGACCGCGAGCATCATCAGAATGGCGAAGAGATACGGCACCGCACTCAGCAGACCAGTGATAGCAATGCCCTTTGACGCACCTGCCTCGATCATACTGGGCAGCCACAACACAAAGCCATACACGCCAACGCTCCAAAAGAAGTACTGCACGCAGAGCAGCAGCACTGAGGGATGGGCGAGAGCCGATCCCATGCTTCTGACCTGTGGCAGAAACTGCTGCTCTCGACTGAGCTGTTCAGTAAGGTGCTGGCAACTCGCGTCGTTCATCCAACGCGCTTGATCGGGGCGGTCGCGAATGGCGAACCACCAGACGAATCCCCAAAGTATGGATGGAATTCCTTCGAGAACGAAGGTCATTTGCCATCCCACAGCCTTGATCAGGTATCCCGTTACCAGTGACATCCACAAGACCGTGACGGGATTGCCGAGGATCAGCAACGTGTTAGTGCGCGAGCGCTCAGCGCGGGTGAACCAACTTGTGAGCAGGATCAACATTGCAGGAAGAATGAAGCTTTCTGCCACTCCGAGGAGCAGACGAACGATGGCAAGCAGCCAGAAGTTGCCGATAAGGCCGGTGAGGGAAGCGAGCACTCCCCAACTGATCAACGCCAGAAATACCAGCAGGCGTGCGCTCTTACGACGCGCGATTGCCACGCCGGGAATCTGAAACAAGAAATAGCCGAGAAAGAAGAGCGCGCCGAGTAACGCCGAGCGCGAACCGCTGATGTTTAGCGTCTTCGCCATGCCCGCTGCCGCACCAAAGCCGTAGTTGGCGCGATCGAGATAGGCGAGACTGTAGGTAACGAATACCGCCGGCAGGACGAAGAGCCATCGCTTGCGCAGCGTCTGTCGCAGGGCAGTTGCGTCAATGGCGCGGATATCAACATTCGCGGATTGTTGGGCTAGTTTCATGGATTGACAGACCTGCTATTCCGTTTGACACCCGTTCCATGCGCTCGTTATTGTTCTCGCAACCACGATTGAGAGGATGTTATGCGAAGAGCAACCTGGTTGCAGACGATGAGTGTTGGCCTTTGTGTGCTGTGTGCGTCACTGGTGAGTCATGCACAGCAAGTAGATCATTACACCTCCGATTCGTTGATTGCGCAGGCGAAGCCCTTGCAGGAGAAAGCAGCAGCGGCAAACGGAGCGGCTGCCATAACGTTGCAGAAGTACGGCATCGATTACACCATGTTGAGCTTTCGCAGCAAGGATGGCGGAGCGGAACTGCACGAGAAATTTGCTGACATCTTTGTGATTGTGGAAGGCAGCGCTACGCTGCTCTCCGGCGGAAATCTCGCTAACCCGGTTACATCCGCTCCGGGAGAGGTGCACGGAGATAGCATTCTGCACGCGACGACTACAAGTCTTTCCAAAGGAGATGTGGTGCATATTCCGGCTAACACACCTCATCAGTTACTCGTTCCTAAAGGCGCCACGCTAACCTACTTCGTAATCAAGGTAAAAGAGAAAGAATGAAAAATGGCCTGCAGGGTAGGCTGATTTACCGGCGACCATCCTCTGCACACTCACTAATAGTAAGCCGCGCTGATGCTACTCCGGAAGCTTCAAGGTTCCATCGATGGAAAAGCCCCCGCTCACGGTAGCAGTCGATGCGTTGGGTTGGCCGCCACCTACTCCCAGTGTGTACTCGCCGGCCACAATTGTTGGATCTCCGTCCTCAGTTACCATGCTGAGATCCCTTGGGCGGAGTTGAAATTGGATCGTCTCGCTGGCACCAGGGTTGAGGTGGATTCGCTTGAATCCACGTAGTGCTCTGATCGGAGCCCCCTTTACGTCGGGAAAGCTGAGATAGAGCTGGGCAACCTCGTCTCCAGCTAAGGGTCCGGAATTAGAAACGGTAAGCTCAGCGGTGACTGGATCGCCGGCTTTGACTGGCGACCGCGGTAGCTTCAGACCGTCATAACGGAAGGTCGAGTAACTCAAACCGTAGCCAAATGGATACAGCGGCACTCCATCAAAGTAGCGATAGGTGCGGCCTTTCATCGAATAGTCTTCGAATGCCGGTAGCTGACTCACATCTTTGTAGAAGGTCACGGGCAGCCGGCCGGCGGGATTATTCTTTCCGCTCAGCGTCTCGGCAATAGCCGCGCCACCTTCTTCGCCGGAGTACCACGCTTCAACCATCGCGTTAGCATGATCCTTTGCCCAGTTCACGCCGAGGGCGCTGCCGTTCATCAGCACGACAATCAAGGGCTTGCCCGCTGTTGCTACGGCCTCCAACAATGCCTGCTCAGGCTTGGGAAGGTCAAGGCTGGTCCGATCTCCGCCCTTGAATCCTTCTTCGGTTACCGGCATTTCTTCTCCTTCGAGTTGGCTTGTGATGCCCACTACCGCCACCACTACATCCGCATTCTTTGCAGCTGCCAAGGCGGCGGGTGAAGGCTTCATATCGACCGGTGACCAGATCAGCTGCGCTTTTACTTTGCTGGCATCTGGTTGTGCATATTCGACCTTGAGATCAACCTTCTTTCCTTGCTCAAGATGGATGCGGCCGAGCTTGGGCTCAGCTCCATTGGTCATGTAGTTCAAAGCAATCTGCTTGCCGTCAACGGTTACGCGCGAGAAACCATCTGCGAGAAGCCCAAGGTTGTAGTCCCCAGTGGTTTTTGGAGTTAGATAACCCGTCCACTGAATCACGAGCGGAGATTTCCCTTCGGACTCTTTGGGCAGTGTGCCATGCGCTGCGTCTAACTTGCTCTCCACTCGGCTTGTCAGCGGAGTCAGCTTCCCACCCATCATTTCGCCGGTGCTGTATTCGGCTCTCAATCCGGGCTTGTTGTCGGGGGTGGTAAGCATGTCCGCCGGGACTGGGCTACCCTCAGCGCGCAGAAACTGTGTACCCGGCACAAAAGTGATTTGCGCTTTTGGGAACTCAGCTTTCAGTCCTTCGAGAACGCTCACCGAGTGGGTTGGAATGCCGTTATAGTTGCCCAGCAGCACTTTCGTCTGATCAGCGAGAGGACCGACAACCGCGATCCTGGTAACGGCGGATTTGAGCGGAAGCACGCCATCATTTTTCAGGAGCACCATCGATTCGTTGGCTAGCTTTCTAGCCAGCGCCCTGTGTTCCGTTGAGTCCAACTCCTTCTCATCGATCTTTGAGTACGGCACCATTTCAGGGGGATCAAACATTCCGAGCTTGATTCTTGCGGTAAACAGCCGTCTCAGGGCCACATCGATATCGCTCTCCTTCAGCAGGCCTTGTTTCACTGCGTCCAGATAGGGCTTGTAGTCGTGGTCATCTGTGACCTTGGATAAGAAGTCTACACATTCATTGTCCATGCCGCGTTTCAACGATATGGCTGAAGCTTCTGGTTGTGTGGCGGTGAACTTGTGGCCTTCATGAATGTCGATCACCGCTCCACAGTCGGAAACGACGTATCCTTTGAAGTCCCACTTCCCGCGGAGTTGATCCTGCAGCAGAAACTCATTTGCACACGCGGGCTGCCCATTGATGTTGTTATATGCACACATCACCGAGCCGGCTTTCGCTTCAACCACGGTTGCGCGAAAGGCAGGCAAATAGGTATCGAGCTCGTCGTGCTTGCTCACCGTGACGTCTGCATTGTGGCGCGTTGGTTCCGGGCCGCTGTGCACGGCAAAGTGCTTGGGTGTTGAAATGACGCGATAGTACTTAGGATCGTCGCCTTGCATGCCGGTCACAAACGCGACTCCCATGCGTGCCGTCAGATATGGGTCTTCGCCGTAAGTCTCCTGACCGCGGCCCCAGCGCGGATCGCGAAAGATATTGATGTTAGGCGCCCAGAAATCCAAGCCCTCGAAGATATTGCTATGCCCTGCGCGTACTGCCTGCACATGCTTGATACGGGCCTCGATGCTGATTGCCTCGGCCATGGCGTGAATCGTATCCGGATCGAATGTGGCTGCCAGTCCAATGGGCTCCGGAAACTCCGTTGTTCCATTCACCGCCACGCCGTGCAGACTCTCGCTCCACCAGTCGTAGGCGGGCAAGCCGAGATGCGGAACAGCACGGGCCTGGTTTACGAGCTGCATCGCTTTCTCTTCGATCGTCATGTGTCGCAACAGGTCGTCAACTCGCGCGTCGATGGGCAGAGCGGGGTTCATGTAGGGCATCTTCGATGCATCCTGCATGGGCTCTTTTGCAGCGGTTGAACCGGTCTCCTGGGTCCGGCCTGCCATGGTCAGCATCAGCGCACAGATCATGATTAGACCGACATGTCGACGCTGCCGAAGTGAGCCAAAAAGTGCCATCTTTGGAACCCCTAAATCGCTTTATTTGGAGAAAACCGAGCGCCCTCAATGTAGCCTTCCAGCCCATCATTTGTAAACAGTATTTATGCGGGAATATGCAGTCGTTGGTCCGATCGGCAATATGTTGACTTATAGCAGGCGCGAGTTAACCGCGCAGTGCGTTTACCCAGCTCGATAAGAAGCCTCGTAGTTGAGTGGGAGGCCGCAACCACAAGGCTGCGGAAGTTGGCCGCCATCTGGACCGCACAAGCACGGTCAGTCCGCGTCCCGTAAGAGCTCGAAAGGCATCTTCGTCTGTTGTGTCGTCTCCCAGATAAGCGACAGGTGCATCGATGTGCATCTCGTTGAGGAGCAGTCTTACAGCATCTCCTTTGTTGCGGCCAGCCCTCAATTCGACGCCGCCGTCAAACTGGAGTAGGTGCATTGTGGGCGCGGTGCCAAAGGGCTGCAGCAGACTCAGAGCGACTTTCAGCAGTGCCTCGCTTGTTTGTGGAGATTGGCCGCGCCAGTGAACGGCCACGGCGTTCCATTTGTCTTCAACTCGAATGCGTTGGCCGAACGCCGCAGATCGAATGGCCTTTCTTGCGCCGGCCAGCGTGTCGTGTTCTTGCGGAAGCAACTGATCCAACTCAACACGGCCATCGGGGAATCTGCGCTCGACACCGTGCAGTCCCCATATCTCCAGAGAGGAAAGGCCAAGCTGCGACGCCACTTCTGCGGCCGGTCTGCCGCTGATAATGACGATACGCGTAGTGCCTAGCTTATGAATCTCTGCCAGCAGTTCCGGAACGCCAGCCCAAGGTCGTACCTGCAATGGATCGATGCGAAATGGAGCCAGCGTTCCGTCGAAGTCCAGCAGGAGTGTCGATTCGTCAGCTGTCCGTACGAGGGCAAAAAAATCTTCCAATGTGGAGCTGACAGTTGCCCTAGTTTGTATAGTCTCGACCTGCATTTACGCTAACTTTCGATGCGTTTCGCTTGGAGGATACGCGGAGGCATCACTCTCCAGCCGCACAGCGCAGACGTCAGTCAGGACATTCGACGCCCAACGATACACGTTGTGCTCCTTTACCTGGTGGCGCAATCGTTCCATGCGCAGCCGACGTTCTCCCTGGCTCATCTCCAGTGCCGTTCTGATCGCTTCACCTACCTGTTCGATGTCATAAGGGTTGACCAGAAGTGCGTCTCGAAGTTCCTGTGCCGCTCCGGTAAAGCGACTCAGGATGAGTACGCCATCACCGTCTTTGCGTGCCGCAAGGTATTCTTTCGCAACCAGATTCATACCGTCGTGCAGCGATGTGACAACGCAGATGTCGGCTGCCTGGTAGTAACGTTCAACCTCCTTGTGACTGCATTGGCGCTCGATCAGAATCACAGGCTTCCATTTGGATGTCTCAAAGCGGCGATTGATACGCTCAACGGTCTCCTGGACCTGTGTTTGCAGAGCCATATAGCTGGGGATGTGGGTGCGACTTGGGGCTGCAATCTGCGCAAATACGATTTTTTCCAGATACCATGGATGCTCGTCGAGCAGGTACTCGACAGCCAGAAGTCTCTCTACTATTCCCTTGGTGTAGTCCATGCGATCCACGCCAAGTACTAGATGCTTACCTTCAATGCCTAGTTCGCGATGCAACTCGCCGGCTCCAATTTCAACGACATTGCTGCCCGTGGCGTCATGTGTGTGGGGTCTTACGATGGTCGGCCGGCCCGTGGAGCCGGGTCGATCCCCCTTGTAGCTGTCTTCGCCAGTAGCATGTTCATCCCAGGCAACGCTGATCGGGAATGGCTTTACCGACGAGAGATGTCCTTTGCGGCGGATGCTGAAATGCTCCCAGTCGGTTCTTGCCTCCAACACACGGTCCACGGTTTCGAGGAAGTTATTGCAATGGGATTGAATGTGAAAGCCAATAACGTCCGCGCCGAGGAGTCCATCAAGCAACTCTGCCTGCCACGGGCAAATACTAAATGCCTCCGCATTGGGCCAGGGAATGTGCCAGAAAATAGCCACCCTCGCGTCGGGCCTGGCCTTCTTGATCATCTGAGGCAATAAAGCAAAATGATAATCCTGGACAAACACGACTGGATGTTCGGTGTCGCGCATTTCCTCGATCAAGACTTCGGCAAACCTGGCATTGACACTCTGGTAGTAGCTCCAGTCGCTGGCGCGGAAGTTCGGTCGCGTGTGAGCGATATGACAGAGCGGCCACAGGCCTTCATTGGCGAAGCCCTCGTAGTAGCCTGCCTCCTCCTCTGGACTTAACCACACCCGTCGCAAGGTGTAGCGGGGATCGTCGGGAGGTACCCGCAACCGGTCATTTGCATCCACAAAGGACTTGTCTTCGCTGCCGTTGCCGTGCGCGATCCACGTACCGTCGCAGGCTTGCAAAACTGGTTCAATTGCAGTGACGAGGCCACTCGGAGGAACGACCAACTCCGTCTCCGAGCCTCGCTTCACGTGCATATATGGCTCTCGATTGGAAACGACGAAGAGCTTACCGCTGCCGAGGCGCTCGCGGACATGCACCGCGAGGCGATCCGCTGTCCACACATGTTCGGCAGCGTCGCGCAATCGCGCTTCCGCCTCGGCCGCAGCACGTGCTCTGGTCAGATTTTCCGCCAGCGACGCCATCTCGTTCGCGAGCGGCATGAGATACCCGAACTCCTTTGCGCCATCTCCGACGTCGGCGTCGCCCTGGCGCAACCTGCGGAGCCAGTCTGCTGCGCGCTTGACTGGCTGCTGCAGGAACCAACGCACCATCACCAGCGTCACTACTACGACAAGAATTACCATCGCAACGATTCGCAGGAAGCTTCTTCGCCAGACTTGCACGCCTTCGCTGCGGATGTACTCAGCGTCGGTCAGCATCACCAGGGCACCGACCGTACGCTGTCCCTCATGCAGTGGAATCGCGTATTCATACCACAGCCTCGGGGAGGACGAGGAGGTCTTGGTTCCGTTTGCGCTGGCCCCCGGTTTCCCGCCTCCGGCGACAGGCCCTTCGACGACTTTGACATAGGCGCTGGCCTCTTTTCCCTCGGTCAGAGAGCGCTTAAGAAGATTTGCAGGAAGCGTGTTGAGCGCGAGAATATCGCCGGTGGAGGCCCGTAGTTGTTCCTGTGTGTCGTAGACGGCCAGGCTTGGTTGATCTGGGTACTGGCGTAGACTTTTGAGCAGGTCAGGCAGCTTTTCATCCTGCCCTGTCATCAATAACTGTTCGATTTGTGGCTGTATTCCCGCGCCAAACCATTGGGTTCTTCGGGCCAAATCGCTGCGTAACGTGTGATTGTGCGCCAGAACATCAAAGAAAGTCGATCCAACCGAGATAAGCGTAATCCCCACGAGGAGTGCAGCCACCAAGCGAAGACGAAAAAAATGCATGATTATTCTCCTTCGAAAGGGGAGCAATACGTCCCTCTCGGACGAAAGATAAAGGAGTTTCTGTAGTCGCTATTTCATACATGCACATGAACAGCCACTTATATCCTCTAACCTTAGATGCGGAATTTCACGCGATCATGTGGGGCAGTCTGAACTTTTTCTGATCGAGTCGGTAAAGATTACCGATCGGTGTTTGGAATGGTTAAAGCCATCCCCATAGCGATTCGTTACGGGTGAATCATGGCCAGTGGCTTGATTCTAAAGAGATGTGGCTGTCGCGGGTCGGAGCGCAGAGGCAATGAAAGCGGCAAGGAGAAATGCAACTGAGGTGACGCGAAGCGCAAAACTGAGTCCTGCATGCTCAGAAATGCTGCCGATGATGTAAGGCGCAGCGGCACTCAGCAGCCGGCCACTGTTGTACACGAAGCCCATTGCCGAGGCACGCAGGGACGTGGGGAAGAGTTCGCTGGCGAGGACTGTGAAGCCGCTAAAGAAGCCAGTGCCGAAGAAGCCCACAAGTGGACCGATGAATAACAGCATCCCAGGGGCGCGCACGAATGCGAACAAGGGTACGAGCATCGCGGCAACCAACAGGTAGCCAATATAGGTATATTTACGGCTGAAGACGTCGGCGAAATATCCGAATGTGACGTAGCCCAGAAACGTGCCGATCTGCATCACGATGGTCCAGGTAGAGGTCTGCACAATGCTGAGGCCGCGACCGCCTTGAGCGATGGGCATGGAAAGGAAGCGCGGTACCCAGGTAAAGAGTCCCCACCAGGCAAAGAGCGCTGCCGCATTCATGGTGGCGCACACCAGCATGCTGTAGCCAGACGCACCGCGAAACAATTTTCCCAGCTGGACTTTTGCGGTTCTCTCCTGTCGCCACGCCTCGGGTTCACGCAGCTTACGCCGTAGCCAGAGAGCGATCAAGGCTGGCGCAACACCTGCAAAGAATACTGCGCGCCATCCGAAGCGCGGCAGTACGAGGGCCACTACGGCCGCGCCCAGCGCATAGCCAACCGCCCACGAACTCTGCATGAGCGCCAGCGCTTTGCCGCGGTGCCGCGCGGGCCATGTCTCCGCCACCATCGCCGCTCCAGAGGCCCACTCTCCGCCCATGCCGACACCCAGTACTATGCGGCAGACCATCAGTTGCAACGCGGTGTGGGTGAGGCCGCACATCGCTGTGGCAATAGAATAGATCAAGATGCTTGCCGTTAGGGCCCGGGTTCGGCCAAAGCGGTCGGCGAACCAGCCGAACGTCACGCCTCCGACAGCGGCCGAAACCAGCATCACGGACATGAGCGCTCCGCTCATAGCAGCGGAGAGATGCATCTCAGCCTGCACTTGTCCAAGCACCAGCGCGTAGAGCATCACGTCCATACTGTCGAGCATCCACCCTAGAGACGCGGCGAGCAGGGTGCGCTTTTGATCCGGGGAAGCCTCGATCAGCCAACTATAGATTCCGTTCAAATATGCTCCTCGCGTTTGAAGACGGCGGGTTTGGGACTTTGCTTGAAGTGCTTTAGAGTTCTTGAGTACGGCTCGCGGGGCTAGTGAGGGTTCCGCAATACAAAGATACGAGAGTAAAACGACTTGCGCGTAGCAATTGATACAGGCGGTACTTTTACAGACTGCGTCTACCTTGCGGACGGAGAGATCCGCGTCCTAAAAGTCTTCTCCACCCCTGAAGACCCTTCCCTTGCAGTCATCGGTGCGCTGCAACGGATCGGCAGCGGGCATTCACTCGACCTTCGCCATGGCACTACAGTCGGAACGAACACCATGCTGGAGCGCAAAGGTGCGCGGGTCGCTTTCATTACAACGGCAGGATTTGAAGACACGATCGCCATCGGCCGCCAGACCCGCAGCAAGCTATACGACTGGTTCGCGCCGGTACCAGTCTGCCTTGTGCCGCGCCAACTACGCTTCGGAGTACCGGAAAGAGTCAGTGCGGAAGGCAGCATACTTCGCTCTCCTACAGACGATGAACTGACTGCGCTTGTCGATGCGGTTCGAAACAGTGGCGCCGAGGCAGTGGCTGTTTCGCTGCTGTTTTCCTTCGCGAGTCCGGCGAATGAGGTTCGCGTGGAAGAGGCCTTAAGTGGCCTGAATCTGTCCGTTTCCACTTCGCACCGAATTCTGCCGGAGTTTAGGGAATATGAACGTGCGTCGACAACTGTAGTCAACGCCTATCTATCGCCGAGGATGCAACGCTACCTGCTTCATCTCGAGCAGCGTGTTACTTCGAGCTTCTCGGGCAGCCGCGTCGATGTGATGCAATCATCCGGAGGCATCATTCCCGTACAACTCGCGGCGCGTGAGCCCGTGCGAACCGTGCTATCCGGTCCCGCGGGTGGAGTGGTTGGAGCATGCCAGGTCGCTCGCTGGGCCGGCTTTGAGCGCATCATTGGTTTCGACATGGGCGGTACATCGACGGACGTGTTTCTAGCTGACGCATCTACGGGCGGAGTGCAACGCACGCGCGAATCTGTTGTAGCTGGCGTCCCCGTCAGCGTTCCGATGCTCGATATTCATACCGTCGGTTCGGGTGGTGGATCGATTGCTCGCTTTGATACGGGAGGCATGTTGCGGGTCGGCCCCGAGTCTGCAGGTGTCGTTCCTGGGCCCATCTGTTTCGGACATGGAACTTTGCCAACTGTGACGGATGCCAACTTCGTATTGGGCAGGTTAGATGCCGCGAGTTTCCTGGGAGGAGGCGTCGAACTGCATCCTCAACGCACCAAAGAAGTTCTTTTCAAGGAAAAGGGCCCTCTGTCGAGCGTTGGAGAATTTGCTTCGGGCATTTTGCGCGTCGTCGAGATGCAGATGGAGAAGGCCATTCGAGTCATCTCTATTGAGCGCGGCCATGACCCGCGCGAGTTCACGCTTGTCGCCTTCGGCGGCGGCGGCCCTCTGCATGCGTGTTCGCTGGCGCGCTCGCTTCGCATTTCGACGGTGCTGATTCCTGCTATGCCCGGTGCGCTCTCGGCGTTGGGTATTCTTCTCGCCGATTTTGTGAGGGACTATTCGCGTACCGTCATGTTGCCTGGTGACGCCATCGATAACATTCGATCCATATTCGCTGAGTTGAGACAGCGAGGGGAGGCGGATTTCTCACTTGATAATCTCGAAGCTGTTGCGCAATATTCCGTCGACCTTCGCTATCGCAGGCAGGGTTACGAGCTCAATGTTGCATATGACGAACAGCATCCGAATCGAAGTATCGATGAGTTCCATCGTCAGCATCAGCAGCGCTATGGTTTCTGCAATCCAGATAAGCCCGTGGAGATCGTGAATGTTCGCCTGCGCATGAGGGCATCCTGTGAGTTTCCCGCGCCCAAGTATCGAGAGCCCACATCGTGTAGTGTGAATGCGGCTTGGTATGAAGAACGGGAGATATTCTTCGATGGACGATTCCGGAGTTCGCGGCTTTATCATCGCGAGGCGCTTACGCCGGGGGTGACAGTTTATGGGCCGGCCATGATCACCGAATACACCTCGGCAACAGCATTGCCGCCAGGTTGCTCCGCACAGGTAGATGGATACGGCAACCTCGTCATCGCGATTGCACAGGAGGAGATTGAATGACCTTCGCCGATAGTCCGATTGCCGACCCGGTTGAACTCGCAATATTCCAAAGCGCTGTGCACTCCATTGCCGAAGAGATGGGCGCTGCCTTGCGACGGACTGCACTGTCTCCCAATATCAAGGAGCGCCGCGATTATTCATGTGCCGTCTTTGACGGCCAATGTCGAGTGATTGCCATGGGTGATCATATGCCAGTGCACCTGGGGTCCATGCCCATGTCTGTGCAGGCTGCGGTCGACGCGATCTCATTCGAGCCGGGAGACATCGCGATTCTCAACGATCCTTACGCTGGCGGAACGCATCTGCCCGATATCACCATGGTACTGCCCGTCTTTTCGCGCGAGAGCGAAAAGCCAGAATTCTACATAGCGAATCGTGCGCACCACGCGGATGTAGGTGGAGCATTCGCAGGGTCAATGGGACCTGCCCGGGATATATTCCAGGAGGGCATTCGCATACCTCCGATACGCATCGTGCGCGGCGGCGTCACCGATCGCGAAATGCTTGATCTCATCCTGCTGAATGTGCGCACGCCTGAAGAGCGCGAAGGAGATTTGCAGTCGCAGATCGGCGCCTGTCGTGTCGGGGAACAACGCATATTGCAACTGCTCGATAAATACGGAAGCGCAAAGCTCGAACGGCTGACCGCAGAGCTGCTTGATTACTCTGAACGTCTGGTGCGCGCAGAACTGCGCAAGATGCCGGCAGGCGAATACAGCGCCGAAGACTGGTTGGATGATGACGGCGTGACCGACGCTCCTTGCAGGATCGCCGCGCGATTGCGTCTAGATCCACACGAGGGGTCGATGCGCGTGGACTTCACCGGGACGTCTCCTCAGGCCGCGGGCAGTGTCAACGCGGTGCGTGCCATCACGCTCTCCGCGTGCTTTTACGTTCTCCGCTGCTTGCTGGCTGACGATGCGCCTGCGACGGCTGGAATCCTGCGGCCGCTTACACTTTTTGCGCCCCAAGGAAGCATCGTCGATGCGCTGCCGCCGGCTCCGGTCGCCGGTGGCAATGTCGAAACCTCGCAGCGCATTGTGGACGTATTGCTTCGAGCCCTTGCCGATGCTGTCCCGGAGCGCATACCCGCGGCCAGTGCAGGCACGATGAGTAATCTAACCATCGGCGGTATCGATCCCCGAACCTCGGAGCCCTTCACCTACTACGAAACCGCCGCGGGGGGGATGGGCGCGCGTTCAGGGCTCGATGGTATCTCAGGTGTACAGACTCACATGACTAACTCGCTGAACACTCCCATTGAGGCTCTTGAATTTGCATACCCCTTCCGCGTTCGGCGTTACGCCTATCGAAATGATTCGGGAGGGGAGGGACAGTTTCGTGGTGGCGACGGATTGATTCGCGAAATTGAATTGCTCTCCGATGCGCAGGTCACGCTGCTTGCTGACCGGCGCAAATTCCAACCGTATGGACTGCATGGTGGAGAGGGCGGCACATGTGGCGGCGCATATATAACGAGGACGATAGGCGCTGGTGAGCATCCGGAAGAAACGGTGATGCCCGGAAAGTGCAGCTGTAATCTTTCAGCGGGCGACACGATACGTATTGAGACTCCGGGCGGAGGGGGCTGGGGTAAGAGATGATCTCTGCCGGCTCGGCGAAGGAAGAATTCATCTCGCAAGTCAACGCAATTCGCGTGCTACGATAAGCCTGAATCGCACACGGGAGCCATCGATGAAGTGTGTTGTTTTTGCTGCAATAGCGCTCTCCTTCGCGTCGTTTAGTGCGGCGCAAGCACCGTCCGCTCGTTTGTCTGCAACCCCCTCCACGGTCGTATGGGGATACTATTCCGCCAAGGCTAAGCCGGTGCTTACCGTTCACTCTGGGGACAGCGTGAACATCCAGACGCTTTCCACATGCGGTTCAACGGAGCGGCTGATCGGGGAGGGCGTTGCTGCGGCCGACATTCCGTCATACAACGCGGACATATATCGCGAAGTAAAAGACAAAGGCCCCGGCGGCCACATTCTCACCGGCCCCGTTGAAATCGCAGAAGCAGAACCGAGTGATGTGCTCGAAGTTCAGATTCTCAAGATAGACATTGATGTTCCTTTTGCCTGCAATGGCTTCGGAACCGGTCGCGGATTTCTGCCCAACGACTATCCTTACAGCCGATCTAAAATCATTCCTCTCGATCGCGAGAAGATGATCGCAAAATTCGCGCCGGGCATTGAGATTCCGCTGCATCCTTTCTTTGGCAGCATGGGAGTGGCGCCGCCCGAGTCAGCAGGCCGCCTCGACAGCGCTCCGCCATGGATGCACGCAGGCAACATGGATAATAAGGAACTTATTGCAGGCACGACGCTCTACATTCCTGTTCATGCCAAAGGAGCACTTTTTGAAGTCGGCGATGGTCACGCAGGCCAAGGCAACGGTGAAGTCGATATCACCGCGATGGAGACATTTCTAACCGGGACTTTTCGGTTCGTTGTGCACAAAGACCAGCATCTGCTGTGGCCGCGAGCCGAAACGCCCACCTCCTACATCAGCATGGGATTCAGCCCCGACCTCAAAGAAGCTACTACGCTCGCTGTCCGTGACATGATCAACTTCCTCGTCGACAAGAAGCACCTGAGCCGGGATGAAGCCTACATGCTTACAAGCGTGGCAGTCGACGTCGATATTACTCAACTCGTGGATGGAAACGTGGGTGTTCACGCAATCTGCCCAAAGAATATCTTCCTGAAGTAGTGCTTAATAGACTGTTATTGCCTAAGGCACTATCGCACCTGCGGGAAGCCCAGATCGACCTTGCTCGCACCCGGATCGGGCCACCGGCTCGTCACCACTTTCGACCTAGTGTAGAACTGCACGCCCTCGGGGCCATACATGTGCAGATCGCCAAAGAGAGAAGACTTCCATCCGCCGAAGCTGTAGTAGGAAACGGGAACAGGAATCGGCACGTTGATACCTACCATGCCTATTTCGACATCGAATTGAAATTGCCTCGCTGCTCCGCCGTTTTGTGTGAAGATGGCCGTGCCATTTCCGAATGGATTCTCATTGATCAGCTTGAGCGCCTCGGCATAGCTGGATACACGGACCACGCTTAGGACCGGGCCAAAAATTTCATTATCGTAGCAACGCATCCCCGGTTTCGCATTGTCGATCAGCGAAGGTCCGAGGAAATATCCATCGCCCTTCATCGCGGGATCAAGACGGCCATCGATGGGCAGCGTTGCTCCATCTGCAATTGCCGAATCCAGATACGAGGCCACTCGGTCGCGATGCTCACGTGAGATCAGCGGTCCCATTTCATTTGCAGGCTCAGAGCCGGGTCCAACCTTGATCTTCGCAACGCGCTGACGTATGGCTTCGATCAACGGATCCGCCACATCTCCTACAGCGAGCACAACGGAGATAGCCATGCAGCGTTCACCGGCCGCTCCATAGCCCGCTGACACGGCGGCATCGGCAGCCATCTCTATGTCAGCGTCGGGCAGCACGAGCATGTGATTCTTTGCGCCGCCGAGCGCCTGTACTCGCTTTCCGTTTCGCGTTGCGGTTTCATAGATGTAACGGGCAATGGGCGTGGAGCCAACGAAGCTGATTGCCTTGATATCGGGATGGTCGAGCAATCGATTCACTGCGATTTTGTCGCCCTGCACCAGATTCAACACTCCGTCGGGGACGCCCGCTTCCTTCGCCAGTTCCGCGATAAAGATACTCGCTGATGGAACCTTCTCTGATGGCTTCAATACGAATGTATTGCCGCATGCGATCGCGTTGGAAAGCATCCACAGCGGAACCATCGCGGGGAAATTGAATGGCGTAATGCCCGCGACAACACCAAGCGGCTGGCGAATCTGATATACATCGACTCCACGGCTGGCCTGCTCAGAGTAGCCACCTTTCAGGAGATTGGGAATGCCGCAGGCGAATTCAACATTCTCAAGTCCGCGTGCTATCTCACCGAGAGCATCCGCGATTGTCTTTCCATTTTCGCGGCTGATAATCTCTGCCAGTTGCTGCTTGTTTTCGACGATCAGACTGCGCAGCCGAAACATCACCTCTGCACGCCGCGACAAAGGAGTAGCTCGCCAGTCAGCAAACGCTGCCTTGGCTGCTGCGACGGCACTGTCAACATCTTCGACAGAGGCAAAGCCCACTTCCGCAATTACTTCTCCGGTAGCTGGGTTGGTTATGTCGCTGTGGCGTCCCGAATCTGCATTCACGAGCGTTCCATTGATCCAGTGCGAAACGGTGGTGATTGCCGGCGTTTGTATGGCGCTCATGATATTCCTGGCCTTTCTATCCCTTCAGGGAGTTACCAATGTCTGGACTTGCGGGGCGGTGGCAATCGTAGCAGATTCACCGCCGCGGCTCTACATCTGGTTTCAATGATAGATCGTTTAAACGGTGGCGTTTCGCCGCAACAAGGCAAAGGCAATCATGAACCTAATGTTGGTCGTGGATATGTGCGTATCCAATCGATAGTCTTCGAAGCCAGCCGGTCGAATGCAGCGACCGCTAGCTTCAAGTGGTTTTCATGGGTATCTTCGATCTTGTTATGACTGATGCCTTTGAGCGATTGGACGAACATCATCACGGTCGGAATGCCCGAGCGGGAGACTTCGGCAGCATCGTGCAAAGGGCCCGAGGGCATGCGGTGTGCGCGCGTGTTTCCACCAGGAATCGTCTCACGAATCGCCTCTTCGCACTGGGCGATCAGCGTGGGATGAAAAGGCTCGGGTGAGATATTCCATATCCGCGACCACTCAACGGTACATCCTTCCTCTACTGCGAACTGTATGCTCTTTTCCTGAGCTTCGCGATACATTTGCGCAAGCACGCCGACGTCGAGATCACGCTGATCGAGCGTAGCTTCGCAGCGTCCAACGACTGCTGTCACAATGCCGGGAAAAGTCTTGACGCTGCCCATGGTGCAGACTGCGTCTGGATGACGCGTGGCGATGGCGCGAATTTCGAGGGCGAGCTTTGCAGCGGCGGCCAGGGCATCACGTCGCGCTGTCATCGGCGTGGAACCTGAGTGCGCCTCCTGTCCATGGAATGTGATGGCATGTCGCTCAACGCCCTTCGTTCCCAGTACCGCCGCCAGTGGCAGATCCATGCGTTCCAGCACAGGGCCTTGCTCGATGTGCAACTCAAGATAGGCGGCTGCATTCCTGCGCTCGACCTGCGCATCGCCGATGGAGTCGATCGCTACACCGCATTGCGCCAGTGCTTCTTCAAGTGAGACTCCGTTCGCGTCGGTGCGTGCGCGATCTGCATCGATGGTGTGCGTCCCGGCGAACGCGGAGGAGCCGAACAGGCTGCGACCGAAACGCGCACCCTCTTCATCGGCCCAATCTACCAGACGAACCGTGATTGGCGGCCTGCCGTTGTATTCATCTGCGATGCGCTCTAAAACCGCAAATGCTGCTATCACTCCCAGGCATCCGTCGAGCCATCCCCCGTTGGGTACGGAATCGAGATGGCTGCCCATAATTAAGGTTTTTGAGGAGTCGCCGTGGAGCGTTGTCCAGCTATTGCCCGCCGCATCGTAGTGATGCTCGATTGGTAGGTTACTTAGCTTGGACTGGAACCATTCTCGCGCTTTCAGCCACGTCGGACTCCATGCAAGTCGCTGAGCGCCGCGCTCATCGGAAGTGAGTTCCCGCAACTCTTTCAACAGGGAGACTGCGCTCTGCGTGTCAACTGGCATAGGTTGTCTCCCCAGCGAAATGGTTGGGCTTACGCCGCAGGAGTTGTCCGCGTCCTGCTTCCCCTACAAACACTCCATCGCGGACCTGCACCTTACCTCGCACAGTTACGATGGATGGTCTCCCTTGGATCGCAAATCCCTCAAAGCCGTTGTAATCATTGTTGGTGTATTGGGTTGCCGCGGAGATAGTGCCGCGGTATTCAGGATCATAGATCACAAGATCCGCATCTGAGCCGACGGCGATGGTCCCCTTGCGCGGAAAGAGGCCGAAGAGTTTGGCCGGGCGTGTGCTGAGTGCATCCACGAAGCGGTGGATATCGAGAACTCCGCGTTTGACGCCATAGGTGTACATCAGATTGACGCGATCTTCGATGCCGGGTATACCATTGGGAATCTGCGTAAAGGCATTTGCGCCGAGCAGCTTTTGCTTTGTATCAAACGGACAATGGTCCGTACCCACGGTATCGATCAGGCCTGCCTGCAACGCATTCCATAGGACTGGAAGATTACGCTTGTCGCGTAATGGCGGCGACATTATATGTTTCATGCCTTCGACGCCATTGCGCTCTGCGTAACTCCTATCCAGAAGAAAGTGCGGAAGCACTGATTCGATGTATAGCTTGACGCCTCTAAGTTTGGCTTCTACCGCAGCGCGCAAAGCTGGAGCGCAGGAAAGATGGACAACATAACCGGTTGCACCGGTTTGTTCGACGAACGTTGCAAAGCGGTTGGTGCCTTCAGCTTCGATTGCCACGGGGCGACTAGGCTCATGCCACTCGGGTCCAGTCTTTCCAGCAGACAACAGCAACTGTTGTAACTGGCTAACTAGCTCCGCGTTTTCGCAATGTGCGGTGGTGATTACGCCTAATTCAGCAGCCAGCTTGAGCGTGGAGAACATCTCTTCGTCGTTAACGCCGAAGAAGTTTTTGTAGGAAAGAAAAATCTTGAAAGATGTGGTTCCGTCTTCGACAATTTCGCGCAACTGCGACTCCGTCTGCGCGTCGTAGCGAGTGACACCCATGTGGAAGGCATAGTCACAGGCGCTGTTACCGTCGGCCTTCGCCTTCCATATGTGATAGCCCTCAAGCGCATCTTCATTGCGGGAAGGGCAGACCATTTCGATGTAGCAGGTAGTACCACCGATCAGCGCAGCCCTGCTTGCTGTCGCGTGAGTATCCTTTGCAAATGTCGCCATGAATGGCAAATGGATATGCACATGCGGATCGATGAAGCCGGGGAAGACAATCTTTCCTGTCGCGTCGATTATCTCAGTCCCGGCTGGAGCAGAGAGAGACTCTCCAATGCGCGTGATGGTTTCATCTTCAACATAGAGGTCGCTGCGATGACGAGAATCCGCGGTCACTATCTCGCCGCCCTTAATGAGCAATCCCATTGGATACTTCTCCCTGCTTGTTTCTGCAAACACGCCTCATCGGATGTGTATCGCGCCATGATCAATCAGCACGAGATCAGTGAATATGAATTCCCACCCGGTCGCGATATTTCTTCATCTCTTCCCAGTCCTCCGTTATTACGGGTTGCTGCTCTGACAACTGGCTCCAGGTTATGCTTTCGCGCCCTGAAGGAAGCTCGATCATTTCGATGCACTCATCTACTGGACACACGTTATAGCAAAGCCTGCAACCTACACAATCCTCGTCGCGGACGACCGGTTGCGGGCGGGTCTCGACAGCGTCGTGCTTGCCGTTGGATCGCACATCATAGGAGAGCGGGGAGACCAAGTCTCCCTGAGGCGAAACGAGGTCGATGCACTGATGCGCTGTGTCATTGCAGGCGACATAGCAGAGATTGCACTTGATGCACTTGTCTGGATTGATGCGCGCGACCGCACGGAACGACAGGTCGAAGTCCTTGAATTCTGAAACGCGATGCAGGCTCTTGCCGGTTACATCTGCAATCGTTTTGAATCCCTTTTCATCCATCCAGTTGGAGAGGCCGTCGCAGAGGTCTTCGATAAGCCGATAGCCGTAGTGCATGACGGCGGTACAGACTTGCAGGCTCGATGCTCCAAGTAGCAGAAATTGCGCAGCATCTTGCCAGGTGGCGATGCCGCCCATGCCGGAGATGGGCAGGCCTGAGTTCGCGACGATCTCGTCTTTACCCAACTCCGCGAGCATGTTGAGCGCGATGGGCTTGACGGCTGGGCCTGCATAGCCTCCGTGTCCACCTTTGCCGCCGATGCTCGGTGTCAGTTCCAGTGTGTCCAAATTCACGCCGACGATGGAGTTGATGGTGTTGATGAGGGATAGAGCGCTGGCGCCCGCGGCGACTCCTGCGCGTGCTGGAAGAACGATATTGGTGATGTTGGGCGTGAGCTTCATGATGACGGGTATTGAAGCGACGTCCATCACCCAACGGGTGATTTGTTCGCAATACTCCGGTACTTGTCCGACGGCGCTGCCCATGCCGCGTTCGCTCATTCCATGCGGGCATCCGTAATTGAGTTCAATGCCGTCGGCGCCGGTGTCTTCAATCAGTCGTACTATGTCACGCCATGCTTCGGGTTTGGCCTCCACCATGGCTGAGATGATGACGGCGCGGTCGGGCCATGCGCGCTTGACCTCCGCGATCTCATGCAGGTTGATTTCAATCGGACGATCGGAGATCAGTTCGACGTTGTTGATGGCCAGCATGCGCTGGCGGCCATAGTGCCATGCGCCGTATCGATTCGAAACGTTGAGCACCGGAGCGCCGATGGTCTTCCAGACTGCGCCGCCCCATCCCGCTTCGAAGGCCTTGTGAATCTGCGCACCGGAGTTGGTCGGCGGCGCAGACGCGAGCCAGAACGGATTGGGGCACTTGATGCCAGCAAAGTTGATGCGAAGATCGGCCATGCCTACACCACCCCTGTTGTCAACGGCTGTTGTGCGAGCTTGTGATGAATTGTCATTGCTGCGAGCTTGCCATCCTGCACAGCCATGACGGTAGAGGCCGCGCCCCGCGATCGGATGCAGTCTCCGATTGCATATATGCCTTCGACGCTGGTCTGGAAGCCGTCATCGACGGCGATGAAGCCTTTTTTTGTTTCGAGTCCCAGCAAAGAAGATACGGCTGGTTTGATCTGGCCCACAGCTTTGACGATCTGGTCCGCCGTCAGAACAAACTCCGAACCCTCGACATAGATCGGAGACGGTCTGCCCGAAGAATCCGGTTCACCAAGCTCGACTCGTAAACATTCGAGAGCAACCGGGAGACCTCCATCTATCAAGACTCGCGAAGGTTGGCTGAGAAAACGAAATTCGATACCTTCCTTGCGGGCGAAGTCGTACTCGTGCTCATAGCATGTCATTTCGCGATCGGTGCGGCGATAGACCATTGTGACGCGCTCAGCGCCCAGCCGTTTGGCGATGGTGGCGCAATCGACGGCGGTGTTCCCAGCGCCTATTACGATCACATTGCGGCCAATGTCGATGATAATGCCGGACTTGCTGGATTCGATGAATTCAAGTCCATCGATGATCGCGTCTTCGCCTTGGATCCCAAGCCTGGGTGTTCTGCCTAGTCCAACGCTCAACACCACGCCATCGAACTTTGCCTGAAGTTCGGCGATCGAAATATCCTTGCCCAACTCGATTCCGGTCTTGATCTCGACGCCAAGGCCTTCGATCATGCGGACTTCTTCGAGAGCGACCTCGACAGGTTCGCGTAGCGCAATAATGCCGTATGTGGAGAGACCGCCGGCCAGGTCACGTTTTTCGTAGACGGTGACGGCATGGCCGAGTTTGGCCAGTTCGCCGGCACAAGAGAGGCCAGCGGGTCCGGAGCCGATGACGGCGATCTTCCTGCCTGTAGGCGCGGCCTTTACGACGGGATAGCCACCCGTTTGTTTGGCGTGGTCCATGGCGTAGCGCTGCAATCGGCCAATGGCGATGGGCTTGTGATCGGAGCCGAGAACGCATGCGCCTTCGCAAAGCTCCTGTACCGGGCATACACGAGCGCAGGTGGCGCCCAGAAGGTTTGCGGCGAAGATAGTCTCAGCCGACCCACGCAAGTTATTGGTGGCGATCTTCTTTATGAAGCGGGGTATGTCGATGTGGGTCGGACAGGCATGTGTGCAGGGTGCGTCGTAGCAGTAGAGGCATCTATCTGCCTCAATGGACGCAGCGTTCGGAGTCAACGGTGGAAGCTGTTCTTTCAGCGCCTCGCCGATATCTTTGCAACCTGATTCCATCGATTAACTCCTCGTCGCGATTCCCTGGCTCCGCTTCTCTGTTCGCTTTGTGGTGCAGTGCGTATCTGCCAAGCCTCTCTTTTCGACGACGAGAACTGGCGAGAGTTTCTATGCTAGCGCATATCCCCGGTTAAGCAAGAGACAGTTTGTCTAATGCGGAGATGCCGTTCAAACGGAAATAATGTCTTTGATCACTCTGCCGCTCACGTCGGTAAGTCTATAGTCTCGGCCCGCATGGCGGTAGGTGAGCCGAGTGTGGTCGAGGCCCATCTAGTTGAGAATGGTGGAATGAAAGTCATGCACATGGCACTCATCTTTGGCGATGGCGTAGCCGTAGTCATCGGATTCGCCATCGGTGATGCAGCCTTTGAAGCCTCCACCGGTCCCCCATGAACAAGGACATGTTGTCTCAGAAAATACAAGATTGTCATCAGCCGTTGATCACGCTGCGAATGTGTTTCTGTGTGAAGGCTGGCAGGTTCCCGAAACACCGAAGGGCGCTTTTCCAGTGAAAAGCGCCCTTTGGCTGTTATGGTTCGGTGCGAGCGCAGCTCAAAAAGTGAACCGAACCGATACCTGGCCGCGGCGAGCATTTGTGCCATCCGGGAAGCCCGCGGATGCGGTTCCCTGACCGGCCGCAGTCGATGGTGAAAGGTAGCCATCGACATAGGTGCCATCCTCGAGCTTGACGGCGTTTGCAATCTCCGCCACCTGTTGCACTGAGGTGATGGTGCTGTAGTTGAAGGCATTGAAGAGTTCGAAATTCAATGCCAGGTCCATTTCGCGCGGGAGCTTGAAATCCTTCGTTGCGCGCAGGTCAGTGCGCAAAGTGGTTCCAAGGTTCAGGCTGCTGCGTGGCAGGAAAGGAACGCGCTGATACGATGCGAATCCGATGCCGACGCCGCTGATGGTGGTCGTGTTGACGGCCGTCGAACTGACCTGAGTGGGCAATGCGCTGATGCTCACCTGCGGGTCGACTCCCTGGGGAGTTGCGTAGGTTTCGATAGCAGACACCTGCCAACCGTTGAGCGAAGAGTTGGCAAAATGCGAACCGAAGTCCTTTCTCGGAGGTGTGAACAGTCCGGTCGCAACAACTCGATGACGCTGGTCGAGCGGCGAACGGCCTTTCTCAAAGCGCTGGTCGTTGTTGTAGACGGTGACTGGCGGATCGGTGTAGTAGATGTTGTCCGCCCCCGCACCGAGGCCGAGATCGATGGAGTGCGACCAGGTGTAAGCCAGTGAGCCCTCGATCCATTTGGATTGACGTCGGGTCACCGAAACGGCGAGGCCGTCGTAGTACAAGCGTCCGCCGTTATAGATGTGATTCAGCACGCCGTAACGGGGGTCCTTCTTCGTGGTGTAGATGGGCGTGGTGTAGGAGCCGGTCTGCTGGCCGCTCGCGTTCAGAATCCGATAGGTGTAACTGGTGTCGGGAGTAACAAGATTATCATCTTTGCGGGTGAGGAAATCGACTCCGTCATTCCATAGATAGGAGATCGATGCAACTGTCTTGTTGTCGATCTTCTGTTCGACGGTGAGGTCGGCCTGCTCTGTGTAGGGTGTCTTCAGGTCAGGGTCGGCCCAGGTCACGTTACTGCCTGATCCGGCAATGTCGGTAGACAGCAGGTAACCCGGGAACTTAGGTGCATCGGCGAAGAACGGCAGGAAGAAGATGGTCTTCTGCACAGCGCCGTTTCTCTGCTGCAGGCGGATGACGCTGGCGGATGGTAGACGCGCGTACGACATGCCGTATCCGCCGCGAATTACGGTACCGCCTCCGTTCAACGAATACGCGAAGCCAACGCGTGGCGCGAAGTTATGCTTCGGCTCGTTCAACTGTCCTGTCTGTGGATAGTCGGGATTCTCGGGCGGCTGAGTGAAGCGGTTGAATTCATAACGCAGACCCAGGTTTACAGTGAGGTTGCGGTTCAACTGCCATTGGTCCTGGGCATAGAAGTTGTAGTCGCGCACGATAGCCCGAGTGAGCAGCGGCCCAAAGCTCTGTAGGAAGCCGGAATAGTGTTTGCCGGCATTCTCATCCGCCGGGTCAGGCGTGAGGTCCTCAGCCCAATCAGTAATCGTGTTGTAGTAATATTCACCCTTGGCAAAGAAGAGCGCGTTCTCTACGTCACGCATGTAATTCGACTCGGCGCCAAACTTCAGTTGATGATTCTTGACCGTGTAAGAGAAATTATCGGTAGCCAAAAAACGGTCTTCCGAGGGCTGAGAGTTTGGAATGTTGACGGACATGCCGAGATTGCCTAGATCGGCAACGGAAAGGCCCGAACGAAGACCGTCGGAAGGAGTGATGGCGTCATTGACAGACTGCTTGCGTGTGTCCTTGAACCAGCCGAAGCGGAACTCGTTCAATGCGCGCGCTGAGACGACGTGCGTTTCGGAAATACGTGCCCAGCGGGTAAGGTCGATCTGGTTGCCGTTAGGGTAGAATCCGCTGCCGTCTGTCAGGGCTGTGGCGCTCACTGCGCCGTTGGGAGACGCGAATTGCATCAGGTTAAAGTTAGCGGTGATGCTGTCACGCTGGGTCGGGCGGTAATCAATTTTGGCGAAGCCGATGCTTTCGTTCAGACGCCGAGGAAGCACGGCGAAAGTACGCTGAACATATGCCTGTGCCGCAGCGCATTGGTCAGCGGAGGCTGTACACGCATCGGCCTTGAAGCTGCCATCCGAATTGAGAAAGTTCGAGGTTGTGTACGACGATACGAGGGGACGGCTTTCGCGGGTCTCTTCGGTATTTGCGAAGAAGAAAAGCTTGTCCTTGATGATGGGTCCGCCAGCGCTGCCGCCCACCTGATGGCGCCAGTTTGGCGGATTGAAGGGTTCATTGTTGTAGAACGAATACGGATCGGTAGAGTTGAGCGTACGGTTCTTGAAGAACCAGAAACCGGAGCCGTGATAGGCGTTGGTTCCGCTCTTTGTAAGGGTGTTAACGATGCCGCCGGCTGCATGACCAAACTCGGCCGTATAGCCAGAAGTGAGCACTTGAAATTCCTGTACTGCGTCCTGACTCAACGGAGAGAAGGCGCTGGTACTTCCGGCGTCATCCTGTCCCCATTGCTGCGTTACGTCCATTCCGTCCTGTAGAAAGATGTTGTTGTCGGGGACTCCGCGAAATGTCACTTCGCCGCCTGCGCCATCCGTAGTGACGCCGGGGGTGAGCAGTACAAATTGGTCGACGCGCCGGCCGTTAATGGGCAACTCGTTGATCTCTTTCTGACTGACAAGTTCGGATACGCCAGAACGCGTCACCTCCAGCGCCTCGTCGGAGGCGTCGACCGACACCGTCTCAGCGGACTGAGAGATCTTGAGCACCACTGGAAGTCCCAGATCTTCGCCAACGTGCACGCCGATGCCCTTGGCGATGTAAGTCGCAAATCCAGTCAGCTTGACCGTCACTTCATAGCCCTCGGCCGGAGGAAGCGAAGAAGCCTCAAAAGTGCCGTCTGATGTCGCGATGATCTCGCGGATGAGCCCGATAGTGGGATTTGAAACTGTAACCGCGGCGTTGGGAACTACTGCTCCTGCGGGATCAGTCACCGTACCGTGAAGCGCGCCCAGTCCAGCGAGCGATTGCGCTGATATTGTTTGAGCCGCACAAACAAGCATGATCAATGCAAATGAAACGGTGCCAAGCAGCTTCCGCAGATTTGGAAAACTGTGTAGAAAGTGGTCGATTGACATGTACAAAGCCTTTCGCATACTGAAATGAAGATAAAGAGTGAGGAGTAGAGAGGTTGCGGTTGAGTTGAAGAGCCACTGAGATCAGAAGATAGAATTTGCGGCCCTACGGCATTGGAGAAGACAAAATTGCAGACACGCATCCCACAGCTTTTGAGTGCGGGAAAATAGGAATCCTGTGGATCGCTGCCGGATCATGTATGCATGCAGCGATTCTCTGTTAGGGCTGGCAGTTCAATCGCCAGGTTGCCACGGGAATTCAATTTTTCATTCGGCGCAGATGTGTGCCGCGTGTAATTCGCGATCTGAAACAGCCGTCACGTCTCGCCCGATTATCTCGGGAGGGTACTAAAGCACATCCCGCGAGAGCCACGATGTGCGATTACGGAAAAGAGCCGATCAGGAGATCGGATGGTTTTGGGTAGGTTAACGGCGCTCGCGTTTAACGGTATTTAAACACAGGAATTTCTGACGGCAAAATGTTTTTGCAAATAAAGGCACTTCTTTTCGGGTGATCCCCGTGCATCGCGCCTTGCGGCCTCACATAGTACCGTCGCAGTTGACATCTTGCCGGGGGTACGTAACTATGACGATCATCGGAGCATTTTTGGCGCTTGTCATTGCAATCAGAAGATTTGCATCGCGCGTATCGCGTATGCAGAGTCGCAGGACAGCGATTTGATTTCCGAAGGAGAACGGTTGATGTGCGCTGTAACTCGTAGATGGTCAGGGCCTTGGCTGTGGTGGATGCCAGCGCTTGTGCTCATGGCGTTAACGGCCCAGGCCTGGGGCGGTGTGAAACGAATGGTAATCGCCGATCAGGACGCTTCAGGGCCGGGCGGGTCGGACATGATGTCACTTCTGGTTTTTCTTCAGTCTCCTGATGTGGATCTGCTTGGTATCACCGTCGTAACGGGAGACAGCTGGCGTGATCAGGAAGTGGCGCATGCCTTGCGTCTGCTGGAGTCCGTCGGCCGGACTGACGTTAAGGTCTATCCTGGCGCGGCGTTTCCACTCCTGCGCACTCCGGAATGGACAAAAATGGCGGCGCAGTTGTACGGCCGCGTCGGATTTGAAGGGGCGTTTTCCGGTCAAAGTACGCGGCAGCCGTGGGACTATGTTCCACCTCTTAAAGAAGGCAGTCCGGCGACCAGAGCGGCGGAGGAAGATGCGCCTCATTTCATGGTGAAGATGGTCCATAAGTATCCTCATAAAGTGACTATCTACGCTGCAGGCCCGTTGACCAACATCGCATTGGCGTTGCGAATAGATCCGCACTTTGCGGAACTTGCTCAGGAACTAGTCATTATGGGCGGCAGTCTCAATCCTCAGACGGAGGCAAAGGAGTGGGCAAATGATCCGCGCCATGAGTTCAATTTCTGGTTCGATCCTGAGGCAGCATCGATCACCCTCCACGCCCCATGGAAAAAGATCACCGATACGACCATCGATGTTTCGCTGAAGACGCGTGCTGAGCCTGAGATACTCGATGCTCTCGCGAAATCTGACTCGGCGGCGGCGCGATATCTCACCAAATACTTTCAACGACCGGTCTTCCCAAATTATTTATGGGATGAACTCGCTGCGGCTGCGTGGCTCGACCCATCTCTCATCACGCGCAACCGCGCAGTCCTAATGGACGTAGATACTCGCCAGGGGCCTACCTACGGCAACACATTGACTTGGGCTGAGGATGCTGCGCCTGCGCTGCCATTGAGTAAAGTGGATGCCCAACTCGATGTGGATTTGCCGAAGTTGCAGAGGTTTCTGATTCAACTCATGTCGGCGCCCACGCCGCATCCAGACGCGCAGACCGTAGCTCCCACGCGCTGATCGACGCAGCGAAAGAGACTCTTTAAATCTATGAAATCCAACGAAGATGAGGCATTGCAAATGGCTGAAAACTATCAGAGCAAAGATGTATGGAGCCGCACTACAACCGTGAATGGCTACCCGGTCGATGAGGTGCGTTCGGTTCTGCAGAAGTCGATTCGCAGAGGCAAACTCGAAGAGGCGACGCTGGCTGCGTACGAGCTTTTTGCGAGTGGCCCTGAAAGCGAAGAAGTGCTTTGGCGTCGACTCGAGATCATTGCTACCGAAGACGTCGGCCTGGGTTTGCTGGAAGCGCCGATGCTGCTCGAGGCGTTGAATCAACAGCGATTGCGGATGCCTGAGGGCGGAGAGCGCTGGATGTATTCTGCGCATGCAGTTCGCATTCTGACTACGGCAAAGAAGGATCGCACGTCCATGGAGCTTGCCGGCTGGGCCCATGAAGTGGTCACGCGCGGGGAGCGGAAGATCGAAGTTGAGGACTACATGCTCGACATTCATACCAAGCGCGGAGCGGCCATGGGACGAGGCACCGAGCACTGGTGGAGCGACGGCGCACGGCTGGACAATCAGGTTGGCGGCTTTGAAACAAAATGGGGCGACTATCTGCGCGAGCTGTACGGACCCAAATCCGAGAAGGAATAGCGCGGCCGCGATCCGCGGCCATGTTCAGCTTTGGCGCTCACGAATGCGATGCTCCACTGAGCCTGCAATCGTGTACAGCAGTGTCGAGATCAGCATGGCGATGATGCTTGCTCCAAAGGCGCGCGGAATATCGAACTGTTGCATCGTCACCGCGATGAGCGCTCCCAGTCCACCTGTCTGCATCAGGTACTCGGCTACTACGGCGACAAGGATACTTGCGGCCGCTCCCGCGCGGAACGCTGTTGCCAGTGAAGGGACAGCGGCAGGCAGCGCCAGTAGCCTCAAACGCCGCAGTTGAGATGTGTTCCATGTTTCGAGCAGATAGGCAGACATGGGCGGTAGATTGCGTAAACCAGCGCTGGCGAAGACAAAGCTCGGAAAGAACATCATGATCAGGACCGTAGCAAGCTCGGTTGGCGCGTGGTATCCGAAGATGCGTGCCAGCAACGGAATGAGGCACACGACCGGCGTGGAACTGATGAGGATTGCGGCCGGCCCTAGAAAGCCGGAGATGAGATTGGAACTCCATGCCAGGATCGCGAGCAGCAAGCCAAACAGCATCCCGCCCGCGAGACCTGCCAGCGCGACGCCCAGAGTCCAAACGGCGGCATTGATATAGACGGATGGTTCTGCCGCGATGTCGCGCAGCACGGCAAGAGGCGGGACTACGATGAGGCTGTTCGGGGTGGCAGCTACAACCCAGATCTGCCAAAGAATCAGCAACAGAGCGACGCCCCAGAACTGCGAAAGCAGAATTCCACAAAGTCGCAGCAGTCGTGTGGCAATCATGAAAAACGCCTCCTCGCATAACCTTCGCAGACGCCAAGGAGTCCATACGTCGTAAGTGATGCTGTGGCAGCGAGGATAACCGCAGCCCACATCATGGGGATCTGAAAATTCAACATGGTGTTGAGGATCACAATTCCCAATCCCGTCGAAGCCCCAAACCATTCACCGACCACCGCACCTACAATTGCCGCGCTGACCGCGACGCGCAATCCGCCCAGAAAAGCAGGCAACGCAGCGGGCGCTTCGAGCAGGAGCAAGCTAGTCATGCGGCCCGCCCCCATGATCGTCACAGCATCCTTCAGCCGCGGGCTGACGGAGCGTAATCCCGAACTGACTGTGACGTAAATCAGAAAGAAGACAGGAATCGCGGCGAGTGTTGCCGGTGTCCAGTCACGCCCTACGGTTACGATCAGGATCGGGCCAAGCGCAATTGCCGGGACGGCATTCACGACCACCGATAGCCGGTCAAGGCCGGTACGCAGCGGCAGCACGATGTGAGCAAGTATTGCGATAGTGGCGCCAAGGAGTGCACCCGCGACGAGTCCTGTTGCTGCGGAGAGAAGCGTCGAGGATGCGGCCCGGCCCAGGAGTGCAAGCTTCCACGGCTCCGCAAAGATTGCGAAGACCTCTGTGAGCGCTGGAATGGATGGTCCCGCGAGATGCAAAGTGCCTACGGCCTGCCATGCTCCGAGGAAGAGCAAGAGGCCGACAAATCCGTACGCACTGACGCTATGCGGCCTCATGACAGGCTACCTGAGAGGTCTTTGTTGCTTCGAATTGAGGGATCGAGGCAGACCGTGAGTTCATCGCACAGCTGATGAAAAGATTCCTGTCGTGTATGTTCCACCGTGTGAGGTCTTGGAAAGGGAACTGTATATTCGCGAAGGATTCGACCAGGCCGTCCTGTTAAGACGATGATGCGATCGGCGAGAAACGCCGCTTCCTCGACCGAGTGCGTGACTAGAAGCGTTGTGGCGCGCTGTTCAAGCCAGATGCGCTGTAGTTCATGATTGAGGTGACGCCGCGTTACTGCGTCCAGCGCTCCAAACGGCTCATCTAGCAACAAGAGTTGAGGCTTGAGTGCCAGTGAACGGGCAATCGCCACGCGCTGTCGCATTCCGCCGGAAAGCTGACGCGGACGCGCCGATTCGAAGCCCTGCAGCCCGACAAGCTGAATGAGATAGGCGATACGTTCGCGATCGACAGTAAGGCCAGCTGCTTGAAAAGGCAATTCAAGGTTGGATTGTACTGAGCGCCAGGGAAGTAAAGTGTGCTCCTGAAAAGCCACGCCAAGCTTATGTTCTGCGCGTAAAGCCGATGGAGGCTTCCCGTGAATCCGCACCGTTCCGGATGATGGCTCTTCAAGGCCCGCCAAAAGATGCAGAATAGTGCTCTTGCCACAGCCCGAGGGGCCGAGCAGCGCAACAAACTCTCCGGCCTTGACGCTGAGATGGATGTCCTCCAACGCCCGCACGGTTTCACGCCGGTTGAGGCGAAACTCCTTCGAGATTCCGGTTAGTTCGATCATCGTTTCCTGTTGGGTAGCTACTGTGAAATGGCGGCATCGAAGCGGTCCATGATCGTGCGATATTGTTTCGACACGCGTTCACGCATTGGTTCCAGATCGACCGTGAGCAACTGACGGTCGCGCATTACGATCTTGCCATTGATGATGACATGGCGCACGTCGCGGCCGGTCGTGCTCTCGGCCAGCGTAGTCACCGGATCGGAATTCGGATACTGGTCGTAGTCGTCTGCAGCGATCAGAATAATGTCCGCGAGTTTACCTACTTCGAGCGAACCGATCTGGTTTTCAAGCCGCGCCGCTCGAGATCCGCCGCGCACAACCTGCCTTAACAACTGTTCGTTGCTCAGCGGCGTGTCCCAATGAAAGGGCGTGCCGCCGACCGCCTGCGACCCTACCTGGGCACCGTGCACAACGGCAAAGAGATCCAGCGTGGATCGGGTCGCGGCGCCATCCGAGCCGAGCGCAACGCGTACATTACGGCGGATCATCTCGTGGAGACGCGGCACTCCAATGCGATAGTTATTGAGCGCACAGTGGCATGCGGACACATCATGCTGCACGTAGAGATCGAGTTCCTTGGAGCTCAGCAGAACTGAGTGAGCGGCGTGCACATATGGATCGAAACAATCGATCGAAGCGAGGTATTCTGCAGGGCGAAGCCGCCAGTTTTGAATTGTGTAATCTACTTCATACGTTCCTTCTGCAAGGTGTGTATGAATGGGCGTGTCGAGGGCATGCGACAACTCGCGCATGCCAATGCGAAGGGCCTCAGTGTTGACCAGCAACTGTCGCAGCGAGAGCCACGCATTTACGCGTGGGTGGTTGCGCCAGCGCAGGACAAGTTCTTCGCTGCGCCGCAATGCTTCTGCAGTGGAATAGCGGCTGCCTGCCGGTATGGATTCGTCCATGTCCATAGTCGACATGGCGATGCGCCCGCGAATACCAATTTCGGAGGCTGCCCGACCCATCTCATCCGGGAACGGGCCTCCGGCTTCGAGGAAACAGGTTGTGCCTGAGGCAATCATGGCCGCGTATCCAGCGAGCCCGCTGCAATAGACGTCCTCGGGTTCGAGGCCGCTCTCGAAGGGGATCAGATATCGCTGCCACACCGGCTCAAGATATTCGCCGTGCCGCCGCAGCGAGGCGAATTTGCCGTGAAGGAACTGCTGGGCTGTATGGAAATGTCCGTCGATAAGACCGGGCATTGCAATGAGTCCCGGCGAGCGCAAAGTATATTGGGCGCTGAAGAGAGCCACAGCCTCTTCTTCGGTGCCAAGCCAGACGATCGAGCTTCCGCTTATCGCGATCGCCCCACCCTTGATCACTGTTTCGGCATCATCGAAGGTGACAATGTCAGGCCCAAGAATGAGCAATTCAACAGACTGGGCGGACTCATGAAAATTCGAAGACTGGGCATCCTGCGGCGAATTCAAGTCGGGCACAAGGTATTCCTCTTGAGGATGAGATAGAAACGCAATACTTTATAGTCCCAGCGATTGATACGCTTCGCTGAGCAGAGAGTTGTCCAGAAGAAGCTTTGGATCAGGTAGATGGTTATGGCCTGTAACCGAGGCCACTTCGTACATTGGGCCGCTCAGGTCTTCGTGGCTGATCCAGAAGGGACGGCCCGAGGAAGGCGTAATCTCTAGCGCGGTTTGCAATTCGTTCAGACGAGTCTGTTGCTTCAAATCGAGACCGAGATCGCCGCCGTACCGCGTAACAGTGAGCCTCGCAGCGTATTCCGCATTGCGAAGGTTGATGGAGCGGGCCCGCAGCAGCGCTCTGAGATAACCCACCAGCATCGCGCGCTGTGCCTTCAGAGTTTCACGACGTGCAATGACCAATGCCGATGGGACTCGATAGCCGAGATCGTACATGCGGGTTACATAGAAGTCCTTGCCTTGCTTCAGGCCCATGCCCTCCAGAGTAACCGGTTGATTGGTGATGAAGCAGTAGTAGGCGTCGCCACTGCCTTGAAGAAGAGCCTCCGGGGAAAAGCCAACCGGAACAAATTCGTAACTGGGTGGAAGATGGTTAAGCCGGAAAGTCGCGTCCAGCACCCTGCGCTCTGCGGGGCCCTGCACCAGCAGGCGCGCACCTACCAGGTCTGCTGGCTTGTGAATCGGCCTTCCGGGCAGCGAGATCAATCCAACGGGTGCTACGGGAAACAACGAAGCGAGGATTACAAAGTCATTGCCATGGGCCAGGGCATCGATCAGCGGCAGCCAGTCGCTGTCACCGATGTTGGCTTGATCCGCAGCGATCTCGATGACCGGTTGGGGCACGTTGGGCCCACCGGCAAGGTACTCAAATCGCACCCCTTCCTGCGCAAAGAGATGCTGATCCAGCGCGATCCAGAAGTTCGCGTATTCGACATTTGGCACCCAGCCAAGCGCATGCGTCAGGCCATGGTGCAGCGAAGAACGGCATCCTTGAAGCAGCAGAGAGGAGAGAACCGTGGCAGTTGAGCTTAGAAATCCGCGCCGGCTCATTCGCCGCATGCGAAGCACATGAGGATCGTTTAGTGAAGCTCGGTGATCATGCTCGTCCCCTCGGACGAAGAAATCATTCATTGTAGGAAAGGGCTCATTTTACTGGTTGGTAGCGGTGGTCGATCTGGTTTGAAGCGAGTCAACAATACTGCTTCAGATGGCAGGACGCGAATTTCGGAGGACTTGCCTGCATGTTCACATACGCAGTAAACGTGCAATGTGAAATAGGAGATTGCAGCTCTGGTGCGTTTATTCAAGCAGAATTGCTTCTTCAAGTCCAATGAACTTTTCAGACCAGATAGACATCACTGAGCCGTCCATCTTGAAACGGCCGACGACTACGTCCTTTACCCATCACGACGATATCTACCAACCGCGACGCGTTCACAAGGACTCTTACACGATCGCTGAGTGGAGCTTGACTTGAAAATTGTGTCGTCGAACCTGAAAAATATCGGGCAGCGCAAGCTTGCGAAACAGATGAATGCGATTGTCGCAATCGCCGGCTACGGTAACAATGTTCTCGACTTCATGATGAACGTGGTGATGGGCCGCAATATCTGGAACGGCACAAATCTGTCGGCGGCACCGGCGGATCTCTTTCTGATGGTTGAGCTAAAAAGCGGTGGCAAGAACAAGGGAGCCGCGGTTAGCGGCACGGCTGTTCCCTGTATGGCCAACCTTCTGAACGCCATGAACTTTATCGCCCAAAACATCCCTGCCCTGGTTGGGAACTATGCGTATGCGCAAGCGCCGGGGATGCTGACCGGCCGCCATGAGAGCGTTTGACTGATATACAACACGGTTAGGCTGACATACGTGGGTCAAGGGATTTTACAAAATAACATTGGTAACTATCTTTTGCCGCGCACATCGTACCTCGCACAATTCACGGTGGGGATTAACAGACCAGCGCTGAATGTGGTGGGAATCCATGCGCCTCCACCGAGTGGCGGGGCCGCGGTCAAATTCGCCGGTCGCACGCTTACGGGCTATGGTACGAGTCTGGCGAATGGCACGCTGATCAGTGTTCGCAGGAAGGTCGACTTCAATCAGGTAGGGCCGTTGCAGTATCTTAACGGAGCTTACGATAACCTCCTTTACTTTCCGGCCGGGCACTCCACGGCTGTCGACGTCACCCCCTGGGTGCATTGGCGGTTGCCAACCATCCTGAACAAGAATTCGTCTGCCGTGGATGGCGGTCCCGTTCTTGTCACGGTTGAATACGATGTAGAGGCTGAACGCGAAACAGGGTTTCTCCAACCCATGCACAAGTACGAGCGCATTCGTCGTCGCGATGGCGCATACAGGTGGGGAGTTTTTCGTGACATCGAGAATCCCAACCGCTACCTGGAAACCTTCCTCGTTGTTTCCTGGGCAGAACACTTGCGTCAGCATCAGCGTTCGACCCGCGCGGATCGCGACGTGGAAGAGCGAGTGCATCGCTGTATTCGTGGTACGTCTTCCGTGCGGCATCTCGTCTACACGATAGCAAAATCGTAAGAGATAGCGCAGCGGACACGAGCCAACTGCTTTGCGCTCAGGTCTCTGGCAGTACCACCGACAAGGTGGCTCAAGCCGCTTTGAGCGGCTCACAAGATAAGGCCTCCGGCTCTGCCGGGGGATGTTTACTTTTTCCCGGATTGCGCTCTATCCCTGTCACCGTATGGCCTCGTCGGAGAAGCTCCGTCGCCAGTCTCGATCCCACTCGTCCGCCGCTACCAATCAGCGCGACATTCATGCGCTCCTCCTGAACCTACGATGCATGTCGCCAACTGATGAGTTAGCCAACTGTCAGAGCCATCGTAAAGAGTTGGCCTCGCTTCCATATACCTGGGACGGTTACAACATTATCCGGCTTCATCGCTAAGGATTCCTTCCTGCGTCGCCTGCGACAGCCGCGAAACACGACAACATCTAAATTTTCTGTCGTTGCATCTAACCCTACGAAACTAGGCGGTGAACCAATGTCAACCACACTATTTCTCGCGGAAAGTGTTGCAATCCAGCAAACCGTTGCGGAACGGCTATTTCAGCCCGTCACGCTTGGCCCCTACCGGCTTCCGCACAGGATGGTGATGGCCCCGCTGACTCGCTCCCGTTCGCGTCAGCCGGGCAACATTCCGTCAGCTCTCAACGCCTGCTATTACGCTCAACGGTCGTCAGCCGCTCTCATCATTTCAGAAGCTACCCAGATCTCACAACAGGGCCAGGGATACGCATGGACGCCCGGAGTTCACAGTCCCGACCAGGTAGAGGGCTGGCGGCTTGTCACCGAAGCGGTCCATGCGGCTGGAGGCTTGATTTTCCTGCAATTGTGGCATGTTGGACGCATCTCCCATCCCTCTTTGCAGCCGGACGGGATGTTGCCCGTCGCGCCTTCCGCCATCAAGCCAGGCGGAGAGGCGTTTATCGAGAATGAAAACGGCGCGGGAGCACTCGCGCCGTTCGTGACCCCGCGGGCGTTGCAGACCGAAGAGATGCCTTACATCGTCCGGCAATATGCGCACGCAGCGAAGAATGCGATGGAGGCTGGTTTTGACGGCATCGAAATTCACGCCGCCAACGGATATCTTCTCGATCAGTTCATTGAATCCAGCACCAACCAGCGCACCGACGAATATGGCGGTCCGATCGAGAACCGCTCAAGACTGTTGATGGAAGTGGTCGAGGCCGTCACCGAAATATGGAGCGCCGACCGCGTCGGTGTGCGGCTTTCTCCCATGGGAGCGGCCAATGACATCAGCGACAGCGATCCGGAAAAAACCTTCGGCTGCATCGCGAAAAGACTCAGCGGTTACAACCTTGCTTACCTGCATATCGTCAATCCACTCATGAGCGCGATAGAAAACGGGACGGAACCCGATCCCCGCGCGCTTCGCATGGTGGATTTGATTCGCAAGAAGTATCGCGGCACTCTCATCTTTGCCGGTGGATTCGGCCACGACACTGCCGAGTCCTGGCTCCAGCAGGGCAAATCAGACTTGATCGCCTTTGGGCGCAAGTTTCTGGCAAATCCAGATTTGCCGGAAAGGTTCCGAAAGCGTGCTCCCCTCAATGCCGACGATCCCTCGACCTACTATGGCGGTGGAATGAGGGGATATGTCGATTATCTGACACTCGCGCAGCAACGAGGCGAGGAACCAAAACCCTGCGTGGACGAAAGATGGAGATAGCTTCGGAAGCGACCAGGTTCTTCAGCTTGGTTGCGGGTACCATGATGGCATAACCATCCACGTCCCAACGTCCATAAAAATGCGATACGTGATACCACGTACACGCAGACCCTCACGGCCGATGCAATCGAACCAGAGCGTATTCCGCTCCAGCTGCGAAAGGTCATGTTCATCGAGCACTCACTGAGCGCCGGCTGGCCGGACTTCTCGTTGCCGCGGTAGACTACGCCGCTTATCATTACGAAATCAACCGTATTGATTCGATCCACCAGGTAAGGAGAGTACTCTTTAGTGAGTTGCCACGAATGATGACCAAAGTGCTGGAAGTGTTCAGGTAAGCCGAGCAGGTGGGCGGATCATAATTGGCAGCAATGTAGACAGTAAAGCGACGCCAGCCAGTATATGAAACCCATCTCGATAACTGCCTGTCGTCTGCCGCATGACTCCGACGAGAATCGGTCCAAAGGCACTTGCAGCCCCCCATGCCGTTAAGATCAATCCATAAATAGACCCCACGTTTGTTGAACCGAAATAGTCTGCAGTGAACGCGGGCATAGTTCCAAAGCCGCCCCCGTAGCACAGCAGGATAATGAAGGCCAGAGCCGTCAGCACTGGTGCTGAAGTAGTCGCCGGTAGTACCCAAAATAGAACCACCTGCATTAGAAATATGATGATGAACGTATAGCGGCGCGAAATGCTATCCGATATCCACGCCCAGAATACCCGCCCCGCAGCATTGCCAATGCTGGCGACACCTACCATGCCGGCAGCAACAATTACGGTAACCTTCGCGAGCTCCTGAAAAATAGGAGATTCCTGAGAAATGACTGAAATGCCCGCCGACGTATTCAAAAACAGGATGAACCAGAGTGCCCACCACTGCCACGTCCGCAACGCGTCGCCAAGGGTGTAATCCTTTACCGAGCGTTCTGAAGTCTCCCGGGCCGTAGGCGCCCATCCTGCCGGCAGCCAACCATCCGCAGGATTCTGCATGAACCAGGCCGTAGCCAGTCCGAGAACCATATACGCAATTCCGAGATACGCAAAGGTTGGCAAAACTCCTACGTTCTGTATCAGCCACGTCGCCGAAGGCGCTGTTATAAGTGCTCCTATTCCAAATCCGCCGACGGCGACCCCCGTCATCAAGCCTCTGCGATCCGGAAACCATTTGAGCAGTACTGCAATGGGAACGATATATGCAAATCCCAGTCCGATGCCTCCCATGACGCCATAGCTCAAATAGAGCCACCACAGCCTATCCCCGGAAGCACTCGCCAGGATTGTTCCCAGCCCGTAAAGAAAGGCGCCGGTTACTGCAACAACGCGGGGGCCCACCTGTTTAAGCCAAAGACCGCCTAAGAAGGACGAGATCCCAAGCATGACAATACAAATGGTGAATATTAATGTGACTTGTGGAATCGTCCAATGAAATTTTGTGGTCAGTGGAATGCGAAAGACACTCCACGCGTAGACAGACCCAAGAACGATCTGCAGCACGATACCTGCAATGGCAATACCCCAGCGTTTCATTTTGTTACCCCTGAATTCAAGTTGGGGAGAATTGTGCGCTGCTAAATGAAAAACAGAAAAATGTGGATGCCTGCGAAAGGCATCCACTGGGTAGACTACTCGGGAGTAATAACCATTTCCTTCCGTGGAAGCTTCGCCAGGAAGTCTTCGCCAGTCCCGATATGCTCGTCGACGAGCCGCGCAGGAGTATGTGCGATCCACTCAGCCAGTGAGATATCTTCGTATAACGGTGTCCGGAAAACTTCGAGAAATACCATATCCGTATCCCCGGTATTCTCGACGTAGTGTGGCGCCGACTGGTTGACGTAGCCCACATCGCCCTTCTCGAAGTCCATCGTCCGCGCCTGAGCTCCGGCGTTGAACACCGTCATCCGTGCCTTGCCGGTCACGTAGTACTGCCACTCATCGGCATTCGGATGCCAGTGCAGCTCGCGCAAACCGCCCGGCTTCAACGTCACAATAGCCGCCGCAATACTGGTGGCAGGCCATATCTTCTGGTCGACGATCTTTACCTCGCCACCCTTGGAAACCTTTGTTGGCTTTATCTCGCCGGGCCTGAATTCGAAGGTGTGCGGCACCGGTCCGGTGCCCGCCTGAGCCTGCTTCTGCTCCTCTTCCAACCCACGCGGCAACCCGGTCGCGAAGATATACAGCTCCTTCGGCGGCACCTTATCAAACGTCGATTCTGGAACATTGAAGTTCTTCGCCAATACCTCCTTCGGCGTATGCGCCATCCAGTCCGTCAGCAGAAAAGTTTCGTACTCATTGAAGTTGCCATCGTCGAAGACCAGAAGGAACTCGCAGCCATCCGGACCCAGGCCCTGAATGGAGTGCGGTACTCCACCCGGGAAGATCCATAGGTCGCCCTTGTTGACATCGTTCAAAAAACTACGCCCTTCCTGGTCTACAGCGCTGATCCGAGCGCTTCCGTATAGCATGTACGCCCACTCCGCGCCCTTGTGCCAGTGCAACTCGCGGACGCCGCCCGAAATCAAACGCATCTGCACGCCAGCCATCGCCTTTGACATCGGGAAATCGCGCACCGTCACCTGCCGCGTCCATCCGCCGGTGTCGAGCCGCTTATGCGCAAACGAGAAGGGATACTTGAACGGAGGTTGTCCGCCCGCATCCGTCGCCGGGGACCATACCGAATTTGGATTCTGAGCATCGAGCGCCGTATTATTTTGCACCGGCTGCGACTCATCCGGCAGATGATGGTCCGCCGACCGAGTCTGTGTCTGCTGCCCCTGCGCGACCTGCACGCCTGCCGCCGCTACCAACACGGCCGAACTGGTCTCAAGAAACCGCCGCCGGCTTACCTTTGCCTGGTCCTTTTCCTCTGGCATAAAGCACGTCCTCTCTTTTCTCAACTCACGAATAGTTATTGTTGGAGCACAAGACATTACTCAACTCAGCTAACTCAGCACGATCGTATCGAAAGCGTATAACGTATAACAGGTTACTCCCAAATTGCTTTTGCGCGGCGAGTTGGCGTTTCCCCACCTGAACTGCTCACGGCGCCATGCCCTTGTGGTCCAGCTTGAACCGGTACGTGAAGCTCATATATGCAAGCGTTAATGGCTCTCCGTGCGCGTTCTTCCGCATCAGGCTGCCGGGAGAAAAATGAGCGACTCCTATGTTCATGACCATGTAGTCGCGCAGGAAGACGTACTTCGCCGACGCGTCGAACTCCCGGCCGATATCATCGCTCAAAAAACCTGCCGTGGGAGCTTTAATAACCGTGCTGGCACTGCCGCTGTAGACGTTATCGTGCGTTGACGAAACCTGTAGCCAATCCTGCTGGATCAGGATGGCCAAATGTTTGGTCGGAGTCAGATCCAGGTTGATCCGGTCCTCTTTGATGTTCTGATAACCGAACAAATCGGTCAGACCGAACGCATTGTGATTGCTGGGGTACTGTTGGTCGAAGGTTCCCATCCGCAACGGGTTGGTGTGCGGATTGCCGGACGCATAGTCGTACTCGCCCCGCAGCCGGGGTTGCCAGGCAATGTGGGCAGCGCGGTAACCAGCCTTGATATATCCGGCACTGGCCTCGATCGACTCGTTTGAGTAGCTACCGCGCTGAATCGCCCATAACGCGTCGAAGTTTAATCCGTCCAGGCTGTAGCCTGCTGCCTCAAAGCCGGGAGTCACCGTTGTCTGGGTACCAAAAACGCCATTGGCGCCCTCAACCCTCGGGAAGGCCTTAACGAAAACAAATGGTTGAATCACAATATGCGGCACGAGCGTCCCGATGGTGCCAATCGCCCCATGGAAGGTCAGTCCCGCGCCATGCTTGTCGAGCGACGAAGGATGAACCGTCACCACCGACGTGCTGAACACATCGATCCGATTCTTATCCCCGTACCTCCCCACAAAGCCATCCCATGAGCGGCTGTTGTTGCTCCAGTCACTGATACCGATCAGCCGCTCGCCGCCATAATTCAACTCCTGGCGACCCGCAAAGATCTTGACCTGTTTTACATGAAACTCAAGATATGTCTGCCGAGCATCGAATGCATCCCGCATATTGGACGCGACATACTTCAACGGCAGACCTAAAGCGTGGGTGTCGATAAACTGGATATATCCGGTGAGCCACCGCGCAGGCCGCACCTCCAGCCCGCCGTAAACACGCGTCAACTCATACAGTTGTTCATTTCCTGAGATGTAGTTTTCCGATGTCTGACTCTCCGTGCGTCCACGCAGTTGCATATCCAACGTCGCCCACTTCGGCACAGCGCTCAGATCAAACGACTGCACCTTTCCTTGCAGCACAGGGTAGTCGATATAGTGCGTAGCCGACTCCTGCGCCAACGCACCGTGCGCTAAAAAAAAGACCACCGATGCAGAAAGACATCCCAGCTTTCTCATTGCGGCCCTTCTCGTCGCTTCCAACTCCCGGCCATAAGAGCTCCCACAATGCGCAAACTCACTCATTCCTCCCGGCAGTCCCTGTGCACAAATCTTTCTCTAGCAAAGCTTCCAGACAATACTCTCCACATTGAGATGCTGAAAAAAACGCCAGGCACAGACGGGCGGTTCAATATTTTTGGAGCACTCCCTCTTTCCCCGTTCCAGTGATACCCGGCAGGCTGCAATCAACTGGCGGTTATAGCCTTCTCACTCTGCATACGGATTGGGAAAAGTATCTGCATTGTCCCTTCCCCCGGCAATTAAGCGCTCAAGTTCAGAGCGCGTCACTCGCAGGCTTTAAGGGTTCTCTTTGATTCGCAGCTTCATTTTGCTCCTTCAAAATGACCCTCCTGGAATGTCTGGATATGGCCTGCCCCGTGGTAAATATTGAAGCGGTTGTTCCGCAAAAAACCTACCAGAACAACATCGAACTCTCGCGCTACCTGCACCGCCAGACTCGATGGCGCACCGACTGCGGCAACCATCGGCAGACCAGCCATCACCGCTTTCTGCAGCAACTCAAAACTGGCCCTTCCAGAGAGCAGAAGCAGATTGTCACGTAAAGGAGTGCGGTCGGCGAGAAATTGCGCCCCCAATAACTTATCCACCGCATTGTGGCGACCTACGTCCTCGCGCAGCATTTGCAGGTTTCCTGCTGCATCGAAAAGCCCGGCTCCGTGCAGACCACCGGTTACGTCGAAAACACGCTGCGCAATGCGCAGCTTATCGGGCAGGGTATGGAGAACCTCTGCGGAAACTAAAATGGTGTTCCTATATCGCGGCGGGCACACCGAGCGCAAAGCCAGCAGGGATGCCTTTCCGCAGATGCCACAGCTTGAGGTGGTATAGAAGTTTCGTTCAAGACTGGAAATGTTAACTTCAACATCAGCCGCCAACTCCACCCGTACTGTATTCAACCTGGAAGACGAAAAGACCTGCGCCGTTCGAGCGACGGGAGCAGCGCCTTCCATCTGCGTCTCTGCAGAATCGAGTGAATTTCGTATCTCTACAATATCGGCTGCGTCCCGAATGACACCCTCTGTCAGCAGAAACCCGGCAGCCAGCTCGGAATCGTGTCCTGGGGTTCGCATGGTGACTGTAATCGATCTCATCGTTCTTGCAGCCGATGGACCATAGACAAGCTGAATCTCCAATGGCTCCTCGATTGCGATGGAGTCCTGGACCAGCGTTGGGGTCGCGCCTATCACCTTCTCGATGGTGATCTCGAGAAGAGGCCGATTTAGTTCAGAGGAAGATGAGGTCCCAATCATTATGGAAAGCCCCTCGCTAGCCCTTCAGCGATCTGCCCAGCACAGAAAGAATTAGCGTCATAAACGAAAGTCCGCGGCGTCCGTCTTCGCTGCTGACCCGCTTCCAAAGCTGCCACAGGCTGGGAGCTTTCTGCTCCTGCTGGTGCTCCTTCGAGGCGTGCTCCATCGCTCGCGAGACGTGATCGAGAACTTCGGGGTCGAGCTCCGTAAGAATCTTCGCCGCCGTCAGTAGATTACGGATACCCGTTATACCTTCCGGCAGGCTGGCATAGTTTGCGAGCGTAGTGATGATCGTATCCTTGGATGCGATCATGCCATGCAGGATATCGAGAAGCCCTTGCTCATGCGCGGCTTCAAGTACATCGTAGACCGAAAGAAGTGCCGCAGCATGCTCATCCGGAGCTTTTTCAAGACGTCGTCGAAGGTCTGCCTTGAAGTCGACAGTAACGGGTTTGAATACGATCGGATTCGCCATGATGACTCCTGAGTTGCATGATGGGAACGTCAAACAGTCGTAGAGGAAATCTGCACTAACTTGTCCGAAGCCGCACTACCGGGCACGTGATAGCCGGGGCGCGCCCACTTGCGTTCCACCTCGACACCACCCTGTGGAGTCCGAGTCCCATAACGGAAGTTCTTCCGCGGCAGCGGATTATCGCCCTGCTCAGGTAGCACCGTCATGCTTACCGCCGTCTCCTTGTAGGCCGGCGTGTGGGTGCTGCGATCGGTGAAGCTGCTGGACAACTTATTCACCGGCTCCATGACAGAGTTCAACGACATATACAGCTGCTTGCCCTGCACCCGATCCGATACCAGCACCTGCACCCGTACCTTGCCATGCGGCGAAATAAGCTGAACATAACGGCCGCTGGTGACACCGCGCTCCGCAGCAAGTTCAGGCGAAACCTCGACGAAGCTGTTGGGAGTAATCTCTTTGATTCCAGCGGTGCGATAGGTCATGCTTCCCTGCTCGAAATGCTCCAGTAGCCGGCCATTGTTCAGGTGCAGATCAAAGACTGTACTGGTCTCTTCAGACGGCGGGATGTAACCGACCGGGAAGAACTTGGCCTTGCCGTCGGGGAAGTTGAATCTCTCGGTAAACAGCAGTGGCGAGTCAGTGCCATCCGCATGGACCGGCCACTGCAAACTCTTGTAGCCTTCGAGACGCTCGTAATTCACCCCGGCAAACATTGGAGTGACACGAGCTACCTCATCCATGATCTCGGAAGGATGCTGGTAGCTCCAGTTGCCTCCGAGCCTGTTGGCGATCAACTGAATGATCTCCCAGTCGGGCTTCGATTCGCCGAGCGGCTCCATCGCCTGATAGATGCGCTGAATGCGACGCTCGGTGCTGGTAAAAGTCCCTTCTTTTTCGAGCGATGGGCAAGCCGGCAGAACAAGATCCGCGTAGCGCGCGGTCTCGGAGAAGTTGATGTCCTGGACGACGAAGAACTCAACTGTGAGGAGAGCCTCGGCGACGTAATTGGCATTCGCGTCCGAAGTGATGGTGTCTTCGCCCTTGATATACAGACTCTTGATCTTGCCATCGAGAATGGCTTCCATCATCTCGTGATTGTCTTTCCCAGTACTGGTGGGTAACGTCACGCCCCACTCGGCTTCGAACTTCGCGCGTATCTCAGCGTCGTCCACTTTTTGATAGCCGGAGTAGACGTTCGGCATCGAGCCGAAGTCGCTGGCACCCTGCACATTGTTGTGACCACGCAGCGGGTATGCTCCCGCGCCTGGCCGCATATAGTTTCCGGTAACTAGCAGCAAATTGGAGAGTTCAGTGGCTGTGTCGGAGCCGCCACAGTGCTGGGTGACCCCCATCGCGAACAGGATGCAGACGCCGTCGGCCGCTGCAATCTCATGCGCCACAGTCGTCAACGTGCCTGCAGAAACGCCTGTGATGCGCTCAGCATATTCCATCGTGAACGGTTCGAGCGACTTCTTGTATTCATCAAAATGATTGACCCACTGGTTGATGAAATCCATCTTTGCCAGCCCGCTGTCGATAATGTACTTCGCGATGGCCGCCATCCATACTGAATCGGTCGAAGGGTTCGGACGGAAGAAGATGTCGGCGCGCTCTGCCATCTCATTCTCGCGCAGATCGGCAACGATAAGCCGCTGACCGCGATGCTTGTGCGACCGCTTGATTCGCGTCGCGAGAACTGGATGGTTCTCCGCGGGATTCGCGCCCACAATGATCACCAGGCCAGCCTTCTCGATATCCGCGATCGACCCCGAGTCGCCACCGTAGCCTACCGTCCGCTGCAGACCCATGGTTGCAGGATTTTGGCAGTAGCGGGCACAATTGTCGACGTTGTTGGTCCCGATCACAGCGCGGGCCAACTTCTGCATCAGGAAGCTCTCCTCGTTGGTGCACTTCGAAGAAGCAATAAACGCCAGCGCATCCGGACCATGCTCATTTTTAACGCTCTTGAACTTCTGCTCAATGACATCCAGCGCCTCGTCCCACGTAATCTCGCGGAAGCCCTCACCATCGCGTAATAGCGGCTTCGTCAACCGATCGTCGGAGTTGATGTGACCCCACGCAAACTTGCCCTTGATGCAAGTTGAAATCCCATTGGCCGGTCCATGCATCGGCTCAATCTTCAGAATGTGGCGATCACGTGTCCACACATCGAAGCTGCACCCAACGGCGCAGTACGTGCACACCGTCTTGGTGCGCCTGGTGCGCTTATCTCGCATCTCAGCTTCCATCTCTGACAATGCAAGAATTGGCCCATAACCGATCGGTGGCTCGATGCCTTTGACCACATCGATCATCTTGTCGAGTGCCTCATGCGGGAGGTCCGTCATGTAGCCTGCTTCTCCGAGCATCGACTTCTCCATCAGTGCATTGCACGGACAGACTGTGACGCAATGCCCACACGAGACGCAACTGGAGCCTTCAATTTTTTCGCCACCGTCCCACAGCACGCGCGGATGCTCGCTCTCCCAGTTGATCGTCAGAGTCTCATTCACCTGCACATTCTGGCAGGCCTCCACGCAGCGCCCACACAGAATGCACTGATCGGGATCGTAACGGTAGAACGGATTGGAATGATCCTGCTTATACGGTTTATGCGTGAATGGACGCGACTGGTGCTTCACGTCCAGTTCTTTTGTCGTGTTGTGGATGGTGCAGTTCTGGTTGTTGTTGTCGCAGACCGTGCAGTAGAGCATGTGATTCTGCAGGATGCGGTCAAAGGCCTCACGCTGGGCGACGTCCACCGCCTCGCCGATTGTCTCCACCTTCATGCCCGCAATAACGTTGGTTGCGCAGGCCCGCACCAGTTCTCCGTTGACCTTCACCATGCAGGTATCACAGCTCTGGATCGGCCCCATCTGTGCCAGGTAGCAGACCTGCGGCACCGGCTTCTGACCAACCGCAACCGTGCGGCGGTTCAACAGATCGATCAGCAACTCTCCAGCATGACCGGGAACAGCTAATCCATCAATGGTAATTTGCGTATTCGAAGTATGGTCGGCGGGAGTATTCAGTAAGGATTTCATACGGCCCATCGCTTTCTGATTCGAGCAGCATAGCATCATCGCTCAAGTTCTGGAAGGAGGCCATCTGTTTTTGCAACAGATGGCCTGCTTTCCAGATGCATTGGACCGAAAGAAGTGTCGATGTGAAGGGGTTAACCTGCCGCTCTATAAAAGCACTTTAGCGTCTCGCGGTATCGTATCGGCATTTAGGCCACCGGGAATGTGGGTCCGTCTACCAAGCTTCGCGGCGCTGGAGGACGGCGTGGATGTAGAGAGTGCCGGGGGGCTCTTCTTAGTAGCTTTGCGGACAAGCCTTGTTATTGGAAATGTTCATTCCTCACCAGACAGAAAAGAGCCGATTGTCATCCCGGCGGCATTACAGCAAACGTGTCTTTGATTTCCCACGTCGGTTCGGAAGCGTCCGGGTCTTTTACCCGATACATGGTAGCCTTCAACTCTTTGCCTTCATAGACGAATTTGAGATAGTGGTAATTGGGAAATGCCGCGTCCTGATACTTGTCTGCAGGGGTGCGTGCGATGGGGTACGGCTTGGCGCCTCCTCCACCCGATACAAGATAGGTAACCCCGTTCTGGAAGAAGCGCTGGTAGTTATGGATATGCCCCGCGATAACGATGATCTGGGCTTTGGAGTAAGTGGCTTGCCTCTCAAGCGTCTGAGCAAGTTCGTGTTCATTGGGGCGAACGTCGTGGGAATGACTGCCCTCAATAGAGTCGGCTACAGGAGGGTGGTGCAAAGAGACAAAGACGAACTGCGCAGACTTGGGTAGATGCGCTAATTGATCATCGAGCCATGCGCGCTGACGGCTCCCTGGGAGCAGCGACAGATTGGAGTCGAGCGAGAGAATATATGTGTTTCCGGCTTCGACTGAGTACCAGCGGCGGCGCTTCAGTTCGGGGAAAGCATTCCACCAGTTCTTTGGTTCGCGGACTTCGTCGCCGTGGAGTTCGTGATTGCCCATGGCAGGGAATACATGTAGCCTCGCGTCGCGCCAAGCTCCCGTCTCTTGATGGTAGACCGTGTAATCGTTGACCACAGAGCCGTCGTAGGGCACATCGCCGGAGAGGAGCACCGCATCAGGGTGTTCGGTGGCAATACGATCAACGAGCCATCGGCGGATCTTGGGATTGGTGACCGTTTGGTTCGAAGGATCGGTGAAACGCATGTCTCCATATGCGATCAGAGACCAATGCCGGGGAAACTCGCTTGCCGCGATACGGAAGGTCGGGCCGGAGCCACTGAGAAGGTCTTTGGTTAGTACATCGTCAGGCGGGGCTTGGTCACTCTTCTGGGCGTTCGCTTGTAGCAGTAGTAAAGAGGATAGTAGAACGAAGAAAGAAAGCTTCCTGATTGAGCGAACAGCGAAAATGTGAAGCATTGTGTCTCCTGTGCGCAGGCGAAGTCTTCGCCTAAGCTGACTTGTCTAGTTTATTGCCCGGTTGCGTATTGGCGAATCTGTGCCGGTTCACTGCCTGCTGCCGGGACGCCCACGAACAAGACATGCAGTAAGGGCACGAGCAGCCCTGTCTTCGCTCCCAAGCTGGTTTTGACAGTTCCGAGCGACTTTATGGATTTGTCTGCGGCAACCTGATACACATCGACATTGCCACTGCCGCTGACAAGATAGGCTCTGTGTGTGGATGCCTCGTAGAAGATGTCGTCGGCTCCCGTTGCTGAAGGCAGATCGCTCACCTCTTTGCCAGTGGTGGTATCAACTGAAACTGCCTTTGCCGGAGTGCGGCAACCGAGCAGCAGCGCCTGATCTTCGGCGTCATACGCTACCGGAACATTGTCCTTGCCTCGCGCGATCTTCCACGTGTTGATGATTGTGTGTGTGGCCGCATCGATGACCACTATTTCGCTGGAGTCGGCGATATTCGCGAAGATACGCCTGCCAACAGGGTCAATGTCCAGAGCTTCTGGGTGTGCGGATGCCGGCAGGCTGGCCACAAGGGTATTGTCAGTAGTATTCACAACGGCGATACGACCGGGGATGGTTGGGCTTCCGCCGCCGTGGCCTACGTAAAGCAGCTTCGTGGCAGAATCGTAAACCATGTCATCGGCGTCATCCGAGAGAGGCAACGTCGCCGTGAGCTTGAGTGGCGAGCCCGAATAGACTTTCAATGCCGCCAAAGTGCCGTCGGCAACGAAGAGCTTTCCCTGGTCTGCGATCCATGCGAGGCCGTGGGGCTTGCCGAGACCGGTGATGCTTTCAGTAACAACACCATTATGAATGTCGAGGACTTCTACTGTGTGGTTGCCGGTGGCGGCGATGAATAGTCGGCTCCCTGATTCGTCGAACGCAAAATGATCGAACCTGCCAACGACAGACCTGAGCGGAAAGGTCTTGTTGAGTTTCAAAGGAGCGTTGGTCTGGCCTTGAGCGACAGAATGGACTGAGACGGCAGCGGAAACTTCAATCAGGCACAGGATTGCGATGACAATGGATTTCATTCGGCGTTCTCTCGATTTTCTTAGTGTTGTTTCCCATTACAAAGTCGGCGCAAGGATGGCTTTGCACCCGGGCGGCCGCTCCCTTACACTCTGCTCGCTTGAATCCTACCTCTCTCTGGAAGGAGACCAACGAATGCCACCGGCGTAAGTTGGGTGGTAATACTCACGCTGGACGACATACTGCGGGCTGCCGTTGAAGAAGCCGAAGACTTCGTTATTGAGGTTCAGGCCATAGGCATAGACCTGGAAGCCGCCCGGAAGTTTGTAGCTGGCCTGTGTGTCGAACTGATAGTGCGCATACAGGTAATTGTCCCCGCCGGGGCCTTTGACTCCCAGTGCCGGGTCGTGGATCTGGCTCGCACTTCCATTCCAGTTGTACTGGTAGATCATCTTGTCGTTGAATGTCATGCCTACCCGCATCGAAAATCGCTTGGTGTCGTAGGTTGGGCTGACGTTCCACGTATTCGGCGCCTGGCGCAGCAGAGCTGGTGAATCTGGGCGTAACACCGAGGTTCCGTCCGCGTTTTGGGCCGATTCTGTGACACCGCTGGTGCTTGACTGGGTGTAGCTGTAGTTTGCCGAGATACCGGCGCCGGAGAGCACACTCGGCAGATACGAAAGGCGTTGCTGAAATCCGAACTCAACGCCCTGAACATGAGCGCTGCCTGCGTTCAAGGGCTCCGTCACAAGCACGTTGGTTCCGGGCGGAACATGAGGAAAGGTTTGCGTGGAATAGAACTGCTTGTAGATGATCGGGTCACTCAGGTCCTTGTAGAAGTAGCCGGCCTGCAGCAGTCCCAGACGGTTGAAGAACCGTTCATAGAGCACATCGTAATTGTTGCCATGCTCTGCCTTCAGATTCGGATTTCCAATACTGATTGTGACCGGGGTCTGGCCGAGCGTAGGCTGGCCGACAGCCGCTGAAATGTCCTGTGGATCGGGCCGGGCAAGCCCCCGACCGAAGACCAGCCGAAGATCGGAATCCTTGTCCAGCGCGAAGCGGAGCGACGCACTGGGCAACACATCCAGGTAATCTCCGCCTGCCTTGTAGGTAAGCGTGGTTGGCGCAGGGTCGGCCCCACTATCAAAGCTCAGTGTGCTGACATGGGTTGCCTCGAAGCGAACACCCGTGACCAGTCGAACGCGGCTAGCGAGTTCGATTGTATTCATCACGTAACCAGCAGGAATGCGCTCGATCAGATCGTAGTTATTGGAGTTCACCCCCGGGCCGCCGGTCAGCGTAAAGTTCGAAAGCGCGAAGACCTTGATCTTGGCATAGTCCGTCACGGCAGGATATTTGCCATACGTCCCGGAGTAATAAGCCGGATCGGTAAACTTGCTGTCCCACTCCGGATGCGCCGCGTTAGAGAGCGATCCTGTAGTCGAGTCGCCTGGCACGTACGCTTCGTTGTAGGTGTCGTCAAACTTGTGGGCGTTGCGAATCTTGCCGCCGAATTCGAATGTCCCGAAACGATGACCGATTTGATAGAGCCTCGAGTAAGATGCCGAGGCCTGGAGATTCAATTGCACGCTCTGCCCAAAGGTCGGTGGATCGAACTCGGTGAGCGCGTAGTTGTTCTTATCGAACGCATTGTCGGCGGCAGTGGGACCAAAGCAGGACGCGCTCCACCCTGGCCGATAGATACTCTTCCCTGGGACGTTGGCGCAATTGGTGCTGCCATCATCATTCACATTTCCGATCCACTGATAGTTCGCCCCGCCGCTACCGCCGAGAGATCGCGAGCGCGAGACAGAGACATTCCACTTCAGTGTGTTCACACCGAGCAGATGGTTGCCCTGCAATGACAAACTGCCGATGGCCAGGTTGGGACGGCGCCAGTCCTGGCCGTATCCCGGTGTTGCGCCGTCATTGAGCGTGAATACCCACTTGTTGCCCCAGTTGCGAAACGTGGAAAACAGTCCTCGAACCGAGATGTTCGAGCCTTCGCTCAGTTTGTAGTCCGCGCTGCCAGTTCCGCCCCAGCGAGTACGGTTGTAGATATAGTCGCGAAAGTCCATGCTGTCGTAGTGCGGAGTCGCGCTGGTGGCCGTCGGTACCGGCTCAATGTCGTTGATGCCGCGGCCGTTGTAGTCGTACGTGCCACCGATCAGCACTCCCCACTTCTTGTCCGTACCGAAACGGCGACCGAGCGTGCCGCCTCCCTGTTCAACCGTACGCCCGCCGATAATCGGGGTATGGCCCACAACCCCGTACAGCGTGATGGTCGGAGTTTCGCTGGCAGTCTTGGTCACCAGGTTGACCGAACCACCGATTCCATCGGCGTCAATATTTGCCTGTAACGTTTTGTTAATTTCCACAGAGTCGACCAGGTCGGAAGCAATGGTATCCAGCTTGATCTGGCGAACACCGGATTCGGGTGAAGGGATAGTCACGCCGTCAACCATGGTGTTGCTCAGGCGAGGTTCCGTGCCGCGAATCTGCACGTACTTGCCCTCGCCCTCGTCTCGCTCGATCGTGACGGAAGGCATGCGTCCAAGCGCATCGGCTATGTTGGCGTTGGGCAGCGACGTGATTACCTCGGAAGGCAGGACCTGGAGGATGTTCTCTGCCGCGCGAGTACGGTTGATAGCCTCAGCTTCTCCTCGTGGGCGCTCCGCACTCACGATCACTTCTTCATTCGCGTTCGCCACCTTGAGTATTGCGTCAATGCGCGCCGTCTGGCCTGCAACAACGGTGACAGTACCGGTATACGGAGTAAATCCTACATAGGAGATAGTGACGGCGTAAGTGCCAGGCGTCAGGTCGGTAATAGTAAAGTTGCCCTGTCCGTCCGATACTGCCGGACGCGCTTGCGGTTGCAACTCAACCTTCGCACCTGGCAGTGCGTAGGACTCGGCATCCTTGACTTCGCCGCTGATAATGCCCTTGCCGGATTGGCCAACGGCTGTGAGAACGGAGCACAGAATGAGCAAAAGGAAGACAATAGTCGAATTTCGCTGGCGCATGACACTCCTAAACCCGAGTCGTGCTCAGGCAATGGTGCAGACTTCAAGTCGATTGACCGACCTCTGCCCAACACTAGGAGTCCGTCTTAAACGCACGTTAATAATCCGATGAAAGAATTTAGAGATACGCCGAGGACCGCAATGCGATCAAGAAATACCGCTGCAGCACACGGAAACATCAAATCCCGCGAACCTGCTTCGATCGCTGCGCACTCGAAACACCCTGACAGCTCAAGACCGCGATGAGAATTCTGATCGTCGAAGACGAACCGAAGATGCTGAACATGCTGCGCGACGGCCTGCGCGAACACGGCCATACCGTGATGACCGCACAGGACGGCCTCGACGGCCTCGCCCTCGCCCAGGAGCATGAATTTGACGTCATCGTGCTCGACCTGATGCTTCCCAAGCTCTCGGGTTGGCAGGTGATGCGCGAGTTGAATAGTAGCGAAAACCCGGCATCTGTCCTGATGCTCACTGCCTGCGATGCCGAGCCGCAAGTCATTGAAGGCCTCGAATCCGGCGCGGACGACTACCTCACCAAGCCCTTCTCCTTCCCCGAACTTCTCGCTCGGCTCAATTGCCTGGCCCGCGCAAGACGAGCTGAACCAACCCTCACTGTGGGCCTCGATACGCTGGTCCTTGACACCACGCGTCACATGGCCTTTCGCGCCGGCGAGAATCTCGACCTCACGCGCACTGAATTCGCCCTCCTCGACTGCCTCGTGAGATCTTACGGCGGCATCGTCACCCGCGCCTCTCTGGTTCATTCCGTCTGGGGTGACGCCCCTTCGGTCGGTCGCAGTGCTCTCGATTCCTTCATCAGCCTGCTGCGCAAGAAAGTGGATACCCCAGGCGAGAAGCGCCTGATGCACACCATCAAAGGCGTGGGATATCGAGTTCAAGTGGAAGACGGTCACTCCCCGCGTGCAAAGGGAGAATTGGCTTGAAGACCCTCTCGATCCGGCTGCGACTCACACTCTTGTATTTCTGTTTCTTTGCCGTCGCTGGCCTGTTACTGAGTGTGGCGTCGTGGTTTCTGCTGCAGCGGGGCCTCGACTCCCTGATGATCCACGAGATGGACGAACGTGTCGAAGACCTCGAAAGCTTCCTCGATGCTCACGCCGCAACGACGAGCCTTGAAACCCTGCGCGCGGAACTGATGAGTGAATATCTATTCAAGGACGAAGGAAAATGGCTTCAGATTCGCGACGAAGATGGCAACTGGCTCTACTTCTCCAACCGCACCAGGGTAGCCAGCCCGATTCCGCCGCTCTCACAAGCGCCTCCTGACCTACTCGCCTTTCATGCCGTCCAGGGCCACTCTCTGCGTACTTTTTCGCGCGAAGTTGTGGCTCAAGGTCATCATTATCAGGTCTCGACGGCAATCTCCGCGGACAAGACAGTCAGGATACTCGCCCAATTTCGCCGCGACCTGCTGCTGCTGGTCCCGGCGGTCCTCTTCGCCGCAGTCATCGTCGGGCACTTCCTCAGCCGCAAGGCTCTCGATCCGGTCGCCGCCATCGTCTCCGAAGTGCGCCGCATCAATGAGCGCAACCTCGCCATCCGACTGCCCGTCATTCCTACGCGCGACGAACTCTCGCTGCTCTCCGAAACCCTCAATCAGATGCTCGAGCGTATCGATGCCGCCTTTCGCAGTGTGCGCTCACTCACCGCCAACGCCTCTCACGAACTCCGCACGCCACTCTCGCTCATCCGCACGCGGGTTGAGATCGCCCTCTGCTTCCCGCGCACTGCCGACTACTATCGCTGGGCGCTCGAAGAGGTTCAGGCTGAAACCCTGCGCATGACCTCTCTGATCGAGAATCTGCTGACGTTAGCCCGCTACGATGCAGGAGCCGCGCAACCCGAGTCACAACCCGTCGAAGTTACAGCTCTCGCTGCGAAGGCTGTGCATGAATGGCGGCCAACGGCCGAACGGCTTGGCCTCGATCTCATGCTGACAGAACCGCGTACACCCGTTTGGGTGTTGGGGCACCCTGAATCGCTTGAGCGCGTTCTTCGCATTCTTTTAGAAAATGCATGTCGCTACACGCCACAAGGGGGATGGATCAACCTGTGTGTCGATGAGAGCGAACAAGGCGCGACACTCTTGGTCGAAGACAATGGAATCGGCATTGACGAGCACGACCTTCTCCATATCTTCGAGCGTTTCTATCGCGCTCAACAGCCACAGCGAAAGGAACAAGCTGGCTCCGGGCTGGGTCTTTCCCTTGCCAAGTGGATCGTTGAGCAGCACAAAGGGTCAATCCTGGCAGAGAGCAAGCCCGGCAGTGGATCCTCTTTCCGTGTCAGGCTACCGACGTATCTCGTTCCGCATACCGCTGAATCTGAGTCTCGCGATCCTGAAGCGTTGAATCAGCAGTCGTGAGTGTTGAAAGCTAGTGGTGTCCGCCACACAGATGGCCGTTTATGTTCTGTGATAGGGCACGACTTCAGTCCTGCCACAAACGGCTTGGAATGAGGCTTCGGCCCCCGAGGAAGGTCCGCGGCGATTCGATGCCAATTCCGAGCCGTATGAAAATGACTCGATTTCCGGCGGACTACACTGGCGACTATTCCTGCCAGATTCATCGCAGCGTAGCTATAGGAATTGTTGAAGCTCGTGGCAACGTCGGGGAAGCCGAGAGCAGGATAGGCCGAGGGATCGAGATCCTGCCCAGTATTGGCGAGCGAGTCGAAGTACTCGCCTGCTGAGGACGACTCACTGTTGAAGGAGTAGGCATCGGTGTTGGTGAAGTCGTGGACCAGAAGCCGGAATAAGGTCCGCCCAACCGTCCAGGCCCATCCATTCTCAGCGTCTCGCCCCTGTTGCGAGGGATTCCCCGTGGCTGGCGCATACTGGAGTCGAACTGATAGCCCGACAGGCCTGGCAGCATTCCAGTTATCTTCTGTCCCACCACAGATTGGCATCGATTCGCAAGCAAAAAGTGCGCAAAAGCGGCGCAAAACGCTAGCAAATCGAGCCTTAGAGTCTCGAAAACAGCTCGTAAGTCATTCATTAAGATGGAGATAATTCAAAAATAACACACCTCCCCCGGGGTGTCCTACCCCTTTTGTTCGCCTTTCGGCAGTAGATGCCGCATTTTTAGTTCATGCAATTGCCCTGCCATGATTCTCCCCAGATAGTCTTTTCCAATTGAAGGATGAGCCTGAAGTGAGCGAAGTTCAGGCGAAGTGGTGAAGGTCCTTTCGGGTTTGATTTTGAGTCAGGTTAGCAGTCGCGACCGTGGCGGAGGGAATGTGGGA
>Ga0182024_10000873_pt1 | contig 78022 bp, 71 predicted proteins | sample P32metaG_FD_120480 | JGI IMG/M metagenome (GOLD analysis project Ga0182024, IMG submission 120480) | Permafrost microbial communities from Stordalen Mire, Sweden - P3-2 metaG (Illumina Assembly) | ecosystem: Environmental > Terrestrial > Soil > Wetlands > Permafrost | place: Sweden: Stordalen...
CCAAGAACGATCAGTCACCCCAGGAATGGACCGACCTCAAGTCGCAGCAGTTTCGCCAGGCCTGGGAAGCCTTGGACATCAGCTACGACGACTTCATCCGCACCACCGAGCCCCGGCACTACGAGAGCGTGCAGAAGTTCCTCACGGCGATCTACGACAACGGCTACATCTATAAGGACACCTACAAGGGCCTGTACTGCGTCAGCTGCGAGGACTACTACACGATCGAGACCAGCATCGACGGCAACTGTCCGATCCACGGGCGCCCGCTCATTGAAATGGAAGAGGAGAACTGGTTCTTTCGTCTGAGCGCGTTTGAGGATCGACTGATCGAGCACTACGCCGCCCACCCCGGCTTCGTGACGCCCGAGACCAAGCGCAACGAGGCGCTCTCGTTCATCCGAGGCGGCCTGCGCGACATCTCGATCACCCGCACCTCCATCTCGTGGGGCGTGCCCGTTCCCTGGGACGAGGCGCACGTCTTTTACGTCTGGTACGACGCCTTGATCAACTACCTCACGGCGATCGGCTACGGCCGCGACGACGACGAGGTGGCCAAGTGGTGGCCGTACTCGCACCACCTCATCGGCAAAGAGATCATTCGTTTCCATTGCGTGTGGTGGCCGGCCATGTGCATGGCCGCCGGCCTCGACCCGGTCAGTCACGTGCAGGTCCACGGCTGGTTGCTGTTGGGCGGCCAGAAACTCTCCAAGACCATGGCCGCCGAAGGGGCCGTGCACCTCACGGACATCGCGCCGGTGGAACTGACCAATGAGTTCGGCGTCGATCCGCTTCGCTACTACTTGCTGCGCGAGACCGCCCTCGGTAACGACGGCGACTTCTCGCACGAGGGAATCCTCGCGCGCTACAACACCGACCTCGCCAACAACCTCGGCAACCTCGTCGCGCGCGTGACGACGATCGTGGCCATCAAGTGCAGCGGCGTGGCCCCGACGCCGCGCGCCGACTCACCGCTTCGCGCGCCGGCCGAACTCGCGATCACTGCAAGCGCGACGGCCTGGAACGGCTTCGCGCCCCAGAGCGCGCTCGAAGCGACCTGGGGACTGATCGGCGCGACCAACGCCTACCTCGAACAACACGCGCCGTGGAAGATGGAGCCGGGTGCGGACCTCGACGCCGTGATGGGCGACGCCCTAGAGGCGATCCGACTCGTCGCGATCCTCGTCTCACCGGCGATGCCCAAGGTCGCCGAAGAGATCTGGCGCCGTATCGGTCTCGTCGGTTCGCCCAGTGACGAGCTCTTCGCCTCGAGCGCGACCTGGGGACAGTACCGAAGCGACGCGACGATCGAAAAGGGCGAGCCGCTCTTTCCGCGGATGAAGAGCGACGAGTGAGTCACTGGAGCGACGCGCACTGTCACCTCCAGGATCACTTCCTCGGTGACGAAGCCACGACCGCGACTCTCAGTGACACCCTGACCCGCGCCTACGAAGGCGGCGTCGACCGGGTCGTGGTCATCGGCACCGACGCCACGACCTCGGCTCAGGCGCTCGAGATCACGGCCTTCGAAAGCCCCGTCGAGATCTACGCCACGGTCGGCCTGCACCCCCACGACGCGCTCCAGGACATCGAACCGGTGCTGGAGCTGGCGCGAAAGGGTCACCCGAAGCTGGTGGGAATAGGCGAATGCGGCCTGGATTACTTCTACGAACACTCACCGCGCGCTGATCAGCGCCGGGCCTTCGCGCGCCAGATCGCTCTGGCCCACGAGTTGGACCTCGCCCTGGTGATCCACGCCCGCGACGCCTTCGACGACCTCTTCGACGTGCTGACGAGTGAGGGCGTACCGGAACGGACGGTGGTGCACTGTTTCACCGGTACGCCCGAGGACGCGCAGGCCTGTCTCGCGTTGGGCGCCGACATCTCGATCTCCGGGGTCGTCACGTTCAAGAACGCCGAACTGCTTCGCGAGGCGGTGCGCGGCGTACCGCTGGATCGACTCCACGTGGAGACCGACAGTCCGTTCCTCGCGCCCGTGCCCTATCGGGGAAAGGCCAACGAGCCGGCTTACGTCACGGTCGTGGGTGAGTTCGTGGCCGAAGTGCGCGGCGAGAGCTTCGTCGAGGTCCGCGAGGCCACCAGGGCGAATACGGCCCGACTTTTCCGGTTGCCGCCCCCGTAAAGTACGTGTAACCAGGAAGTTTAGGAGTGGCGTGGGTCTGAGTTGCCCCGGGACCCACCCTCTCGTAGCGTTGTGGGCCGGGGGGATGGCCAGGACCCCGAGGTGGTGGCGGAGGGTGGAGATCTGAAGGCATCAAACCCGTGGGCGCCATGGCGTCCATTGTCGGTACTGATCATTATCGTCGCGCTGGTGGCGTCCGGGGTGCTCGCCGCGCCCGTGAGCGCCGACGCCGCCACCCACGCCCGTCGACACATGCCCGATCTGATCGGACTGAGTCGCGCCCAGGTCTACGCCGTCATGCGCGCCGACGCGCTCTATTTCGTGACGACCGGGCCCGGTAGTTCGAACAGCACGTGGAAAGAGGCCGTCGGTCAGTCGCCTCGGCCCGGCACCGTGGTGCCCTGGCATTTCCAAGCCACGGTGCGCGCGTCGCTCGCCATCTCGCACGGACCGCGTCGGGTCCCGCGGCTCATCGGCCTCTCGCGGGCGCGCACCTTCGCCGTGATGGAGCGGGTCCAGCTGTACTTTGACACCCGCGGACCAGGGAGTACGGACGGTAAATGGGTGGTGGTCCTGCGCCAGTCGCCGGCCGCCGGGACCCGAGTCAAGTGGCACGCCACGATCACGCTGGTGGTCAGTACCCACCGGCCCCGGGCGAAAAAGCCGGTGCGCAAGCCGGTGCGCACGCCGGTGACGACCACGACCGTCAAGAAGAAACGGCCCACGTGCACGCCGGTCACCACCACACTTCCACCGACCACCACGACGTCGGAATCGACGTCGACCACGATTCCCGGTGAGACCACGACCACGGTGGTGCCGCTACCGACCACCACGACCACCATCTGCAAGGTTCCCGTGACGACCACGACGGTGAAGCACAAGGAGAGACCGAGGAAGTACCGCATCGGGGACGCGACGTGGTACCGCTACGTTCCGGGACATTGCGCGACGTGGTACCTACCGCGCGGTACGCGGATCACGGTTCGCGATCTGGCGACCGGCAAGGTCATCCACTGCATCGCCTCGGACCGAGAGGGGGCCCACGGAGATCGGGTGGTGGACCTCGACACGGCGCAGTTCGCCGAACTGGCCCCATTGGCCAAAGGGGTGGTCGTCGTTAAAGTCTCTTGGTGACCCATACGCGTACCGAACTTCGGGCCCTGCTCGATGAGCACGGTCTCAAACCATCGCGGGCCCTCGGTCAGAACTTCGTCGTCGATCCCAATACCGTTCGGCGAATCGCGCGTCTCGCCGACGTAGGTGAGGGCGATCTCGTCCTCGAGATCGGGGCCGGTCTCGGTTCGCTCACGCTGGCCCTGGTCGAAACCGGTGCCGAAGTCCGCGCCATTGAGGTCGACCGCTACCTCCTCGAGCCCCTGCGCTCGATTGTCGAGCCGCACGGGGTCCGCGTGCATCACGCCGACGCGCTGAGCGCCGACTACGAGGGCATCCTCGCCGGTCGCGAAGCCGTGGTGGTGGCCAACCTTCCCTACAACGTGGCGACGCCACTGGTGCTCCACTTACTCGAAAGCGAGCCGCTGATCCGACGAATGCTGGTCATGGTGCAAAAGGAGGTCGGCGATCGCTTCGCCGCTCACGCTGGAGACGAGGCCTACGGGGCGGCGTCCCTTCGCGTCCAGTACTTCGCCGACGCGCGCGTCGTGGGCAAGGTCAGCCCCACGGTCTTCATGCCCAAGCCCAACGTCGAATCGGCGTTGGTGTCCTTCGTTCGTCGCCCGAGCGTGCGGGTCGACCCGTCGCTGGTGAGCGAAGCCGACCTCTTCGAGGTGATTCGCACGTCGTTCGGTCAGCGACGAAAGATGCTGCGCCGATCACTCGCCGGATGGTCGAGCGACGGGGTATTCGAACGCGCCGACGTGGACGAGACGAGACGACCGGAAGAGTTGACCATCGAGGAGTTCGCGCGACTGGCGGCCGCCCGATGATCGAACTGATGGCCCACGCCAAGCTCACCTGGAACCTCGAGATCACCGGTCGCCGCGAGGACGGCTACCACGAACTGCGCAGCGAGATGACCACCATCAGCCTTCACGACGTACTCTTCGTCGACGAGAGCAAGGACCACCTCGAAGTGCTCAGTCCCTTCGCCACCGAGATCGCCACCGACGAACACAACCTCATCGTGCAGGCCCTTCGCCTCGTGGGTCGGCGCGCCGGTGTGCGCGTCGAAAAGTCGATCCCGGTGGGCGGCGGACTCGGCGGCGGGAGTGCCGACGCAGCGGCCATCCTTCGCTGGGCCGGGGGAGTGTCGAACGAGTCGGCCGTCACGCTCGGCGGTGACGTGCCGTTCTGTCAACGTGGCGGACGCGCTTTGGTCGAAGGGGTGGGAGAGCGACTGAGCGACCTACCCTTCGAGGAGCGAAAGGTGACCCTCATCGTGCCGGACTTCGGCGTCTCGACCGCCGCGAGTTACCGCGCCTACGACGAGATGCGCGCTGACGGCTGGTCGCCGTCAGGAGCGAATCACCTAGAAGAGCCGGCCGGGCGGGTCGAGCCGCGCCTCACCTCCACGCTTCAGTGGCTGCGCGCCGAGATCGGACCGCGGGTTCAGTTGGCCGGGTCCGGCTCGTCGATGTTCATCGAGGGTCACCTGGACGCCCGGCAGGGTCGTTGGGACATGACCGGTCCCGAGGGCCTTCTCCAGTTGTCCACGCTCACTACGACGCCCCGATAGGCGTCGACGAAGGCTATTTACCGGCGGCGCGACGCTGAAAGCGGGTTCGCTTCAGCATCTTCTTGTGCTTCTTCTTGCGCATGCGCTTACGGCGCTTCTTGATTAGTGATCCCATGGCTCGAACTAACTTAGTCGGTTTGGCCAAGGCGACCAGGAGCCCAGCCCGACGTCGCGACTAGGTCGGGCCGCTGATTCGTTCGATTCGCAGGGCTTGACGAGGGCAACCCCGTACGGCCAACTTCGCCGACTTCAAGAGGGCGAGGTCACTCGACGAGGTCGGCTGTTCGTTGATGATCGGATAGCCCCACTCGTCGACGTGGACCAGTTCGGGCGCCAGTTCGTGGCAGTGGCCGAATCCGTCGCAAAGGATGGGATCCACCTTCAACACGAAGTGATCAATCCTGCGGCTCATTCCCACACCAGTTCCGATTCGCGCTCGAGCGCGGGCACCGCCACCCAGTGCCGTGACGACGTTAGGCCGTCACAGGGCGTTCCATTCACGTGGCCCTCGACGTCGTCGTTGAACACCTCGAGCGCCGACTGCACCAGGCGCACGACGCCGTCGGGGTGGCGACAGGCGCCGCGTCCGTCGATGACGGCGCAGCGTTCCTTCAGGCGCTCGAGGACGGCGCGTGGATCACTTGATCCTCGAAGGATGGCGCTCAGGTCCTGGGCGAGGGCCGGCAAGCCGAAGGCGCACGGGCCGCACTGACGCGAACTCTCGTTGGCCATCCACGCCACGATGCGCTGGGTCTCGGCGATCCCGCACGCGACCTTCGGGACCACGACGATGATGCCCGCGCCGACCGAGGCCCCGAAGGGGCGTAGCGCCTCGTTGCAGTAGGCGACGTCCTGGTGCTCGGCGCCGAGCCAGGCGCCCCCGTAACCACCGAGGAGGATTGCTTGGGGATCGGGGTCAGCGCCGGCTTCCGCCAGTATCGAGCGCAGGGACGTCCCCAGCGATACCTCGCGCACCGTCGGTCGATAGACCGCGCCCGTGATCGAGACCAGCGTGCTGCCAGGGCTGAGCGACGTACCGAGTTCGCGAAACCAGTCCGCGCCGAAGCGACCAATCAGTCCCACGTGCGCACTGGTCTCGGCGTTGACGACGAGGGCGGGCGAGCGACCGACGTGCAAGACGTGCGGACGATTCGGTCGGTACTGCGGCATCGTCTCGTTATCGTTCAGCCAGTGCACGAGCGCCGACTCTTCGCCCGCGACGTAACGCCACGGCGGGGTGTGCAGCACGAACTCAGGTCCGGTCTTTCGAAGTTCGCGCTCGTGCAGGGCCCGTTGGACGTGGTGCACGATCGTGGCGTCCTTGCGCGAGACGCACACCTCGATGCGTCGCGCGCCAATCAACGTGGCCAGGTACTGGGCGCCGTCGAGCACGAGGTGCGGGTTGGACGAGAGCAGAGTGCGATCCTTGTGACCGACCGGTTCACCTTCCATGGCATTCACGACGACCACTTTGTGATGGCCGCGTTGACTTCGTAAGAGTTCCACTTTCATGGCCGTCGTGAAACTCGCACCACCGCGGCCCAAGAGACCGGAGGCGTCGAGCTCGCCCAGCAGTGCGGCGCCGACCGTCGTCGTGCCGAACGCTTCTTCGTGTTCGCGCAGCGAGAGCGGTCGACCCGACGCGGTGTGCATGACGCGGGGTAACGAGATGGTCATCGTCATCGTCGGGTTCGATCTCGTTGGTTCGACCCGCTGGGGAAGGGTCGGGTCATGGTCGTCGTGGACGCGTCGGTCTTCGTCGCGTCGTGGGGCGCGAGCGGTGATAGCGCCGTGCGGCCCAGGGCGCGCGTGGGCCGCTTGAAGAAGCGCCACAGCGCCGTCGCCAGCACCGCGCTCGCGCAGCTCACGATGACCGCCAGGCCGATGCCGGAACGGCCGTCCGTGCCGGTCAAGAATCCGTGGGCGAGAGCCGCGACGAAGGCCAGCCAACTGAACCAGTGGATGAATCGCCACGATGTGTTCGCCATACGAGTCTTCATCAGACTCGAGGCCCACACCGCCAGGATCAAGTCGAAGGCGACGGCCCCGATGGCGACGTCGACCCGTTTGTACGACGAGGTCATGGGGACGACGGTCGACAGCCAGCCGGTCGGCACGTAGCTGTCGACGACGGTGGTGACGATGTGCAGGACGAGGAAGGCCATGGCCACCATCGACACCGATCGGTGGAGTTCATTGAGCTCGAAACGACCGACGCTGGTGCCGCCGACGCGGTTGGAGACGAAAGTTCCCAGACACACGACGACGGTGAAGAGGACTAGTGCGACCAGCCCGGTGGCCCGCGTCGTGTACCAGAAGTAGGGCGAGGTGAAGGCGATCATCGCACGACCTCGTCGTCGGGCCAACCGCCCACGAACTCGAGCGAGCCGTCGCGCCGCACGAGTCTCGCCGACCATCCGGCCTGGGCGATGTGGTAACTGGCGTCCTCGTTCCACAGCAGCGCCGCGGTCGCGAACGAGTTGGCCAACACGCAGTCACTCGCGGTGACGCTGGCCGTGGTGTAGAGGCCGCGGGCGCAGTGGCCGGTGCGCGGATCGACGATGTGGTTGACGGTGCGCTCGCCGACGCGCCAGGTGCGCGTCGCGGTGGACGACGTGGCGATTCCCCCGTGGGCCAAAGTGATGCGCGGCTCGTGCCCGGTCAGGACGAGCGCGTCGCTCACGGCGATCGCCCACGGTCCCTCGGGCCCCTCGCCGCGCACGGCCACGTCGCCACCGAGTTCCACGACCACGCCGCCGGACTCCGCGACGTCATTGGCCACGAGGTCCACGACCAGCGCCTTGGCGCTCGCGCCGAGATCGAGACGACACGGTGGGTCGAGCATCACCGTGTGCTCTTCGAGGTCGAGATGGATCGCCGACGGTCCCATCGAAGGCACCGCCGCGTGCTCGAGAATGGAATTTGCGTGGCCGAGTTCATCGAAGTCGCGGTCGTAGCCCAGGGCGAGGAGAGCGGGAAGCACCGTCGGATCGACCAGGTCGCCGGTGACCTCGGCCGCACGTAACGCCGCCTGGAGGGTCAGTTCCAGCGTGGGACTGATCGCCACGGTTTCGCCGTGGCTTTCGTTGAGTCGAGAGAGTTCGGAGTCGTCGAATCGATTGCACGACGCGTCGACGGCGTCCAACCAGTACCAGAGTCGCTTCGTCGCCTCATCCATTTGAGCGTCGTGCTCGGTGGTGAGCGTTCCGGTGAGACCCCAGATTTCGAACTTCATCATGGTCCTAGTAGCACATCACCCGACCGGACGGCGTCGACGAACAGACTGTCGTCGTCGTGACCGGAGCGGTCGTCGGGGGAGTGTAGACGGTCGTCGGCGCGACCTTCTTCACGGTCGTGGCCGTCGTGGGGACCGTGCGGGGCGTGGTCGTCACGGTCGTGCTCGGCACGGTCGTCGTCGGCGTCGTCCGGTGGACGGTGCTGGTCGTTGTCGGTGCGGACGTAGTCGTCGTCGTATCGTCACCGGTCGTCGTCGTGGTCGTCGTCGTGGTCGTCGCTGGGACGGTCGTGAGCGTATGGGCGGCGTTGGCTGCGTACCCGACGAAGAGCGCCGACGTCGCGCACGAACCCAAGAAGATTGCTTGGGTGACGTGGCGCACGCGCGCAAATCGTCGATCGCGTTGTTGGGGGGTCCGCTTCGAGGGGGTCATCGATCTCCTTGGAGTCCTATTCTCCCATCCCTGCCTAAGAAGTCGAAAGTTAAAGCCTAAGAAGCGCCGCAAATTTGAGGCAATGTGGTGCGATCGCTAGGTTTCGTCCGCAATTGGCAGCGTTATCGTGAAACGAGCGCCCCCGAGGTCCGGGTCGCGGTCCACCGACACGCTGCCCTGGAGTTCGGCCACCACTTGGGCGACGATCGAGAGACCGAGTCCCGAACCCGGCAGGGCTCGCGCGGACGCCGAGCGCCAGAAACGGTCGAAGATGAACGGGCGGTCGGCCTCGGCGATGCCGGGACCACTGTCGCTCACCGAGATCGAGCCCGCGCGGGACTCGACCACGATGCGTCCGCCGCGCGGCGTGAATTTGATCGCGTTGGTGAGGAGGTTCGAAATGGCGCGTTCGAGCCGATCTCGTCGTCCCTGAACGTTGGAACCCTCGACGTCAACGTCGATGGTGATCTCCTTGATTCGCGCGTGGGTGCGCGCCGTGTCAACGCACTCATCGAGACACTCGTCCAGCCGCAGAGTTTCGATCACGCCTTCACTTCGTTCACCGCGCGAGAGTTCGCCGAGGTCGGTGACGAGCGCGGCCAACTCGTCCACCTGCGTGACCATGTCGTCGGTGAGTCGACGAAGGTCCTCCGGATTCAACTCCTGGGCGCGACTAAGGACTTGGGCATTCGTACGCAACGAGGTGAGTGGAGTGCGCAGTTCATGACTGGCGTCGAGTACCAACTGGCGCTGAAGTATTTGACTGCTCTCCACCGTCGAGAGCAATCGGTTGAACACGCGTCGCAGTCGACCGAGTTCGTCATCGTCACCCTCGGTGAGGCGGTAACCCAGGTCATTGGTCTCGGCCACCGTCTCAATTTCGTTGGTGACCTGCTCGAGCGGCCGAAGGGCGGTGCGAGCAAGAAACAGACCGAGCCCGAGGGCGAGCAGAAGACCACCAACGGCGACGAAGGTCAACGTGCGGACGAGCGTGCGCAACTCGTTCACCTGTCCGTCGATGTCGGTGATGAAGAGTTCCGCCGACGTCGTTTTAACCACGCACTCACTGCCGTTGGCGCACGTTTCCACGGAATCGGCGGCGAGGGGCACGATGAGTTCGCGGTAGTTGTGCGTCGCGATCGCGACGGTGCGAAAGACCTGCGCGCTTTGGCCTTTGGCGACGGCGAGGACCGTCGCGTCAACTGGAATGCCTGCAGAGGGAATCGTCTGGCCGCTCGGAAGGACAAGGTACGCGATGAAGTGCAGGTCGTGTCCGCCCTGGCCCATCAGCGTCGCTTCGCCACTGAGGGACTCGTCCACCGAGTGGATGAGAGAATTGCGCGTCGTCACAAAGGAAGCGAAGCAGCCAAGGATGACGGCGATTGCGGCGGCCGCAACCGTCGCGGTGATGACGCGCGAACGAAAGGTCACGTGGCGCGAAGCGCGTAGCCCACGCCGCGCACCGTCTGAATCAGACGCACTTCGTTGGCCTCCTCGAGTTTGCGACGAAGATAGCCAATGTAGACGGCCAAGGAGTTGGTCCCGGAGTCGAAGTTGTAGCCCCACACTAGGTCGAGGATCTGATCGCGCGTGAGGACCTGTCGCGGATGGTGCAAGAAGAGCTCCAGGAGGTCGAACTCAATCTTCGTGAGTTCAACCGGACGAGCCCCGCGGCGCACCTCGCGGGTCTGGGGGTTCAGCGTCAGGTCTTCGAAGCGCAGCACGGCGCCGTCGCCGTCGACGAGGTTGTGACGACGCAGCAAGGCCCGGAGCCGCGCCAACAGCTCGGCCAGGTCGAAGGGCTTCACCAGATAGTCGTCGGCGCCCACGTCGAGACCGGCGACGCGGTCGTTCACGGCGTCGCGCGCCGTGAGCATCAGGATCGGCGTCGAATCTCCGGAGCGCCGAATGCGACGACAGATCTCGAGTCCGTCGATGTCGGGGAGTTGGAGATCGAGCACGATGGCGTCCGGTGCGCGCAGTTGAATTGACTTGAGGGCGCCGGCGCCGTCTTCGAACAGTTCGACGTCGTAGTTCTCCATCCGAAGGGCCCGTCCCAGGGCGCTACGAATCGCCTCGTCGTCGTCGACGATTGCGATGTAGGAGTTCGAATTTGGGGCGGTGGTCACGACGTGGCTTTCTCAGATCAGTGGTACAGGCTCTAGTGTTGCTGATTGGTGTTAAGCGTCTCCAGACATTCGCTAAGAATCTCGGAAGATTGTCCAAGCATCAGTGGTGGCGGGTAGTTCAATCGGCAGAACGACGGACTTTGAATCCGTAGGTTGGAGGTTCGAGCCCTCCCCCGCCAGCTAGACCACCCCCAGTGCTTGATGCTCGAGGAGAGCGGCCAGGACCAGTGGCTGGTCGCCCTGGACCGAATGACCGGATTTCGCGACGTGCACGATCGTCGCGTTCGGGAGCCGTCGCAGGAACTCGGCCTCGTCCTCGTCGTCGACGACGGAACCCGGTCCCATGGCGCGTACCAACGTGACCGGCATCGACAACTCCGAGAGCTTCTCCCAGAGGTCGCCGGCGGCGGGCGCCTCGATTTCGGACTTGCCGTGTTGTTGGTGTCGCCACACCCACGAACCGTCGGCGCGCCGCAGCGCGTTGTGCAAGATGCCGCGACGTAGTGACGATTCCGAGCGCGTCGGGTTGTGTTGCTTCGTGCGCTCGAGCAACGCGTCGAAGTCCTCGAAGGACGTCGGGCCGTTGACGAAGTCGGTGATGTGGCGCGCCTTGTCGGCGTTGACCCCCGGCGTGATATCGATGAGTACTAACGCGCTCACGAGGTCCGGACGGTCGTGCGCCACCAGCAGCGCCGTCAAGCCGCCGAGGGACATGCCGACGAGCGGACGCGGCGGCGTGATCAGTTGCTCGAGCGCACGCGCGACGTCGAGGGCGTGACTGGCGATCGCCGACGCGGGATAGATCGAAGGATCCGAGTGACCGTGACCGGGCAGGTCGAGGGCGATGAGTGAACGTCGCGGCAGTGCGAGCGCGACCGTGTCGTAGGTGTGGGCGTTCTGTGCTCCGCCGTGCAGCAATGTCAACTCCGGATCACCATTACCCCAACGCAGTCCGCTTAACTGTCGCAGTCCGTCGACGGTGACGAAGAATCGTCGGACATTCGGCACGAATGCTTCGATGTTCCATTCGTTCATGTTCTCGTGGAAGTAGGAGAACTCGTCGTAGGTGAATTCACTCATGTTTGGAATCGTAGAGGGGAAATGATAAAGATGGTGGGGTGAGCCGACCAACCTGCGTCGTAGTACTCGCCGCGGGCGAGGGAACGAGGATGAAGTCGACCCGTCCGAAGCCGCTCCACCATCTCTGCGGACGGCCGATGGTGCTCTACGTGCTGGACGCCGCCGCGCAAGAGGACGTGCGCGCGACGGTGGTCGTCGTCGGCCACGGCGCCACCTGGGTGGAAAAGGCGCTGACCGAGCGCGCCCGCGCCGATGTCAATCTCATGTTCGTCGAACAGAGCGAACAACTCGGCACCGGCCATGCGGTCTCGGTGGCGCTGCCGACCATCGACGACGAACTGGGCGCGAGCGACGGCGACGTCTTGATCCTGGCCGGCGACACGCCGCTGCTGCGACCGAGCACCGTGGCGCGACTGCTCGACGTGCATCGCGAGAGTCAAGCGGCGCTGACCGTCTTGACCGCCGAGGTCGAGGACCCGTCGGGCTACGGGCGCATCGTGCACGCGAAGAACGGGGCCATCGCGAGGATCGTGGAAGAGCGCGACGCCAGCGCCGACGAACGATTGATCACCGAGATCAACACCTCGATCATGGTGGTGCGCGCCAGCCTCCTTGGCCCGGCGTTGCGGCGCGTCGGTCGCCAGAACGCGAAGTATGAGTACTACCTGACCGACCTCATCGCGGTGCTGCACGAAGCCGGTCACGTCACCCAAGCGCTGTTGCTGGAGGACTCCAGTGAAGCGGCCGGTGTCAATGACCTGGTGCAGTTGGCCGGGGCCGAGTCGGTGCTGCGAGGGCGGATCAACGAGAAGTGGCTCCGCCGCGGCGTCGTGATCTGGAGTCCGCTCAACACCTACGTGGACGCCGACGTCGAACTGGCCGCCGAGGTCTCGCTCCTCCCGGGCACGGTCTTGAAGGGTCACTGCGTCATCGAGCGGGGAGCGCGCATCGGGCCGAACGCCATCTTGAACGACGTCTTCGTCGGTGAGTTCGCCCACGTATCCACGGTCGAGGCGACGAACGCGCGCATCGGCGCCGAGGCGCGCGTCGAGTCCTTCGTCGTGCTGGCGCCCGGTGCGGTGGTCGCCTCCGGTGAGGTCGTCATGCCATTCTCTTTCCGGACCCCCTAAACAGCCCTCGTAAACCTGTACGCTGTCGCCGTGGAGACACTCGCCAAACGACGCCTCGTCATGGTGACGGGGCGCTGTCACCCGGCCTTGGCGATGGACATTGCCGACAAGTTGGGGATCACGCTCACCGAGGCCAATCTGCGCGAGTTCGCCGACGGCGAGATCCACTGCCGCTTCGACGAGTCGATTCGCGGCGCCCACGTGTTCATCGTCCAGACGCACGCGACGCCGGTGAACGACGCCGTGATGGAACAGCTCATCATGATCGACGCCGCCAAGCGCGCCTCGGCCAAGAGCATCACTGCGGTCATTCCCAACTACGGCTACGCGCGACAGGATCGAAAGTCGGCCGGCCGCGAGCCGATCACCGCCAAACTCATCGCCGACATGCTCCAGGCGGCCGGCGCCAGTCGAGTGCTTTCAGTTGACTTCCACTCGGGTCAGATCCAGGGATTCTTCAACATCCCGGTGGATCACCTGGTGGCCGCGCCGGTCTTCGAGGAGTACCTCATCACCCACGCCGAGAACCCGCACGACCTGGTCGTCGTGGCCCCGGACGCCGGTCGCGTGAAAGTCGCCGAACGCTACGCCCAGCATCTGGGGTGCGACCTCGCGTTGGTCCATAAGACGCGACCACGCGGCCAGGCCAATATCGCTGAGGCGCGCCACATCGTCGGTGACGTGAATGGCCGTCACTGCGTGTTGATCGACGACATGATCGACACCGCGGGCACGATCGTCGCGGCCTGTGATTTGTTGAAGGCGCACGGCGCCGAAGAGATATGGGTGATGGCCACCCACGCCGTCTTCTCACCCCCCGCCGTCGACCGGTTGTTCAATGCCCCGATCAGTCGCGTGATCGTCACCGACACGTTGCCACTGGGACCGGACCGCCGTTTCGAGAATCTCGAGATCCTCTCGATCGCCACCATCGTCGCCAACGCGGTTTCGGCGATTTTCGAGGACGCCTCGGTGTCGGACATCTTCGGCGGCGAGAACCTCCTCTGACCTTGGGGACCTGGCGCGAGTCGGGATAGACTGGAATTCCTTTGCGCGCCACTATCGCGCCAGCCATTCAACAGGAGTTTCGATGTCACACGCCACTTTGAACGCCACCGCTACTCGGGGCAACGGCTCGAGCAACGCCCGACGCCTGCGCCTGGCCGGTTCAATCCCGGCCGTCGTCTACGGCGAGGGCGTGGAGCCGCTCGCAATCGCGGTCGAGGCCAAGTCGTTTCGCACCGCCGTCTCCGGTGAACAGGGCATCAACTCTTTGATCGAGCTCGACGCCGACGGGAAGAAGTTCCTCGTCATGGCCCGCGACATCCAGCGCCACCCGGTGCGCGGCACCGTCGCGCACGTCGACTTCCAGGTGGTCGATCCCAACCAGGCCGTGGTGGTTGAAGTGCCCCTGCACATCATCGGTGACGCCGTCGAAGTGCGACACGCCGACTGGGAAGTCGATCAGCAGATGTTCTCCATCGAGGTGCGCACCCGCCCCGACCAGATTCCCACCCACATTGACGTCGACATTTCGGACCTCAAGGTCGGCGGCACGATCCGCGTCGAGGAGCTCGAACTGCCCAAGGGTGTCGAGCCCGCCGGCGACGCGACCGTGTCCGTTGTGACATCGCGACCCGGTCGCACCACGGCCCCCGCCGTCAAGGCGGACGTCGAGGTGCCGATCGAAATCGTGGCGGAATAGTCCGTCGTGGCGCTTCGGCGCTTTCGCGACCACGACCGACGCGGGAGTGCGAGCACACTGGTCATCATCGGACTGGCCAACCCCGGTCCGGAGTTTGAAGGTTCACGACACAACGTGGGTGGTGACGCCGTACGGCTCGTCGCCGAACGTCGCGGTCTTCGACTCACGCACGAGAGTCGACAGCGCGCGCTGAGCGCCACCGTGTCAACGGAACGCGGACCGATCACCCTGGCCGTGCCGACGACGTTCATGAACGAATCGGGCGCCGCGCTGCCGCCGCTGTTGCGAACGTCGCTCGAAGACCTGTCGCGTCTCGTCATCGCGCACGACGAACTCGACCTCGAACCGGGACGGCTCCAATTCAAATTCGGCGGCGGTCTCGCGGGCCATAACGGGTTGCGCTCCATTGCCCAGACGCTCGGCACCAACGAATTCTCCCGGTTGCGAATCGGCATCGGCAAGCCACATTCGAAGGAGCAGGGCGCGGACTACGTGCTCCAACGTCCCACCGGCGCGAGGAAGCTCGCCGCCGGCGAGTTCGTCGCCGCCGCGGCCGACGCGTTGGAGATACTCCTGGACTATGAATTCGAGGATGCCCAACAACGCGTCAACCGCTCGTGAGTGAAGCCACGGGCCTGCGCCGGGTCCTCGAACGCGTCGCACCATCGGTCCGCGCCGAGAACACCAGCGGCACCTTTTCACCCAGTTCGTTCGCGACCCCGCTCTCCGTCGCGGCCTACGCCCTAGAAAATCCCTTCACTCTCTGCGTGGTGGCGACGTCGAACGAAGCCGAACAGTTACGCGATTCGGTCGCCGCGCTGCTCGGACCCGCCGACGAAGTCGCCCTATGGCCGGGCTGGGATACGCACCCGCTCGAGCGCGTCAGCCCCGACAACCAGGTCATGGCCACGAGAGCGCTGTTGCGCTGGCGCCTCGCGCAAGGTGACGGCCCGCGCGTCATCATCGCGTCGGCCCGATCGATCGCCCAGGTGCTGTCGCCGGAATCCATCGTCGCGCCACTGGTCGTTCGCCAAGGGAGTGAACTCGACCGTGACGAGTTCATCACGTCGCTCGCGCACTTCGGTTATCGCCGCGAGAGCCTGGTCGAGCACCGCGCCGAGTTCGCCGTTCGCGGAGGCATCGTCGACCTCTGGCCGGCGCAGGGTCACGAGCCGATTCGTCTCGACTTCTTCGGCGACGAGGTCGAACGACTGACGTCATTCGACATCGCCAACCAGCGTTCACTGCACGACCTCGACGAAGCGCTGGTGGCCCCAGCGCGCGAATGGCTGTTAACGCCCGACGCGCGTCAACGCGCCGAACGGATGATCGATCTCGCGCCGTGGGGTCGATCGACCTTCGACCGACTGGCTACGGGCCAGCTTTTCGACGGAATGGAAGGCTGGATGCCCCTCTTCGTGGACGCCCCGCGCACGCTGCTCGATGACGTCGTCGGAGCCACCGTGGTCGTGGTCGAGCCCGACCGAGTGCAGAGCCGACTGGCCGAGCTGCTCGACGAAGAGCGCGAGTTGACCGACGCCGTGGCGGCGACGTGGAAGGCGACCGCGGAGATTCCGCTCTTGCACCAGGGTTGGTCGCGAGTCCTGGAGGGTCGTATCGACGTCGCGCTCGATGCGTCGCTCGCCGGCGAGCGAGGGCCGCTCAATCTCACGTCGCCCCCGATCGTCCAGGGTGACGCCGCGCGCATCGCCGCGCACGTTCGCGGGTGGTCGACCAAACGTCGCGGCGTGGTGCTCACGTCGAACGCGGCGGCCGTCGAACGGATGGCCGACCAATTGCGCGGCGAAGGGCTGGAAGTCTCGACCGACGCCACCAAAGTGCTCGACGTGCGACTCACCGTGCTCGAAAGCTCCTTGGCGTCGGGATTCAGCGTCGACGATCCCGAAGTCGTGGTGTGGAGTGAGAGCGACCTCACCGGTCGAAGGACCGTGCACCGAGCGGCGCGCACGCGCACGCGCAACGTTGACGGCTTCTTCGACGACCTCGCCGTCGGCGCTTTGGTGGTCCATCGTCAACACGGCGTGGCGCGTTTCTCGGGGACCACGACGAGGGCGATCAACGGCACCACGCGCGACTACTTAATTCTCGAATTCAAGGACGGGCGTAGTTACTGGCCGACCGAGATGATCGACGCCCTCACTCCCTACTCGGGCGGCGAACACCCCGCGCTCTCGCGCATGGGCGGCGCCGAATGGCAAAAGACCCGCGCCAAGGCGCGCGCCGCGGCCTTCTTAGTGGCTCAGGAGTTGGTCGACCTGTACCGCCAGCGCAACGTCGCCGTCGGACACGCCTTCGGCCTTGACACCGAATGGCAACGAGAGATGGAGGACCTGTTTCCGTACACGTTGACGGCCGACCAGGCCCAGGCGATCGAGGACGTGAAGGCCGACATGGAGTTGGCGCGTCCGATGGACCGACTGGTCTGCGCCGACGTCGGATTCGGCAAGACCGAAGTCGCGATCCGCGCGGTCTTCAAAGCGGTCCAGGACGGTAAGCAGGCGGCGGTGTTGGTGCCGACGACGTTGTTGGCGAGCCAACACTTCGCCACCTTCAGTGACCGCTTCGCCGGCTTCCCGGTGAAGGTGACCATGCTCAGTCGTTTCGTCGACGACGCCGAGAGCAAGGAAACGATCGCGGGACTGAAGGACGGCAGCGTCGACGTGGTCATCGGCACGCACCGGTTGTTGTCCGAGAACGTCGGCTTCAAAGACCTCGGTCTGCTGGTCGTGGACGAAGAGCAGCGATTCGGCGTGACGCACAAGGAGGCGATTAAGGCCCGTTCGATCGGCGTCGACGTCTTGACGCTCAGTGCCAGCCCGATCCCGCGAACCCTCGAGATGGCCTTCGTGGGCATCCGCGACCTCTCGATGATCACCACGCCGCCGGCCGATCGACGACCGATTCTCACGCACGTCGGGGAGTTCAACGAACCGGCCGTCGTCGAGGCCATGCGCCGAGAACTGTTGCGCGAGGGCCAGGTCTTCTTCGTGCACAACCGGGTCTCGGACATCGACCAGGTCGCTCGGCGACTCGCTCAACTCGTGCCCGACGCGCGCATCGCGGTCGCTCACGGACAGATGGACGAGGGCACGCTCGAGCGGGTGATGGTCGACTTCTGGCAGGGCCGCTTCGACGTGCTGGTGTGTACCACCATCGTGGAGTCGGGCATCGACCTGCCCTCGGTGAATACCTTGATCGTGGACCGCGCCGAACGACTCGGTCTCGGGCAGCTGCACCAACTCCGTGGTCGCGTCGGCCGCAGCGGGCGACGCGCCTACGCCTACCTCTTCCACCGGGCCGATCAAGTGCTCTCCGAGACCGCCTACGAGCGACTGCGGACCATTGGCGACAACACCGCTCTCGGCAGCGGCTTCAAGATCGCCATGCGCGACCTCGAGATCCGTGGCGCGGGCAATCTCCTGGGTCACGACCAGTCCGGACCGGTCGCGGCCGTCGGCTACGACCTTTACGTGCAGCTCGTCGCCGAGGCCGTCGCCGACGCGAAAGGTTTCGTCGTGCCCGAGGTCGTATCGATCAATCTCGACGTACCGGGCGAGGCCCACCTCCCCAAGAACTACGTGGAGGCCGACGACGCCCGACTCGAGGCCTACCGCCGACTGGTGGGCGTCACCACTTTCGACGAACTCCACGACCTGCGCGACGAGTGGCTCGACCGCTACGGGCCACTGCCCGCTCCGGCGAAGGGACTGTTGGAATTGGGCGAACTGCGCCTCGAGTGCATCGAGCACGGCGTGCGTTCGGTCGTCGTGTTGCCCGCTCGGGTCGGGATCCGCACGAAGCCGGTAGTCAAGATCGGACCGCTCGAACTGACCCTCAGCCAGCAGTTACGACTTCGCCGAACCCTCGGTTCTCGGGCCTACGACGAGGGGACCAAGGAGTTGCGCGTCGAGGTGGCCAACGAAGGAACAACGCCACACGCGCTGCTCGAAATGCTGCGTTCACTGGTCGCGGTGGCCGAAGAGGCCAACGCCTGACTCGGTAGAGTTGGTTGGTGCGCCGTCTCGTAGCTCTGTTGGTGATCGCTCTGATCGGTGCGACGCTCTTTGGACTCACCAACAACTCATCGGGTATCTCGGTGAACGGATCGACGGTCTCGGGTTCCACTGTTCGCAATGAATTGGCGGTGATTGACACCCATCCCACTCTGGCGTGCTACGTCGCGCTGTTGAGCACGACGAGTTTCGCGCCGGGTGCCGGTGGTTCGTCGGTCACCGCCGCGGCCGCCGCGGCGTGGGCCAATTTGCGCGTGGAGGGCCTCGCCATAGACCACTACGTCGCCACGACCTTGAAGTATCACCCCGACGCCGCGGTATTGGCCAATGCCAAGACGTCGTTGGAGGGCGAGTTGAGCTCCGCCTCGCGAGGGTCGAGCACCCCGTGCAAGGGGACTTCGGCGCAGGCGCTCGCCGAGATGTCCACCGAGATGCGCAACTTCGAAGTCGCGTCCCAGGCCGCCTCACTCGATCTCGTGGCGAAGCTCAATACGACGATTCCGCTCACGGTGGCGTCGATGAAGAAGTACTACGCAACGCACACCTCGGACTACATCTGCGCGAGCGTGGCCGTCGTCGATCCGACGCAGGTCGCGGCATTTGACGCGGCCGAGAAAGCCGGCACGAGCGTCGCCGCATTGGCTGAGAAGTTCTCGGCCGACCCGTCGGGGCAAAAGGGCGGCGCCTATGGCTGCTTCGGCCCGTCGAGCAGTTCGTACACCGGTGTTCGAACTGCCACGATCTCGAATCCTCTGAATACCTTCCCGACGACCCCCGAACAGATCACTTACGACGGCCAGACGGCCGCCTTGTTCGTAGCGCGTACGACCACGACCTTCGCCAAAGCTGAGAACGCGATCCTCAGTGACCTCGAGAACGCGAACGCCACCGCGGCCAACACCGAGAAGGAGAGCATCCTCTACTACCACTCGACGGTCGCCATCGACCCCGACTTCGGTCGTTGGGGACTCAATACGACCGGCCCGGCCGTCTTCGCTCCGGCCCTGCCCTCGAGCGGGGCCGTCGGCGCCGAGACGATTGCGGCGCTCGCCGTCGGCGCGGCTCGTTATAAGTGAAGCCGGTCGTTCGAGTCGTCGGACTCGGTCCCGGTGACGCCGATCTGATAACACGTCGCACCTACGAACTGCTTCGTGACGCACCCATAGTGCGGCTGCGAACCCGGGTCCACCCGGCCGCGGCGGCGTTTCTCGACGTAGCGAGTTACGACGATCTCTACGAGTCCGCCGAGTCTTTCGAGGCGCTCTACGACGACATCGCCAACGACCTCATCGAACTGGCGCGCCACGCCCCCGGCGGCGAGGTGGTCTACGCGGTGCCCGGTTCGCCGATGGTGGCCGAACGAACTGTTGAACTCTTGGTGGTGTCGGACGCGGTCACGACCGTGCTCGAGCCGGCCGTCTCGGTCATCGACGTCGTGTGCGCCTCGCTTGGACGAGACCCGATGGCGAGCGGACTGCGCGTCGTCGACGCCCTCGCCAACACTGAACCGCTGCGCGGACCGGGTCCGCTGCTGGTGTTGCAGACGTACTCGAGCGAAGTACTCGCGAGCGTCGCCGACCGAATTCCGAAATCGACCATCGTCACGGTCGTGCATCACGTGGGACTGAGTGATGAAGTGATCACGGAACTCTCCGCGGGGGAGTTGGTCTCCTTCGGCGACGTCGATCACCTGACGTCACTCTGGATCGACGGACTGCGCACCGCCGGTGAGGCGATGGACGACCTGGTGGCCCTCATGCGCCGGCTTCGTCGCGAATGTCCCTGGGACCAGGAGCAGACGCACGCGTCTCTGACGCGACACTTGCTCGAAGAGGCCTACGAGACGCTCGACGCTCTCGAGGCGTTCGTGCGCGTCGAGGACGACGAGCGCTCCGCGGAAGCGGCCCACGTGGAAGAGGAGCTCGGCGACCTGCTGTTCCAGATCGTCTTTCACGCCGAACTCGGCGACGAGGAAGATCTGTTCAACCTCGCCACGATCGCTGACGGGGTGCGCGACAAGCTGATCGGGCGCCACCCCCACGTCTTCGGTGACGTGCGAGTGAACGATTCGAATGAAGTCGCGCAGCGTTGGGAGATTCTCAAACGCGACGAGAAAGGGCGCGAGAGCGTGACCGACGGCATCGCCTGGCAGCTACCGGCGTTAATCCTGTACACGAAACTGTTGCGCAAGGCGACGCTGGTGGAACGTCGTCGAGACGGTGAGGTTTCACGCGCGACGGCGCTCGCCGCGGTGCAATCACTGTCGCTTCGTCACGACGGCGTCGACGACGCGGAGTCCTCTTCCGATGTCGATCACCGGTGGGGCGACGCGATCGCCGCACTGGTGGAGATGGCCCAGTGGGCCGGTATCGATTTAGAAGGGGTCCTGCGCGATCGCGCGCGTCAGTTGCGTGACGAGATTCGTAGCGCTGAACAACTACCGAAGTGAAATCTGGCTCCTAGTAACCTGTGAGTCAAAACCAAGAGGAGCAGCGTCATGAGTGCGATCGAAATAGTCCTGGGACGCCAAATCCTTGACTCGAGGGGCAATCCGACTGTCGAAGTCGACGTCCACCTGGAATCGGGCGCCTCCGGTCGCGCCGTATCGCCCTCGGGCGCCTCGACCGGGATCCACGAAGCGGTCGAACTTCGTGATGGTGGCGACTCGTGGGGCGGCAAGGGCGTACAGAACGCGGTCGAGTACGTGAACGGTGAGATCAGCGATCTCCTCGAAGGCTTCGACGCGCAAGATCAGCGCGCGGTCGACTTCGCGATGATCGATCTCGACGGCACTCCGAACAAGGCTCGCCTCGGCGCCAACGCGATTCTCGCCGTCTCCTTGGCGACCGCGAAGGCGGCGGCCATGGAGTGCGACCGACCACTCTTCCAGTACCTCGGCGGCGTCAACGCCCACGTGCTGCCGGTGCCGATGATGAACGTGGTCAACGGTGGCGCGCACGCCAAGAACTCCATCGACTTCCAGGAGTACATGGTGATGCCCATTGGCGCGGCGACGTTCTCCGAAGCGCTGCAGTGGGGCACCGAGACCTACCACGCCCTCAAGAAACTGCTCACCACCAAAGGCCTCTCCACACTCGTCGGCGACGAAGGCGGATTCGGACCGGACCTCCCGGACAACGAGACGGCGGTGAAGGTGCTCGTCGAAGCGATCGAATCGACCGGCCGCGAACCGGGACGTGACATCGCCATCGCTCTGGACCCCGCCGCGTCGGAGTTCTACCGCGACGGTGCCTATCATCTTGACGGCGAAGGTCGCGTGCTCTCCAGCGACGAGATGGTCGACTACTGGGCCGACCTCGTTGATCGCTATCCGATCGTGTCGCTCGAAGACGGCATGGCCGAAGAGGACTGGGACGGCTGGGCCACGTTGACTAAGCGCCTCGGCACCAAGATCCAACTCGTGGGTGACGACAACTTCGTGACGAACACGTCACTCTTGCAAAAGGGAATCGATCTCGGCGTCGCGAATGCCATTCTCGTCAAGTTGAATCAGATCGGAACGCTGAGTGAAACGCTCGACACCGTTCGTTTGGCAATCGAAAATCGTTACGGAGTTGTGATTTCGCACCGATCCGGCGAAACCGAAGACACCACCATCGCTGATGTCGCGGTGGCGACGAACGCCGGTCAGATAAAAAGTGGTGCACCGGCACGTACCGACCGAGTAGCGAAGTACAATCAGTTGCTGAGACTTGAGGAACAACTCGGGGATCAGGCCCGTTTTCTTGGTGCATCGTCTTTGTCGGGGGCGGCAGGTGTCAACTTCAAATAACTTGGTAACTCGTGATCGCAACCGTTGGATGGTGCCCCTCGCCGTCGCGACGGCGGTCGTGATGCTGGTCGGATGGTTCCCGTTGTCCGAGATCTGGCACCAACAGAGTGAACTCAACGCCACCAGTGCGCAGATCAATGCCATCAAGGCGCAACAGCGAGCGCTCACGCTTCAGGCCAAGTCGATCGACTCCAAAGCCGCGGCGATTCTCCTGGCCCGTGAGCAGTACCAACTCGTCTCGCCCGGCCAGAGCCTGATCCAAGTCCTACCGGGCGTGGGGCCGGGTAGCGCCGATCAGAGTATCGGCGACCCGGGATTGCAGCCCCTCGTCTCGCCCTCGTCGGTTTCGTCGCTCGTGGCGTCGAACGCCACGACGGCCTCGAAGCACCAATCGTCGGCGAAAGCATTTCTCTCGCGCCTCGTGCGCACCCTTGAGTTCTGGCGTTGAGTTTCCGCGACGCGTCGCCCGGCGACCTCGCCGTGGTCGAGCAGTACCTCGGTCGGCCCCTCTCGGGGCGATGCGCCGTCGTGGTGCGACGACTCGACGGGCGCCCCGTCGTGATCGAGAACGAGCCACACCTTCGTGACGGCACGCCAATGCCGACGCTCTTCTGGCTGGTCGATCCGGAGTTGCACGACGCGGTCAGTCGACTGGAAGGCAGCGGGGGAGTCCACCGATTCGAAGAGCTGGTCGACGAAGAGGCGTTACGAACGACCCACGAGGAGTACGCCGCACGCCGTCGTCGCGCCACCGTACGCACCGACGGCGCCCAAGCGAGCGGTGGCGTCGGCGGTACGCGCGTCGGCGTGAAGTGCCTGCACGCCCACCTCGCCAATTTCCTCGTAGGGGCGAGCGATCCCGTCGGCGAACTCGTGGCCCACGACGTCGATCTGCCGGAGTTGACGTTGGAGGATCCTCGTGGCTGAGGTCGTCGCGGCGCTTGACTGCGGTAGCAACTCCACCCGACTGCTGATCGTCAACGAGCGAAACGAGACGCTTCGTCGAGAGACGCGAATCACGCGACTCAGTCAGGGCGTGGACGCCTCGGGCACGTTGTTGCCGGAAGCGCTGCAGCGCTCCTATGACGTCTTGAGTGAGTACCGCGCTTTCATGGACGAAGCGGGCGTCGATCGCGGTCTGCTCGTGGCGACGTCGGCCGTTCGCGACGCCCGCAACGGTCAAGACTTCTTGGATGAGGCGCGGCGTCGAACCGGCGTCGAGGTGAGGATCCTGGCCGGTGACGAGGAGGCCACCTTCTCCTACGTCGGGGCCACGTCGGGTCTTCCGCCGGACGAACGACCGACGCTCATCGTCGACGTCGGAGGCGGATCAACGGAACTGGCGGTGAAGATCGACGGCGTCCTCGAGAGTTATTCGATGCAGTTGGGGTGCGTGCGGGTCACGGAGCGAGCCCTCGGCAAGGGCGTCGTCAGTGCCGCGAGTGCCGCCGCGGCCCGAACGATGATCGACGCGGAGCTCGACCGCGCCTGGACGGCGGTGCCGGACTTCGCAACACTCGTCGGAAACGTTCGTCTGGTCGGGTTGGCCGGTTCGGTCTCCACCCTGGCCCAACTGGACGCGGGCCTCGCGGAATACAACCGCGACGCGGTGCACCTTCGACGACTCTCGCTGGCGACCGTCGAACTCTGGCGCGACCGGCTGGCGAGTGAGACTCCCGAGGCGCGCCTGGCTCGGCCGGGCATGGTGCGCGGACGCGAAGACGTGCTCCACGCTGGCCTCTTCGTGCTCGCGGCGGTCATGACGCGCTTGGGCGCGACCGAGCTGCTCACCTCGGAGAACGACATCCTCGATGGGATCACCGCGTCGCTGCTCAGCCCCGGACATGCGCGTTGACCCACGACCTGTAACGATGGGTGAGTGAGGACTCAATCCCGATGAGCACGCGAACCGCCATCTACTCACCCATATCCCTGCACGGCCGGCGGATAGTGCTGCGCACGATGACCGAGCAGGACTACGACAGCTGGTACGAAGTGCGCACGCGGTGTCGCGAATGGCTCTTGAGGTGGGAGCCCCGTTCGGCGCATTCGTCGCACCTGGCCGACGACCAACGCAGCTTCGTGAGCCGTTGCGCCATTCGCGAACGTGAACGCCAGTTGGGAACGGGTTTCGGCTTCGGCATCTTCCAAGACGGTCGTTTTCTCGGCGAGATTACGTTGTCGTCGATTCAACGCGGCCCGCTGCAATCGGCCTTCGTCGGCTACTGGATCGACGAGGCCGTCGCCGGTCAGGGGCTGATGCCCGAAGCCGTGGTCGTGCTTTTGCAGTACGCCTTCGAGTCGTTGAAGCTGCACCGCATCGAAGTGAACATCATCCCGCGCAACGCCGCATCGCGCCGCGTCATCGAGAAACTGGGCATTCGCTTCGAAGGTATCGCCGAGCGCTACCTTGAGATCGACGGCGCATGGGAAGACCACGCTCGTTACGCCATCACGGCCGAAGAGTGGGGCGACCGAGCTCCCGAGCTGGTCGCCGATTGGCTTTTGCCGCGCCGCGCCTAGTCCATTTCGCACGGCGCCCGTCGCGCCGATTCAGCGACTCCTTCGTCAAGGAAATGTCCATTTAGGGCGTGCACGAACGGCGCAAGAACAAAAAGTGTGGACTTTGCTATTCTCGCCTTCAGCGGGGCCACACTGGTGCACGCAAAGGGTTGGCCATGATCAAATCGCGTGCGACGTCCCTATTTTGACCATGTTCCAACCTTCGGAACGTGGAGCGGATCGTCTCATTGTGGTGTTGTCGGTCGTTGTCGTAATTCTTAGTTTCAACCTCTTCACGATCACTACGGCGAACGCTGACGCCTACTGGACGAACGCCATTGAGATGCCCGGGCTCGCGGCGTTGAACCAAACCATGGCCGCGCCGGGTCCGATCGTCTGTACGTCGTCGGGTAACTGCGTGAGTGGTGGTGATTTCACCGACGGCTCGACGAACGAACAGGCATTTTTGTCACAGGAGACCAACGGTGTGTGGTCCAGCGCGATGGAAGTCGCTGCGGCGCTCAACGTCGGAGGATTTGCTCAACTTTCTGCCGTTTCGTGCCCGGTCGCTGGAAGCTGCACTGCGGTCGGCGACTACTTCGATAGTTCGGCGACCGGACACACCTTCGTGATTAGCCAAGTGAATGGAACGTGGGGATTCCCGACCGAAGTGCCGGACTATACGACGTTGTCGCACGAAGATGGCAGCGTGATGGACGCGCTGTCATGCACGTCGGCCACGGCGTGCGTGGGCGTCGGGACCTATGCCGACCACTTGACGTCGACCTCTCAGCCGATTATCTACACCGAGACGAACGGAGTATGGGCCTCGCCCGTTAAAGCTCTGGGCACTGTCCCGAGTGGAATGACCGCGTTCGTCGCCCTCGACTGCACGTCGGCGACGACGTGCACGGCGGGTGGCGATTTCTTTAGCTCGACGCCGCCGAATGTCTTCGTAACACCATTTTTGATCGAGGAAAAAAACGGTGTGTGGGGCAGCGTGGAAAATGTGCCCGGAGTGGCGGCCCTCACTCGTGGACCTGACGTCGGCTTGACTTCTTTGTCGTGTGGTGCCCCCGGAGACTGCGCCGCCGGTGGCATCTACGCGGATTCGGTGGGTCAGTTGCAGGCATTCATTGTCAACGAAGTCGGCGGAGTGTGGGGCACCGCCGCCCAACTCTTTGCCACTCAGACATTAGGAAGTGGCCTCAGTAATTCGCTGAACGGCATCGCGTGTCCATCGGCCGGAAATTGCGCGGCGATTGGTGACTACGCCGACTCGCAAGGCATATCTCAACCGTTCGTCATTGACGAAACAAATCACGTGTGGAGCCCCGCCGTTGAAGTTCGCGATGTGCAATCACTTAATAACGGCGCCGGTGCGACACTCGCCACGATTTCGTGCAGTGCCGTCGGGGCGTGTAGTGCCGGCGGTCACTTTACCGACGCGAAAACCCACACCCAGGCGTTCTTAGTGAACGATGCGAACGGCTCTTGGTCCAATCCGATCGAAGTTCCCGGCACGTCCTCGCTCAACAAGGGTGGGATGGCGACCGTCTCCCGGGTGTCGTGCAGTGGCGACGGGAGCTGCGGTGTCCAAGGCACCTATACGGATGCGAGTAAGAACTCCCAACTCTTCGTGGTGAACTCCTCGGCGGTCGCTCCGACCATGGTCTCCTCGGCGCCGCGTCACGTCACGGCGCTCGATAAGAAGGGCGTCATCACCGTGCGCTGGAGTGCGCCGGCGAGCAACGGCGGCACCGCCATCACGTCCTACACCGTCGTGTCACTGCCGAAGTCCAAGACCTGCGTCACGCACGCGACCTCGTGCACGTTCAGGGGTCTGAACAAGAAACTTCACTACGCCTTCGAGGTGCGCGCCACGAACGCCGACGGCTCCAGCGCTCTCTCGGCGAAATCGAATTCCGTCCGCGACAGCTGACGACCTACGGTCGCGCGGCGCCGATCAGTCCGGAGGTGAAGACCGGGGCCAGGCTCACGTCGGTGCCGGTGTGGGCCGCGGCGATAACCGTACTGGAACCCCACGGACCGCTGCCGACGTACATGACGACGTGATCCACGGCGTTGTCGCCGTCGAGGTTGAGGTAAAAGAGCAGGTCACCGGGCTCGAGATCGTTGAGAGCCACGTGCACCATGTCGGGCCACTGCGACTCGGTCGTGCGCGGAATCTGAATGCCGGCCTGGGCCCAGGCCCACTGGACGAGCCCGGAACAGTCGAAGCCGACGCCCGGGGTCTCGCCGCCCCAGACGTAGGGCACGCCGATCTGCGATTCGGCGTAGTGCACGGCTGCCAGGCCCTGGGCCGAACTGCCGACGTTCACGAGCGTGACCGTTTGGGCGGCCTGTTGAATGGCTTCGGTCACTGAGTTGGCCGCCGTTTGGCCCCCGACCGCCGAGGCGGCCGTAATCGCGGTCTCTTCACCGGCGAGGTTGTGGCTCTCCGCGGCCAAGACGCCCTGTTGGATCTCGTAGTTGATGATCTCGCCTTTCAGGGCGACGGTCATTGTGTGCAACGTGCTTTGCGTCGTGTTGGTGTTGTAGATGTTGAGCGCGAGTAACTGTGACATGGCGTAGGTCTGTTGACGGGCGTCTCTTCGTTGGACGCCGACGAGTCGGATCGTCGAGTCGAGTGAGATCTTCTCTTTCATGTACGTGTGCTTCAGTTGGTTGAGGTTACCGATGACCTCGGTCTCGTAGATCGACCGCGAGTCGCTATGGGTCGCGTTCTGATTGAAGAGCGCGAGAATCTGCGCGTCCGAGGCGCCGAGCACGTAGGCGCGCACGATGTCCTGGACCAGCTTCTTCGAGGTAACCTTGATCGCGGCGCGCTTGCCCTTCTCCTGACCCTGGAGCCTCTTGATGTTCGCCGTGATCGTCGCCAGTTTGACCTTGTCGGCGTCGTACTGATTGGACGTGATTTCACTGGTCTTTTCGAGTCGCGAGAGCCGGTTCGTCAGAGCGGCGATCATGGCCTGGGTCGCCGAGATGCTCGACGCGTGGGCCGCCACGGGCGTGACAATCAAGGCGGCGACGGAAAACGCCAGCACTGCGAGGGGAGTTGATCGAGTCGTGCCCCGACGACGCACGCGAATCATAAAACAAGCCTAGTTAAGGCTTTTGTGAATTTAGGGAGTTTAGAAACTGTTTATAAATGCGTTACGGTTACAACGCAACATCCGTGCACGGGGGCGTAGCCCAATTGGCAGAGGCAAGGCGCTTAAACCGCCTCCAGTGAGGGTTCGAGTCCCTCCGCCCCTACACAGGTGCGTTTATTCGACGTTTCATTCTTTAGTAGCGTTGTATCGGTGGCTAAGAGCGCAACAGGCAGATGGGTAAGTAGGGTCGGGGCGTCGGGAGGCGGCAAGGCCTACAAAAAGACGCGTCCCGGCAACTTCTACGGAGCCCTCGCGGTCATAGTCATCCTCGGCCTGGTCGCGACGGTCTTCGCGCGCTACGAGTACCAGCACCCGGCCAAGCACGCGGCCGGCGTCCAACCCAAGATCGGCACTACTTGGTACGCGGCCCTCTCGATTCAGGCCTGCGGCAAGAACCTGCCGTACCTGGCGACCGACGTCGCCCTTAAGGCGCAAGGTATGTACGTGGTCACCGCGAACGTGCTCAAGATCAGCCCGGTCTCGGCCGCCGACTCCGGCAATAACGCCACGCTCTCGCAGTTCGGCGCGGAGTATCCCGGACTCATCATCAGCTCGACGCAGATGAACGTTCCGAAGAACGACCAAGGGACCGTGAACCCGAAGACTTCCTACACCAACGGTCAGTCCTGTCCGACGGGTAAGGGCGCGCTCTATCCGGGCCAGACCGCCAAGGTCAGTTACGTCTACTGGACATCCTTCGGCGCGAAGCCCAAAATCACGACGAATCCGGCGTCGATCAAGTTCGCCCCCGAGCTTCGCGTCACCATGGCCTTCGATCCGGCCAACGTCGTACCGAAGCCGCCGACCACCGTCACCGATAACGCCATGGTGGCCTACAGCACCGCCGTGACGCCCACCACGACGGTCACGACGCCACCGGCCACGACGACGACCAAGCCGGGTACTACCACCACGAAGCCGAGTACCACGACGACCAAACCGAGCACCACGACGACGACGCCGAAGGGCTGAGCTTGAAGTCGATCATTCTGGTCGGCGGAAAAGGAACGCGTCTGCGTCCTCTCACCTACGAGACGCCCAAACAGATGTTGCCCCTCGTGGGTGTGCCCATGATCGAGTGCGTCTTCGAGTGGCTCGGACGCCACGACGTCACCGACACCGTGCTTTCCTTGGGCTATCTCCCGGAGCAGTTCACCGAGGCCTATCCGAGCAACGTGATCGCCGGCGTGCGCGTGGACTACGCCGTCGAGCCCGAACCTCTCGACACGGCGGGCGCCATTCGCTTCGCCGCCACACAATTCGGCTTCGACGAGACGTTCCTCGTCGTCAACGGCGACGTCCTCACCGACCTCAACATCACCACGCTGAAGGCGTTCCACCTCGAACACGGGGGAGAGGCCACGATCGCGCTGCATCCGGTGGACGACCCTTCGAGATTCGGCGTGGTGCCGACGACGCCCGACGGAAAAGTCATCGCCTTCGTGGAGAAGCCACCGCGCGACCAGGCCCCGACGAACAACATCAACGCCGGGACCTATATCTTCGAGCCGCGCGCGCTGGAGCGAATCGCCAACGTCGGTCGAGTGAGTGTCGAACGCGACACCTTCCCGGCGCTCGCGCTCGCCGGTGAGCTCTTCGCCATGGTCGACGGCGCCTACTGGCTCGACACCGGCACGCCCCAGGCTTACCTCCAGGCGAACGTCGACATCTTGAACGGGCGCCAGGGCATGCACGAGTTCACCAACATCGTGGACTGTTCGTGGCGTCACGCCTCGAGCACCGTGGACGCCACGGCGACGCTCACCAATTCAGTGGTGGACTGCGACTGCGTGGTCGGCGCCAACGTGGTCCTGGAAGAGACGGTCCTGCTACCCGGGGCCATCGTGCAGAGCAACTGCGTCATTCGCTCCTCGATCATCGGTCCGGGCGCGGTGATCGGTCGCTACTCCCAACTGGGCGCGACCTGCGTCGTCGGGGCGGGCGAACGCGTGGCACCGGCCTCTGAGCTCTCCGGCGACGTTCGACTCGGCGGCGTGTAGTTAGCGGAAGAGGTCTTCGTTCGAACGACGAAGAGCGCTCTCCTTGATCGATCCTTCACCGAAGTACGCGGCGTCGAGTCCGCGCACAATCGCGAACGGCGTCGCTTCGGCCTTGCCGAGCACCAGATTGGCCGCGCCGGCAATCTCGTCGGCGATCGCGACTTCGGTCACTTCCAGGACCCGACCGGTGGCGTCGGTCGTTCCCCGAAGGTCGAGTACCGGTTTCACGCCCGCCGAGCCGATCGCCACGTCGGTGACCCCGACGCGCCACACCCGCCCGAAAGTGTCGGTGATGATGACCGCGACCTCGACGCCGCAACGTCGCTGAATCTCGGCCCGGAATCGCCACGCTGATCGGTCGGGGTCCTTCGGCAACAAGACCGCCGTGCCGTCGTCGGTGTTGGAGAGGTCGATACCGGCGTTGGCGTTGATGAATCCGTGATGCGTCTCGGTGATGCGCAGCGGTCCGCGTCGGCGCAGGATTCGCACGGACTCGCCCTCGATCAAGGCGACCTTGTGCTCTTCGGTTCCGTCGAAGTCCACGACTTGGCCCTCGGCCTTCGACACGACCTTGCTGGTGACAATGATGAGGTCCCGGTGTTCGAGGGTCGTTGCCGATGTGCCCAGCGCCTCGAGGAACATCGCGACGAGGTCGTCGCCGTCCTTCACCATAGCGACCGACGGGAGAGGGATTATTCGCAGTTCGTTCACGCCAGGACCGCCGCGCACAGTCGCTGGGCGTTCTCCCGCACGGCCATGATCGTCGTGGTGACCGTGACGTTGACCCCGCGACCGCGCACCTCGTCAGCTCGATCGGCGTCGGCTTCGTCGATGATCCACGTGCCGACGAGCCCCTTGTAGAAGTCGACCACGCCGAGACACGAGACCTCGTGGCCGAGTTCGGCCAGCAGACGATCGGCCGGGCCCTTCAGGGCGCGACCGTCGATGATGGGGGAGACGCCGACGACGACGTCCCGTCGTTGTTCGAGTACCTCGCGCACACCGGGCACGCGCAGTAGGGGATCAATCGAAATCAATGGATTGGACGGGGCGATGACGATTCGCGAGGCCTCGCGAAGGGCCGCATGCACGTCGGGCGAGGCCGTCGCCTGGCCGGCGCCCACGACGTCGATCGCCGTCACCGCGACGTCGTGGTGGTGACGAACGAAATACTCCTGGAAGCTCAGTCGTCCGAGTTCGGTGTCGAAGACCGTGGCGAGCACGTCATTTGTGACCGGCAACAACCGCACCTTTACGCCCAAGCGCTCGCATAGTTCTGCGGTGACCTGCGTTTTCGTGGCGCCTTCGCTCAGTCGCTGCGAGCGGTAGAGATGCGTGGCGAGGTCGCGGTCACCCAATCGAAACCACGCCGCGCCGCCCAAGGCGTCGAGCTCTTCCATCACGCGCCAACTCTCACCGGCGAGGCCCCAACCGAGCTCGTGGTTGTTGCGACCGGCCAGGGTGTACATGATCGTGTCGAGGTCGGGACAGATCGTCAGCCCGTGCATGACCAGGTCGTCACCCACATTGACGATCGCGGTGATCTCGTTCGGGTCGACCGTTTTGCCCAACGCGGCCAACAGTCGCGCTGCGCCGACGCCGCCACTGAGAACCGCAATCACCTTCGAGACTCTACAGCGCGTGTCCATTTCGGACACACCGGTGCACCTTGACCAATTGAACTTGAAGGTGCCTTCGTCAAATCAAAAACAAGTACTTAAGTATCATCGAGTGTTGTGAGCACGAACTCCCTTCTCGACGGATGGCCCGGTACGTCCGCGATGGTGCTCTTGTCGCTGGAGGGCGGGGTGGTTCGACGAATCGCCGAAGCCGGCGACCTCGACGACGTTCGACCATGGGCGTCGGTCTCGAAGATGGTCGTGTCACTGGCCTTTGGCGTGGAGAGCGACTGGGAGCTTCAGCGATTCGATCAACGTGTCGGTCCACCGGGGTCGACGCTGGCCAACCTGCTGTCGCACAGCAGCGGACTGGGACTCGAAGAGGGCGATCCCGTCGTACCGGTCGGGACCCAGCGGATCTATTCGAACTACGGCATCAACTGGGCCGTGGAATCGATTCTCGGTGAGAACACGGCCGGCAACTGGCTGCAACAACGTGTCTTTCGCCCCTTTGGCATGCGCACGACCGCGCTCGAGGGACCACCCTCACACGGGGTCGTCGGTTCGACGAACGACCTGGCCACGCTGGCTGTCGCCTGGTTGCGACCGGACGGCGTCGCCAAAGAGACGCGTAACCACCTCATCACCCCGTACGCGCCACAGCTCGACGGATTCGTTCCCGGTTTCGGTCGATTCTCTCCCTGTCCCTGGGGGCTCGGTCCGGAGATCCAGGGGGCCAAGCATCACTGGATGGGGGACTGGCCGGCGGCGAGCTTCGGGCACTTCGGCAAGAGCGGCGCTTTGATACTGCTCAACGCCGATGAGCAGATCGGTCTCGTGGCGACGAGTACCGAAGCTTTCGGTGGGTGGGCCCCCAAGCTTTGGCCGACGTGGACGAGTGCGATGCGAACGTTGGCTCTTGGTTCGTGAGTCCTTCGAGCCTTCGCGTCGGCCTGGACCTGGACGGTTCGCTAGAGTCGCTGGGCAACTCCATGACCGACCTGGCCGACGCGCTTGATCGCACTGGCGAATGTGAACTCATCCGGTTCCGCTCACGAACCTCCGCGCGCACGAGCAACGAAACGCACCTGTCACTGCGCGCGCTCTGGTCGCCGCTGTGGCGCCGCAGCCTCGGACGCTCGATTGACGGTCTCTTGCCGCCGGTCGACGTGTTGCACGTGGCCGGCCTGGCCACGCCACCGACGCTGAAGATTCCGCTGATCGTCTCGGTCGACGACCTTCGACCGCTGCGCGGAGAGACCCGAACCCATTTGCGCATCACCCAACTGCGACGCGCGGTCCAGCGCGGCGCGACGCTCGTCGCGTCCTCTCGCAGTGCGAGCCACGAAGTGATCAGCGTCCTGGGTGTGGCGCGCAGTCGAGTGGTCGTCGTGCCGCCGGCGGTGCCGCGCGTGGACGAGACGATCGAGGGCGAGGACTTGGTGGTCAACATCACCGGCGTGGATGAGTTGTTCTTCGAACTCGCGCCGCACCTGATCGCCTTCGCCAAAAAACACAGTTCGCGCGTGGTGGCCCTCGCCAGTACCGAGGCCGGTCAGAAAATCCGATCCAGTGGTCTCGCGATCACGATCCGCGCCCGCCAGGACGCGCGCGACGCCTTAGCGAACGCGCGCGTCGTTATGCACCTCTCGGACGGCGCGCGCTTTCCGTCGTTCGCCATCGCCGCACTGTCGGCCGGCGTCCCGACCCTCGCTCGCGCGACCGAGATCAACCGCGAGCTGTTAGAGGGCGCTGCGGCGCTGGTCACCGACGACCGCGAAGTGCACGACACGCTCGAAGAGGTGTGGACCAGTGGTTCGCGACGTTCGATCATGGTGGCGGCCGGACGATCTCGAGCGGTCGATTTCGCCCCGGACACCGCGGCGCGGGCCTACGTTTCGCTCTATCACGAGGTCGTGCGAGGCTGGACATCGTGAAGCGCACGATCACCATCTCGATCGAGCAACTCAATCGACCGCAGCCCGGCGGCATCGCGACCTACGTTCGCGGTCTCGCGGCCGGGCTGGCGTCACTGGACGATCCGTCACTGGACGTCGTGGGACTCGGAGCCCGGGGGGCGGTCGATGACGAACTGCCTTTGCGGCGGGTGCGGGCCCCGTGCGACGTGCGTCTCTTGACGCGGCTCTGGCCGTTCTGGCCCCTCGGCGTCCCGAAGGACGCCGACGTCGTACACGCCACGTCCATGGCGGGCCCCTTCGGGGGAGGATCCAAGGGAGCCGTGCATTCCGTCGCGATGCACGACTTGTTGTGGCGCGATGAACCGGGGATCTCGACGCCCTCGGGAGTGCGCTTTCACGATCGCCGGCTCCGACTGATCGCCGACCGCAAGGACCTTCGCGTCATCGTCACCTCACCGGGACTGGCCGAACGGCTGGTCGACGTCGGCATCGACGAGTCGCGCCTCCACACCGTGCGCCTCGGGGTCGACGAGGATTCGGTCCACGCCGCCTCCGAGTCGTTGGTTCGCGATCTGCTCGCCGAGCACGGCGTACGGGGCCCGTTCACGCTGTACGCGGGCACGCGCGAACCGCGCAAGAACATCGAGCGTCTCTTAGAGGCGCACAAGATCGCCTACGCGACGAATAGCGATCTCGGCCCGCTCGTCCTGGCTGGTCCCAGTGGGTGGGGTGGCGTCGCCACGGGCGACGCGATCGTACTGGGTATGGTGCCGCGCGCGATGCTCCTCGGCCTCTATCGTGACGCGACCGTCTTCGCCTACGTGCCGCGCGCTGAAGGGTGGGGTCTGTCGCCGGTGGAGGCGCTCCACGCGGGCACGCGCGTGGTCGCCAGCACGACGACGCCCAGCGTCGCGGCTAATGACCTCGTCATTCGGGTCGATCCGCTCGTCGTGGACTCGATCGCCGGGGGCCTGCTGGCGGCGCTGAATGAAAGTGTCGACGACGAACATAAGCAATCGCGACGCCAATCGGTCGCCGAGCTCACGTGGCGCAACCTCGCCCTCGGTCACCTGGCGGTGTGGCTATGAAACTGGCCCTCGACGTGTCGGCCGTGCCGCCACGGCTCGCCGGGGCCGGTCGCTACATCGGCGAACTGGCGCGCCGCGTCCCGGCGACCGGGGTGGACACCACGCTGGTCACGCGACGAGACGATACGTTGCGCTGGCACGACTGGTCGCCGTCGACGCACATCGCGTCGATCGTTCCCAATGCTCGGCCCTCTCGTCTCTTCTACGGCGCCCTGATGGCCGGTCGGAGTTCGACCGCGCGCTCGGTGGACGTGTGGCACTCACCGCACTACGCCATGCCGCATCGCTCGTCGACGGCGACGGTCGTGACCATTCACGACCTCACCTTCTTCACGAACCCCGAATGGCACGAGCGTTCCAAGGTGTCGTTCTTTCGCCGGGCCATCGCTTACTCGGCGACGCATGCCGAAGTTCTGGTGACCATCAGCGAGTTCACCGCTCGTCAGCTGGACGAACAGATTCCCCGGCACGCGCCCGTGGTCGTGGCGACCCTGGGCGTCGACCTCGAACGCTTCACGACCGATTCGAGCGGTGACCAAGAGATGTTGCGCGCGCACGAGTTGCCCGCCGAGCGACCGTACATATTCTTCCTGGGTACCTTCGAACCACGAAAGGGCATCGACGTGTTGCTCGACGCCTTTGAAGAGGTGGCCCGTCGCGACGCCGAGGTGGAGCTCTGGCTGGCCGGTCAGCCCGGCTGGGGCGTCAAGGAGATCGAAGCACGGATCGCCAGTCACGGTGCGCTCTCGAGGATTCGCCGCCTCGGCTTCGTGGAGGAGGCGGCCCTCCCCGCTCTGTTGCGCCAGTCTCGCGCGGTCGTCTACCCCTCGCGCGGCGAAGGATTCGGACTGCCGGTTCTCGAAGCGCTCGCCTGCGGCGCGCGAGTCGTGACATCCTCGGACACCGTGATGTCCGAAATCGCGGGCGACGCCGCGCTCCTCGCTCGCGCCGGCGACGCGAATCAGTTGGCCGAAGTGATTACCACCGCCCTCACGATGAGTCGAGAAGAACGCGCGCTTCGCGCGCAGCGCTCGCGCGCTCGCGCCGAAATCTTCACGTGGGATGCCTCGGTGGCTCAGCACGTTCGGGCCTACGAGATGGCGATGCGATCGTGAAAGCACTCGTCACCGGAGCCGACGGATTCGTCGGGCAACATCTCCTCGAGCACCTGCGCGCGCAAGGTGATGACGCGATCGGCGTCGACCGCGAGTGTGACGTGACTGACGCGAAGAGCGTCCTCGCCATGTTGGAGAGCGTGCGGCCCGAGGCCATCTACCATTTGGCGGCGTTAACCGCTGTCGGCCCGTCGTGGTCGAACCCAGTCGGGTACACCCGCGTGAACGTCCTGGGCACCAAGAACGTCCTCGACGCCGCGAGTCACGTGGTGCCCACGGCGAGAGTCGTGCTCGTGAGTTCGGCCGACGTCTACGGCGTCGTTCGACCCGAGGATCTTCCGTTGGTCGAAACGTTCCGAGTTGCTCCGGCCAATCCCTACTCCTCGAGCAAGGTCGAGGCTGAGCACGTCGCGCACGACGCCGTTCGCGAACGTGGCCAGGCCGTGGTTATCGCGCGGCCGTTTAACCACCTCGGTGCGGGTCAGTCCACCGACTTCGTCGTGCCGGCGATCGTGAATCGACTGCTCCAGGCCCTCGCCGACGGAGTGGACGAAATCGTTGTCGGGGACCTTTCGACTCGACGTGACTTCAGCGACGTTCGTGACATCGTGCGCGCCTATCGACTGCTCATCAAATCCGGCGTGAGTGGCGAGGTGTACAACATCGCTTCCGGCATCGACGTGGGCCTGTTCGACATAGCGCAACGTCTGATAGCGGCGATCGCGCCGCACGTGCGTCTGGTCACCGACGAGTCACTGATTCGACCGGTGGAGGTCCCCGTGTCGTGCGGCAGCTACGACAAACTCTTTCGGGCTACGAAGTGGCGTCCCACGATCACCCTCGACGAATCACTGAATGACGTCATCGATGAGATGCGCCGTCGTCGCGGCGAATCGTAAGAAACGACGACCAAATGTCGGGCGACATCTGCGAAAGCGGCCGAGTCGGTCACTAGGGGCCAAGTAGCCTTTGTGGACTGATGGAATCTCGCGCTCCGGCTGTTGTTGCCGTCGTCGTTACCACCGGTTCCGGGCCCGGATTAGAAGTTGCGGTTGCTTCCCTCGCGGCCCAGAACTACGAGGAACTAAGCCTGCTCGTCGTCGCGAACGGGGAGACCGAACACGTCCCGGCGCGCGTCGCCGCGGTCGCCCCGAACGCCTTCGTGCGCGCCCTCGACGAGAACCGCGGCTTCGGCGCGGCCTGCAATGAAGCGGCGCTGTCGGTCGAAGGCTCGGCCTTCTTCCTCTTCTGTCACGACGACGTTCGGCTGGAACCGGACGCCGTGCAGATGATGGTGGAGGCTGCGTTTCGAACGAACGCCGGTGTCGTCACCCCGAAGTTCGTCTCCTACAACGATCCGATGGTGCTGTTGCACGTCGGTCAGACCTGCGACCGTTTCGGAGTCGTGAGCGAACGCGTGCAACCGGGCGAGATCGACCACGGCCAACAAGACCTCGAGCGCGACGTCTTCGTCGCGCCCGGTGGCGCCACGCTGGTGCGCCGCGACCTCTTCGCCACACTGCGTGGTTTTGACCCGTTGATTACCGTCCTGGGAGAAGACCTGGACCTTTGTTGGCGCGCCCAGATCGCGGGCGCGCGCATCGTGGTCGCGCCGTCGGCCAAAGTCGCGCACCGCGAGACGATTGCTTCGGGCGAGCGACCGGTCACCGCCGTCGGCACGCGACGCGCCAGTCGTCAAGACCTTCAGCGCCGACATCAGTTACTCGTAGTGGCGACCGGATGGGGACGTCGCTACGCCTTCACCACGCTGCTCGCGCTCATTCTCATGGACACCATGGAGTTCGTGCTCGCGATTGGGGGTCGCGACAGCGACCGCGCCGGCGCGATCCTCGGGTCGTGGCGATGGCTCTTCCACCACCGTCGTCGGATTCGAGAGCGCCGGCGCCAGCGTCACGAGATCCAGGTCCTCTCGGACGAAGAGCTTCGACGATTGCAGGACGGAGGAGCGAGTCGGCTGAAGCGCTTCTTCGTCCTCTTCCTACGCGAGGGACTCGACCGGGCTCGGGGAATCCTCCCGCCCGAGGCGATCGAAGACCACGAGTTCGACGCCGACGCGGTCGGTTTCGCCGCGGCTTTTTCCGAAGACGAAGAGTTCGACGAGATTCCCGACAGCGCCATGATGGAGATTCGGAGCCGACCGGCCCAGGTGCTGACCTCGTTTCGCTCGCAGGCCGCTGCGGTGCTCGTGGTCATCGTGCTGTGGCTCATCGGGTCGCGCAACCTCGTCGTCACGCACCTCCCGCAGATCGGGCGCCTCGCCCCACTCGATTCCTGGTCGATGATGTGGCGTCACTTCTTTGCCTCGTGGTCGCCCAACGGCGTCGGTACCGGTTCGCCGGGAATGCCCGGCTACGCCGTGCTCGCCTTCGCGGGCACGTTCGTCCTCGGTCGAATGGGCATCCTTCCTCGACTGGCGTTGGTCTTCGCCATTCCCGTCGGCGCCATCGGCGTCAGCCGATTACTTCGCGGGCGCGTCTCCAACCGCGCCCGCCTCATCGCCTCGGTCGCGTACATGGCGCTGCCCTTGGGACTCGACATGATCTCTCAGGGACGCATTGACGTCTTGGTGGTGGTGGCGGGCCTGCCGTTCATCGTTCGTCGGCTCTTCGAGTTGATGGACGTACCGGGCTTCCGCACCCAGCCGTACGCCGAACCGGTGTCGTTCGGTCAACGCGGATGGCGGAGCACCCTGTCAGGTCAGCGAATGATCGCGGTCATGCTCATCGCCATCCTCACCGCGATGGCGCCGGCCACGCTCATCGTGGTCACGCTGGTCGTGCTGGGCGTGTTCCTCGCGCGACTCTTCGAGACCGACGAAGGAGTGAACACGTCCGGTAAGTGGCGATTCCTCGGTTCGTTGTGGGTCAACGTGGCGATCCTTTTGTTGCCCCTCACCGTCGACGTCGGACTGGCCGGACGACGCGCCCTGGGCGTGTTCGGTCTCGCGCGAGGACCGTGGTCGGTTCCTTCGTTTCCCGAGTTACTCCGCGGCGCTGACGGCGGGTTCGGCCTGTCCTGGGCCGGCTGGTTACTGCCGGGTGCGGCGCTGGTCGGCCTCCTGCTCTGTCGCGGCGAGCGACTTCGCATCGCCTCCAAGGCGGCGTCCATCGCGACGTTGACGTTGATCGTCGCGGCCCTCGACGCTCGACATTGGATGGGTTCGTTCGCCCCCGACCTCGACGTCTTGCTGGCGCTCTACGTGGTGATGCTCGCGCTGCTCATCGGCCTGGGGGTCAGTGCCCTCGAGAACGACCTGCGCCAGGCCGGTTTCGGGTGGCGCCAAGTGGCCGCGGGCCTCACCGTGTCGGCGTTAGTTGTGGCGGCCGTTCCGTTCGCGGCGATCTTCGCGAGCGGACGATTCGATCTGCCCACCACGAGCGTCGCCGAATCGCTGAGCACCCTTTCGCCTTCTTCGGCTGGGGGATACCGAGTCTTGTGGTTGGGCGACCCGTCCGTTCTGCCCCTGGCCGGATGGTCGGTCGCGCCGGGGCTCGCCGCCGCGACGTCGAGCAACGGACTCCCCGGAGGGACGTCCCTGTTCTCGACGCCCGATTCGGGCACCAGCAACGTCATCTTGAACGCGGTGGACTCAGCCCTGTCGGGCGAGACCGTGCGTCTCGGGCAGTTGCTCGCGCCGGCCGGAATCTCGACGATCGTCGTGATGAACTCCTCGGCGCCGGAATTGCAAGGGGTCCAAACCGTGCCGCTGCACCCGGTGCCCAAGGTGCTGTTGACGGCCCTCGGCCGCCAGAGCGACCTATCGCTCGAGCTCCAGACGAAATCGGTCGAAGTGTTCGCCAACTCGCTCTTCCACGGGATCGTCTCCGAGACCGTGCCCGGACAGAAATCACCGACGGCGATCTTCTCCAGTACGTCGTATTCGGGTCCGGTGATTCCGGGCGCCACCATCCAGGCGGGCGTGGCGCCGGCCAGCGCCTTTGGACTGAACGTCGACGGTCAAGCGACGTCGCGCGCCATCGACCATATGTGGACGCCGATCTTTCACGTCAGTGCCCTCGTCGGATCAAAAGATGGCGCCACCGGACCGACCGGCCAGCTCGTGCTTCGTCAATTGCCTCTCAACGCGCTGCTCGCGGCCTTCACCTTGTTGATGTGGGCCCTGGTGTGGTTGGGATTCGGTTGGGTCCATCGACTCGAGTGGCTGGTCACCGGTCGACGTCGAACGGTCCATCCGCGAAACGCGAGGGAAGACCATGAATAGCCTTCGACGCGTGCCACTGCTGGTCGTCCTCGCCGCGGCTCTCCTGGTGGTCGGTGTCGTGAGTTCTCTCGCGAAGAAGGGCGACAACGCACAACTCCCGAGTGCGCTCGCGCTCAACGGTCGCGCCGAGTCGACCGCGCTGTACTGCACCGGATTCTCCGATCAGAAACTCGGTGAATCCGGTCGCGTGATTTTCTTGAATACAACCAACCAATTGCACCTCGTCACGATTGATGACGTCTCGGACACGGGCGACGCCACTTCGAAAGAGGTCACCCTTCACGCGTACCAGCAGTTCGGCTTCAATCCCAGCGCCGGTATGCACGGCGACTACTTCGGCGTGGGCGCTCAGGTGAGCGGGGGCGGCGTGGTCGGTGTCCAGGTCACCAGGGGCCACACCAGCGAGGCGCCGTGCATCTCGACCGGCGTCACCAATTGGTTCGGCGCCGGCTTCGACACCACCGTCGGATCGAGCGCCATCTTGAGCGTCTACAACCCGACCGCGACGCCGGCGGTCTTCAACGTCTCCACGTTCTCCTCGTCCGGTTACGTCGCCCCGGCCAAGTTCCAGGGCTACGCGGTCGGCGCCCATTCGCAGGCCGAGATCCACCTCGGGACCGAGATCGTCAACATGAGAGACGTCGGGGTGCACGTGCGCGTGCTTCGCGGCACCCTCGATATCGTCGGCCTCCAACAGTCCGGCCCCACCGTGTCGTTCAACACCGGGGTCAACGCCGCCGCGACCTCGGCGATCTTTCCTCTGGTCACGACGGCGAACAACGCCACCGCGCAGATTCGACTCTCCAATCCCGGACCGACACCGGCCAACGTGACGCTCGCCGTGACGCTCGCCACCTTCCACGTGCCCAAGCAAACGTTGACCGTGCCGCCCTACGGCAGCACCGTCGCGTCGATCACCCCGAATCCGGCCATTCCGGCGGCGGGCAACGCCAGCGTGGTGATGAATGCGAGTCAACCGGTGATCGCGGCCCTCGCGACCGGCTCGGGCCACGATGTCGCCTTGAGTGCTCCGCAGTCACCCGAACCCGAATTCTTGGTCGGTGACTTCACGGGGAACGGCTTCGACAACGTGACCGTGACCAACACGTCGTCGCGATCGATGTCCATCAGTGTCGTGTCGTTGCCGAATAGTCGAAGCGGGCAGCCCCGTACCGCTCAGTTTCGTCTGAGCGCGAACAGCTCAGAGACTCTGCAGAGTGAATTTCCGACGGACCGGCATCTGCGCGGCATCGACGTGATTGTGGCCGCACCACGACCGTCACTGTCGGCGCTGTTGGTTACCGGCGCTTTGCCGACCAGACCGGCCGGGATGACGGTGGTCTCGGCGTTAGACGGCCGGTAGCTTCGGCGGCTGCCAGTCCGGCAGGGGCGGCGCGACGGGAGCGACTGGCGCGGGACTCTTCTTCGACGCGGACGCGGCTCCGACTCCGGCGAGTGAACTGACGGTCTTCGAGCCCTCGGGATGGATCTGTTCACCGTGCGCTTCGTCGATCAATCGTGCGGCGGTCTCGCCGTCGAGGGTTTCGGCCTCGAGCAGCGCTCGCGTTAGCGCCTCGAGGCCGCGACGGTGCAGCGTCAACACTTCGATGGCGCGCGACTCTTGCTCGCGAAGGATTCGCTCGACCTCGTCGTCGATTACTTGCGAGGTGTGGTCCGAGTAGTCACGGGTGTGCATGAGGTCCCCGCCCAGGAAGACCTCGTTGTTCGATCCCCAGGCCATCGGTCCGATCTCTTTGGACATGCCCCATTCGCGGACCATGCGGATCGCCAGTTCCGTGTTGCGCTGGAGGTCGTCGGCGGCGCCGGTCGAGAGGTCGCCGTAGACGAGCAGTTCGGCGACGCGACCACCCATGCGCATGCACAACGAGTCCTCGAGGTACTGACGGGCCACAATGTGGCGGTCCTCTTCGGGCAACGTCATGGTCACGCCGAGCGCCATGCCCCGCGGGATGATGGTGATCTTGTGCAGGGGATCGGTCTTGTCGAGCACGTAGGCCAAGAGCGCGTGCCCGCTTTCGTGGTAGGCGACGCGCTCACGCTCGTCGTCCATCAAGACCATGGTGTCGCGCAGTTGTCCCATCATCACTCGGTCGCGCGCCGACTCGAAGTCCTCCATGCCGATGGTCGAGGAGTGTCGACGTACCGCGTGCAGGGCCGATTCATTGACCAGATTGGCCAAGTCGGCGCCACTCATGCCGGGGGTGCCCCGGGCCACCATCTCCAAGGAGACCGAGGGATCGAGCGGTTTATTCTTCGAATGGACCTCGAGGATCGGCAGGCGTTCGTCTAAGTCCGGCAGCGGCACCACGATCTGGCGGTCGAAGCGGCCCGGTCGCAGCAGGGCCGGGTCTAAGACGTCGGGGCGGTTGGTCGCGGCGATGACGACCACGCCCTCGTAAGTGTCGAAGCCATCCATCTCGTTGAGCATCTGATTCAGCGTCTGCTCGCGTTCGTCGTGGCCACCACCGAGCCCGGCGCCGCGCTTACGTCCGATGGAGTCGATCTCGTCGATGAAGACAATCGCCGGCGCCTGCTTTCGCGCCGTGGCGAAGAGGTCGCGCACTCGACTGGCCCCGACCCCTACGAACATCTCCATGAAGTCCGATCCCGAGACCGAGAAGAAGGGCACGCCGGCTTCGCCGGCCACGGCTCTGGCGAGCATCGTCTTGCCGGTGCCCGGAGGTCCCACCAGCAAGATCCCCTTGGGGATCAACGCGCCGATCTCCTTGTATCGAGCCGGCGTCTTCAAGAACTCGACGATCTCACTGATCTCTTGTTTGACCCCGAAGTAACCGGCGACGTCGGCGAAAGTGGTCTTCGGTCGATCCTGGTTGAACTGTTTCGCTTTGGAGCGCCCGACCGACATCATGCCGGTCATCTGATTGCGGGCCTGGCGAGAGATGAAGACCATGAAGGCCACGAAGATCAGGATGAAGATGAGGTACGGGAGCAGCGTGCCGAGGAGGCTCGAGGGATTGGCGAAGGTCACCGACACGTTGTCGGTGGTGCGCAAGGTCGTGATGTCAGCGTTGATGACCGGGGTCGGGCCGTTCGACGTGTAGTTGGTGCCGTTGGTCAACTGTCCGGTAATCACTCCGGTCGTCGAGTTGATAGACGCCGAGACCACTTCTTGGAGGCGCCCGTCGCGCAACAGCGTCGAATAAGAGACCGTCTTCACGACCTTGTGCGTGAAGAGCGAAGGAATGACGAAGATGCCGACCACGAAGGCGATGGCGCCGATCGTCAAGAGCCGACGGCGCGCGTCCGGCGCCAGGGGCTTGTCACCGCCCGGCATGTACTTCTTGTAGCCCGACGGTTCTTCAGGAGGCATACTCACCAGACCAGACTAGAGGGCACGCGCGACATACCGTCTTGCACCTGTGGAAAACTGACCGCAGATTAGGGTAATTGTTTGTGGATTCATTGATCGACGCCGAACCAGTCGAACGGCCTCGAGTGTTGGCAATCGTGGTGGCCGGCTTCGTAGGATTCCTCGCCGGTCAGATTCTCGGATCGCTCTTCGAGCTCGTGGGAGTGTCGTTGGCCCACTACCCCGGCGGACTCAGCGCACTTTCGAATGCCGCATCCCCTCCGTGGTGGGCGAACGCCCTCGGACTGCTCGGGCTCTGGGTCGGGTTCGGCGGGGCGATTTTTTACGCCTACAACTTCGGCAATCTGCAGGCGCTCCCGAGCCAGTGGCGAGTCAAGCCGACCGACGTGTTCTACGTCGCTCTCGGCGTCGCCTGTCAGTTCCTCATTGACCTGCTCTACCTCCCTTTTCACCTACAACACCTCAATCGCCCTATCCATCACCTCTTTGGGTCGGTGGTGGGCGCGAGTTTTGTCCTGCTGATCGTGATGACCATGTTCTTGGCCCCGATTATGGAGGAGTGGCTCTTTCGTGGCGTGCTCTTTCGGGCGTTGAGCGAGGGTTCTCGGAGCGGTTCTCGCGCGAGCCTGGTCTTCGCTGTCCTTTCCAGCGCGGCGCTCTTCGCGCTGGCCCACGGTGAGCCGCTGCAGTTCGCCGGCCTTTTTCTCCTCGGCATCGTGTTGGCGACGCTGGTGTGGCGAACGAAACGTCTCATACCGAGCATCGTGACCCACATGTCCTTTAACGGCGTCGCCATCGCTGCGCTGATCAGCCAGCGCTCGGGTCATTGATGCGCGATTGGATCGAGCGGCACAACACCCCCGGTGCGCGCATTGACGCGCTCGTCGTTCTCGCGGTCATCGTGGTCACGCTCTTCGAGTTGCACCCGACGCTGCTCCTGTCCAACACGTTGATCACCGGTGGGGACACCGGATCGCACTTGGCGGTGCCGGCCTACCTCAAGTCCGTCGGCAACCCCTTCAACCTGACGCCGTGGTATCCCGGCTGGTTCGCCGGCATGCCGGCCTACACCTATTACTTCGTCCTCCCGGACGTCCTGGCGTACTGGGGCAGCTACCTCATCGGTTTCGCCGTCGCGTTCAAACTCGCGACGGTCCTCGGATCGGTCTTGATGCCCATCACCGCGTACATGATGGGCCGACTCTTCAAGGCGCCGCGTCCGATTCCGGCGGCGCTGGCGGTGGCGACGTTGCCCTTCCTCTTCGACGCCTCGTTCACCATCGACGGGGGAAACCTGTTCTCCTCTATGGCCGGGGAGTACGCGTTCGCGTTGTCGCTCGCGCTGAGCCTGTTGACGATCGGACTCTTCGCGCGCGGCGTGAGAACCGGTCGCGGCTACTGGCTCGCGGCGGTGGCGCTCAGCGCGACGCTCGCGGCGCACGTCCTGCCGTGGTTCTTCACCATCGAAGCCGTCATCGTCCTGGTCATCTTCGAACTGCTGCAACGTCGCGGCATTGGTGATCCCCACGACGAAAGCCTCACGGGCGACTACGCGCGCCCCGTGCGCTTCGCGGTCGTGGCCGGCTTGATCTCGATTGGCCTGTCGGCCTGGTGGCTGACGTCCTTCGTCACCACGCAGAAGTACACGAACTCCATGGGTTACACCAATGACTCCGTCAACACCCTGCACGCGATCTTCACGACGCTCGGATGGTTCACCTCGAGCGGCGGCGCGGCCGGCGACCGCTGGGTGATCGTGCTGGCGATCGTGGCCTTGATCGTGGCCTTCTCGGTGCGCGACCGCTTGGGCATGATTCTCACGACCTTGACGGCGCTCTCGATCGGCGCGTTCGTGTTCGACCCTCAGAACGTCATCTGGAACGAGCGACTGGTCCCGTTCTGGTTCATCACGATTTATCTGAGCGCCGGCTGGCTCTTCGGCTACGTCCTCGCGCGCTGGGCGAAACGCGCACCGGAGAAGCTCGGTCAGTTCGTGGTCCAGATTGGCGAGAACCGCTTCAGGTTCTCCCACGAAGCGACCACCGACGCTGGCGCGCTGCCCGTTAACGAGAGCTTGAGCGTCGATGATGACGACTCCGTGGTCACGTCATCTCGCGACGGCACCTTCGTGGCGTCGTCCTATAGGGACGACAACGAGGAAGTCGAGGACGAAGCGACGCGTTGGCGACGGCGCAGCGTGCGCGCCACCGTCGTGATTCTCATCCTCGGACTGGCCACGACGGTGCCCGGATTGATTCCGCCGGTCGCCTCGGCCATCGGACTCAATACGACCGGCAACCAGGTCTCGAGTTGGGCGCAGTGGAACTATTCCGGTTACCAGGCCAAGACCGCGTGGCCCGAGTACCACGACCTCATGACGACGATGGCGAAGGTCGGCCGAGAGTACGGCTGCGGACGCGCCATGTGGGAGTACAACGCGAACCAGAACCGCTTCGGCACGCCCGAGGCGCTGATGCTGATGCCGTACTGGACGAACAACTGCATCGACTCGATGGAGGGCCTCTACTTCGAATCCTCGGCCACCACGCCGTATCACTTCCTCGATCAGGCCGAGCTCAGCGCGTCGCCCAGTAATCCCATGGTCGGCCTGCCCTACGGTCAACTCGACATCCCCCTCGGCGTCGAGCACCTGCAGATGCTGGGCGTGCGCTACTTCGTCGCGTTCTCGCCCGCGGTCCAGGCCCAGGCCGACCTCGATCCCGAGTTAACGCTCATCGCCTCGACGAAGGCCTGGCCGTCGCCGGGCTACACGTGGCGCATCTACCAGATCGCCTCGAGCCGGATGGTCGTACCGCTGACGAGCCTGCCCAACATCGTGGCCAACACCACGAGTCGCGTCGGCTGGCTCCAGGCCAACACGACCTGGTGGCTCAATCCCAAGTTGTGGGGGACCGTCGCGGCGACGACCGGACCGTCGAACTGGCCCACGGCCACCAGCGTGAACACCATGGACATGCACACCACGCTGCCCAAGACCACGGTGAGCAACATCAAGGTCGGACTGCAGTCGATCTCGTTCCACGTGAGTCGCATCGGGGTGCCGGTGCTGGTGAAGATCTCGTACTTCCCTCGCTGGCACGCCACCGGCGCCACGGGACCGTATCGCGTGAGCCCGAACCTGATGGTCGTGATCCCGACCGCCAATGACGTCTCCCTGGTCTACGGCAGCACGCCCATGCTCACGCTCGGCAATATCATCACCGACCTCACGGTGCTGGCCGGCGTGGTCGCGCTCTACTTCTACGTCCGGCGCCGCGTCGCCTCACGACGAAGGCCACGGCGTGACGACCGCCAACTCTGATGCCTCGTGCGGCGACTACGGTTTCTAGTGGCTCAGTTGAGACCAATGATCGAAGCAGGTGACGACCGCGTCTTGGGTCACCGAAGGAAGGGACGTAGCGATGGCGCTCGACAGTTTCTTACTGGCGTTGCTCGAAGATCCGGTGGATCATGGCGAGCTGCTCTACGTGCCGAGTGAGAACGTGCTGTACAACCCGCGCAAGCGCGTCGTCTACGAAGTGCGCGACACGATCGCGGTGCTGCTGCCCGATGAAGCCAAACCGGTCACGGACGCTCAGCACGACGCCTGGACCAATGACCCCAACGTCATAAGAACGGGTCGCTAGTCCCGCGCTATTCGAAGTGCATCTGGACGACTTCGTCCACGAGCCGGTACCCGATCGCTTGATAGATGTCGTTGCTCGTTGGATTGGCGGCGTCGGTGAAGAGCATGACCCGCGCGCCTTTTTCGATGAGCCGACGCGTCACGTGGGCGGTCACCGCGCTGCCGAAACCCCGCCGTCGAAATTCCGGTGGGGTGAAAACCGGTCCGATTCGGCCGATGGCGATTGCTTCGGTGGTGATGATCGGCGCGTGTCCGGCGATCGCGACGATGTCGCCGGCCAACTCCCAGCAAAACAGTGATCCGGCCTTGACGGCCTTCTTCACGCCGTTGTGTGCTTCGGCGGGCGACAAGGGCGCTCCTTCGACTTCGCGCCAGAACTGAGCGAACATCTCGGTGAGTGTCTCGATCTCCTCGGCGCGGGCCGGACGTCCCAATCCCTCGACGTTGGGTGTGATCAGCTCTTCCAACTCATAGAGGAGGTCACGACGTTCCTCCGCCAGAACCCTCGTTGATCCGGCGCTCTTCGACTCGACGTACCCCTCGACGAGCGCGTCCACCATGTCCCGTGATCCCGCAAGTCCGGGAAGAAAGTCGTCGAACTGTCCCACGCTTCGCCCCAAAGCCCGCGCGGCCTCGATCGGCATCGGCGCGATGATCATGTTGAAGGGGCTCGTGCGCATGGCCACGCCAACGGCCTCGCCGTCGTCGCCCCGCACGATCCACCAGTGATAGTCGTCGTAGGTGGTGCGTCCCGTGGCGACCGTGAGCGAGACGCTGCCGATGACGTTCGTTCGAAGGGGGTCGGCGGCGCGAAACGCCGTGGTCGCGGCGATGAACTCTTCCACGGATTCGATCAGATCGACTTTCATCCGTCGATTCTGCCATCGTCTAAATGTTGACGCGTCAGTTAATCGGCGAAAGGCCCAGATCGTGACGAACCTCGAAACACGTGCGCCTTTGTCCGAATTACGAAGTCACTCCGTCGACACCCGGATGTCTGCAGGGTTGTCGATGATTTGATACGTGAGCTCGAAGACTTGATTGCCGTCGCTCGACTTATCGGGCCGGTCGAAAGTAAATCGCCCACCCCATACATCCACGGCACCACTGCGATCAATCTGCCACTCCAGACCTTTGTTCGAGGCCCACGCCTGGATCTCCACGTTCGCCTGAATGTGATCGTTTTCCCCTTCGACGGTGTAAAAGAGCGTGACGTACGAGCCACTAGGAATCGATCCGACAACGATGCGATCGTCGCCGTTGAGTGGTGGGTCGACCGGTACACCGACTTCGATGTCGAGTTTGGCCGTCATATCGCTCGTCAAGATGCGAACGAAAGAAGGTCCGGCGGGAACAGCACCTTGGCGCTCTAACCACGCGTACACCTCGCCGGTGAGACTTCCCACGACGTCGAACTCGTCCATCGTGACGGCCGTCGCGATGGCGACATAGCGCTGAGTCCCTCGAATGTTCCTAAATGGCTGTTCGATCATTTGAGCACCTCGCATTTCTTGAGTGTGATATCAACGCGAACAACTGGCGCCGAACTCAGTCCAGTCGCTCCACGATCATGGCCATGCCTTGTCCGCCGCCAACGCACATCGACTCCAGACCGAAGCGCGCCCCAGAGTCTTCGAGGGAGTTCAGCAGCGTGGTCATGATGCGCGCGCCGGTCATGCCGAAGGGGTGACCGAGAGCGATGGCGCCTCCGCGGATATTGAGCTTGTCGAGGGTGATCCCTAGATGCTTAGCGCTTGGTATCACCTGCGCGGCGAAGGCCTCGTTGATTTCGACGAGGTCGATATCGTCGATGGTCATGTTGGCGCGCTTCAGGGCCTGACGACAGGCTTCGATCGGACCGAGGCCCATGATCTCGGGATTGAGTGCGCTGACGCCGCTCGACACGATTCGCGCGAGGGGCTTGATGCCGAGCTCCTTGGCACGCGTGTCACTCATCACCACGACCGCCGCGGCGCCGTCGTTCAAAGGACAGGCGTTACCGGCGGTGATGGAACCGCCCTCGCGAAAGACGGGCTGCAGCGTCGCCAGGCGCTCGAGCGTGGTGCCGGCGCGCGGACCGTCGTCCTTGGTCATGACGGTGCCGTCGGGCAGGGTGACGGGAACGATCTCTCGCTCGAAGAAGCCGTTCTCCTGGTGCGCCACGGCGAGTTCTTGACTTCGAACGGCGAACTCGTCCATCTCGAGGCGGCTCACCTTCTCGTACTCCGCGACGTTCTCCGCCGTTTGGCCCATGGCGATGTAGATGTCGGGCAGACCGGGCTGCGCGGACCACGGCTCGCCGGCGCGCTCGGAGCGCTTGGCCGTGCGTTCCATGGCGTCGCTGAACAGCTCGTTGGTGGCCTTGCCGCTGTCCGAGGCTCCGCTGGCGAAGCGCGACACGGTCTCGACGCCGGCGGCGACGAAGACGTCACCCTCGCCGCAGCGGATCGCGTGCGCGGCCATGCGAATGGTCTGGAGCGAGGACGAGCAGTAGCGATTGACCGTCACGCCGGGGACGTCGGGCAGGCCCGCGAGCAGCGCGGCCACGCGCGCAACGTTGAATCCTGACTCACCGGCCGGCTGTCCGCAGCCGACCATGAGGTCTTCGACGCTTCGCGGGTCGAGTTCGGGGAGCTTGGCCAACACCGTTCGCACGACGAGCGCCGTGAGGTCGTCCGGTCGCATGTCGACCAGGGAGCCCTTGAAGGCCCGTCCGATGGGAGTACGTCCGGTGGCGACAATCACGGCTTCGGGCATGGGTGCCTCCTAAGGGTTACTGAAAGTAAGTGGAGCATAACCAAGCCCGAGCGCCTTCGAGTCTCTACTCGCTCGGAAGCGGACCGGCGTCGTCGAAACCTTGGCGCACGCCGTGGCCCGCGCGTCGACTCAGCTGGTCGGGATCGAAGAGCATCCAATAGGCGTTGCGAGCGTGCTTGCGCGATCGGTCGTCGAAGACCTTGGCGAGGACTTCGGGGTCGTCGGACTCGTCCTCGTGAACGAAGACCTCGAGAATCGGAGTCGCGGTCATCAGTTGAGCCTGCATGATGCCTTGGGACGCCTCGTGAGCGCACTGTTTGTCGATGGGCGCCGATCCGGGCATGCCGAGGGCGATGACGATCGCGCAATCCTCCTTTTGAATGAGGTTCATCGCCGCGACGGCGAGGTCCTTGAAGCCGGGCACGGTGCGAGAGACGACGACGAAGGACTCGCCGTAGCCCGAGCAACTCTCCAGTTCGGCCCGCGCGGACGCGCCCATGTCGAAGCGCGCGAACATCGTGTCGACGACGCCAATGCGCTGCGCCTTCATGGTCTTGGGTGTCGGTTTCTTCTTGGCCACGGCGCTCCGATCTTTCGTCACCACAGTGTAGGGAGCCTCGCCGGGCCCTTCGCCCGCTCGTTTCGTGCGACGTAAGGTTGCCTCAAAGGATGGTGGGCTATGGCGTGGGACTTTGAGACCGAACCGGAGTTTGAAGAGCAATTGGTTTGGATGCGCGAATTTATGCGCGAAGAGATCATGCCCATTGAGACCCTGGACTTAAGTCACGACCAAGCGCTGACGTTCATCAAGCCTCTGCAGGATCAGGTCCGCGCGCGCGGCCTCTGGGCCGCGCACTTACCCCAAGAACTCGGCGGCACGGGATTCGGTCAGGTCCGACTGGGTCTGATGCACGAGATCCTCGGACAGACCCCCTACGGTCCGGTCGTCTTCGGCAACAACGCGCCCGATAGCGGCAACGCCGAACTGTTAGCGGCCGGCATGGAGATGACCGAGCAGGAGTACGTCCGCGAGCGTTGGCTCCAACCACTGCTCGACGGCACCATTCGCTCGGGGTTCTCGATGACCGAACCGGAGACGGCCGGGAGCGACCCGCGACTCTTGAAGACCCGTGCGGTCAAGGACGGCGGCGAGTGGGTGATCAACGGCCACAAGTGGTACACGACCAACGGCTCGGTGGCCGACATCCTGGTCGTGATGGCAGTGACCAATCCCGACATCCATCCGTATCAGGGATCGTCGATGTTCGTGGTGCCGGCCGACACGCCGGGAGTGAACATCGTGCGCGACGTCGGTTCGATGGACGACCCTGACAACCACTACGGCCGCTTCGGCAACCACGCCGAGATCCGCTACGTCGACGTGCGGATCCCGGCCGAGAACCTGATCGGCCCGGAAGGCTCGGGCTTCCTGCTGGCCCAAGCCCGACTCGGACCGGGTCGCATCCATCACTGCATGCGCTGGCTCGGTCAGTCCCAACGGGCCTTCGACATGATGTGCGAGCGCGCCGTCAGTCGTTTCACCCACGGCTCGCTGCTCTCGGAGAAGCAGACCGTGCAGAACTGGATCGCCGACTCGCGCGCCGAGATGCACGCGGCGCGACTGATGACGCTCCACGCCGCGTGGAAGATGGACCAGGTGGGCGCGTCGGCCTCGCGCGACGAAATCGCCATGATCAAGTACTACGGCGCCACGGTCCTGCACAACGTCATCGACCGCTCCATCCAGACCCACGGAGCGCTCGGGTACTCCACCGACCTTCCGCTCGAGCGGATGTACCGCTGGGCGCGCGCCGCCAGAATCTACGACGGCCCCGACGAGGTCCATCGCCAGACGGTCGCGCGTCACGCGTTGAAGAACTACATGCCGCACGAGGTCCCGAGTGAGTTCATCCCCGCGAGGACCGAGGCGGCCCGCGAGAAGTTCGCCGGCATGCTGGAGTTCCTCGAAGCGGAAACCGTCTAGCGCGGCGCCAGTCCCTCGACGGCCTCTTTGAGGTCGACGCCGAACGGGACGATGGCCAACGTCGGAATCTGGACGCCGGCCTCGACGTAGCGAAGGACGTGCTCGCGGCACGCTTCGTACGGGCCGTGGATGATCAGTTCGTCGACGACCCAGTCGGGGATCAACTCGTTGGCGAGCTTGCGATTGCCCTCGGCCCAGGCGTCCCACATCGGTTGCAGCACCTCGCCGCGCCCGAGCCAACGGTGAAACTCGGCGTAGGCGTTCACCGTCAGATACGACGAGATCATGCGTCGGCCAATCATGCGCGCGAGATCGGCGTCGGGCGTCGGCACGACGAAGAGACGCGCCGCGATCGTCTTGCCCTCGCCGACTTCGGCGCGGCACTGTGCAACGTCCTTCGCCGCGAGCCAATTGAGGATGGCGCCGTCGGCCTCGCGACCGGCGAGGCGGAGCATCCCGGGGCGAAGCGCGCCGAGGAGGATCGGGGGACGCACCAAGACCGGACGAGCGAGCTTGAAGCCGTGGACCTCGAAGGTCTCGAAGATCTGGTCGATCTTCTCGCCGTCCAGGGCGCGCTTCACGAAGTGCAGGACGTCGCGGGTGCGCGCGTAGGGCTTCTCATACTTCACACCGTTCCAGCGCTGGACGACCGGTTCACTCGAGGCGCCGAGACCCATGATGAATCGGCCCTCGGCGACTTCGGCCATCGCGGCGATGCTCATGGCGAGCAGTCCCGCGCCGCGCGTGAAGACCGGCGTGACCGCCACGCCGAGATTGAGATGCGGCTCCCAGACGGCGGCCAACGTGAGCGGGGTGAAGCCGTCGGCTCCGTCGACTTCGGCCGACCAGAGGTCGGTGTAGCCGAGGTCGGCGATGCGATGGAACCACTCCTTATGGTCGAGAAGGGAGACGCCGTCGAAGGGGATGGTGATGCCGTAGCGAGAGTCCATGTAGTCAGTGTTTCAGATACGAGACAGCAACGTCTTCTAGCTGAGGTAGTCGCCGGCGCGCGACTTCGGTACCTTGAGTCCCCGACGTTCGAGGTCGTGAACCCACCGGTCGATCAAGGTCTCGAGGATGGCCACTCGTGCGTAGTGCTTGCTGTCGGCCGGAATCAGATCCCAGTCGGCGTGTGATTGGTCGGTCATCTCGACCATGTCTCTCAGGGCGTCCAAGTACTTTCCACGCTTTTCTCGGTTGCGCCAGTCATCGGAGGTGAGCTTCCACTGCTTGAGCGGATCGCTCTCGCGGTCCTTGAATCGCTTCAGTTGCTCTTCGTCCGAGATGTGCAGCCAGAACTTCACGATCGTGACGTTGTTGTCGACCAACAGGCGCTCGAACTCGACGATCTCTTGGCCCGATCGTTTCGCCGTCGCCTTGTCGATGAGCCCTTCGACGCGCTCGACCAGCAGTCGCCCGTACCACGAACGGTCGTAGACCGTCATTCCTCCGGTGCCCGGAATAGTGGACTGGAACCGCCAGAGGAAGACGTGGCGGAGTTCCTCGGCCGTCGGCGGACCAATGGGCACGACGCGAACGTGACGGGGGTCGATACTGGCGGTCAGGCGGCGAATCGCCCCGCCCTTGCCGGCGGCGTCAAATCCTTCGAATAGAACCACCAGTCCGGGGGCCACGACGTCGGGCTGAAGCAAGCCCGCCGTGAAGAGACGAAGTTGCGTCAGACGATGCTGGGCTGCCGCTACTCGTTCGGCGGACTTGATCTTGTCCATCGATAGCGAAAGGTCGATCGCGTCAACTCGATTTGTCATAGTGGCACCTGGTCACAAAGCATTCTTGGATTCACGTTCGTCCTTTCACTCTTCGCAACGTAGCGCAGGGCGAACGGACGCGGGCGCCGGCACCAATCATGTCGCGTCGTTACGAATCAGTTGGAATGTCACCCGCCTCTTCGATTGCTTCTGCCGCAAACGAAGCGACGTCCGCCGGCGATGGCAGGGCGTCTTCAATTTCGGGCGGCCATTCTCCAAATGTGTCCTCCGCCACAACCTGCTGCACAATTGCTCCCGAACGGAGATTGAGCGGACAGCCGTTCAACGCAAATTCACGGCCCGGCGAACGGCGATCAGGCTCCAGATGGCCTCCACGACGCCGAAGGGCCACGCGCCACTGGCGAAGCCATAGATGCTCGAGAGCACGCAGCCGACGGCGAAGAGCTCGACGAAGCGTCGGCCCCGTGATTCGAGGGCGTACATCAGCATCATGAAGCTCAGCGCGATGACGCCATAAATAGTGACCGCGTTCACGTCGGATCGGTTAGGGGAGGTGTTCGCGCTTGAGGTAGCGCCGCTCGTAGGTCCAGGCACCCACGAGGAAGAGGGCCGCGAGCAACGCGAGCAAGACCGCGTACTTCTCGTGCGGTGGCAAGAAGCCGTAGGTGACCGTCGAAGTGCCCTGAGGAACCTCGACGCTCTGATAGACCCCGTCGACGGTCTTGATCGTGACGGACTTGCCGTTCACGTAGGCCTTCCAGCCGGCCATCATAAGTTCGGTTCGCACGAGAGTCGAGGCGCCATTCGGACAGGTCACGGTGGTCTGGTCTACGTTCTTGCGCGTGACCGTGCACGAGGAGGACTTGGTGGAGAGGAACGGCCTCGGGCTAGGCATCTCGTAGATGTTGGCTTTGGTATCGCTGAAAACCAATTTCACGTTCAGATTGGTCAACGCGGGCAGAATGACCAGCGCCTTGGGCATCAACAGGTACTTGACCGAGGCCGCTTCGTAGTTCTTGAAGTGGGTGACGATCTCATTTTCCTGGGCGATCATGCCGGTCATGCCGTCGTGAATGACGAACTGGTTCGAAGGGGTCAGTCCGGGGTAGAGCTGGGTCTCGATCAACTTCGAGAACTTCTCTGGGAAGGGCAGGTCGATGGCGTTGAGGGCGTTCAGGCCGAACTGCGATCCCCAGTTGGGGGTCAGCACGGCGAAGTCGAGGAAACGGTCCTGTCCTTCATGGTTGCGCAAGTACGTGATCGGACCTTGGTCGACGTAGACGTACTTGGCCGACTCACCCCCCGGCACCCCGAACATCAAGAGCGACTCGCCAACCAGGACCAACGCCACGAGCAACGGGACGATTTTGTACTTCGTCAGCATTCCGAGGACGAGCAGCGCGATGATCGCGATGAAGGGAATCGCATCGAGGAAGGCGAAAATATACCGCGCGCGGTGCGAGTAGACCACACCATTGTTCATGGCGCTGGCCGCCAACACGATCCAGATCAGTCCGAACAGCATGACCGACGTCGGCACCGTGAAGAGTTTCTTGGCCCGGGCGCTTTCGAGGAGGTCCATCATTCCGAAGGCCGCTAGGAGAATGAACGACAGTTCGCAACTGGACATGATGTAGCGACCGAAGGATAGGTTCTCGATCAGTGGAATGAGGTTCCAGACCTTGCGCAGTTCCAGGAAGTTGAAGGCGCCGCAGAGCCCGATGACCGTCCACGCCGCGAGATAGATGCGAAGGGGGCGAAGGCGCCGGCCGAAGAGTCCCAACAGCGCCAATGCGCCGACGCTCGCGGTGAAGTACCCACCGATGCCGCCCCAGATGCTATCTGCGTTCAAGTTCGTGAAGAGCGTTCCGTGGACGTAGGGGTCGAAGAACATCTGCACCGCGTGAATCGAAATATGCGCGGTCCCGTCGATGGCGGCCGTGTGGTGACCGAGGTTGGCGACCTTGGTGAAATCCGCGAAGGGCACCAGGATGGGCAGCGACAGGAGTAGCCCGACGCCCCCGCCGATGCCGAGACGACCGATGGCGCGCCAGCGCGAATCGCGCGGCAACGACGAGAGGCGCACCGCGGCCCAGCCGATGGCGAAGAGCCCGTTGAAATAGGCGACTTCGGGGAAACCGGCGTAGAAGGCCAGGGCGACCGCGATCGCCAAGAGGTACCAGCCGCGGTTGTTCTTCGTCTGCGTCGAGTCGTAGATCATCTCGATCCCGAGCAACAACAAAGGCAAGAAGCAAATGGGATTCAAGACGGCGTTGCCGACCCAGGCGAAGGTGCCGTTCAGGGCGAAGAGGCAGCCGGCGGCGGTGGCGAAGATGAGCGGCACGCCTAGGCGTTTGGCGAGGAAATAGGTCGAGATTCCGGCGATCACCTCGAGGCTGATGTGGAACCAGAGCAGTCCGGCCGGCAGGGCGAACAACAGCGTGAGCGGGAAGAACGCCGCGGACTGCATCTCGCCGGCGAGCGGCTGACCGAGGCCCTCGAAGTAGTTCCACCACGGCAGGTGACCGTGCAAGAGGTCCATCGCCGCGAGGTGCCCGATGGGTTGGGTGATGAAGCCCACGTTGGGGTCGATCATCGGACGTCCGCACGTGACGTGGCAGATGATGGTCGAGATGTTGGCCGTCCACCAGATGGGGCTGATGTTGGACTCGCCGACTAAGTACAGACCGTTACCGATCAACACGGCGAGCAGGATCAGTACTAGCGGGGTGGTGGAGGCTGGCAGACGCCGGTAGAAGGTGTAGAACCGGCTCCACGCTGACGTCACGACTTCAGGCTACAAGAGACGATGATTCAAATCTGACGATGTCAGCGCGGCAGATAGAACATTGTCTCGCCGAGCAACAGCAGCGCCTCGGGAAAGAACGGGTCCTTGAAGGTGCCGAAGATATCCCAACGGCGGATGAATCGGTTCCGGTCCTCGAGGGGATCGAGGGTGCCGCGCGACGAACTGACGTGGTGAATCATTTGCACGTCGGGCGTGTACACGACGAAACACGCGTCGCTCTGGGCCCGGAAACAGAGATCGATGTCATTCATCGTCACGGCCAAGCGTTCGTCCATGCCGCCGAGCGATTCCCAGGTTTCGCGTCGCGCCATCTGCACGGCACCCGTCACGGCCGCGACGTCACGGGTCGAGCGCGAGAACTGATCGAGGTGCGGGTAGTTAGAGTCCGTGCGCAGATGTTGCGGGTACGGCGAGACGACGATGCTCTCGTGTTCGCGGTGCCCGAACTGATCCACGAGACAAGCCCCGACGATGGCGACGTCCTCCAACGCCGCCAGCGACACCATTCGTTCCAGCCAGTCGGGCGTAATCAAGATGGTGTCGTTGTTGAGGGTCACCACGAAATCGGCCCGCGAGTGATTGACCCCGCGATTGACGATTTTGGCGTAATTGAACGGTCCGGGACAGGGCACGACCCGGTACTTCGACTGAGCGAAATACTCCAGCGATTCGGGCTCGATCGAGTCGTTGTCGAGCAGGATGATGTCCCAATTTTGATACGTGGTCTTGTTCTCCAGCGCCTCGATGCAATTGCGCACCAAGTCGATGCGGTCGCGCGTCGGGATGATGATGTCAATTGACGGCTGCGGCGTGGGGGTCTCGAGCGTCCAGTGCGCCAGACCGGGCATTCGGCCCGGTTCGACGGTGCCGCGCCACCCTCGTCGAGCGAGGGCCATCTCCGTCACTCGACAGGTGTCGGCGTCAATATGGTCGCGCTCGAAGGCCAGGTCCGGTCGCCCCGCCAGCAGGACCAGATTGACGTGGCGAAAGACCGCGTCGGCTTCGTTGAGGCGCAGGTACAGGTCGTGTTCGAACCCCCAACCGGCGTCAGTCGCGAACCCCCCGATGCGCCGAAGCGTCGCCACGCGCAGTAGTGCCGGTCGACCCACGACGTTGTAACTGAGCAACGTATGCGGCGGCACGGACCGGAACTTGAAGATAGGAGCAAAAACATTCGGACCGGTCTCGTCGGCGAAGACGACGTCGGCGTCGTCGGTCACGTGATTGAAGAGCGCGAGCAGCGTGGTCGCTCGTTCCTCGTCGCTGCTCGTGATGTCGCACAGAAAGAGCCAGGTAGCGATCGTGGCGTCCAGCGCGGCGTTGGCCGCCTCGATCGCGATCGACGCCGGCATGCGTTCGTCGACCTCGACCGTCGTGACGTCGTCGGTAGATACTTCGAAAGAGGCGAGGTTAATGAACCTAATGGAGGTCTTGGGTGAGTAGTTGTAAGGAAAAATATGCGATTCGGATGTTTTCAACGGGGCGGTGGCGAATTGGGCCCGGGCTTTAATCAGTTCGCGGTCTTGACGCGACGGTCGCATTCGGCGAAACAACTGGAGAATCGGACGGCCGAAGCGACGAGCCAAGCGATAGCGCCGCGTGTCTTCACCGAGGAGTTCTCCGAGTATTCGCTGCCACCACATCCCGGACATCCGACGCATGTCGCCGTGGAACGAGGCCCATCGAAGCACCATCTCCTGATCGGTGACGACGGGCTGATCGGACTCGCCGTCGAGGTCGAATCGGTGGAAGGCTGGCACGCGTCATGCTTTCGCTCGTCGAACGTCGATCATCGGAACCGACGACGTGCACCAAATTTAACGTCCTCCAAGCATCCGGCCCGACCAACGGCCGTCGAGCGATTCGAAGCTCCGAATACGCCGTGAAAGACGCGAGGTTCCGGGCGGTCGTCACGTTAGTTTCGGTACTCAATTGCCCGACGGTTCGATCGATTTCAGTGGTACGTCTATTCGCTGGCCGGTCGTCGCCAGAGGTCGATGCCGCTCTCCACGGCGAACGCGTCGATCCGCGTCAACTCCTCAGGACTGAACTCCAGGTTGTTAAGAGCATCGAGGTTCTCAACGAGTTGAGCGACACTGCTGGCGCCCAGCAACACTGACGTGACTACAGGATTTCGTAACGCCCAGGCGATAGCCAGTTGAGCCATCCGTTGTCCTCGCTCGTGGGCGATCTCGGCCAGCCCCCGAACGCGAGCGAGGTTCTCCTCATTGAGCATTCGAGCGGCCAGCGACGAGTCATCCTTCGCCGCGCGCGAGTCACTCGACGTTCCGTCGAGGTACTTGTCCGTGAGGAGCCCTTGCCCGAGGGGGGAGAAGGCAATGCAGCCCACCCCTTGTTCGTCGAGGACGTCGAGAAGTCGATCCTCGATCCAGCGATTCAGCATCGAGTACGACGGCTGGTGAATCAAGAGCGGCGTGCCGAGGTCGCGAAGGATTGTGATGGCCTGTTGGGTGCGCTCGTCGGAGTACGACGAAATGCCCACGTAGAGCGCCTTGCCCTGGCGAACGGCGCTGTCGAGTGCGCCGAGTGTCTCCTCCATGGGCGTCGTGGCGTCGAAGTGATGGTGGTAGAAGATGTCGACGTAGTCCAGTCCCAGGCGCTTCAGGCTCTGGTCGAGGCTGGCGAGCAGGTATTTGCGCGATCCCAAGTCGCCGTAGGGGCCGGGCCACATGTCCCAGCCGGCCTTGGTCGAGATAATCAGCTCGTCGCGCAGCGACGAGAAGTCCTCGCGGAGGAGTCGCCCGAAGTTCGTCTCGGCGCTGCCGTAGGGCGGACCGTAGTTGTTGGCGAGGTCAAAGTGCGTCACGCCGCGATCGAACGCGCGGCGAACTATCGCCCGCTGGGCGTCGATCGTGCGGTCGTCACCGAAGTTCTGCCAGAGGCCGAGGGAGATGGCGGGGAGCTGTATTCCGCTGCGACCACAGCGTCGGTACTGCATCGATTCATAGCGATCGGGTGAGGGAAGGTAGGTCGGCATGGCGCCATCGTAACGGTCGCGTCTTCGCCGTCGCCACGAGAGACCGTGTCGGGATCGCGACGATTCCGAAGTGACCTCACGATTGACTCACTGAAATCGAGAAGTCCAAATTGAATAGTCTTTCAGGACCAATCCATTATCGAGAAGGAGATGAACAAGGGTGAGATTCAGATTCCGACGACGCAGATGGATGGGGCCGAAACACGGCCCCGCTCGGGGAGTGGCGGTTTATGGCGCAAAGGATTCCGTCGTCTCCCGCGACATGACCGGCACGGTGGGCGATAGTGGTCGGCTTCGTCAGTGGTCAATCGACCATGGAGTCGTCCTCGACGATGACGCGCAGAGCCTGGAACTATTGGACGCACATATTGATGAGTGGAATTCGGACCCCAGTCACTACGAGAGCGTGGACTTGGGCAATGAAGTGGGTACCTATCTAGGAAACGTCATTCTTGAGAATGTCCCCGGCGCCCGGTGGCGAGTGTGGCCTAATGGGCACCCCGTGATTGTGCTGGCGTCAGGTCGAGAACTGGACGTCACCTCGTTTGTGGGTGACCGCCTTCGGCGTTCGGGGCCAAGCCTTCATTCGATCTACGCGCAGGCGTCGTCCGAATAGCCACGCCATCGAGGAACACCTCTCAATCGACCAAATTGAAAGGTATCGACGGCGAATGCAAAAGTGAGCGGGCGATTGCGGGTAGTAGCACGAAGTCCCTAGGGCGGTTACCTATATATCTTTAGGCGAGGAATGAGGCCAATCTGGTGAGAATGCGTGCGAACCATCCTTGGCCGAGGGCTCGTTGAAGTGACCGAGAGCGTACGCGTCGGCTGGTACCGATTTGTCGCCACCTTTCGAGTTCGTTCGGGCGGCTACTTGACCATCGTGCTGCTCGTGGGCCTACTGGGAGGCCTCGCCATGGGCTCCATCGCCGGTGCTCGCCGCACACAATCGTCCTTTTCCACTCTTATGGCTCGCGCTAACTCCTCCCAACTGTTCGGACTGACCGGCGTCTACAACCCGCTCATCGGCCAAAAGGGATACTCGCGTTCGCTCGTCACAACCATCGAACACCTCAAGTACGTCAAGGACGTGAAGAGCCTCGTCGACATGAATCTCCTCATCCTCAATACCAAAGGGGCACCGATACAGGCCTCAGAAGGTCAGTCCATGGAGGGCAGTGTCAACGGCGAACAGTTCACGCAGGACAGCGTCCTCATCACCAACGGGCGTCGGCCCAATCCAAAGAAAATCAACGAGTTCGCGATGGACGCCGCCACGGCCAAGATGTTGGGACTCCATTTGGGCGAAACGTCGACGTTCCTGGCCTTCTCCAACAAAGAGATTGGACTCTTGAACTCCTCGAGTCCGCAGGCGGTCTTGAAAAAGTTAAAGCCGGTTCTCAAACTTCGGGCCACCCTTGTCAGCACCGGCGCGATACAGCCGTCGGACCTCATGCAAGACCAGGTCGACCAAGGAAATGCCTCAATCGCTCTGTTCACCCCGGCCCTCACGAAACGGCTCCTCACGTGCTGCATCAATACGTCACTGGGTGCCATTCAGCTCGTTGGCGGCACGGCCCACGAGAACAAAGTCGAGACCGAGATAGCCCAAGTGCTGCCTAAGCGCTTGCCCTTCGATTTCACCGCGGTGTCGCAGATTGATTCGACCGCGGAGCAGACGCTGCGACCCGAGTCGATCGCCCTCGCGGTGTTTGGGCTCATCGCGGCGCTCGCCATGTTGGTGATCGCCGGTCAGGTGATCAGTCGTCGTCTCCGCTTTAACGCCAGCGATCTGGCGGTCATGCGGGCTCTCGGAGCCACGCCCGCCACGACCGCGGTCGACGGGCTCCTCGGTATCGTGCTGTCGATTCTCGCCGGGTCATTGCTGGCGGGGTTGGTGGCCGTCGCTCTTTCGCCCTTGGGGTTGCTCGGACCGATTCGACCGTACGTGCCCAACGGCGTCAACGTCGATTGGACCATCTTGTTAGTCGGTATGGCCGTGGCGGCGATCACTTTGTTTACGCTCGCCCTCGTCGTCGCTCTTCGCACCGTGCCTCGTGGCTCGTCGACCCCGCGCCTGGCGAAAGTTCGTGGTTCGAGCGCGGCGCGAGTGGCCGCCAACGCGAGCCTGCCCGTGTCGGCGGTCACCGGCATCCGTCTGGCGCTCGAACCGGGCACCGGGAGGAACTCCGTGCCGGTGCGCTCGGCCATCCTGGGAACCGTCGTCGCTCTGATGATCGTGACCTCCACCATCACGTTTGGCGCCAGCCTTCACGCCTTGGTCGCCAAGCCCTCGCTGTACGGCTGGAACTGGACCTACGAGATGAATGGCGGCGGAGGTCTCGGTGACATCCCGGCCCAGCCGGCCGCCAAACTCCTCGACGCGAACAAATACGTGTCGTCCTGGTCCGCCGTCTCTTTCGGCATCTTGAAGATTGACGGCGAGAACGTCTCGGTCATGGGCGCCAGTCCGCACGCCCGGGTGGCTCCTCCGATCTTGACCGGTCACGGCTTTGACGGACTCAATCAGGTGGTGCTCGGCACGGCCACCCTCCACGATCTCCACAAGCAGGTGGGCGACTCGGTCGAGGTGGGTGCGGGTGGTGCGAAGACGAAGCTTCAGATCGTCGGGACCGCCACGATGCCCTCGATCGGCATCGCCGGCTCCAACCACCTCGAGATGGGTGGCGGCGCCATTCTTTCGTACCAACTCATACCCGCCAGTCAACGCAACCTCTTCGACGTGACGTCAGGGCCGAACGCCATCCTCGTACGGATCAAACCCGGCGTTAATCACCGGGCCGCCCTCCATTCGTTGAGCGCCATCCTGGTCAAACTGGGCGGGAACAACAACGGAGCGCAGGCGCAAGGCGTGCAACGCCCGGCCCAGATCATTAACTACGAATCGCTCGGATCGACCCCGTCGGTGCTCGGCGCCGCGCTCGCCGCCGGAGCGATCGTCGCCATGGGTCTGACGTTGATTACGTCGGTGCGTCGGCGACGGCGCGAATTGGCGCTGCTCAAGATCCTGGGCTTCACCCGACGACAGTTGGCAGCCGCCATATCCTGGCAATCGAGCGTCGCGACGGCGATTGGCACGGCTATCGGAGTGCCGCTGGGTGTAGTGCTCGGGCGATTCCTTTGGGACCTCTTCGCCCACGAGATCTACGCCGTGCCGAGTCCCAGCGTCCCGATACTGTCCGTCGTACTCATTGTCGTAAGCGCTTTGGTCCTGGCTAACCTCGTCGCGGCCATTCCAGGTCGCGTCGCCGCGCGAACGCCCACCGCGTTGTTGCTGCGTGCCGAGTAATACTTCGCGGGCCACTACGCATCAAGCCCGAGTCGGATGCAGTTCATCATCAGCGACTGAACGTGAATTCATGCCGCGGCAATAAGTGAACGTCGGGTGATGGCTAGCGTGACGCAGGTGAGCATGGTGTTCGACGACGACTCCTCGGCGGCCTGGAATGAGATGTTCAGCGCCCCCGGAAGTCCGCGGCCCATCTACGAGCGTCTCTTCGCCGAGCTCGGGCGCTATCAGCCCGCGGAACTCCGTCAGCGATCCGAACAGCTGTCACACACCTTTTCCGAACGAGGGGTGACCTTCGCGCACAGCGGCGAGGAACGGCCCTTCCCGCTCGACGTCGTACCGCGCCTGATCGGGGCGATGGAGTGGGACCTCCTCTCGCGGGGGATCGTTCAGCGAGTCCATGCCCTCGAGGCGTTCCTCGCCGACATCTACGGCGAAGGGCGCATATTCGCCGAGGGAGTCATCCCGCGATCGGTCGTCACGTCGAGTCCGTATTTCTGTCGCCCGGCCTTCGCGGTCGATCCCCCCAATGGGGTACGCATCACGGTCGCGGGGATCGATATCGTGCGCGACGAGATCGGTAACTTTCGAGTGTTGGAGGATAACGTCCGCATTCCCTCGGGCGTGAGCTATGTGATCGAGAACCGTCGAGCGATGACCCAGACGTTTGCGTCACTCTTCTCCGATCACCGGGTACACCCGGTCGACTCCTATCCGGCCCATCTCTTCGCGGCCTTGCGCGCGGCCGCGCCACCAATCGTGAGTGACCCGGTGATCGTCGTGCTCAGTCCCGGCGTGCACAACGCGGCCTACTTCGAACACGTGTTGCTCGCGCGCATGATGGGCGTGGAACTCGTCGAAGGTCGCGACCTGCTCTGTCGATCGAATCACGTGTACATGCGAACGACGAACGGTGAGCGACCGGTCCACGTGATCTACCGCCGCGTCGACGACGATTGGCTCGATCCACTCCAGTTCCTTCCGGACTCGATCATCGGCGTGGCCGGACTCGTGAACTGCGCGCGCTCCGGCAACGTGGTCATCTCCAACGGGATCGGCAACGGCGTCGCCGACGACAAACTCGTCTACACCTATGTGCCGGAATTCATTCGTTTCTATTTGAGTGAAGAGCCACTGATCGAGAATGTCGAGACCTACCGCCTCGAGGATGACGAAGTCCGCCACGAGGTTCTGAAGTCGCTGGCGTCGTACGTCGTGAAACCCGTGGACGGCTCCGGTGGCGAGGGAATCGTCATCGGCCCCCTGGCCGACCAGAAGACGCTCGCGAAGACCGCTGAGGCCGTGGCCGAGTCGCCCCGCAATTGGATTGCTCAACGGACTGTCTCGCTCTCCACCCACCCGACGTTGGTGGATGACGGCGTGAGTCCCCGGCACATCGACCTACGACCGTTCGCCATCAACGACGGCGAAGAGGTCTGGGTCCTACCGGGCGGCCTCACCCGTGTCGCGCTGGGCGAGGGCGAGTTGGTGGTGAACTCCTCGAGAGGCGGTGGATCGAAGGACACGTGGGTCTTGACTGACGAATCGATGCCTCTTAGCGAATCGCGCATAATCAAGCAGCGACTGCGCAACTTCAACTTCAGTCCGCGACAAGACGGAAACGTGGGACGAGGTGACCAATGAGTGAACGGGGCATGCTCTCTCGCTTGGCCGAGTCGCTGTACTGGATTGGCCGCTACCTTGAGCGCACCGACGATACCGCGCGCATCGTCGACTCCTACGTGCACCGCATGGTGGAAGACCCTTTCAACGACGAAGACGCCACCTGTCGCTCGCTCTATTCGATCCTGGGGATCGATGTGGACTCCGAGGAACCAGTGACGACCGAGCAGATGCTCCAGCACATCGTGTACGACGCCGATAACCCGAACTCCATCGCCGGCTCACTGGGCGGCGCCTTCGAGAACGCGCGAAGGAGCCGCGAATTCATCTCCTCAGAGATGTGGGTCGCGCTGAATTCAACGCGCAACCGTTTGCCGCAGATGGAGAACACGGCACGCCGACTCGGTCCGTCGCAGTATCTCTTGTTCGTGCGTGAGCGCGCGGCCCTCCTCGCCGGACTCATCGACATCACGCTGAGCCACGACGACGGCTGGCACTTTCTGGTGCTCGGTCGAAGCATCGAACGCATCGACATGACGGCGAGACTCCTGCGCGGTCGAGTACTCAGCGAAGAGCACGCGCCTGACTGGTTGGCGTTCCTTCGAGCGTGCGGTGCGATGGAGGCCTTCATGCGCTCGACCCGTGAGATCCACGACGCGAACGGGGTCGCCGCGTTCCTCCTGCTCGATCGACTGTTTCCCCGCTCGGTGCTCTACTCCTTGAACCTGGCCGACACGTGCCTCTTCGAGATCCAGCCGATCAGTCAGCGCATCGCCACGGCCGACGTCGCACGCCAGAGCCTGGCGCGAGGGCGCGGCCGACTCGAGTTCATGGATCCGGCCGAGTTGCTCGACCAGTTGCCCGATCTGTTGGAGATGCTCGAGGAGACCTGCGTACGGATCAATGATGCCGTGACCGATCGATTCTTTCGCCATGAGGACTACGTGGTGTGGTCGAGGGAGGGGGGACTGTGAACGAGTCGCTCAGCCTCGCCATTCGCCACCACACCGGCTTCACCTACGACGGCCTCGCCAAGTCCTCCTACAACGAGGCGCGGATGACGCCGATCTCCGGTGCCAGTCAAGAGGTTCGTAACGCGCGTGTCGTGGTGCAGCCGGCGGTACCGCTCTCCACGAACACCGACTACTTCGGGACGACCGTCACCGCTTTCGACATCCAAGAGCCGCACCCGAAATTGGAAGTCGAGGCGCGCTCGAACGTCGAGAGTCGCGCGGGACTCATCGCGCCGGCGATCTCCTGGAGCGACCTACGCGCCCCGGCCCTCGTCGATTTCTTCTCGGAGTACCTGTTCGCGACCGACCGGACCAGACTGGCCGGCGACGTCCTCGCGCCGCTCGATGAGTGGACGCAGATTTCGGACCTGCACGGCTGCGTGGACGCGGTCAGTGCCTACGTGCGCGGGCACGTGACGTACCTACCCGGCGCTACTTCGGTCGAAGCGACCGCCCAGGAGGCGTGGACGTTAGGCGAGGGTGTCTGTCAAGACCTCACGCACATAACCATTGGCCTGCTGCGGGCACTCGGGATCCCCGCGCGCTACATATCGGGATACCTCTTTCCGCTCTCCGACGCTGAAGTGGGCGAAGTCGTCGCCGGGCAGAGCCACGCGTGGATCGAATACTTCTCGGGTGCCTGGACCGGCATGGATCCGACCAACGGCACCCCCGAAACGGAGCGTCACATCATCGTCGGCAACGGTCGCGACTACGACGACGTCGCACCCTTGAAGGGCGTGTACCAGGGTGCGGCGTCCTCGAGTCTGGGCGTCGTCGTCGAGATGAGTCGGACGCACTAGGGCGAGACTATGTCGCCTGAAGCTACCGCACCGAAATGTCGATGAGCGGGCGGAGGTTCGGACGCAGAGCGCGAAGGATTCGCAACAGATCGGACACCGGGATGCTTACGCATCCGGCCGTTGGTTGACCGGTAGAGACGTGCAGGAAGATCGCCGATCCGTTGCCGGGCACGATCGGGTGTCGGTTGTAGGCGATTACCGCGAAGTAGTCATACGACGGCACGGTCTGCCAAAGGGCTTCGGAGCCACCGCCGAAATCAGGTTTCGTGCCACAGGGCACGTGCACGAAGTGGTTGTAGAGCGCAGACGTCGATTGTTCGTCCCACCAGTCGCCGCACACGAGTTGGTGGTACTGGTAGGCGACACCGGGATTGGGTAGTACGCCGTACATCGTGGATTGAAAACCGAAGAGTCCCATGGGCGTGGTGTCATCTCCCTCGCGGTGATGAGCGGAGAGGCCGTTGAGCCCGACGAGCGCCGGGTAGGGGCCGGCGGCGAGGCGAAAGCATCCTCCTTGGCGAACGAAGTATTCCAGCGTGGCGCTTTGGGACCTCAGCGTCGGCGAAATGACGGTGATCAGTTGTCCGGAGCGTGAAGCACCCGAGATAGCGTCCGCCACGGCATTGCACGACGCCAGGCGCGACCCGTCGAGGGCTCCGGCAGTTCGTGAGAGCGACGGCGCGATTGCGATCACCAATGCAAGAACCAGCGAACAGCCGAAGGCTCGTTTCAACCGCCGGTGGAAGAGAAGTGCTGGTAGTCCGGTGATGCGCTCCATCGTCCTCCCCAGAACCAGCCTACGGAAGCAAAGGCCTTGTTGAGTACGCCGCCCACTTCAGACATGCCTGGACGCACGTCACGTCGATTGATATAGGCCTTGCCGGCGACCGGTTGCGCGACGCCGTTGAAGACGTAGGGATTCTGTAGCGGGTTGACGTCGATCGCTTCGCCGTAAGCGTGCACGGACCACTGCTTGGGTCCGGTCGTCACGGCGTAGCGGCAGTTGAACCCCGACGTGTTATCCGCGGCCATCGAGGCCGGATCCTTGCCTTGGAAGTTCGATACCGGGACCATCAGATGAATCGGAAAGCGCTTCGCGTAGAGCGTCGCGAAGACCTTCACGACCGAGGTCACGACGGCGGCGTTGACGACCAGGGTGCCGACGCGCGCTCGACCGTCGAAGCCGACGTAGCGAAGTTCAAGGAGGCGCAGTTGACTCGGCGCGACAGGACAGCCCGGTCTCCACGACTTGCCCAGTTGGCCGGCGTTGACCAGCGCCATGCTCCAGGTGAATGGCGGCAGCACGACGTTCGACGCACCGCTGCTCGCGCCAAAAAGTAATGACCCGGCGAGGATAGTCGCACACAGTGCACCGCGAACGACTCGGCGATGCTGCGTCGATGCGCGCGATGAAATGTCCGACATCGCCAAAGAATAGTTCGCCGCAATTGATTCCAATCGTGCGCTTGATGAAACGCGGCAACGTGTCCATTCCTAGAATGCATCCATGGACCTCGAACTTCAGGACAGGGCGTTTCTCATCACCGGGGGCACGGACGGACTCGGTTTCGCCCTCGCCCAGCGCCTCGTCGCCGAAGGTGGGTTGGTGGCCGTCTGCGGTCGCGACGAGGAACGGCTCGCTCGGGCGCAAGAGTTGCTCGGCCGGGACGCGCTGTGTTCGAAGACGGACGTGACGAACGCCGACCAACTCGACGAATTCATCAGCGCCACGCTCACCCGCTTCGGTCGACTTGACGGCGCGGTGAACAACGCCGGTCGCAGTGCGGGCACGCCAATCGCCACTTCGGACGATGACGAGTGGCGAAGCGACTACGAATTGAAAGTCATCTCCGCGCTGCACGTGGCGCGCCAGGTCCTGCCGGCTCTGGAGACGACTCAGGGGGCCATCGTGAATGTACTGGCGATATTGGCGCGAACGCCGAACGCCAATACGACGCCGACGTCGGCGTCGAGGTTGGCCGGTCTCGCCCTGACCAAGGCGCTCGCCAACGAAGTCGGTCCGAGGTGCATCCGGGTCAACGCGATCCTCATTGGACTGATTGAGTCGGGGCAATGGGTACGTCGCGCCGCGGACGCGAACGTGTCGATCGATGAGTTCTACGCGAACATGGCGACCAACGCGAAGATTCCGTTGGGCCGGGTCGGTCGAGCCGAGGAGTTCGCCGATCTCGCGGCGTTCTTGTTGTCGCCACGGTCCAGTTACGTCACCGGGGTCGGCGTCAGCATTGACGGCGGGATGTCGCCCGTCATTTGACGCCACGACGGGCAAAAATTCCGAGTGACCTCCGGTAATAGATTTGGCAAGGAACGCGGGGGAGCGATGACCTTCAACCTGGCAGAACTGATGGAAGAGCGACATGGCGACAACTTCGCCCTGCACGCCCAATACCTCAACCCGCAGCTCACGAAAGTCGTGACCACGCTCGGCTTCGACCGTTTCTACGAGCGCGGCGAGGGTTGTTACCTCTTCGACGACGAGGGAAATCGGTACCTCGACATGCTGAGCGGCTTCGGCGTGTTCGCCCTCGGACGGTCCCATCCGGTGATCAAGGACGCCCTTCGCCAAGCTCTCGAGGCGGATCTACCGGGCATGGTCCAGATGGACTGCGCGCTCCTGCCGGGACTGTTGGCCGAACAGTTGATCACGCGGAGCCCGAAACAGATCGAGCGACTGTTCTTCTGTAACTCCGGCGCGGAAGCCGTCGAAGCCGCTATCAAATTCGCTCGCGCGAGCACTGGTCGTCGGAGGATTCTGTATCACTCGCACGCCTACCACGGCCTCACGATGGGTGCGCTCGCCGTGAACGGCTCGGCCGATTTTCGTGAAGGCTTCGGTCCGCTGCTCGCCGACACGACGGAGATTCCCTTCGGCGATCTCGAGGTACTGGTTCGAGAACTGAAGCGCGGCGACGTCGCGGCCTTCATCGTCGAGCCGATTCAAGGTAAGGGCGTGTACGAGCTCGACGCGCAGCGCTGGCGCGAGCTCGAGAACGCCGTCCACGGCGCCGGGGCGCTGTTTATTTGCGACGAAGTGCAAACGGGGCTCGGTCGAACGGGCGCGTTCTACGCCTTCGAGCACTTCGGACTCGCCCCGGACATCATCACCATTTCGAAGGCGCTCTCCGGTGGTTACGTGCCGGTCGGGGCGATGTTGACCAGTGACAAGATCCTGCGCGGCACTTACAGCTCGATGGACCGGGCGATGGTCCACTCCACGACCTTCAAGAACAACCCGATGGCCATGGTGGCGGGAATGGCCACGCTCTCGGTCTTCGACGACGAGCACGTCGTCGAGCACGCGGCGGCCATGGGCAACGTGTGGCGCACCCGCCTGGAAGAGCTCGCGTCGCGCCACGAGTTCCTCCACGTCGTTCGCGGCCGCGGTCAGATGATCGGCATCGAGTTCGGACGTCCTACGTCGCGCGGCGCGCGACGTCGTTGGCGTTTGATCGAGGCGACGCGCACCGCGATGTTCACCCAGACGCTGGTGGTGCCGCTCTTCCATCGATACCGGATCCTGACCCAGGTGGCCGCCGACAACATCAACGTGATCAAATTGCTGCCGCCCCTCATCGCCGCTGACGCGGAGATCGACCTTTTCGTCAATGCACTCGACGAACTCTTAAGCGAAGCCGAGCGAAGCGGGGCCTCACTGGTCGAGTTCGGCGTCACGATGACCAAGGGAATGTTGAGGCGGAGCCCAACGTCGAAGCGCGCCGCGGCCAGGTCGTGAGTTTCGAACTTAAGAAGGGCGACCGCGTGGTCGTCACCGGCGCGGCCGGCTTCATCGGTTCGGCCGTCGTGCGCGCGCTGCTCGCACGCGACGTCGACGTCGTGGCCTTCCTCGAGCCTGGTGCGGCCACGTCGAACCTCGACGACCTGGACGTGGAACGTCGAGAAGTTAACATCACCAAGGAGTCCCAATTGGCGGGCGCCTTCCACGGCGCGAAATTCTGCTTTCACCTCGCGGCCAAATTCGGCTTTTGGCCCAAGGACGCGACCTCGTTCTACGACGTGAACGTCCGGGGCAGTCAGAATGTCGTTCGGGCCGCAACCGACGCCGGCGTCGAGCGCGTCGTCTTCACTTCCACAGTCGCGACGCTTGGACTGTGGGAGACCAAGGAGGGACGACCGTCGAACGAGGACGACGTCGCCGACATCTCGCACCTCTACGGGAACTACAAGCAGACCAAGTACGTCGCCGAACACGAAGTGCTCCGCCTGGCGGCCCAAGGTGCTCCGGTGGTCTTGGTGCTCCCAACCATGCCGCACGGACCGTTCGACCATCGACCGACGCCGTCGGGCAAGGTAGTACTGGACTATTTGAACGGCCGAATGCCCGGCTACGTGGACACCGCGATGAATGTGGCGCACGTGGATGACCTCGCCGTCGGTCATTTGCTCGCTTTGGAGCGCGGAGCTCAAGGTCGCAGCTACATCTGCGGCGGCGAGAACATCACGATGGCTCAGCTGTTGCGAACGCTCGCCGACGTGACCGGACTACCCCCGGCCGAACGTCGGTTTCCATCGATCTTTCCGATGATCGCGGGACACGTTTCGAGCTTCATCGAGGGCGACCTTTTGGGTCGCGAGCCGCGAGTCTCTTTAGAGGCCGCGCAGATGGCATCGACCACGATGACGTTCGACGACACGAGATCACGAGCTGAAATTGGCTACTCGTCCCGTCCAGCCTCCCAGGCCCTCTTTGATTCGGCCAAGTGGTTCGTCGAGCATGGCTACGTCAGTGCCGATCGGGCTCGATTGATTTCGTGGCACCCGCCGCTCGGACTCGGCTAAGTCACCACACACTGGAAGCAGTGTCAGTTAATCGTCAGCCGATTCAATCGAGTTCACCGGTCACCTTCGGTGCAACCAAAACGATCTTCTCGTTCCAATGGCTGAACAAAATCGTCCCCAATGATCCTTGGACGCTTTGGGTGACTTCGACCGGAAGCGGCTTCTTCGCGGTACTGAAATAGAGCTTCTCTCTGAACGAGGGCTCCAGTGCGGATTTGACGGAAGTGCCCTTCAAGACGCTGACTTTCACACCCGCGAGCGTCACGGCCGGTTCGCTGGTCACGGATGTCGTCATCGTCACTTCGGCCATTCCTGTCGAGACGGTTAGACCCTGCGCGACCTGTGCGTAGTAGCCATTGCTCTTGGGAATCCCAAACCACGAACCGGCCAATTCGTTCGCGGTGGCCTGGGACAGTCCTAAGTACGTGGTGAGAATCGTGGCGTCACCCTTGACGTAAAGCTTTCCCGCGATGAGTTCGGCGATGACGGAGTCGCTCTTGTGAGCGCCCGAGAGAGTGACAGTCTGTCGCCCGGCGCTTCGGCCGGCGTCAGTGACCTGCACGATTCGTATGCCGGACATCGACGCGGTGGTCGTGACGCGCACCGAGAGTTCGGCGTCGGCGTCGGCGACGACGGTCCTCATTAGCTCGTAGGGCGTCGATTTTGAAGTTGCTCCCGACGGAGTGCTCACTGCGGCGACGATGGCCGTGATGACAAGGACCGAGAGCCATATTCGAATTTTCATTGAGTCCTCTGCTGGTCATAGTTCTCACCTCGCGGGCGGGAATCTCCTGCATGGTAGGCGACGACACTTCGCAACGGTCGCCCGGTACCGGGAAGTGGGACGTTTCTGTATCGCCGGCTAACTGAGCTGAGCGATGCGAGTATGAAGAAAGTCGCGCTCCACGTGATTCTCAGTCAGCATGGCCGCCTCTTCGAAGGCCTCGCGTGCTTCCATGAACCGTTCGAGTCGCTCCAGACAGTCGCCACGAGCTGCCGCTAAATAGGGATAGGTGCTTAATTGTGGCTCGGTGCTCAACTCGTCGAGGGCCGCCAGTCCTACTAATGGGCCTTCGGCGAAACTGAGGGCCACGGCACGATTGAGCGCGACGACGGGGGAGGGCCACGCCTCAAGTAACAAGTCGTAGAGTCCGACGATCTCGGTCCAGTCGGTCTCGTCCCAGTGCGAGGCACTGGAGTGGACGGCGGCAATGGCGGACATCAGGGTGAAGCGTCCGGGCCGTCCGCGCCGAATCGACTCGCCAACGAGCGTGAGACCTTCGTCGATGGAGTCACGGTGCCACTTCGAACGGTCCTGATCGGCCAGCGCGAGGAACTCCCCACCGGATCCGACACGAGCACCTCGACGCGAATCGGTGAGCAGAATCAGCGCGAGCAGACTCGTCACCTCGGCGTCGTCGGGCAACAGGTTGTGCAGCATGCGTGCCAGGTCGAGCGCTCGCTCGACGAGATCGACCTGGGAGAGGTTCTCGCCAACGGGGGACGTGTGACCGGTCGTGAAGAGTAAATGAATCACCAACAGGACCGCGTCGATTCGGCCGCGGAGTTCGGCCCGTTCGGGTACTCGATAGGGGATTCGAGCGAGGGCGATTTTCTTCTTGGCCCGGGTGAGTCGGGCCGCCATCGTCGACTCCTTGACCAAGAACGCCTTGGCGACTTCGGCGGTGCTGAGTCCACAGAGCATTCGCAGCGCGAGCGCCACTTGGGTGTCGGTGGCGAGGCTCGGGTGACAGCAGGTGAAGATCAATCGAAGACGGTCGTCTTCGAATTCGCCGTCCGTGACTTCTGGTCCGCCGTCAGAGTCGTCGGTAACGAGAAAACGCTGCGATCGAAGGGCGACGTCGCGACGTCGTCCAACGTCAATGGCGCGTCGTTGCGCCACGGTCGTGAGCCACGCGCCGGGGTTCGCGGGAATGCCCTGCTGGCCCCAGGTCGCCAGCGCGCGAGCGAAGGCGTCTTGCACGCACTCCTCAGCGACGTCGAAATCCCGGGTAGTTCGAATCGTGGCCGCCAGCACGAACGCCCACTCGTGACGGTGGGCGTTCGCGACGGCTGCCGAGACGGACGGATTTTGAACGTCGTCGCTGATTCTCAGTGCATTTCTCGAATCGGACGAACTTCCACGCCACCAAAGTTGGCCGGTACATCCTTGGCCACCGCGAGAGCGGCGTCCAGATCGGCCGCTTCGATGAGGTAATACCCGCCAATTGCTTCCTTGGTCTCCGCGAAGGGACCGTCGGTCGTGACGGATTCGCCCGAAGCGTTCTTGCGAATTGACGTTGCGGTCATCGAAGGCTCCAGGGCGTTGCCGCCGCGCAGCGACGCGCCGTGCTTCTCGCCGAAACTGTTGTGCTCACCAAGGATTCGGTTACCGGTTGCTTCGTCCGCGTTGGCCCACGACTTCTCGTTTTCGTAAATCAGTACTAGATATTCCGCCATGACTGCTCCCTCCGGTGAGGCTCCCATTGAACCTCTCACCTTCAACGACGCGGTGACTCGTGTCGCATCGACAATAACTTTCTAGACGAGGTGGAATTTCTGCGCTCGAAACCTTCGGACGGCTCCTTTCGAACTGATTCCGGCGACGACTGGTCACCCTAAGGTTGGTCGAGCGCGTCTCGGACGCAGGATTGGACCCAGGAATGGCTTCGAAGAAGTGGACGCAGAACGATCTACCCGATCTCTCCGGGCGGACAGTTGTCGTCACTGGCGCCTCGAGCGGCATCGGCCTCGTCACGGCCCGCGAGTTGTGCGCCCACGGCGCCCGGGTAATCCTGGCCGTTCGAGACGTCGAAAAAGGTCGCACGGTTGCCAAGGACTTCGTCGGCTCTTACGAGGTCCGCGCGCTGAATCTGGCCGACTTGGAGTCGATTCGGACCTTCGCCGCCGAATGGACCGGTGACCTAAATGTCTTGATCAACAACGCCGGCATCATGATGGCGCCGGCCTTTCGCACCATCGATGACTTCGAACTCCATATGGGCACGAACCACTTGGGACCGTTCGCGCTGACGAACCGGCTCTTGCCCTTCGTCACGGACCGCGTCGTGACGGTGTCGTCGATCCTTCATCGCCGAGGAATGATCCACTTGGACGACCTCCACTTTGACGCTCGGCCTTACAACGCGATGACGGCCTATCAAGATTCGAAGTTGGCCAATCTATTGTTCACGCTCGAGTTGCAACGACGACTCATGGAAAGCGGGAGCGCGGTCCGCGCCGTCGCGGCCCATCCGGGTATTGCCCGGACGAATCTCGTCGCTCACGTCCGTGGCGTGAGCGGTTTCGTGAACTCACTCTCGCAGCGCCTCTGCAATGACGCGCAGAAGGGCGCCCTTCCCACGCTCTTCGCCGCGACCCAGGACATTCCCGGTGGAAGCTACGTCGGTCCCAACGGGATCGGACATCTGCGGGGCTACCCGATCATCCACGCAACGTCACGACGGGCGATGGATACCGCCATGGCGCAACGCCTATGGGACGTCTCGGCCGATCTCACGAATACCGGACAGCGCTGAACTTATGATGGGCCTATGACGATCGAACTCGTCCCAATTCCCGAAGAGTTGCCGGACGTCTTGCCCACCGAGCGCCTCATGGTGAACGGCATGGCGATTCCCGAACTGCGCAGGAACTATCGCCACATCGAGAACTGGCGAAACGTCCGCTCGGTGACGATGGTCTGGCTCTGGACCGCGGCGCTGGCCTACTGCGGTGTGCGCTTCGGCCCGTTTGCGGCGCTGGCCGTCTTCATTCTGATGGGACCGATGCACGCCCGTTTCGCGATTCTGATGCACGAGTCGGCCCACAAGCTTCTGTTCACCAACAAGCGAGCCAATGACTTCGTGGGCAAGTGGTTCATTGCCTATCCGGCGATGGTGCCAATCTCGATCTACCGACGGGCCCACTTCGCCCATCACCGCGAAGAGTTCGGTCCCGAAGAGCCCGACATGGCCTTTTACAGCGGCTATCCCTGCGAGCCCAGTGACCTTCGGCGTCGACTGCTTCGCGACGCCGTCGGCATCTCGGGCTACAAGAACTTCAAATCGATCGTGATGGCGACGACTAAATCCCCGAGTCGGGCCATCGCCACATCGATCCTCGCCGTGCAGGCCGTCTTGTTCGGACTGTTCTGGCTGGGCACCGGGTCGTGGTGGTCGTATCTGTTGTTCTGGTGGCTGCCGTGGATGACCCAGTGGCGTGTGCTGAACCGACTGCGCGCGATCGCCGAACACGGCGGCATGCTGAAGAGCGACGACCGGCGGCTTACGACCCACAATGTGCGCCAGCACTGGCTCGCCCGGTTCTGGTTCGTGCCCTACAACACCGGTTGGCACCTGGCCCACCACGTCGACATGGGGGTGCCGTGGCACAACCTGCCGGCGTACCACCGCGAACTCCAGTCGGCCGGCTACGTGACCGCCGAGATCACCTTCGAGAACTACTTCCAGCTCTGGCGCAGCGCCACGGCCCTGGCCCGGTCTTCGCGGTCCTGATAGCGCCATTCAGGGATTCGAGTACTCAGTTCAGCGGTCGCTCAGTCGGACGTGACGGCCGTGCGGTAAGAATCTGTGAGTCCGCGACATAAAGGAGTGAATGTGGGAGAGATTTCCAAACTAGGTGCCGTATCGCTGAGCTGTCCCGACCCGCACGCGTTGGCGCTCTTCTATTCGGCGTTGCTCGAGAAGGAGATCACCTTTGAATCCGACGATTTCTCGGCAATCCAGTTGGACAACCTCTGGCTCACGATGCAGCGAGTCGAGGGTTTTAAGGCTTCCACGTGGCCGTCGAGTGAGATTCCGTCTCACGTCCATTTGGATTTTTCCGTTTCCAATCTCGACGCCGGCGAAGCGGCGGCCATCGCTGTGGGCGCCACGTTGGCTCCTGACCAACCGGAACCTGACCGATGGCGAGTCCTTCTCGACCCGGCGGGCAACCCGTTCTGCGTCACCATGCTTATTCCTGACTGACACCACGAGTCTCGAAACACCCGAAACGGCGGCGCTGGTCACGCCAGTGGCGTGCTGCGAAGAAAATTTGAAACATCGCGAACCTTTTCCAGAGTCTCGGAGTCTCTATATCTGTGCAAGGAAAAGCGGTGACTCGACGTCACGCGAAGGTTGTCTAGGTGAGTGACGCCGTCGACGTCGACGAACTCCGAACTTGGCTCGAGGACGGCTACGCGAGTTCCGTTCGGACCGCGTACCTCATCTTGGGTAATCGGCTTGACGCCGAGGACGCGGTTCAGGAGTCGTTTCTGCGGGCGTGGAAGTTTCGTGATTCCTTGGTGACCGGTTCGAGTTTCAAGCCCTGGCTTTATCGCGTGGTTGTCAATACCTGCAACTCCAAGCTCCGTAAGGAGATTCCCCATCACCATCGACGTCGGCCCGACAGTGATCTGGACGACGTTGCGGTGATCGAGGACCGCATCGCCCAAGTAGCCGTTACCAACGACGTGATGACGGCGTTGAACGACCTCCCGGCGCACTTGCGCATCGTCATCGTGCTTCGCTACTACGCCGATCTCAGTGAACACGACATCGCCAACGTCATCGGCCGTCAGCCCGGGACCGTCAAGTCGCGTCTCAATGAGGCGCGACGTCGCCTCGCCGTCCATCCGGCCCTTCAGTCCGAAGCGCCCAGTTCAATCAATGCTCGTAAGGAGAATCAGTCATGACCATGTTTGATGAAGAGAAATTGCAACGAGCGCTTCGCGAGGCCGCCGAGGGATTCGCGGTCTCCGAGGGCGCCATCGACAGCATTCTTGACGAAGCCCGAGAATCGCCTGGATCCGAAAAGCAACGACGGATCCGGTCCCTCGTGGAACGCACCGGGCGAGTTCGATCGACCGCTATGGTCGCGGCCGCGTGCGTCGTGGTCTTGGCGGTCGCCGTGCCGCTCTTCAATTCCGAAGGTACCCCGAGAGTCGAAGTTCACAACAACGCCCTCAAAGAATTCAATCCACTAGGCGCTCCGGCGACCGCGACTCCTGGAGCACCAAATTCAGGATTGCAGGGGACCACAGTCACCAACACTTCAGGTTCAGGATTTCAGGGGACCACAGTCACCAACACTTCAGGTTCGTTTTCGGTCGCGGTTCCAACTTCGAGCAAGACCATCGGAAAATCGGGTGTGAACGCGAGCGAAGAATCGTTGGTCACTTCGTTGCGAGTGGAGGAGGTCGGGACCATTCAATTGACCGTCGGTGGCCAGAAATTCCAGTCCACCCTGACGCAATTGACCGACTTTGCCACCACCGACGGTGGATTCGTCGCCAGCACGCAGTCCCACATTGGCACGAAGGCATCCCACTCATTCTCAACCGGCACCATCGTCCTGCAGGTTCCCGAGCGTAATTTCACGATGCTGGTCGATCAAGTTCGACACTCGGGATTTGCGACTTCGGTGGTCACCTCCGCCAACGACGTCACGGGGCAGTACGTGGATCTGCAAGCTCGGATCAGCGCGTTGCAGGTGAGTCGCACGCAGTACCTGAAGATCATGTCGCGGACCAATTCCATCGGCGGCATCCTCTCGGTGCAGGAACAACTGAACTCCATCCAAAGCCAGATCGAGCAGTACCAGGCGCAATTGAACCTGCTCAATAGCGAAACGACCTACGCCACCTTGACGGTCTCATTGAGTGAATCCGGACATCAAGCCATCGCGCACAAGCACCCGGCCACGGGTGTGGACAAGGCGTGGCACGAATCCCTCCACGGCTTCGCCGCCGGAATCGAATGGTTGATCCGAATCGCCGGTCCACTGCTCTTCGCGCTTCTGGTGCTCGCCGCACTATTGGCCCTTGGTCGACTGACGTGGCGTGCGAACGAACGTCGGCGCAGTCGGATCAACTGAGGAGAGCACCGGTCCGATTTGCGGTTCCTCTTCGCCGAGGGACCGTCGAACCTGGAGTAGAGGTAGCGCTACCATCGCGTCATGTCCGGAATGACACCCGATCAACGGCCGACGCGCGAGGGCGTGATCGCCACTGAAAAGGTGCGCGGGATCTGCATGGATCTACCGCTCGTCGTCGAACGCCTGAGTCACGGCGAAGCATCGTGGTTCATCAATGACAAGAAGAACTTCGTGGCGATGTCCGATCATCACCACGAC